>ENA-OQIZ01000012-OQIZ01000012.1-human-gut-metagenome-genome-assembly--contig:-NODE-12-length-181809-cov-32.064288_pt1 | contig 181809 bp, 180 predicted proteins | sample MGYA00242593_ERZ504758 | MGnify/ENA primary metagenome ERZ504758 (study PRJEB26092, sample SAMD00036364) | human gut metagenome | host: Homo sapiens | study: EMG produced TPA metagenomics assembly...
CATCAGACTTGCCGCACCGCCTGCGCTCCCTTTACACCCAGTAAATCCGGATAACGCTTGCACCATACGTATTACCGCGGCTGCTGGCACGTATTTAGCCGGTGCTTCTTAGTCAGGTACCGTCATTATCTTCCCTGCTGATAGAGCTTTACATACCGAAATACTTCTTCGCTCACGCGGCGTCGCTGCATCAGGCTTTCGCCCATTGTGCAATATTCCCCACTGCTGCCTCCCGTAGGAGTTTGGGCCGTGTCTCAGTCCCAATGTGGCCGGTCACCCTCTCAGGTCGGCTATGGATCGTCGCCTTGGTGGGCCGTTACCTCACCAACTAGCTAATCCAACGCGGGTCCATCTTATACCACCGGAGTTTTTCACACTGCATCATGCGATGCTGTGCGCTTATGCGGTATTAGCAGCCGTTTCCAACTGTTATCCCCCTGTACAAGGCAGGTTACCCACGCGTTACTCACCCGTCCGCCACTCAGTCACAAAATAATCAGTCCCGAAGGAAATCAAATAAAGTGCTTCGTTCGACTTGCATGTGTTAAGCACGCCGCCAGCGTTCATCCTGAGCCAGGATCAAACTCTCATGTTAAAAGTTGATCTCAGTCAAGTTAAACTTGGCTAATTCGTTCATTCAGGTTGCAAATAAATTTGCAACTGTCCGTAGCTCCTCAAACAATTCTGCAAGCAGATTGTTTTCATCGCTTTCGCACAAATTCTGAATTTACTGTTTTAAAGGTCTTCAATTTTCATTGAAGCGTTCTGATTGATTCTCAAAATCTTTCAAGGTTTCTCACTGTTCAGTTATCAATGTTCTTTAGTTCATTGCCTTGCGACAACGGTTGATATGATATCAAACTTTCAAGTGTTTGTCAACAACTTTTTTAAGTTTTTTATCAAGCAGGGCTACAAGGATTCGAACCTTGAAATGACGGAGTCAGAGTCCGTTGCCTTACCATTTGGCGATAGCCCTATATGAAGCGCAGGGGGTGGGATTCGAACCCACGCGCCCTTGCGGACAAACGGTTTTCAAGACCGCCTCGTTATGACCACTTCGATACCCCTGCACGAGAGCGGGTGATGGGAATCGAACCCACGTATCCAGCTTGGAAGGCTGGTGTTCTACCATTGAACTACACCCGCATATTTAATTGTTCACAAGTCGGGGTGACAGGATTCGAACCTGCGACCTCCTGGTCCCAAACCAGGCGCTCTAGCCAAGCTGAGCCACACCCCGATATGCTGTTTTGCTGTTTCGTTTTTGTTGCCTCACCGAAGCGACTCCGATATAATATCACCCTATTCCATACTTGTCAACACTTTTTTACATTTTTTTGAAATTAATTTTTCAAATGCGATACATCCCACGTTTTTACAATGTTTTCGATAACCTGAAATAACAGTTTTACTGACTCCTTAAATGATTTACTAACCGCACTTTCTGCTGTAGGAAATCTGAACGGACAGCTATGTCATGACCGCCGGCGTCCGGAAGACCGACCACGTACTCAAGTCTGTATACAAGCATGCTCAAAAGGACAAGAAAGAGGTGCGGTTTTGCAAGAAAAAAAGGCGGTTTTATCACAAACCGCCTTTTAGTGGACTAGACGGGAGTCGAACCCGTGTCCGAAATACAATTCCCTGTCCTTCTACGAGTGTAGTTTATTATTTAACATTCCCTCTGCCACACGATAACAAACAACCTTGTGGTTTCAGTAGCTTCATGATACGCCCGATGGCTCAAAGCTTTGCCAACGTCGTTTCTCACATAGTCGAAGCCTGGGTCCTAAAGTGTGAGTGCTCTAGGTCAGACTGCTGCCATTAGGCAGCGTATGCTAAATTATCTTCAGCGTTTAATTTTAATTTGGCCATTTAACGCATCGCCATACGACTCGCTTCTCCAGCTGCATGTACCCCGTCGAAACCTTTACTAGCCCATATTCAATTTTTTTTGCGGGGTACATGCAGCTACGCTCCATGTTCTCCGCTCCGCTTCGGTCCGCCCAAAGCCAAGGTCCACCGGACCTTGTGGGCCCCGTCGAAACCTTTACTAGCCCATATTCATTTTTTGCTAACCAAGATTTCTGATTTTGAAATCTCTCTGTGCCTCTCGCTTTTGATCCTTCTTGGCTATGTCTGCTCTCTTATCATAAAGCTTCTTACCTTTGGCAAGTGCTATCTCTACTTTGACCAGACTCCCCTTAAAGTATACCTCCACCGGCACAATTGTGAAACCCTTTTCCTTCATCTTTGATGAAAGCTTCTCGATTTCCTTCTTGTGGAGCAAAAGCTTTTTAGGTCTGAGTGGATCCTTGTTGAAGATATTTCCCTTCTCATATGGTGTGATATGCATGCCATACAGGATAATCTCACCGTTCTCAATACGGATGAATGACTCCTTTATGCTGCCCTTTCCCATTCGAAGTGACTTCACCTCAGTTCCTGCAAGTGAAATACCGGCTTCGTATTTCTCAAGCAAAAAGTAATCGTGATAGACCTTTTTGTTGTTGGCTATTAATTTCTTTGGTTCCTTAGCCATGTCGGTATCTCCTTTCCTCAAACTGCTTTACAATACTAACACATTTTTTTACAATTGCCAATATCTAAAACGTAAATTATTGTAAACCGCTGGTTCACATTTCTTTTTATTTACACTATATAATATATTATGACATCTTTTTCAATAAATCTATCGCACAACGACCGACAAATAACAGATAATCAAATAAGTATTTTTAAATCATAAAAAAATTTCGTCATTATTGTCATATTATTCCGCCGGTTTAAAATCAATTGTACGCATAATTTTGTCAGCACTGTCCACAACAACCTTGATTTTTTGTCCAAGCTTGTATCTCTTATTGGTGGCTGAACCGGCTAGCTCATAGGTATCCTCGTAAAACTCATAGAAATCATCTGTCAGGTCTGTCACGCGCACAAGTCCCTCAACTGTATTTGGAAGCTCCACGAAAAAGCCCCACTCTGTGACACCTGATATAACTCCTTCAAAGCATTCACCAATATGATTTGACATGTATTCACATTTTTTAAGCTTGACTGTTTCACGCTCTGCCTCTTCTGCACGTCGTTCGGTCTCACTTGCCTGCTTTGCAACAGCATCGAGTATAGACTCATAGTGCTCCCTTCGGTTATCATTCATCCTGCCGCGGATATTTTCCTTGATGATACGGTGTATCTGCAAATCAGGATATCTGCGGATTGGTGATGTAAAGTGACAATAATAATTCGCCGCCAGTCCAAAATGTCCTGTACATGCTGTTGTATATCGTGCCTGTTTCATAGAGCGCAGTGTCAGTCTGCTTATCAGGGATTCTTCATCTGTGCCATCCACCTTCATCAAAAGCTTCTGAAGCTCCTTTGGGTGTACCTCATCAGCTCCAATATGAAGCGTATAGCCAAAATTATTGATAAATGTGGAAAGCTTTGCGATTTTTTCTGAGTCCGGCTTGTCATGTGTTCTGTATACAAAAGGTATTTCCTGCCAGAAATAATCCTCAGCCACAGTTTCATTTGCTATAAGCATAAAATCCTCAATGAGCTTTGTTGCCACATTTCTGTCATACGGCTTTATATCTATCGGATGACCATCTTCATCAAGCACGACTTTAGTCTCCGGAAAGTCAAAGTCTATAGAACCTCGTTTCATTCTCTTTTTGCGTAGAATTGCTGCAAGCTCTGCCATTTTTTCAAACATAGGCACAAGCTCCTTATATTCTTCAATCACAGCGGCATCCTTATCTGCAAGAATCTTTTTTACATTTGTGTATGTCATCCTGCGGTTTGTCTTTATGACTGTCTCTGCAATCTTATGATCGATGACTTCACCCTTTTTATTTATTGTCATAATGCATGAAAGAGCCAGCCTGTCACATCCCTCATTCAAGGAGCATATGCCATTTGAAAGCTCTCTCGGAAGCATCGGAATTACTCTGTCTACAAGATAAACCGATGTTCCTCTCTTAAGTGCCTCCACATCAAGGGCACTGTGCTCCTGCACATAATTCGACACATCTGCTATGTGTACTCCAAGTACATAATTGTCGCCATCCATGTATAAAGACACGGCATCATCAAGATCCTTTGCATCCTCTCCGTCTATCGTGACCATCATCCAGTCGCGTAAATCCATCCTGCCCGCCATATCCGCAGGTGTCACATCCTTTGCCACATTCTGCACCTGATGCATGATTTTCTCTGAAAAATCCACAGGCAGATCATAAGCCTTTACTATAGAAAGAATATCTGTACCCGGGTCATCTATATGTCCGATTATTTCAACAACCTTGCCCTCCGGCTTTTTGCCCTTTTTACCATAGCTTGTGATTTCAACCACTACCTTATGGCCCGACATAGCACCCTTTGAGCGCTCCTTTGGTATGAAAATATCTGTGCCAAATCTGGTATTGTCAGGCACTGCAAAGCCAAAGTTATCACTCGCCTCATAGGTGCAGACTACCTGCTTCATGCCTCGCTCTATGACGGAAACAACCTTTCCCTCCTTGCGGCGTCCTGTTGTGACAGGTGAGATAGTAATCTCAACAGTGTCCATGTGCATAGCACCATTTACATACTCTGCAGGGATAAAAATATCATCAGGCTCTCCCTCCACAGTGACAAAGCCAAATCCCCTTTGATGCGCTGTGAATACGCCGACTGTCTTTTTAATTTCCGACTTTGAGTATTTCCCGCGCTTTGAGAGTGTTATCCTTCCCTCTGCCTGCAAATCCAAAAGAATCTGTTCAAGCTGTGGTCTGTCCTCTTTTTTTACTCCGAGTACTATGCAAAGTTCCTTGATTTTCATCGGAACATACATGTCATCACACATGAAGTCATAGACCATCTTTTTTCGTGTTTCATATTTATCTATATTACCCATTATCTCTCCTTTTCGTTGCCCCATCTGATTTCAAATGCACAGGCTTTAAATAAAATTTCATCATCCGGATGTTGATGCGATAAAAAAGACTGCCGATTTCTCGACAGTCTAAGTATTTACCATATTCCCATATTTAAAGCAATTGAAATAATAAAGAAAAGAACAACACATACAATTGTCGCTTTAACCAGGCGTCCTTCCTTTGAACGTCCCTTGTTCTTGCCCCAATATGTATCAGCAACTCCGGCGATAGTGCCAAGTCCTGCTGACTTGCCCTCCTGGAAAAGAATAACTATAGTAATTACTAAACTGACGATTATAAATAATACCGATAAAACAATTTTTAAAGTTGCCACGATAAGACCTCCTAATTTCAATTCTAAATAACAGAACTAATATACTACGTTTTTATTGCACAGTCAAGAGTTTTATACTGTATGTAACAGATTTTCACACTTTATGCAATGGCTATCTTGCTCTTACAGTATGGGCACTCCTTTGTGTCCGGCGCTTTTTCCTCTTTGTGTCCAAATCTCTCTCCTGCTGCATTCATAGCCTTTACTATGCAAAATACGATAAGTGCCATGATAAGGAAATTGACTACTGCGGTAAGAAACTTTTCATCACTAGTATCCTTTCTTTTTGCTCTCTTCTTTTGATAATCTAAACCATTTTTAATATTATACATTTTTCCATTTTATTTTACAAGAAAATACATTATAATATAATTAAAAAAAGAAACAACTTTATATTTAGGAGATTTTTATGAAGTGCATACTGTATAAAAAAGCACTTCCACTCATATTATTATCATGCCTTTTGCTTGGTGCATGCGGTAATTCCAAAAATGACAGTGTATCTAAGGAGCCTCTTTCCCATACTTCTACCGAAAAGGGCACCTGGGACTCTGCTCCAAAGGTGCTTACTCCAACTGCCGACGGCACACAAACCTATACATGTGATGTAGCCAGTATCGATGCTTCAAACAGCGGCAGCGGCTATATCATAGTGAATTATCACGGTTCTAATCAAAAGGTCAAGCTTCAGATAACCGGGCCTGACAGTGTCACGTACACCTTTGATCTGCATGGAGGAAATGAAGTGTTTCCTCTGGTTGCTTCAAGTGGTTCGTATACTGTAACCGTGTTTGAAAATGTTGAGGGGACACAATATGCCACCGTGCTGTCGCAAGTGATTTCTGTCTCCATCACCGATGAATTCGGACCGTATCTGTACCCTAACCAGTATGTAAATTTCACTGCCGATTCTCTGGCTGTGAAGGAAGGCAGCTCACTGGCGTACTACTGCAGCAGCGATACTGAGGTCGTGGAAAGTGTATACAATTATATCATTTCAAACTTCAAATACGACTATGACAAGGCTAAAAATGTCAAAAGCGGCTATCTGCCTGATGTGGACAAGGTCTTTACCGAAAATACCGGTATATGCTTTGACTATGCGGCAGTCATGGCCACTATGCTAAGGACTCAGGCTATTCCCACACGTTTAGAGGTCGGATATGCCGGTGAAGAATATCATGCCTGGATCAGTACTTATATAAAGGACAAGGGCTGGATAAACGGCATCATCGAGTTTGATGGTACCTCATGGAACATGCTGGATCCAACATTTGCATCTACCAGTGATTCGCCAAAGAAGTTCATAGCACAAAAAAGTGATTACATTACCAAATACGTCTATTAGGAGGACATAAATGTCTAGAAAATCCAAGATTTTAAGCAATGCAGAGCTTTCTGCCTTCTGTCAGCAGATTTCTCTTATCATAGCAGCCGGGCTTCCTACATACTATGGTGTTTCCATATTATGTGATGAAGCACCTGATAAGCAGACACGTGATCTACTTGAGCAGATATATAAGCCAATGGAGCTTGGTGCAACGCTTCACAGTGCACTTAAAGATACAGGATACTTTCCAAAATATATGATTAATATGATACAGCTGGGTGAAGAAACCGGCCGTCTTGAAGAGGTCTTAAACTCACTCTCAAAGTACTATGACCGCGAAGACGAAATAGCTTCAGGCATCAAAAGTGCAGTTGCCTATCCTCTCGTGCTTTCTGCCGTGATGATTGCCGTTATTGTCGTTATGATTGCCAAGGTTTTACCTGTATTCTCACAGATATATGCAGAGCTTGGAAGTGAGCTTACCGGCACCGCTGCCGTGCTCATGAAGCTCAGTGAATACATCAACAGATATCTGCTTATCATTATAGCTTTCATGCTCTTTGCCGCACTGGTTCTTTTTATATTTTTTAAGACACGCTTCGGAAAAAAGCTCCTTATGAAAACTGCTCTTTCCATGTCAATCGCATCCAGCCGTTTTGCAAACTGCATGTTTTTAGCACTCTCAAGCGGGCTCGACACAGACCGTGGTCTTGATCTGGCACAGGCTCTTGTAAACAATCCTGTCCTTGATTCTAAAATAAATGACTGCCGTAAAAATATATCTAACGGCGAGACATTTTCGGAGGCACTGCTGCACTCCAATATTTTTTCAAAGATGTACTCAAGCTGGATTGCAATCGGCAGCAAAACCGGGTCTATGGACGAGGTCATGCAGCATATATGTACATCCTGTGAGGACGACACAGATGCAAGGCTGTCACGATTCATATCAGTGATTGAACCTTCCATGGTTATCCTGCTTTGTATATTCATTGGCTTCATACTAGTATCATTTTTACTCCCACTGCTTGGAATTATATCAAGCATAGGATAGCTTACGGAGGCACAGTATGCTGTTTTTTGTTCAGAAAAAGAAATCAACCATATGGAAATTCATACCAATTGTGCTTTTAGCCGCATGTACTGTTTTGTTTGGTGCTTTCTCTTCAAAGCTGTCAGATGACAATACCAAAAGAAGCAAGAGCACGCTGGAACGCGCCCTCACACGAAGTATCACACAGTGCTATGCTCTTGAGGGAACATACCCTCCGGACATAAATTATCTAACAGACCACTATGGTCTCACATACAACAGCGACTATTATTACATAGACTATCAATACATCGGCTCCAATCTGCGTCCCGATGTGACAATAATAGAGAGGAAATAACCCATGTTCAAGCTAAAATCAAGATCACATCAGGCTGACAGTTTTTTTGTGATGCTGCTGTTTTTTCTTTTTGCGCTGACTGCTTTTATCCTCGTGCTGATTGGCGTAAAGCAATACAAGTCCACTGCCAATGCCATGAATTACAACTACGAGGTACGCACTGTCACATCTTATCTGCGCGAAAAAGTCAGACAGAATGATTCTGACGCTGCAATCAGTGTAGAAACAATAAATGGCACAAAGGCTCTATGTCTGAAAAACACAATAAATGACATCGTGTATAATACCTTCATATACTATTATGACGGTTCTCTAAGAGAGCTCTATGTACAGGATGGTTCCTCATACAGTCTGGACAGCGGACAAAGGATTGTCGAAATTGGGGGACTTGACATGACAGAAACCACCGACAAAATGATTACCGTAACTATCACCGATACATCCGGTGGCACTACCGATACCTACTGCTCCGTCAATTCCGACTAACCATCGTCGTACAATAAATGCAGCAATATCACGTACACCGCTCCACGATATGCCACTCGATGCCACACAAACTTACATACCACAAGGAATAAACCATGATTTCAACAAAGCTTAAACAATCGAAAAACAGAATATTCCTGCTTGAGATTACCATTAATCTGCTGCTTTTTTCAGCTCTTTTGATTGTGGGACTGCTTTTCTTCATAAAGACCCACAAGCTGACAGAAGAAACTCAGGTGCTGCATGAGGCTGTTAATGCATGCAGCAATGCAGCAAGCGCATACGAACAGGAGCATGGCGATTTAAACGCCGTATCATCGCTCTTTAACGGCTCCATCTGTGCAGATGAAAAGCTATTCATTTATCTTGACAAAAGCTATCATCCATGTGATAAGGATGATGCCGCATACAAGGTTATTGTAAGCAGGCTTGGGCAGGATGCCTACGGAGTACAAAAGGCTGACATAGAGTTTATAGCAGCAGACAGCCACTGTGTATACAGCATTACCGCGTGCAGCTATACTGCACTTTCCTCTGATGGAAGGACGGTGAGCACCCCATGAAAAAAAGAAGAGAATTTTCAAATTTCGGTTTTTCGACCATCCTGCTTACCTTTTCCATGATATGCATTGTCACGTTCTCGGCACTCGCCTTTGTCACAGCAAACTCTGACTATAAGCTGAGCAAACGCGTTGCTGATAACAACAGCTCGTATTACCGTGCATGTGAAAATGTATGGGATGAGATATCACAGATTGATGCCATTCTTGCATCCACCTACGAGGGCAGTCCTGATAAAGCAGCATACTATGAGGCCATAAAGACTGCTCTATCATACAACGATACTGCCATAAATAAAAACCTCGCTGAAAATGAATCAAACGGCAAGGTTACCGGTCTGACCTATACCATCACCTGTACTGTAAGCGATACGCAGACTCTCACTGTAAAGCTTGATATCAACTATCCTGTCCACAGGCAGGATGCTTTTTATAAAATAAAACAATGGAAGCTCAATACCGACACAGCTTTCGAGGAAAATGATACACTAAATTTAATTGGAGGAAACTAAAATGGATGTCAAAAAGATATTAAAAGAAGCGACTGACAACGGAGCATCGGATATTTTCATAGTGGCCGGCCGCCCTCTCACATACAAATCAAAGGGAGTAATGGAGTGCCTCAATGAAATCAGAATGATTCCAAAAGAAACCTTTGAATTTGTCACATCAATCTATGCTCTTGCCGAGAGAGATATTTCAAAATTCGAGGAAACCGGAGATGATGACTTTTCCTTCGCTATACCGGGAGTATCGCGTTACAGAGTGAGCACTTTCAAACAGCGTGGCTCTTACTCTGCTGTCATCCGTGTTATCTCATTCACACTGCCAAAGCCAAGCGATTTACATATACCGGACTCTGTTATGGAGCTTGCGGAAACAAACAACGGCATGGTGCTGGTTACCGGCCCAGCCGGAAGCGGTAAATCTACCACACTAGCATGTATTATTGATCAGATCAACCATGAGAAGGAAGAGCATATTATCACTCTTGAGGATCCGCTTGAGTTTTTACATCGTCATGACAAATGTATTGTGTCACAGCGTGAAATCAACACAGATACAGAAAGCTATCTCACTGCACTTCGCGCCGCACTCCGCCAGAGTCCTGACGTCATATTGCTTGGAGAGATGCGAGACTATGAGACCATCAATACAGCTGTCACAGCGGCTGAAACCGGTCACCTCATATTTTCATCACTCCACACAATTGGTGCCGCAAATACCATTGACCGAATAATCGATGCGTTTCCTGCTTCCCAGCAGCACCAGATAGCCATCCAGCTTGCATCTGTGCTGCAGGCTGTTGTCTGCCAGAAGCTTTTACCTGCCACAAACGGTGAGATGGTTCCTGCTTTTGAAATCATGGTACTCACGCCTGCAATAAGGAACTTAATCCGTGAAGGCAAGGTCCATCAGATTGACGGTATCATCTACACCTCTGCAGCTGAGAATATGATTGCAATGGATACAAGCATCTTCAATCTGTACAAGGCCGGTGTAATCAGCAAGCATGTGGCAATCAGCGAGGCTACCAATCCTGAGATGATGTCAAAGAGAATTAATTTAAACTAACTTCATACTTGACGGATATATAAAACCCCGGCATATAAACCATGAAACAGGTTTATATGCCGGGGCTTTTTATTTAGATAAATATGTTAACACAAGCAAATTACCGTTATATATACTTTCGATATTATACGTTAATCTCTGCCTTTACTCCACTCTCATCCTTATGTGCTTCAAGCACCGGATTAACTACATCACGCAGATATACTTCTACCTGGCGTGGTGCACGTCCCACATAAAGCTCAGGCTTAAGGTTCTTTTCGATATCAGCCTTTGTCAGTCCAAATGCAGGGTCTGCAGCGATTAAGTCTACGAGGTTATTTTCTTTTCCCTCTTCCTTGACTGTCTTTCCGGCCTGCATTGAGAGCTGTCTGATCTTCTCATGGAGCTCCTGACGATTTCCACCGTTCTTTACAGCATCCATCATGATGTTCTCTGTTGCCATGAATGGTATCTCTGCCATAAAGTGCTTTTCAATAACCTTTGGATATACTACCAGTCCATCCACCACATTGAGGCAGAGGTCAAGGATTCCGTCTATTGCAAGGAAGCCCTCAGGTATTGAAAGACGCTTGTTTGCTGAATCGTCAAGTGTCCTCTCAAACCACTGTGTAGCTGAAGTAATTGCAGGATTCATTACATCTGCAAGAACATATCTTGAAAGAGATGCAATTCTCTCACTTCTCATAGGATTTCTCTTATATGCCATGGCTGATGAACCTATCTGATTCTTCTCAAACGGCTCCTCTACTTCCTTAAGATGCTGGAGCAGTCTGATATCGTTTGACATCTTTGTAGCTGATGCAGCGATGCCTGCGAGCACATTTACTACTCTCGTATCTACCTTACGGGAATATGTCTGGCCAGATACCGGATAACAATCCTTAAAGCCCATCTTCTTTGCGATCATCGGATCTATCTTGTCTATAGTCTCATTGTCTCCGTCGAAGAGCTCAAGGAAGCTGGCCTGTGTTCCTGTAGTGCCCTTAGAACCAAGGAGCTTTAATGTGCCCTGCACATACTCTAAATCCTCGAGATCCAGCATAAACTCATTTAGCCACAGTGTGGCACGCTTTCCAACTGTTGTCGGCTGTGCCGGCTGGAAATGTGTAAATGCAAGAGTTGGCTGATTCTTATACTTATCAGCAAAGTTTGCAAGCTCCGCAATAACACTTATAAGCTTTTTGTGAACGAGCTTTAATGCTTCATTCATGATGATGATATCTGTATTGTCACCTACATAGCATGAGGTTGCTCCAAGATGTATAATTCCTGCTGCCTTAGGGCACTGCTGTCCATATGCATAGACATGACTCATTACATCGTGACGCACAAGCTTCTCACGCTCCTTTGCCACATCATAATTGATGTCATCCACATGTGCCTTTAATTCATCAATCTGTTCCTGTGTGATAATCGGCTTGCCATCCTGTGAAAGCCCAAGCTCCATCTCAGTCTCTGCAAGAGCAATCCAGAGCTTTCTCCAAGTGGTAAATTTCATATCCTGCGAAAAAATATACTGCATCTCTTTGCTGGCATAGCGCTCAGAAAGAGGACTTGTGTATCTGTCTGTACTCATATTCTCTCCTTTATTAGCGATTAAGCATTTTTCTCTCGAGGTCTATTTCTTTATCAAAATACTCGCCTCTGATATCATCCTTCGGTGGCTCCATCGGATATTTTCCTGTGAAACAGCCCATACAGATTGGCAATCCCTCTACCATCTCATGAAGTCTGTCAATTCCAAGGTAGCCTAAAGAATCTGCACCTATAATCTGTCTGATATCCTCAATAGTCCTGTTGTAAGCGATAAGCTGCTCTCTTGCAGGAATATCTGTACCGAAATAGCAAGGCCATAAGAATGGCGGTGAACTGATACGCACATGCACCTCTGTGGCACCCGCCTCTCTTAACATACGCACTATTCTGTCTGAGGTTGTTCCTCGCACAATTGAATCATCAATCATAACAACTCTCTTGCCCTTAACAGCCTCCTTTAATACATTGAGCTTTATCTGCACGCTTGATTCACGGCTTGACTGCTTAGGCTTGATAAATGTCCTGCCGACATAACCATTCTTGACAAATGCTGTGCCATATGGAATGCCCGACTCAAGTGAATAACCAAGAGCAGCGGCATTTCCTGACTCCGGTACTCCTGTCACGATATCAGCCTCAACCGGTGAATCCATTGCAAGGAATCTACCAGCCTTGATACGGCTGCCATACACGCTTACTCCATCAATATGGCTGTCAGGTCTTGCGAAATAAATGTATTCAAACACGCATCTGGCCTGTTTTTCAGGGGCAAGTGCCATAGTCATATCAGACTCAATGCCCTTTTCAGGAGTGATAGTGATAACCTCTCCCGGCTCTATATCCCTGACAAACTCTGCACCGATTGTATCAAGCGCACAGGTCTCAGATGTAACGATATATGCATTGTCTCTCTTTCCGATGCAAAGAGGCTTAAAACCAAATGGGTCTCTGGCTGCAATAAGCTTTCTCGGGCTCTCAACCACAAGTGCATAGGCTCCCTTAAGCTTCTGGCAGGCACGTCTGACCGCCTCCTCCGCTGTTTTTGAGTTAAGACGTTCTCTTGCGATATGATAAGCTATAACCTCAGAGTCGATTGTGGTCTGGAAAATTGCTCCTGTATACTCAAGCTCCTTGCGAAGCTCCTTTGCGTTAATGAGGTTTCCGTTGTGTGCCATGGCAAGTGTGCCCTTGACATAATTTAATACGAGAGGCTGTGCATTCTCACGTGTTGATGAGCCTGCTGTTGAATAGCGCACATGTCCCACTCCGATATCCCCCTTCATAGGCTCTAAAATATCAGGAGTAAACACCTCATTTACAAGGCCCATACCCTTGTGTGTGGTCACCTTACCCTTTGGTCCGTGTGTATCACTCACTGCAATACCACAGCTTTCCTGTCCTCTGTGCTGAAGCGCAAAAAGACCATAATAGATAGTGGATGCGACATTTCCTCCATCAAAATCATACATGCCGAACACACCACACTCCTCATGAAGCTCATCAAATACATGGTTATGCTCGTCAATATCAGAACACCTTTTTAATTTTGTACCGGTATGACTTTTTGTATCTATACTAGTATTTATATACTGATTTATGTTATTGTCCTGGTTCATAATATCTCCGTTTATAATTGCGAAATAGTAACGCGGAATAAATAATATATTAGCGGCTGAATTTGCTTCCTGTAAGAAGCTCAAATGCCTCTTTATATTTCTCTACAGTCTTCACAACAACCTCATCAGGTAAAAGAAGGTCATTGTCCGGATTTGCCTTGAGCCAGTCTCTTACATACTGCTTGTCAAATGAAGGCTGTCCCTGTCCAGGCTTATATCCATCAAGTGGCCAGAAGCGTGAGCTGTCAGGTGTGAGCATCTCATCGGCAAGCACTACCTCACCCTGCTCATTTAAACCAAACTCAAACTTGGTATCTGCGATGATGATGCCCTTTGTAAGAGCATACTCTGCACATTTCTTGTAGAGAGCAATTGTATAATCGCGAATCTTCTCTGCGTACTCTCTGCCCTTCTCAGGATAAATCTTCTCTAATACTTCTACTGATTTTTCGAATGAGATATTTTCATCATGATCTCCAAGATCAGCCTTGGTAGATGGTGTATAAATAGGCTCAGGGAGCTTATCAGACTCAACAAGTCCCTCCGGAAGTCTGATTCCGCAGACTGTACCGTTCTCCTGGTAGCTTGCCCAGCCGCTTCCTGTGATATATCCACGAACTATACACTCGATTGGAAGCATCTCAAGCTTCTTGCAGAGCATGCTGTTTCCGTTGAACCTGTCCTGACCGAAGAACTCCGGCATATCCTTTGCGTCTACTGAAATCATATGGTTAGGAACGACATCCTTTGTGAATTCAAACCAGAACTTAGACATCTGTGTGAGGATGGCTCCCTTGTCTGTAATTTTATTCTTTAAAATATGGTCAAAAGCGGAAATACGATCTGTTGCGACCATAATAAGGCTGTCCCCGTTATCATATACTTCTCTTACTTTTCCTTCTTTGAATGGTTTAAATTCCTGCATGATTGTCCTCCATCTTATGTGTAATTTATTTTACAAATCAAATGCTACCCTTAAATTATATACCAGCTCAATTTGTAAAGTCAACGTATATTATAAGTTTTTTTAAATAATTTTGTACTATTTATAAGCAGTTCTTATATTTATTATTATATCTTTAATATATCAAAACAAAAGCTCCGGTTCAAACCCTTTGTCTGCGCCGGAGCCTATATAATACAAATTTTATTTAACGATAAGTGACTTTCCTGTCATCTCTTTTGGCTGTGGAAGTCCCATAATCTCAAGCAGTGTTGGAGCGATATCTGCAAGACATCCGCCCTCACGAAGCTTGTAAGAAGGGTCAGCGTTTACAAGAATGAAAGGAACAGGATTGGTTGTATGAGCTGTATGAGGTTTTCCTGTCTCATAATCAATCATCTTCTCTGCGTTTCCGTGGTCAGCACAGATGAATAATACTCCATCCACATCCTTGATTGCCTGAACTGCATCACCTACGAGTGAATCAACTCTCTCAACAGCCTTTACAGCAGCCGGAATCACACCTGTATGTCCAACCATGTCAGGGTTAGCAAAGTTGATGATAATAACATCATACTTATCTGACTTGATAGCCTCAACAAGATCCATTCCAACCTCAGGAGCGCTCATCTCAGGCTTTAAGTCATATGTTGCAACGTCCTTAGGACTGTTTACAAGAAGACGTGCCTCATCGATATTCGGCTCCTCTACTCCACCATTAAAGAAAAAGGTTACGTGTGCATACTTCTCTGTCTCTGCGAGACGAAGCTGTTTCTTGCCATTTGCTGCAAGATACTCACCAAATGTATTCTTGATTTCTTCCTTCTCAAAAGCAATAAGCTTGTTAGGAATTGACTCGTCATAATCCTTGAAGCATACAAATGTTGTCTTAAGGAATGGGCGCTCAAAGCCGGTAAACTTATCATCGCAAAATGCTCTTGTCATCTCACGAGCACGGTCCGGACGGAAGTTGAAGAAGATAACAGAATCATTGTCCTTTACAACAGATACCGGTGTGCCATCCTCGTTTGTGATAACTGTAGGAAGCACGAACTCATCTGTAACGTCATTCGCGTATGACTCCTCCATAGCCTTTACAGGGCATGTAGCTTTTACGCCTTCACCCTTAGTGAGTGAATCATAAGCCTTCTGCACACGATCCCAGTTGTTATCTCTGTCCATTGCATAGTAACGTCCTGAAAGAGATGCAATCTTTCCTACACCGATTTCCTTCATCTTGGCGAGAAGCTGCTCGATATAGTCCTTGCCTGATGCAGGAGGTGTATCACGACCATCAAGGAATGCGTGTACATATACTCTGTCAAAATTCTCTTTCTTGCAAAGCTCAAGAAGTCCGTAAAGATGCTCGATATGGCTGTGAACTCCACCATCTGAAAGAAGTCCCCAAAGATGCAGATCGGAGTCATTCTTCTTGCAGTTTTCGATTGCAGAAATTAATACCTTGTTCTTGAAGAAATCACCATCAGCAATTGCCTTTGTGATTCTTGTAAGATCCTGATATATGATACGGCCTGCGCCGATATTCATATGTCCTACCTCAGAGTTTCCCATCTGTCCGTCAGGAAGTCCAACTGCAAGACCTGAAGCTGCGCCCTTTACAAAAGGACACTCTGCCATCAATTTATCCATAACAGGGGTATTTGCCATAGCTATGGCATTTCCCTCTTTGTGGTCACTTAAGCCGTAACCATCAAGTACCATTAATACTACCGGTTTCTTACTCATTTATATTTCCTCTATTCTTCATATGAGGCTTGCAAAATGCTCTATTACAGTGACATATGCAAGCTCACAAAAAATTTCATTACATAATAAATGCCACTAAATGCAGCTAAGCTGGTGAATTTAGTGACATTTAGTTATTGTGATTGTCAAATCAAATATTAAATTATGATTTAATAATTACTTGTAGTTTACGATCTTTCCAAAATCAGCCTTGAGTGAAGCGCCACCAACTAATCCACCGTCGATGTCAGGCTTTGCAAAAAGCTCTGCTGCATTTCCTGCATTTACAGATCCGCCGTACTGGATACGAACTGAATCTGCTGTAGCCTGATCATAAATCTCAGCTACACACTCACGAATTGCACCGCAAACCTCCTGAGCCTGGTCAGAAGTAGCTGTCTTTCCTGTTCCGATTGCCCAGATTGGCTCGTAAGCAATAACCATGTTTGCAACATCTGATGCAGCAACACCTGCGAGATCTGACTTAATCTGAAGTCTGATCCAGTCAAGTGTAACACCGCTCTCTCTCTGCTCAAGTGTCTCACCACAGCAAAGGATTGGTGTAAGTCCAGCCTCGATAGCCTTCTTTACCTTCTTGTTGAGAAGTGCGTCATCCTCTTTGAAGTAATCTCTTCTCTCTGAATGTCCGATGATAACATACTTAACACCTGCATCAAGAAGCATCTCTGCTGAGATTTCTCCTGTGTAAGCACCCTTCTCCTCGAAGTACATATTCTCTGCTCCAACAGCAACATTTGTACCCTTTAATGCTTCTACAACAGGTACGATGTCGATTGCAGGTACACAGTAAACAACTTCAACATCATCTGAAACTACGAGTGGTTTTAACTCTTCTACTAATTTAACAGCCTGGCTTGGAGTCATGTTCATCTTCCAGTTGCCGGCTACAATTTTCTTTCTTGCCATTTTATATCTCCTTGTATTTGTATACAAATATTTTTTGCCTGCGGCTTAATTTCATTAAGTTGCTTTCGGCTTATTTATCATCAGCACAAGCTACGCCAGGAAGCTCCTTGCCCTCAAGGAACTCAAGGGAAGCACCGCCACCTGTTGAGATGTGACTCATCTTGTCGCCAAGTCCCATCTGGTTAACTGCTGCAGCTGAATCTCCACCACCGATGATTGTGATAGCATCTGATTTAGCAAGCGCCTCTGCTACTGCAAGTGTACCTGCTGCAAGTGTCGGGTTCTCAAATACACCCATTGGTCCGTTCCATACAACAGTCTTAGCTGATGCAACAGCGTCAGCGAAAAGCTCACGTGTCTTAGGTCCGATATCACAGCCCTCACGATCTGCAGGCATCTTGTCATAATCATATGTCTCTGTCTCTACAGGAGCATCAATTGGATTTGGGAAATCCTTGATTGTAACTGCATCAACAGGAAGAAGAATCTTCTTTCCAAGTTTCTCTGCTTTTGCAAGCATCTCTTTACAGTAATCAATCTTTGTCTCATCAAGCATTGAGATACCAATCTCATAGCCCTGTGCTTTAAGGAATGTGTATGCCATTCCACCACCGATGATAAGTGTATCAGCCTTCTCGAGGAGGTTGTCGATAACATTGAGCTTGTCAGCTACTTTAGCTCCACCAAGAATAGCTACGAAAGGACGTACAGGATTCTCTACTGCCTTGCCAAGGAAGTCAATTTCCTTCTGCATAAGGTATCCAACAACATTCTCTCCACCCTTAGCTGTGATGAACTTTGTAACACCTGCTACAGAAGCATGTGCTCTATGAGCAGAACCGAAAGCGTCACATACATATACATCAGCAAGGTCAGCAAGCTCTTTTGCGAATGCATCTCCGGCTTCCTGTGGCTTTGTCTCCTCTTTGCCTCTGAAACGTGTATTCTGAAGAAGAACTACATCTCCCTCTTTCATCTCTGAAACAGCCTTTGTTGCAGCCTCTCCTGTTACGTTGTAGTCAGCTACAAATGTAACCTTCTGTCCAAGCTTAGCCTCAAGAGCTGCAGCTACAGGAGCAAGTGACTCACCCTCGTTTGGTCCGTTTTTAACTTTTCCAAGGTGTGAGCAAAGGATAACCTTTCCACCGTCCTTGATTAATTTCTGGATTGTTGGAAGAGCTCCGTTGATACGGTTCTCATCTGTGATTTTTCCGTCCTTAAGTGGCACGTTGAAGTCACATCTAACGAGAACTCTCTTGCCTTTTACGTTGATATCATCAATTGATTTCTTGTTTAATGACATAATATGTCCTCCCTTATTTCAAGGCATAAGCCATGTGGCCACGCCATATTGTGCATATTAAAAAATATAATTAATTCTACAATTCACAGATATTCAAAAGAAATAGCCATGCTTTAAAAAAGAGGCGCGGTTCAATTAAGACCGCGCCCCTTGAGTAGTCTTGAGATATACTGTTCTTGTGGGTACAAGAATTAAGCTAACTCTGAGAAGTACTTGATTGTACGAACCATCTGAGATGTGTAGCTGTTCTCGTTATCATACCAAGAAACAACCTGTACCTCGTACAGATCGTCAGAAACCTGGTTAACCATTGTCTGTGTTGCATCGAATAATGAACCAAATCTCATTCCAACGATATCTGAAGATACGATCTCATCCTCGTTGTAACCGAATGACTCGTTAGCTGCTGCCTTCATAGCTGCGTTGATATCCTCTTTTGTAACGCCTGCTTTCTTAACAACTGCTGTAAGGATTGTTGTAGATCCTGTTGGTGTAGGAACACGCTGTGCAGATCCGATTAACTTTCCGTTTAACTCTGGGATAACAAGGCCAATTGCCTTAGCTGCTCCTGTTGAGTTAGGAACGATATTAACTGCTGCTGCACGTGAACGACGAAGGTCTCCCTTTCTCTGTGGTCCGTCAAGAGTCATCTGATCTCCTGTGTAAGCATGGATTGTTACCATGATACCAGACTGGATTGGAGCATACTTGTTAAGTGCATCTGCCATTGGTGCTAAGCAGTTTGTTGTACAAGAAGCTGCTGAGATGATTGTATCAGAAGCCTTAAGTGTCTCATGGTTTGTATTGTAAACGATTGTAGGAAGGTCATTTCCTGCTGGTGCAGAGATAACTACCTTACGAGCTCCAGCATTGATATGAGCCTGAGCCTTCTCTTTTGATGTATAGAATCCAGAGCACTCAAGTACAACGTCAACCTTTAACTCTCCCCATGGGCAATTGTTTGCATCTGGGAATGCGTAAATTTTGATTTCCTTACCACAAACTGTGATAGAATCATCGCTTGCAGAAACCTCATCTGCATGCTCGTATTTACCCTGTGATGAATCATACTTTAATAAGTGTGCTAACATTTTTGGGCTTGTTAAGTCGTTGATAGCTACTACCTCGTATCCCTCAGCTCCAAACATCTGTCTGAAAGCAAGACGTCCGATACGACCAAATCCGTTGATTGCTACTCTTACTGCCATTTTAATTCCTCCTAGAATTGTAAAAAGTATTTTTAGGGACATGCCCTAAGATGCTTTTATTATAGCGAATAATTCTCAAAGGTTCAAGTACTTTATTTGCGTTTGTTAAAATTTTCACTAAATATTTTCATTTACACACATTTTTTATCATTCTTCACAATTTTTCTTTTTAGATATTGCACTTTATTATAATCTCGGCTACACTTAATTAATTGCTGTAACTCGCACTTTCCGGAAGCCGGCAGCAGACAATTATAAATCATGTAACTTATAAAGTTTTTTAACAACAATACATCAGTTTTACGGAGGTATTTATATGTGGGATCAGCACATGCACTGCATGTTTTCGGGTGACAGCGATGCCGACCCGGTATTGATGATAAAATCAGCAATCAACAAAGGGCTGGACGGCATCTGCTTTACAGACCATCTGGACTATGACTATAAAGAGGAGCCCGGGCTTTTCGACCTTGATATAGCAGCATATGAAAAGCGCATCAAAAGACTTGCAATTGCTCTTAAAGAAAAGGGCTGCCCGGTAAATATCCACTGGGGCATTGAAATCGGTTTACAGCCTCATATTACAGACAAAAATAATGAGGTCACCAAAAAATATCCGTTTGACCTCGTGATTGGCTCAAGCCATGTGGTAAACGGCATTGACCCATACTACCCTGTATTTTACAAAGGCAAGACAGAGCACGAAGCCTACACCGAATACTTTGAATCGATACTTGACAATCTGCACTCCGGCGCGGATTTTGATGTGTACGGTCACATCGACTACGTGGTCAGATACGGTCCTGACAAAAATAAATACTATTCATATGAAAAGTATGCCGACATAATTGATGCTATATTAAAGGAAATTATCTCACAGGGAAAAGGCATCGAGCTCAATACCGCCGGCTTTAAATACGGGCTTCGCCACCCAAATCCGACCGAAGATGTGCTAAAGCGCTATCATGAGCTTGGCGGGGAAATAATCACAGTCGGAGCAGATGCCCACAAGCCCGAGCATGTGGCATATGATTTTGACAAGGTTTCAAATATCCTCAAGGATGCCGGGTTTATGTACTATACAGTATTTGAAAACCGCGTTCCTGCTTTCATCAAATTATAGCCCAGCCTTAAAGGCTTACGTTGTCATTCTATCTAACTATTAAACCTCACATGCATTCGCAAATGTCAAAAATAGGAGCCACCTGATCTACATTTTACATCAAGTGGCTCCTAAAGCATTGGTTCCGTAAGCTTCACTGTATAACCTCCAAGTTCCGCTTTCGCTATATGAATTTATTTTGGCATTTCCATATTGCTTTGCTATAAATCTGATTCTGTTTATAACAGGATTCTTATTCTTTTAGCTTAGCTATGGACCTCTACCCTTCTTCATAAAATCACTCCTTTTGGTTACATTATCTATGTAAACTCTTATGAGAGATTCTATCTTTCACTTTTAATCTACAAGAACTTTTTCAACGATATTATTTATTTGCTAATATATCTGTGCGATTACTGCTCTTCGGCTCGCCCTACAGATTTAAATATTCCGTTCAATCATCCTTATAGTACTTTGACTTAAATTATGTAATCCCCATTGGACTGTACCTCCTGTGTTTTATTTTTGTTCCTTTCGTATCTCTTTTTGTTGATTTAAGATTACACTAATTTCACCTATTTGTCAACATATTTTTTGATAATTTTTATTTTTATTTTAAATTGTCTGATATTTTATATATTTTTTGTTTTGTTTACACATTTCTTGCAATTCAATCACATGATTAAAGGGGGCAAAATACCTTTGCCCCCTCATGCCGTCATTTGTCATTTATCATTTATCATTCTTCATCCTGTAATCAATACACCTGTTCAGGTAATCGACATAATCCGGATTCTTGCACATGCCCTTGCCTGCCACGTCGGAAATCTTTGCCACATCCATGCCGTTACACTTGGTGGTCTTCATAACTATGTTGAGTGCTTCCTCATCAGTGTCGTTACTGATAAAGGTTCCTATACCGAATGCAACCTTTGCCCTATCCTTGAAATAATCATACAATGCAGTCGCACGCTCGAAATCCAGGCTGTCGCTGAACAAAAGTGTCTTTGTCCTTGGATTGATTCCCAGACTGTTGTAGTGGGCTATCATCTTGTCTCCCCACTCGTACGGATCTCCGCTATCATGACGCACTCCCGAAAAAAGTGTCGCATAGGTGAGCTGAAAATCACGCAGGAAGCAGTCTGTTGTTATGGTGTCAGTAAGCGCAATACCGTTTAATATACCATACTCCTTAACCCATGCATCGAGTGCATACCAGTTTGAATATGCCGGATTATGCTTGTGATTGCCCTGTCCTGTACACATAATCCACTCATGAGCCATTGTTCCAACCGGCTTTAAATTGAATTTCTTCGCAAGATATACGTTTGATGTACCAATAAAGTGTGAATCTGCTGGCAGCTCAACCTCTGCGATTGCCTTTACAGCCATCTCCTGCGCCTCAGCAGACAGACGGCGTCTTAGTCCAAATTCACTGAAATCGCTAAGCCTGTAGGTATCCTCCTCGAGCAGACGCACCTTCTCATCAAGCCTGCGCTTAAACTGCTTAAGCAGCACATCATAATCATATGCCATACGGAAGTACACTTCATTTACAATAGCAAGCACCGGAATCTCATACATCGTAGTATTAAGCCACGTGCCGGCTGCATCGATTGCCAGCCCACACGGTGCATCTGTTGTGATGGTAAACTCCTCATATCTTGGCTGCCAGAGTCTTAAAAAATCAACATATGTGCCTTTTATCCAGGTGATGTTATCAAGATATTCAAGCTCCTCCTCCGTAAAACGAAGCTGACAGAAGGCCTGCACCTGTTCCTTTATCTCCTCGACCATCTCATCTGTAAAATGCACGTCTTTATTTCGGCACTTAAAGGTCCATGTCGTTTTATAGCTTGTGAACTGATGGAAAATCGTCTGTCCCATGCTGAATTTATACATATCAGTCTCAAGGAGGCTGTTTATTATTTGTGGCAATCTCATCTGTTATATGTCCTCTTTTCTTTCAAACCATTTACTACCGGTAATTTTAGTCTTGATTTTACCACTGCGACTATCAAATATCAAGCAGACGCACATGTTTAATTACCTTCAATTTATTTTCTTTTCCGTCAGCATATTCACTGGTTTCAAAATAAAAACTCCCATGAAAGCCACTAACTGTGACCTCCATGGAAGCTTAATTGTTTATATTGCAGAGATAATAACCCAATAAATATATAAGATATTGTAATTATTCAGTTATGAATTATTTAAAGTATTTCACACCGCTCTCGAATATCTTCATATCCTGCTCTCCGTAGATATTGATTGCTACAGATTCGCCACGGCGCTCTGAGTGAGCCATCTTGCCGAGGATTCTTCCGTCAGGAGATGTGATACCCTCGATAGACATGTATGAGCCGTTTACGTTCCACTCCTCATCCATTGATACATTTCCGTCCAGATCAACATACTGTGTGGCAACCTGTCCGTTTTCAAAGAGCTTATCAAGCCACTCCTTCGGTGCTACGAAACGTCCCTCGCCATGTGATGCCGGATTGCAGTAGGTCTGACCAAGCTTAGCCTGTGCAAGCCATGGGCTCTTGTTTGAAACAACCTTTGTATACACCATCTTTGAGATGTGGCGGTTGATTGTATTGTATGTGAGTGTAGGTGACTGTGCATCCTGCTGTCTGATCTCTCCATATGGTACAAGTCCAAGCTTGATAAGTGCCTGGAAACCGTTACAGATACCAAGTGCAAGTCCGTCCCTCTCATTGATGAGCTTTTCAACAGCCTCTGTCATCTTTGCATTTCTAAATGCTGTTGCAAAAAATTTAGCTGATCCCTCAGGCTCATCTCCTGCTGAGAATCCACCAGGGAACATGATAATCTGTGATTTGTCGATTGCCTTTACAAACTCATCAACCGAATCACGGATATCCTCTGCTGTGAGGTTCTTGAATACCTTTACGATTGTGTCAGCGCCTGCTCTTTCAAATGCCTTAGCACTATCATACTCACAGTTTGTTCCAGGGAATACCGGAATAAATACTGTAGGCTTAGCCACTTTATTCTTGCATACATAGATATTCTTTGCATCGTAGAGACCGCTATTTACCTTGCTTGTATCGTCTGTTGCCTTTGTATGGAAAACGCCCTCAAGCTTTGCTGTCCATACCTTGACAGCTTCCTCAACAGGAAGCACCATATCGTCACACTCGATAGTCTGCTTATCGTTTACATAGCCGACTACAGAGGCTGCATCTGAAATACCTGCTGCATCAATTACCTCTCTGACCTTTGAAAGTGCATCAACAGGAACCTCAGCTACGATATTACCAAAGCCAGGTGCAAAGAGTGTATCGCTTGTCACCTCATCCTCGATGGTTACACCAAGCTTGTTACCAAATGCCATCTTTGATACTGCTGCGGCAAGACCTTTTCCGTCAAGTGCATATGCTGAAACAATTGCGCCATCCTGGATAAGATTTCTGATTGCTGTATAAAGTGTCATAACCTGATCATATTTTGGAAGATCAAACTCATCCTTATCTATTGTAAATAGAACAAGCTGATTGCCCTCTTTCTTGAGCTCAGGTGTGATGATATCCTTTTCCTTTGCCACATCAACTGCAAATGATACGAGTGTAGGCGGTACATCAATATCATTGAAGGTACCTGACATGGAATCCTTTCCACCGATTGAAGGAAGTCCGAAGCCAATCTGAGCATCATATGCTCCGAGGAGTGCTGCAAACGGCTGGCTCCAACGCTTTGGATCCTCATTCATTCTGCGGAAGTACTCCTGATATGTCATACGGATTTTGCTGTAATCTCCGCCTGCTGCAACGATTCTTGAGATAGACTCAAGCACTGCATATATAGATCCGTGGTATGGGCTCCATGATGAAAGATATGGGTCGAAGCCGTAAGCCATCATTGTTACTGTATCACATTTGCCCTTTAATACAGGAAGCTTTGCAACCATTGACTGTGTCTCTGTGAGCTGGTAACGTCCACCATATGGCATATATACACTGCCTGCTCCGATAGAGCCGTCGAACATCTCAACAAGTCCCTTCTGTGAGCATACGTTAAGGTCTTCAAGCTCTGCCTCCCAGGCACCCTTCATATCTCCTGCCTCAACCATCTTGGCTACAGCAGGTGTGCTGATTTTGTCCAGATAATTGTCACTCTCGCAAGGCATCTCAACCTCAACATCTGTCTCCTGATGAGCTCCGTTTGTATCAAGGAATGCACGAGAGATATTTACTACCTCTTTGCCTCTCCACTCAAGCACAAGTCTTGGATCCTCTGTAACTACCGCAACCTCTGTTGCCTCGAGATTTTCCTCCTTTGCGTATGCAAGGAACTGCTCAACATCAGAAGGTGCAACTACAACTGCCATACGCTCCTGTGACTCTGAGATAGCAATCTCTGTTCCGTCAAGACCTGCGTATTTCTTTGGTACCTTGTCAAGCTCTATGCGAAGTCCGTCAGCAAGCTCTCCGATAGCAACAGAAACTCCGCCGGCACCGAAATCGTTACATTTCTTGATGATATGGCTGACCTCTTCTCTTCTGAAAAGTCTCTGAAGCTTTCTCTCTGTAGGTGCATTACCCTTTTGTACCTCAGCTCCGCATACTGATGTAGACTTTGTATTGTGTGCCTTTGATGAACCTGTAGCACCACCGATTCCGTCACGTCCTGTGCGTCCTCCGAGTAGAATGATTTTATCTCCCGGATCTGAGTTAAGTCTCTGGACAGCACGTCTTGGAGCCGCACCCATAACTGCACCGATCTCCATACGCTTTGCAACATAATTTGGATGGTAAACCTCCTTGACATAGCCTGTTGCAAGTCCGATCTGGTTTCCATATGAGCTGTATCCGTGAGCTGCCTCCCTGACAAGCTTCTTCTGTGGAAGTTTTCCTTCAATTGTCTGTGAAACCGGTACTGTAGGATCTGCTGCACCTGTTACACGCATTGCCTGATATACATATGTACGTCCTGAGAGAGGATCTCGGATCGCTCCGCCAAGACATGTAGCCGCGCCACCAAAAGGCTCAATCTCTGTAGGATGGTTGTGTGTCTCGTTCTTGAAGTTTACAAGCCACTCTTCTGTCTTTCCGTCCACCTCAACAGGTACCACGATAGAGCATGCGTTGATCTCATCAGACTCTTCCTGATCATCAAGCTTGCCCTCTGCCTTTAATCTCTTCATGGCAAGAAGTGCAAGATCCATCAGGCAGACAAATTTGTCATTTCTGTCCTTGTAGATATTTGAAAATGTATTGAGATAATCCTTGTAGGTATTTTCAATCGGTGTGCGGTAGAAGCCATCGTCAAACTTGACATTCTTAAGCTCTGTAGAGAATGTTGTATGACGGCAGTGATCTGACCAGTATGTATCGAGCACACGGATTTCTGTCATTGAAGGATCACGCTTTTCCTCATTCTTAAAATAATTCTGGATATGAAGAAAATCCTTGAAGGTCATGGCAAGGTTCAATGATAAATAAAGCTCCTTCAGCTTGTCCTCTGCCATATCCTTGAAGCCGTCAAATATGATGACATCAGCAGGATCATCAAACTCCTGCACAAGTGTCTTTGGCTTTTCCATGCCGATAGCACGCGAATCAACAGGGTTGATGCAGTGCTTCTTAATAGCAGCAAACTGCTCATCTGTGATAGCACCCTCAATCACATATGTGATAGCACTTCTGATAATCGGCTCCTCATTCTCATTGAGAAGCTTCACACACTGCTCGGCTGAATCTGCTCTCTGGTCAAACTGTCCCGGTAAAAACTCTACAGTAAATACTTTTGCATCACCATAGTCAAATGTCTCCTCATAGATATCATCAACAGGCGGCTCTGAGAAAACTGTATACAAGGCTTTCTTGTATGTCTCCTCTGATATATTTTCCACATCATATCTGATTAATACACGTACTGCCTCCACAGTTGTGATTCCCAGATAATGCTTAATCTCATGCTTTAATTCCTTTGCCTTTACCGCAAAGTCAGGTTTTTTCTCTACATATACACGACGTACGTTACTCATATGTTCTCCTTTCAATTCGAGAGTATGTAACCAATTATTCGTTACCGTCCGGCTTTTTGCACAATCGGACTTTAAAACTATGGTTGTAGTATAACACTTTAGTTATGATAAGTATAATTAATATATTTAATTTGTTTTATAAGTTGTGTTAATTATAGTTTTCTTATATAATGATATAAGGGTCAAAAGGTATTTTGCCCCTCATTGATAAAAACAGATGCAAATAACCATATTTATACGGAGGATAACAAAATGGATATAAATTATGAGCTTTACAAGGTCTTTTACTACGTGGCAACGTCCCTAAGCTTCTCTGAAGCCAGCAAGAAGCTGTTTATTTCACAGTCCGCGGTAAGCCAGTCTATTAAGACTCTCGAAAAGAAGCTGGGACAGACTCTTTTCATCAGAAGCACAAAGAAGGTACAGCTCACCGCAGCCGGCGCCCTGCTTTTAAAGCACATTGAGCCTGCCATGAATCTTATTGCCCGCGGTGAAAGCCAGCTTTTAGACTCAGGCACACTTGGACTTGGCCAGCTTCACATCGGCGCAAGCGATACCATATGCCGTTATCTGCTGGTTCCTTACTTAAAGCAGTTCCATCAGAGGTTCCCGAATGTGCCTATCAAAGTCACAAATGCCACATCTATCCAGTGTGTGGAGCTTTTGGAGCAAAGGAAGGTTGACCTGATTGTCACGAATTTTCCAAACTCGCACCTCAATCACTCATACAGACAGAAAACCATATGCAACTTTTCCGATGTTTTTGTGGCAAATCCCAATTATTTCAAGCTTCGCAAGCAGGAGATAGCTTTTTCCGAGCTCAATAAATATCCTATCATGATGCTCGACCGAAACAGCACCACCAGTGAATTCCTGCATAATCTGTTTTTACAGCACCAGCTTGACCTGATTCCGGAAATTGAGCTAAGCAGTAACGATCTGCTCATAGACCTGGCCAAAATCGGACTGGGTATAGCATTCGTGCCTGACTACTGCATCAACCATGAGAATAAGGAGCTTTTCGTGCTGAAGACAAAAGAAAAGATGCCTCCACGCCAGATTGTTGTGTCCGTAAACACTACAATGCCCGTGTCAGCATCCACTGAGGAATTTTTAAATCTGCTCCCAGAAGTCGGCAACTAGTTTTCCGACATTTGCTATATTGCATGGCTTTCTGTCATTCCACTCGCGTGGATAGAGCAAATCATATTCTCTCTGCCAGAATCTCTCATCTAATAGCAAAATGACACCTGTGTCCTCCGTCGTCCTGATTACTCTTCCGGCCGCCTGGAGGACTTTATTTATACCCGGATACCTGAAAGCATAGTCAAAGCCACAGCCGTTTTCGGCATCGTAATAATCCTTTAATATAGTTCTCTCATTGCTGATCTGCGGAAGCCCCGTTCCGACAACAATAGCACCTATCAGTCTGTCGTTTTTCAAATCAATGCCCTCACCGAATATGCCTCCCATGATCCCAAAAGCCACAAGTGTTCTGTCCGATTCCTCACTAAACCTGTCCAGAAATTCCTCCCTCTCAGCCTCTGACATATTATTTTTCTGCAGCATAAGCTCTGTTTCGTCTGCATATTTTTCACAGTAAATATCTGCCACATCATTCATCATCTTATATGACGGAAAGAAAACCATATAGTTTCCGGTCTTTTGTGTGACAACAGCATTAATATATCCTGCAATCCGCTCATACTCACTCCTTGAGCGCCTTGTGTACCTCGTACTCACATCGGTTGCCATCGCAAGCAGCCTCTTTTTGCTGTCAAACGTGCTGTCAGCATATATGGCATAGTTGTCTTTTTTTGTGCTTATCAGGCTCTTGTAATAGTTTACAGGCAAAAATGTCGCCGAAAAAAACACAGCTGACTTGCCCTTATCCAGCCTCTTTTGTATATTAAGCGATGGGTCCACACAAAAAAGCTTTAGCATGAACCTGCCATCAGCCTCAAGCTCGGAATACATCACGTAGTGCTCATCCACAAGATCGTAAATGTTCAGGAAATTGCGAAGCTCAAAATAAAAATCCATAACATCCTTTTTCCCCGGAAACTCATTAGCCTTCTGCAAAAACTCATCCAGAAGTGTCATAAGCCTCATAAAGGAAAATACCATATTGCCAAATGTATCATATACCGTGTAATTCTCACACTCACGCTTCATCCCAAGCAGTATCTTATTGCACTTTTCAAGCGCTTTCTCAATAGAGTGGCTGTGCTCCTTCATAATGCGCTTCACAGTAAGGAAATCCTCCTTATAAATCTGAGCGCTATACATCTGCCTGCTTCTTTCGACCATATTGTGAGCCTCATCAATGAGAAAAATATAATCTCCCTTTATCCCCTCCTGAAAAAATCTCTTAAGATAAACATTCGGGTCAAACACATAGTTGTAATCGCAGATGATATTATCACACCAGCTAGCCGTATCAAGACAAAGCTCAAACGGACAAACGGTATACCTATCCGCCTGTGATAAAATATCATCCCTCTCAATCATTTCACATCTGTGAAGCAGGTCAAAAACCGCATCATTTACTCTATCAAAATGCCCCTTTGCATACGGACATGTTACCGGATTGCATTCCATCTCATCACACGGACATAGCTTTTCCTTTGCCGTTATCTGAATAGTTTTTGCCCTGTAACCATTTTTTTCAAGCAGCGCAAACGTTTCCTTTGCGACTGTTGCGGTGATCGTCTTCGCTGTCAGGTAAAAGATTCTGTCTGCCAGCTCCTCACCAACCGCCTTCACTGCCGGGAAAATAGTAGAGATAGTCTTTCCCACACCGGTCGGAGCCTGCATAAAAAGAAGCTTCTGACTCATAATTGTCCTGTAGACATCCGAAACAAGCTTTTTCTGCCCCGGTCTGTACTCATATGGAAAATCGAGTTCTTTGATTGAAGCCTGTCTTTGATTTTTCATTTCACACTGAAACGTTGCCCATTTGCCATACTCTTCCATCAGGTCATCAAACCATTTTTTTATCTCTTCAAATGAGAACTCCTCGCGAAAATACTTAGTCTGCTCCGTTTCCAGATTGCAGTAGGTCATCTGAATGCCTATCGTTTCCATATTATTTTGCAGAGCAAAAATATATGCATAGCACATAGCCTGCGCACGGTGCACAAAAACCGGCTTTTCAAACAGCTCAACCTTTCTGTACATTCCCTTAATCTCATCAACAAAACACTTTCCATCCTCCGTAAAGATGCCATCTGCCCTGCCCTCGACAGTCAGCTCATACAAATCACCTTCAACAACAAGTGAAAGCGGCACCTCTGCCTGATACTCCTTCCCCATGCTGCCCTGGATTTTCCTGTGAATGCGTGTTCCCTCCATCATGGCATCGGCACTCATGGCTCTGGATGACCGGTTGTCTATGTCACCCTCCCTGAAAATAAATTCCACAAGGTTTCTGACCGAAATATGTAATTGTGTTTTCTTTTCACTATAGTTATTTCCAGCTTCTGTCATGTACTCTCCCTGCATATTCCGGATTATGTCAACGGTTTTGTGTTCCGGCAATATTTTCAGTCTAACTCCAGATATTTTTAATACACTGAACATAAAAAGAAGGAGAGCTCCAAGAAGAAACTCTCCCAAAGGATCTTATTCAATTGTATTACGCTACAGTGAATTTATCAACCACATTATCAAATGCCTGGTCATCGCCCATATAGCAGACCTTAAAGTCATTGTTTGTACCAATTCCAATCACTCCTAGAAGTGATTTCGCATCAATAAGAATCTGTCTATATTTGAGATCAATGTCAAAATCGCACTTAGAAGCAGCCCCAACAAATTCCTGAACATCATCCAATGTGTTAAGTCTGATTACTGTTTCCTTATTGTACATAGTTAACACCACCTTTATAATCTAAAACATAGTGCTTTCGCACATGCCAATCAATTGTTGCGCCTATTATAACATCTGATATTCATTTGTCAAAAAAATCATAATCCGTCATTTTCCGTCAATTCATGTCATTTTTTTTAATAAATAACTTTTGCGTAACCGATTTTTCACTATATTTTCATGCATGTTTTTTCAAAAAAACAATATAACTGTGAAATTCTTACAAAAATGGCATGATATTTAATTAATTCAAGTTCATTTTTTACAATTTTTCATTTATAAAACTTTATTCTCGTAATTCTTTAACGCATCTATATATATTTCACCGAGCTTGCTAAGCTTCGTGCCCTTGTGCTTGATATAGCCTATATGCATTTTTTCACTTTCCTTAAGTGGAATTGCCGCATAGTCATCACCGTTTAAATCCTCAGAAATAATACCTGAGCACAGTGTAAATCCGTTGAGCCCCACCATGAGATTGAGCATTGTGGCTCTGTCATCAGCCTTTATGACACGCTTGTACTCATACGTGCTCATCATCTCCTCAGCATAATAAAAGGAATTGTTCACGCCCTGTTCAAAGGTCAGACACGGGTACTCCTGCAAATCATCAAGTGTAATCACTTTTTTGCCGGCAAGCGGATGTTTTTTCCAGAGATACACATATGTATTGCATGTGAAGAGCTCTTTAAACTCAATGTCACATTCCTTAAAAAGCTTTCTTAAAACCTTTTCATTGAAATCACTTAAATAAAGAACTCCAATCTCACTCTTTAAGTTCTTTACGTTGTCTATTACCTCTTTCGTCTTTGTCTCGTGGACAGCAAACTCGTACTCATCCATGCCCACCTCTTTAGCAAGCTGTACAAAGGCCTTTACTGCAAATGAATAGTGCTGCATGGAAACCGAGAATTTCTTTTTGGACTCCACATTCAGATACCGGTTCTCAAGCAGATGATACTGCTCCACAACCTGTTTGGCGTATCCTAAAAACTCCTCGCCCTCCGCTGTGACTGTAATTCCACGGTTATTTCTCATGAATACCGTGATTCCAAGCTCCTCCTCCACCTCTCGTACTGTGGCGGACAGATTTGGCTGTGAAACAAAAAGCTTCTTTGCCGCCTCATTCATGGAATTGGATTCTGCAATTGTAAGTACCTGTCTGAGTTGTTGAAGTGTCATTTTCTCTCCTATTGTGAACTGACGGTTTTTAGCAGAATGTGTAACTATTCAGCGCCCAGGCATCTTCGTAAAAACCGCACAATTGTAATATATTAAATAAAATTGTGTATAAACGATGCCCTGTGTATCGGTGATGGTCCTATCTCCTTTAGTGCCTTGATATGCTCTGCCGAGCCATAGCCCTTGTTTGATGCAAATCCATAGCCGGGATATATTCTATTATACTCAACCATCATCCGATCCCTTGTGACCTTAGCCACAATACTGGCTGCCCCTATTGATATGCTTTTGGCATCTCCCTTTATAATCGGAACCTGCTTTATATCCACCCCCGGGATTGTGACTGCATCGTTAAGTGTCAAATCCGGTGCCGGATCAAGCTTTTTAATCGCCTGTCTCATCGCCTCATATGTAGCCTGCAGTATATTTATCTCATCTATCCGCTCGTGCGATGCCATACCTATTCCTACAGAAACCGCCTTTTCCATTATGACATCGTAAAGCTCATCACGCTTTGCAGCCGTAAGCTTCTTTGAATCATTGATATATAAAATATCACAGTCCTTTGGCAGAATAACTGCACATGCCACAACCGGACCTGCAAGCGGTCCGCGTCCCACCTCATCTATGCCGCAAATATGAGCATATGATGCGTACTCACACTCATATTTCTTGAGACCGTCTGTGCGGATAAGCTCCTTCTCATACTTGTCCAGACGCTTTTTTGCACTATCTACAAGCTTAATCACTCCGCCCCTTTCATCTGAGCCGTATGCCTCAATGAACTGTGTAAGCTGTGAATCTGTGATGCTTTTAAGTTGTTCCTTAATATCGCCTATTTTTTCTGCTGACATATCCTTGTCCTATCGTCTATTCTTCGTAACTATTCTTCTATATCTCCGGTCTCTCCAAAGTGATATGGCCTAATTTACCGCTTCTGAAATCATCTATGATGAGTGCAGCCGCCTTGCTGTAATCAGGCTCTCCTCCCTTTGAAAGGCACTTTCTGTTGACAGCGACAGCACTTATAAGCTCTATGATATCATTTTCCTCGCTTACCTCGTATCTTTGTGCCAAAAGCCCCGGATACTCTGCTTTTAGGAACTTTACAAGCTCCACGGCAAGCTCATCAACATTTAAAATCTCATCCTTTATCGAACCGATGAGCGCAAGTCTAAGTCCCACTGTCTGATCCTCAAATTTCGGCCACAGTATGCCCGGGGTATCGAGCAGCTCAACACTTTTATTGAGCCTGATCCACTGCTTGCCCTTTGTCACGCCCGGCTTGTTTCCTGTCTTGGCACAGGCTTTTCCGGCGTATGAATTGATAAATGTGGACTTTCCGACGTTTGGAATCCCCACCACCATAGCTCTTACCGGTCTGTTTTTGATACCACGCTTTCGGTCTCTTTCAATCTTTTCCTTGCAGGCCTCCATCACGATATCTGTGATGCTCTTCATGCCTGACTTGCTTCTAGCATCAAGACTGACTACAAAAAAGCCCTTTTCCTTGAAAAATGCACTCCACTCCCTGGTGCGCTCCTTATCGGCCAGATCTGCCTTGTTCATAAGAATGAGCCTGTATTTGTTTTTTCCAAGCTCATCAATGTCCGGATTACGGCTGGATAGCGGAATTCTTGCATCCACAAGCTCTATAACCAGATCTATTAATTTAATGTCCTCCTGCATCTGACGCTTTGCCTTGGTCATATGCCCAGGGTACCACTGAAAATTCATAATTCACCTGTCCTTTATCTATATATGTTATAACTATTGCTACTTGATGGTTCCAAAGCTTCCAAGGCCTGAAAATCTAAACCATGCCTTGCCGATAATATAGTCTCTCTTTACATTGCCAATATTGGCATAGCGGCTGTCCTCACTGTTGTTTCGATTATCTCCAAGTACAAAATACTCGTCCTTTTCAAGTTCTATAGGATCTGAGGCAAGCCCTGCATCCTCCATTGAGGCAACGTCCGTCGATTCCTTGTACAGCTCATCATTCACGTACAGTGCGCCGTCTTTTATCTGAACAGTATCTCCCGGCACCGCTACCACTCTCCTGACATAATAATGCGACTTATTATTTCCGTTTGGCAGAAATACTATCACGTCTCCTGCCTTTGGCTTTGACATGATATATGCAAACCTGTTCGCAAGAATATTATCATCGTTCTCCAATGTCTGCTCCATAGCCTGGCCCACCACATTTGTACGTATACCGAAAAATGACACCAGCACATATGCCAGGCCTATCACTACAATCAGCTCCACTACCCACGAAACAATTTCCTTGAACAATGGCAGATTAAATTTTCTTCTTTGCCTTCTAAAGCTAAGTCCTGCTCGTCTTCTGGACATCTTACACCTCTTGCTAACTAATATTTTATTGCGTAATCCTAATTATATATTGTTTTCATGTTTGTTGCAAGCTGTAACCCTGAAAACTAAAAAGACCATTCTCATACGATTGCTCGCAGAAAATGGTCTCTTTCGCGTAAAAATATTATTTTACAAGCTCTTTAACCTTAGCAGCTTTTCCGATACGGTCTCTTAAGTAGTAAAGCTTAGCACGACGTACTTTACCTTTACGTACAATCTCAACCTTCTCTACGTTTGGTGAGTGGAGTGGCCATGTCTTCTCAACACCTACACCGTTAGAAAGCTTTCTAACTGTGAATGTTGTACGGTTTGATCCGTTCTGCTTTTTGATTACTGTTCCCTCGAATACCTGGATACGCTCACGGTTACCCTCTTTGATTTTTCCGTATACCTTTACAGTATCTCCTACAGAAAACTCAGGTACCTCGGCCTTTAACTGCTCGTTCTCGATGCTCTTAATAATTTCACTTGCGTTCATTTTGTGACCTCCTAATTATTTTGACGTTCTTAATGCTACTACTATTTTCACAACAGAGGACCATCTCTTTTATTCACAACATTGGTACTTTACCACAGATTCATGGGATTTGCAAGTATTTTTTACTATCTTTTGCCTACCTTATGCATTATTTTTAGTCATCCAGTATACGGATGATTTTGAAAAATGCAATCCCATACTCTCCTGCAACTTCATAGATGCCTCATTGCCCACGATTATCTGTCCATATGGTATCCATCCGTTCTCCAGTGCCCTGTTGAAAGCATATGTTTCAAGTGCTGTGGCAAGCTTTTGATGCCTGTACTGCAGCTTTACATAGAGCATGCCTATGCTGCCCTCCTCATGGATTCCGATAATTCCCGCGAGGGTATTAATGGTACCATCAGCAGTATTATCACTCAAAAAAGCTCCGTAGACAGCACCTGCCTCTATCCTGTCTACGATATAATCCGGATTATCAAAGCCCGGGTACATTGGCGCAGCCTCCTGTATATCAGCTGCATCCAGCTTTCTTATAGTTAAGCCATTTGGCATCGGCTTTCCATCCGGTCTGTACAGTCCGCTGACAGATAGCTTTTCTTTGTTTGTATACACAGCCTGCCTGCACTCTACAGTCTCATTAAAGCCATTTGCTGTAAAGAGCTCAACATATCTTTGCTGGTGAAGCACTATGCCATTTACAATCTGATCTGTAACGTTTTTTGAAATACGCTGACTGCTGTATTTATCAACAGACTTTGTGACATTTTCCTGCACCAAATCAATAAGCTTCGACTCGCCCTCATCCGGTCTTGTATGAAAGCATACCTTTGAGACCATGTCCCGAAGCAGATATTCGCCATCTGCCTCAAACAGTATCTCGGCGCAGCCCCTGTTTATGAGCTCTATCATATCAATATGAAGCAGTTTATTTTTCATCAGAAACTCTCTGCATTTATCAAGTCTTTTAAACCCGGCATACAAATCCGGCCTGCGCTCCTTTGTGCGCTCAATAGACTTTTCAAGGCGCCATGCATCTATCTTTTTCTGATTGCCTGACATGAGTACCTCAGGCACCTTTTTGTCATGCCACTCAACAGGACGTGAATACTGAGGGTATTCGAGCAGATTGCCATGAAACGACTCTGTCTCTGCCGAAATATCATTGTGCAGCACCCCAGGAACCAGACGTGAAATCGCATCTATCATTACCATCGACGGCAGTTCTCCGCCCGTTAGAACATAGTCACCGATAGAAACATAATCTGTTACCGTCTCCTCCAGCACGCGCTCGTCAATACCTTCATAGTGTCCACATAGAAAAATGAGGTCATCACACTTTGCAAATTCTGCTGCCATCTGCTGGTTGAACACGCGGCCCTGTGGAGTAACATAAATCATACGCGCATTGTGATTTTTTATTTCTTCTGCTGTATTTTTATATGATGTATTTTCATATAATATATTTTCATCGGCGATATTTTTCTCTGAATTATCACCTGAATGGACCTGATTACATTTATTGATCTGACTCACCACACTGCGCACAGCCTGATACACCGGCTCTGCCTGCATAAGCATCCCCGCACCGCCACCATATGTGTAATCATCAACCTTATTGTGCTTATTGTGCGCAAAATCCCTGATATTTACCGTATTGAGTGATATAATATTCTGTTTTAAAGCTCTGCCTGTGATACTCTCTGACAGTCCCTGTTCTATCATCTGTGGGAATAAGGTCAGCACATGAAATCTCATTTCCTATATCTCCTATATCATCCTGTTTTACAGTTTTACGATTTAAAATGTATGATTTTGTTCAATTTTATATCTCATTTTACGGTTTTTGCAGTTTGAGATATAGCTATCTCAAACCTGCCAGCAGATGCACCTTCATCGTGCCATTTTCCACATCAACGTCCAGTATACAATCCTTTATTGCCGGAATCAGCAGATCATTTGCACCGGCTTTCTTAACAACGTACACATCGTTGGCACCGGTCTGGAGTACATCAGCTATGACTCCAAGCTCCTCTCCCTCGTCTGATGTGACGGAAAGCCCGATAAGATCAGCTATAAAGTACTCGTTTTCCTCAAGCGGCACCGCATTTTCCCTTGTCACAAAAAGAGGTGCCTTTTTATATTTTTCTACATCATTTATGTCATCTATGCCCTTAAATTTCAAGATAACCTGGTTCTTGAAAAATTTGACAGAAGTTATTTCCAAATCCCTGCGCTCTTTGCCATTATCCAGAATGACATTTTTAAGCTTTTTAAAACGGGCAGCATCGTCAGTGGTTGGGAACACCTTTACCTCACCGCGAATGCCGTGTGTGCTCGTAATTACACCTACCTGTAGTAAATCTTCCATTCTCTGTCTCCTGATATTAATATAAATCATAACTATTCAGCCCACGCACATTCTCAAAACCATACAATACCGGTTCTGAATAGTTAATTTAAATTATAAAAAAACAGGCATCTCATAAGAGATGCCTTTATGTTACTGTACTATCTCAACAATAACCTTTTTGTCTTCTTTAGAGGCTGCGGCCTTAACAACTGAACGAATAGCCTTAGCAATACGTCCCTGCTTGCCGATCACTTTGCCCATGTCAGACTGTGCAACACGTAATTCCAAAACAATTGCTTTCTCGTTTTCGGTCTCAGTTACATTAACCTCATCCGGATAATCAACTAAAGATTTTGCAATTACTTCAACTAATTCTTTCATTACGCCACCTCTTTATCCTATTTCTCGATACCAGCACTCTTGAAGATTCTAGCTACTGTCTCAGTTGGCTGTGCGCCGTTTGATAACCATTTCTTAGCTAATTCCTCATTTACATGATACTCGCTAGGATCCTTAGTTGGATCGTATGTTCCGATCTCCTCGATGCATCTTCCATCTCTTGGTGATCTAGAGTCTGCAACTACGATTCTATAGAAAGGAGCTTTCTTCTGTCCCATTCTTCTTAATCTGATCTTTACTGCCATTTTGTTTCACCTCCTCATAGGTTTATTGAATAATATATATCAAAAGTAAAATAAATACTTTTGTTAACAAAACATGAAATTCTTTAATGAAATTCCTTTAATGAAATCCATTAAAACGGAAGTCCTTTGAATAAGCCTCCAAGACCACCGCCTCCACGGCGTCCCTTCTTTCCGCCCATCATACCGGGCATCTGCTTCATGAACTTCTTTGTCTGCTCAAACTGCTTTACAAGTCTGTTGACCTCTGATACATCCACACCTGCTCCTCTTGCAATACGAGCCTTGCGGCTTGGATTAAGAAGCTTTGGATTTCGTCTTTCCTCAGGTGTCATGGAATAGATGATTGCCTCTGTGCGGGCCATGCCCTTTTCAGCTTCATCTGTATCAATATCCGGCATCTTGCCTCCACCGATACCCATGCCCGGCATCATGCCCATCACGCTTGAAAGACCGCCCATCTTCTTCATCTGACTCATCGAATCAAGGTACATCTCAAAATCAAACTCATTTTTGCGCATCTTCTGCTCAAGCTTCTTGGCCTGTTCCTCATCAATGTTCTCCTGCGCCTTCTCAATCATGGAAAGCACATCGCCCATGCCGAGGATTCTTGAAGCCATACGCTCCGGATAGAACTGCTCAAGGTCTGAAAGCTTCTCGCCCATACCTGCGTATAGTATCGGCTTTCCTGTAACGGCTCTGATTGAAAGTGCCGCTCCACCTCTGGTGTCACCATCAAGCTTTGTGATGACAACTCCGTCAATTCCTATCTTTTCATCAAAGGTACCTGCTACATTTACCGCATCCTGACCTGTCATGGCATCAACCACGAGGATGGTCTGGAAAACATCAGTAGCTTCTTTTATCTCAATAAGCTCTGCCATCATATCCTCATCAATATGAAGACGTCCGGCAGTATCGATGATAACAACATTGAAATCGTTTTTCTTAGCGTGCTCCACAGCAGCCTTTGCGATGTCGGCAGGCTTGTTTTTGTCACCCATTGAGAAAACCTCAACGCCCTGCTTCTCACCATTTATCTTTAACTGCTCAATCGCAGCCGGACGATATACATCACAGGCTACAAGCAGTGATTTCTTGCCCTTGCTCTTAAGCTTTCCGGCAATTTTTGCTGTGGTGGTTGTCTTGCCGGCTCCCTGAAGACCTACCATCATGATAACAGTAAGCTCCTTGCCCGGCCTGAAAGCAATCTCTGTCGTCTCAGAGCCCATAAGCTTAATCATCTCTTCGTTTACGATTTTGATGACCATCTGTCCGGGATTGAGACCATTCATGACATCCTGTCCGATTGCTCTCTCCTGAACACTCTTTGTGAACTGCTTAACAACCTTGAAGTTAACATCGGCCTCAAGGAGTGCCATCTTAACCTCTTTAAGAGCAGCCTTTACATCATCCTCAGTAAGCTTTCCCTTGCTGCGGAGATTCTTGAAAACGTTCTGCAGTTTTTCTGATAAACTGTCAAATGCCATATTACAGCTCCTCTAGTATCTGATTCGAAATAGCTTCGATTTCATTCATTAATAGCTCATTATGTGATTTCTTAAAATCATTTGTCAGCTCATGAATCCTTCGTATGTCACTCTTTATGGACATGAACTTTTCAACAAGATGTAGCTTTGCCTCATAGTCAAGCAGCTTCTTATTGCATCTCTTAATCAGATCGGCAACACCCTGACGGGAAATCCCCTCCTCGGATGCTATCTCACCGAGTGACAAATCATTGAAGACAAAATCCTCATATACCTGACGCTGATGCTCATTCAAAAGCTCACCGTAGAAATCATATAAATATGCCTGTTCAAGTTTTTCTTCCATATCAAGTATCCTCTTTTTCCCTCGAACCTATGGTAGAATAACACATAGTTTGCCCGGTGTCAAGTAAAAATACTTGATACTTTTATTTTTATATCATAGTGCGTACAATTCTTGGCTTATAGCCCTTCTTCTCGAGCGCAGCTATAATCTGCTCCTTGTGCTCTGTACCAAAACACTCAAGCGTGATGCGAAGCTCGACAGCCGCACTTCTGTTTGTAGTGACAAACTGGTTATGCTCCAGCTTGATTACATTGCCCTGTACATCGGCAAGAGTCTGTGAAACCTTGGCAAGCTCGCCCGGCTTATCCGGCAGAAGCACTGAAACAGTAAAGATTCTGTCTCTGAAAATAAGACCCTGCTGTACAACTGATGACATGGTAATAACATCCATGTTGCCGCCACTTAGGATAGAAACCACCCTCTTGTCCTTTACACCGAGATGCTTAAGCGCAGCTACAGTCAGAAGACCTGAGTTTTCGACTATCATCTTGTGATTCTCAACCATGTCAAGGAAGGCCACGATAAGCTCGTCATCCTCCACTGTGATAATATCATCAAGATTTTTCTTTATGTATGGGAAAATATTTGAGCCCGGTGTCTTTACCGCTGTTCCGTCTGCAATAGTATTTACACTTGGTAAAGTGGTCACTTTTCCATTCTTAAATGACTCCTGCATACAATTGGCACCGGCCGGCTCCACTCCGATAACCTTAATCTTTGGATTTAATAGCTTTGCAAGTGTGGATACACCTGTTGCCAGTCCGCCTCCTCCGATTGGAACGAGGATGTACTCAACAAGCGGAAGCTCCTTGAATATCTCCATAGCAATAGTTCCCTGTCCTGTTGCGACAGCTAAATCATCAAACGGATGGATAAATGTGTAGCCCTCTTTCTCTGCAAGCTCATATGCCTTGGCACATGCCTCATCATACACATCTCCGTAAAGCACTACCTCAGCGCCGTAGCTCTTTGTACGGTTTACCTTGATAAGAGGTGTGGTGGTAGGCATCACGATGACAGCCTTGCAGCCATAGCACTTTGCAGCATACGCAACACCCTGCGCATGGTTTCCTGCAGATGCTGTGATGAGTCCCTTTGCCCTCTCCTCGTCTGTGAGGGTGCTTATCTTGTAGTACGCACCTCTGACCTTGTAAGCTCCGGTAAACTGCATATTTTCAGGCTTCAGATATACCTTATTGCCTGTCTGGTCACTTAAAAAGTCACTGTAAATGAGCTTTGTCTCAAGGGTGACCTCCTTGACCTTCTCACTTGCTTCTTCAAATTTATCTAATGTCAGCATATTTGTTCTCCCTTTCATTTCTTCGGTATAACTATTCATACCCACCCACACATTATTCGCAAAAATGCATTGTTCTCAGTGGTTCTGAATAGTTATTTTTCATTATATTATACCAAAAATTCCGTACAGATATATATAAACTGATATATCAGATTATTATAAACAATATAACTTATACGCTCAAAGATATTCTCAAATTATTCCGTTTTAGTATCAAACAATGCATTCACGAACTCGTCCGAATCAAATTTCTGCAAATCATCGATAGTCTCACCGACTCCGATATACTTGACCGGCACTGAAAGCTCCGACTGTATCGCTACAGCGATACCGCCCTTTGCCGTACCATCCATCTTAGTAAGCACGATGCCCGAAATCTTTGCCACATCAGAAAACTCTCTCGCCTGAACCAGTGCATTCTGGCCTGTAGTCGCATCAAGCACGACGAGCGTCTCTCTGTACGCATCCGGATACTCACTCTCCAGGATTTTATTAATCTTTCCAAGCTCATTCATCAGATTCTTTTTGTTGTGGAGTCTTCCGGCTGTATCCACGAGAAGCACATCTGCGTTTCTGGCCTTTGAAGCTGCAACTGCATCATATACAACAGCTCCCGGGTCAGCACCCTCGGCACCGCCAATCATATCAACTCCGGCGCGGTTTGCCCATTCCTTCAGCTGGTCTCCTGCTGCCGCCCTGAAGGTATCGGCACCTGCAATAACTACCTTCTTGCCCTGTTCCTTAAGCTTTCCTGCAAGCTTTCCGACAGTGGTAGTCTTTCCTACTCCGTTGACACCGATTACAAGCACAACAGATTTTTCATTTTCAAATCTGTAGGCGGTCTCCTCCACCTTCATCTGCTCCTTGATGCTCTCAATCAAGAGTTCCTTGCACTCTGCCGGCTCCTTGATGTGCTGCTCCTTCACCTTCCTCTGCAGATCCTCGATGATACTCTCTGTAGCTCTCACCCCGAGATCTCCCATGATGAGAATCTCCTCAAGCTCCTCATAAAAATCATCATCTATATGCAAAAATCCACTGAAAAGTGAATCTATGCCTGAAACAATATTGTCTCTGGTCTTTGTCAGTCCTGAAACGAGCCTCTTAAAAAAGCCCGGCTTCTTTTCTTTTTCTTCCATTTCAACTCTCCATAAATAAAATTTTACTGTGTCAGATCATTCTCTATCAGATTTACTGAAACGAGTGTGGAAACACCCTTTTCCTGCATCGTAATACCATATAGCCTGTCCGCAGCCGCCATCGTACCACGTCTGTGTGTGATAACGATAAACTGTGTGTTCTTTGTAAGCTTGTTCAGATAATTTGCATAGCGCGAAACGTTTGAGTCATCAAGCGCCGCCTCAATCTCATCAAGCAGACAAAACGGTGATGGCTTAAGTGCCTGAATGGCAAACAAAAGTGCAATAGCGGTGAGCGCCTTTTCTCCACCGGACATCTGCATCATATTCTGAAGCTTCTTTCCGGGCGGCTGTGCGACGATTCTTATGCCGCACTCCAGTATATCCTCATCCTCCACAAGCTCCAGGGAACCATGTCCACCACCAAAAAGCTGCTTAAAGGACTTGTCAAACTCTCTCTGAATCTCGGCAAACTTCTCTGTAAACTGCTTTCTCATACCACTGTCAAGCTCATCAATGATGCCAACCAGAGTCTTTTCAGCCTCGATAAGGTCATCATGCTGTCCCTTTAAGAACTCATAACGCGTTGAAATCTCCCTGTATTCCTCGATAGCATTGACATTTACATCGCCGAGGCGTCTGATTTCGTCCTTTATGCCTGCAATCAGCTTCTTTAATGAAGGCAGATCATCGTATGCATCATTTCTAAGCTCTGCTGCCGCATGCGGAGTAAGCTCATATTCATCCCACATGTAGTTGGTCTGAGTCTCTGAAGCCTCCTTAAGCTTCTCTCTCTGGCTGTTCAGTCTGAAAAGCTCCTTATCCAGATCAGCCTGTTTCTTTGAAACTTCCTCCTGCTTTGCAAAAAAGCCTCTGTAATTTTCAGACATCTTTTCCTTTTTGGCAATGCTCTCCCTAAGCTCCTCGTCAAGCTTAGAATTGTTGTCCTTTGATGCCAGAATTGTCTGTGTGATTGCATCAATATCAGCCTGCTTCTTTTTAATATCATCCTTTGCAGCAGCTGCACCTTCCACAAGGCTTTCCTTCTGCTCATCAAATTTCTCTATCTCTGAATTGATACGATTGATATTTTCTATAGCAAACTCTGCCGTCTTTGTAATATTTGCAAGCTCAAGTGAAATGGCAGCGGCCTTGTGTGAAGCCTCCTGCTCAAGTACTCCCTGCTTCTCAAGTATCTCACTGTATGAGCTGTTTTCCTTCTCAAGCTGCTTTTCACGCTGCTTTGACGCCTCAAGCTGCGCTGCAATATCCTTCTTGCCCTGATTTATCTCTTCGAGCTGTTTTTCAATCTCAGCATTTTCTGTGCTCAGATCCTCGTAGACATTCGCACTCTCCTTCTTTTGCTGGTCTGCCCTGTCAACAGAAATCTGTGCTGTGTTCTGCTCAATATACTTCTCCTGCAGCAAGGTCTTTGTGGCTGCTATATCCTCCTCGCCAAGCGCAATAGCAGTCGCAATATCATCCTTTCTGGCTCTAAGCTCTTTAAGCTTTGTCTTAGTCTGATCAACTCTCTTTTCAAGCTCCTCAATCTCACGATTTCTCGCAAGCAGATTGGATGAATTTTTAAACGCACCACCGGACATAGAGCCTCCCGGTGCCAGATACTCGCCCTCGACAGTCACAATATGGAGTGAATAGTGATTTTTCTTTGCAAGCGCAATGGCATTGTCAATTGTGTCCACCACAATCACTCTGCCGAGCAGGTATGCAACAACCTCATCAAACTTCGGATCACACTTCACCAGCTTATTTGCAATGCCAAGCACACCCTTTTCGCCGAGTGCCGCCTCATTTTTTGTATTTCTGTTTGCGCGCACACTAGTAAGAGGTAAAAACGTAGCCCGTCCAAAATGATTGGTCTTTAAAAAGCCTATCATCTTTTTGGCTGTGGCCTCATCCTCAGTGACAATATTCTGGATATTACCGCTTAAGGCTGTCTCTATCGCTATCTCATAGCGCTTATCCACCTGGATAAGATCTGAAACCACTCCGAGAAGCCCCGGATTTTTAGCTTTCTGCTCCATAACACGCTTGATGCTGTTACCATAGCCATCATAGCGCTCGGCAATGTTTTTAAGTGACTCAAGCCTAGAAACAGACTTATGATACTCTGTGGAAGCCTCCTCCATCAGGCGGGCATTCTCTCTGGACTTATCTCTCCACTCCCTAGACTTTGCCAAAAGAGCCGACTCCTTTTCCTTTAAACCGGCTATCTCTTCATTGACAGCATTAAGCTTCTTATTAGCCTCATCCAATATATCATCAAGCCCTGCTTCCCTTGTCTTTCTATCTAAAAGACGCTTGGTAAGCTCTGCCTTTCTGATATTAATCTGCTCAAGCATAGTGGCAAAACGCTGCTGCCTTGACTGGATACTGCCTCGCTCCTGAAGCAGGGCGATAAGCTCATTCTTGCCCTTTTCCAGTCCGTCATTGCAGCGGTTAACCTCTGCAAGCACAGCCTCATGCTCGTTTACCGCAAGAAGCTCGTTCAGCTTCATCTGCTCTATATCAGCTTCCAGTGCAGCTTTTTTGTCATCATACTCTTTCCTGCTTTTAAGACGCTCAGCCTTTTCCTTTTCGATAGCTAAAAGACGCGACTGCAAATGCTCATCCGTCATTTCGGCCGTGTGAATCTGCTCCTTTAAAAGCTCTATCTGATTCTCAAGCTTCTGTCTGGTGGATGAAGTGCTTGTGATGCTCTCACGAAGAGACTCGATACGCTCATCCATCTGCTGCATATCGTTCCCAAGCCTCTCATACTCTACCTTGATGCTCTCGTATGTGGCGTTGGTCTCCTTTAGCTCGTCATCCGCAATAGCGTATTTCTCATCAGCTGACTTAAGCTCGGTCTCAATGCGCGCTGACTCAAGCAAAAACATGTTGACATCGTAGTTCTTCAGTTCTTCTCTCTTTTTAAGATATGTATGAGCCTTCTCGGACTGTCTCTGTAACGGACCTACCTGTCTCTCAAGCTCTGTCAGGATATCATTGACACGCACAAGGTTCTCTCGCTCATTATCGAGCTTCTTTTGTGCTGTAAGCTTTCTCTTTTTAAACTTCACAATGCCGGCAGCCTCATCAAACAGTTCTCGCCTCTCCTCCGGCTTTCCACTTAAAATCCTGTCAATCTGGCCCTGTCCAATGATGGAATAACCCTCTTTACCGATACCGGTATCATAGAAAAGCTCCGAAACCTCCTTGAGTCTGCACGGATTGCCATTGATTAGATACTCACTCTCCCCTGACCGGTAAACACGTCTGGCAACCGTAACCTCATTGAAATCAATCGCAAGCGAATGGTCTGAATTGTCAAGTGTGATGGCAACATACGCGTATCCAAGCGGCTTCCTGTTCTCAGTGCCTGCAAAAATAACATCCTGCATGCTGGCACCACGAAGCTGCTTTGCGCTCTGCTCACCGAGCACCCATCTGACCGCATCGGCGACATTACTCTTTCCACTGCCGTTTGGCCCGACAATACCTGTGATGCCGTTGTGGAACTCAAAAACAATTTTGTTGGCAAAGGACTTAAAGCCCTGTACTTCCAAACTCTTTAAATACATTAAAAACTCCTATTCCCTGTTTCTGTACAAAAGAAGTGCCTGATATGCAGCCTGCTGCTCCGCCGCCTTCTTTGTATGGCCTTCTCCCTCGCTGACACGCTCGCCGTCCACAAGCACCGCAACTGTAAACTGCTTGTCATGGTCCGGACCGCTCTCATCAATAAGTTCATAGGAAAGCTGCTCGTGTCTGCCCTGTATAAGCTCCTGAAGGATAGTCTTGCTATCATAAAAGAGCTGCTTATTCTCAATATCAGTCATGATAAACCTAAGCACAAACTCCTTTGCATTAGTAAAACCACCATCTAAATAAATTGCTCCAATCACTGCCTCAAGTGCATCAGAAAGAATCGATTTTCTCTTTCTGCCACCTGTATGATCCTCGCCCCTGCCAAGACGTAAGTACTTTCCAAGGTCAAGTGGCTTTGTACAAAGTGCAAGAGTCGGCTCACAAACAATGCTTGCGCGCAGCTTGGTAAGCTCACCCTCAGGCTTTTGCGGATAATTGATAAACAAAAATTCACTTGAAACTATTTCCAAAACAGCATCGCCCAAAAACTCCAGACGTTCGTTATCAGAATGCTTTTTCATGTGCTTTTCATTGGCATACGAGCTGTGTGTCAGCGCCTGCTCAAGCAGATGTCGGTTCTTGAACGTATAGCCTATTTTGCTTTGAAATTCATTTAAATCTGCCATAATTTCTCCTCTATTTCTATATCTATCCATTTTACATGTTCCGTGAGTATAACGAAAAGCCCTCATAATAAAGGGCTTTTCATTAGTTAAACATACTACTGCTCGCTTACAGCTTTTTTAATCTGCTCAACAGCATCGCCTACAGTGACGATTTTCTCTGCTTCCTCATTAGGAATCTCGATATCGAACTCTTCCTCGATACCCATGATAATCTGGAATACATCCAGAGAGTCAGCGCCAAGATCATCAATGAATGTTGACTCCATAGTAACCTCGGTCTCGTCCACGTTAAGTACCTCGACAATAATGTCTCTAAGCTTCTCAAATTCCATTTTTAATACCTCTCATTTCTGTTTATAGTGACCAATCATACAGCAATACTGCTATCTAATCAGCCGGCTTATTAATAATATATTCTTTAATTTTATCATTAATCTCTTTTTCCTTAAATGTAACACATTGGAAAACAGAGTTAGTGATTTCCTTTGCCTTGGAGCTGCCGTGGGTCTTTACCACAAGACCATTCAATCCTAAAAGCGGTGCTCCGCCGTACTCGGTCGCATCAAATGACTTTAGCGTATTCTTAAGAGCCGGAAGTGCAAGTGCAGCTCCTACCTTGCTCTTTAGTGTGCTCATGAGACCCTTCTTTATGACTCCGATAAGTGTGGAGCTGAGACCCTCGTAGAGCTTTAATATAACATTGCCCGTGAAAGCCTCGCAGACTATAACATCGGCATCTCCCTTTGGAATATCCCTTGCCTCAATGCTTCCGACAAAATTGATATCTGTGCACTCTCGAAGAAGCGGCATGGTCTCCTTTACCAGGGCATTACCTTTCTCCTCCTCTGCACCGATATTGACCAGTGCAACCTTTGGATTCTTCACGCCGACAACATGCTCCATATAGATAGAGCCCATCTTGGCAAACTGTACCAGATGCTCAGCTCTGGCATCCACATTGGCTCCACAGTCTATGAGCAGAGATACGCCCCTCTCAGTCGGAATAAGCGGTGCCAAAGGCGGCCTTTGTATGCCCTTTATCCTGCCGACTATTACCTGTCCTCCGACAAGTACAGCACCTGAGCTTCCCGCTGAAACAAATGCATCAGCCTCTTTATTCTTGACCATATTCATGCCAACAACGATTGATGACTGCTTCTTTCGTCTGATTGCTAGAACCGGTGGCTCTGCCATCTCTATAACCTCAGGCGCATCTACTATCTCTATCTGCTCCTTAGGATATGTATACAAAGAAAGCTCCCTCTCTACCGGTACCTTCTGTCCTACAAGAAATATCTTTATATCATTTCTTTTGTTAACCGCATCTACCGCACCCTTTACTACCTCTGCGGGTGCATTGTCGCCACCCATTGCATCGAGTGCGACCCTTGTTGTACTTTGCATTGTGACCTCCCTGTGCCTGCTAAAAAGCAAACTACTAATTGATTAAATAAAATATACTATAATCATAGGTATAAATCAATAACCAATTCACTACTCTATATGGCTTCCATCATTCTCCCGGACTCATGGAAATAACCTTGCCACAGTTCCATAAATCAGCAGTGCGCTTTGCTGCATCAAGTCTGTCATCGTCTGACTTGAAATCAATATTTACTGAGTGGCATCCGCACTCAAGGCATGTCACATAATATGAGCTGCCGCAGTCCTCCTCGAGAATCCCGGCACCGCCACAGAGCGGGCACTCATAGATTTCAACTAAATCGTCTATATTATTCATGATAGTTTGCTTCCTTCTTTCTTTAATATCTAAATATCCTCTCAGTATAATAACATCCCTGCAAGCTATATACAAGCAAAAAGTACCTTCATTTTATTATGGGATAAAAAAGGGATAAAATCAATCAAAAAAAGGATTGAACGATATCGTTCAATCCCTTAATTTTACTGGTTTTCTACTATTAGTCCTGAGGAATGATTTCTTTTTTGTTGTATGATCCGCAGTTCTTGCAAACTCTGTGTGGCATCATAAGCTCTCCACATTTGCTGCATTTTACTAAAGTAGGAGCAGACATTTTCCAGTTTGCTCTTCTCTTATCTCTTCTTCCCTTAGAAGATTTATTCTTTGGACAAATTGACATTTGTTTACACCTCCTTAAACTTGTTAAATATATCCTGGAACGCTGCCATTCTTGGATCCGGTACAAAACTATCGCAACTGCAGGTGCCTTTATTCAAGTTCATCCCGCAGACTTTACAAATACCTTTGCAATCGTCTTTGCACAGAACTCTCATTGGCCAGTTCACCAGAATTTCGGCGTAGACAAGTTTATCTACATCGAGTTCAAACCCAATCAGGTAGTCAGTTTCCTCCATCTCTTCATCGACTAATGCTCCGTCTGTGATTTTCAGAGTCTTGTCAATGTCAAAATGCATGTTTGTTGGAACTTCTTCCAAGCATCGGCTGCACGGTATCGCTATGTCTATATCTACTGTTCCCGTGATGTGCACTGCTGCATTCTCCACGTTTGAGATATGAAGTGATATCGGCTGCTTTTTCAGAATAGGATAATCTCCTAGCCGCGACTCAAATGATGTGAGCGTAAGCTCTGTCTCAATTGTTGTCTCTTTATTGATAGATTTTACAATGGTTGATATATCAATCATAGTTCTCTCCTATTCACACCTAACCAATTATACATATTGGAGTGGTGTTTGTCAACAAAATTTTATAATTTATCCACAACTTTTTGCTTTTTATTAGCCAACAAGCTTTACTGTCTCGCGGCAGATTGCAAGCTCCTCGTTTGTAGGGATGACACATACCTTTACGCTTGAGTCTGCTGTTGAGATAAGTGCCTCCACGCCGCGTGTCTTGTCGTTTGTTACACGGTCAATCTTTATGCCGAGGTAACCTAAATATGCCATAATTTTTTCTCTTACAAAGCTTGTGTTCTCACCGATTCCTGCTGTGAATGCGATAGCATCTACTCCGTTCATTGCTGCTGCATATGCTCCGATGTATTTTGCTACCCTGTAGCTGAATACCTCTACTGCTGCGATGGCACGCTCGTTGCCCTCATTGTAGGCTGCCTCAAGGTCTCTGAAGTCACTTGATACTCCTGACATGCCGGCTACTCCTGACTTCTTGTTGAGCACATCCATAACACCATCGATGTCGAGATTTTCTTTCTTTGCGATGAACTCCATGATTGATGGGTCGATATCACCTGAACGTGTTCCCATTACGAGTCCCTCAAGTGGTGTAAGTCCCATTGATGTATCTACGCATTTACCGTTTAATACTGCGCTGACTGAAGCTCCGTTTCCAAGGTGTGCTACGATAATCTTTGAGTTGTTTAAGTCCATTCCAAGGTAGCTTGCTGCCTCCTTTGATACGAAGCTGTGGCTTGTGCCGTGGAAGCCGTATCTTCTTACCTTGTACTTCTCATAGTACTCATATGGAAGGCCGTAGAGATATGCTTTCTCAGGCATTGTCTGATGGAAGGCTGTATCAAATACTCCTACCATTGGTACGTTTGGCATAAGTGCCTGGCATGCTCTGATTCCGATAATATTTGCAGGGTTGTGAAGAGGTGCGAGGTCGTTGCACTCCTCTACCTGTGCTATTACTTCCTCTGTGATGACTACTGAGTCTGAGAACTTCTCTCCACCGTGCACTACACGATGTCCTACTGCATCGATCTCTGCAAGTGACTTTACTGCGCCTGTCTTTGAATTTACAAGTGCATCGAGTACCATCTGGATGGCCTCTTTATGTGTTGGCATAGGTGCCTCTGTGATTTCCTTATCAAGACCCTCTTTCTGATATACAAGTCTGCCATCGATTCCGATTCTCTCGCAGAGTCCTTTTGCAAGTACCTCCTCTGAATCTGAATTGATGAGCTGGTATTTCAGTGATGAACTACCGCAATTAATTACTAATACATTCATTGTTTTGTCTCCTTTGGTTTAAAATTACAATACTATTGTTAGTATAAACTTATTTTTCAAATGCGACAAGGGTGTTTTTGTGGTATTATGGTTTTGAACTCTAAAAAAAACATTATTGATTAAAGGAGCAGCAAAACATGAAGGTCGCAGGTGTGATTACCGAATACAATCCATTCCACAATGGGCACAAATATCAGCTAGAGCAGATTAAAAGGCAGACATCTGCTGATTATATCGTCGTAGTAATGAGCGGTGATTTCGTGCAAAGAGGTGAGCCTGCCATCATTGACAAATACGAGCGCACACGCATGGCGCTTTTGAGCGGTGCCGACCTGGTGCTTGAGCTTCCATCGGTCTTTGCCACTGCTTCTGCCGAGTTTTTTGCCGGTGGCGGAGTCAGTGTACTCAAAAACACAGGTGTGGTGGACATGCTGTGCTATGGTGTGGAGTCTGTGGACCATGAGCTTACAAAGCTTGTTGCTGGCGTGCTTAAGAATCCGCCTTCTGAGTATTCCGCCTCTCTTGCCAGGCTGATTCAGGGCGGGATGAGCTTTCCTGCGGCCAGGAGCAGAGCGCTATGTGAATATTTTCGAGATACCTATGACAGCGCTTCCGAGAAATTAGATGCTTTCATAGCTTCACCCAATAATATTCTGGCCATTGAGTATGAGAAGGCTTTGATGGACTGTGATATTACAGGATTTCCTATTCAGCGCGTCGGTGAAGGATATCACAGCACTGATTCGACAAGTGAGTTTTCTTCCGCTACGGCTGTGCGCGGGGTGATTTCAACCTTAATTGATATAGACAAACACAACTCTATTACTAATATGCAGCTTGATAATTCATGGATTTCCACAAGGTTCAGTCAGCTAATACCATCAGCATGCACCGATATTCTTGTCAATTGTATTTTAGGCGGTCATATTGTGTTTCCGGATGATATTTCTGAAATGCTTTACTATCGCCTGCTGACCGGGAAGGATAAAGGCTTTGCGCAGTATGCAGACTGTACAAAGGAGCTTTCTGCAAAGATAGTTAAAAATATTTATAAATATGAAAGTTTTACGCAATTTTGTAACTTACTGAAGAGTAAAAATCTGACTTATACGCGTATTTCAAGGGTTCTCACGCATATTTTACTTGGTATTGAGAATGATGATTTTAATATATGTATGGATAATCCTTATCTGCGCATACTCGGTTTCAAAAAATCATCAGGAGAGCTTATGCATCTCCTCAAAAAAAGAGCATCAACGCCTATTATTACAAAAGTCGCTGATGCTCCGTACGAGCTTATTTCCAAGGATATTTTTGCCGCTGATTTGTATGGCAGACTGTGTCATTCACAGCAAAATGAGTTTACACATGGGGTTGTAATTATTTAATCTACAGCTCCATTATAATTTCTCGCGCCAGACTTTCCTCTATAGGCTTTGCATACACTCCCGGTGCAAACTCAACAGTGGCTCCTATGCCTTTTTGGAGCACGAAACGCAGCTTGCCGTCTCTCACCTTTTTATCGGTGTAGAGTTTCTTTACAAGTTCTTCCCTGTCTATATAGTCAGGTATACTTGTCGGAAGACCGGCTCTCTCATAGAGCTTTATCACGCGCTCTGCCTGCTCCTCTGACATATAGCCAAGCCGTGCTGACATAAGTGCCTGTGCTGCCATTCCAATCGACAGTGCCTCTCCATGCAACAGCTTGTAGTCGCTGACTGTCTCGATTGCCCGGCCTACTGTGTGGCCCAGATTTAAGGTTTCGCGAAGTCCCGCCTCTCGCTCATCCTTCATGACCACATTGTACTTGATACGGCAGTTATTTTCTGCAATATACTCACATGCAAATTTCCTGAATGAATATATATCATCCAGATTTTCCTCTATAAATTCAAACATATCCTCGCTGCCTAAGCATGCATGCTTGATGGTCTCTGCCATACCGCTTGCCATCTGGCGCTGTGGCAGTGTTTTCCAGGCAGCTATGTCTATATATACCTTTTGGGGCTGATTGAACAGACCTATGGTGTTGGTAGCAAGAGGTGTATCAATTGCTGTCTTGCCACCTACCGATGCATCTGCTGCCGCTAGAAGGGTGGTTGCATAGTTGATAAACGGCACTCCTCTGCCGTAGGTTCCTGCAATAAAGCCTGATAAGTCGGTTACCACACCGCCACCGACTGCAATTATACAGCAGTCTCTTCTGTACCCCTTTTTAAGCATGGCATCCTCTATCTTTGCCTTTGTCTCACGTGACTTACTCTTTTCCCCAGCCGGGAAAACAAACAAATCCACTGAGTATCCCGCATGCTTTATCTTCTCACAGATTGGAAGAGCATAAGGATCACGCACATTTGTATCTGTAATCACTGCAAATTTCTTTATCTTGCCCGCAAGACCATTTTCCAGGTCAGATACAAGGGTGTCTGAGAGGTTGTAGCCTATCTCAATATCATATGTATCATCTACTACTTTTTTGAGTTCTACATTGAATATGCTCATCTTTTTCTCCTGTTATGCTATATTTTTGTTTCTTTTATGCGGGAAACTACTACAGTATCCCCACAGCCTGCTTTGCAAGCTTATCTGCCTCTTCGTTGCCCTCTACTCCTGAGTGTCCTTTTACCTTTACAAAGGTAAGCTTTATTTTATCCCTAACTGACATGATGTATTCGTGATAAGCTATAGTGCCTGCCTTGTTTCGCTTCCATGTCCCTGTGGCCCACATCTCTATGCCCATGTAGTCATAGTATATGACCAGTTCCTTAATTCCAAGCTCTATAGCCTTTTTTACGGCAGCCTCCGCGCCCTTTATCTCTCCTGCTACGTTGCGCATTGTGGCCATCTCGGCATCATTATCTGACCCCTGCAGCACGTATTTTTCATGGTCAGTCACAAGAAAGCCTCCATAGCCATAGGTGTGTGTAACCTTGTTAAAGGAGCCGTCGACAAACGCATACGTACTATTTTCGCCGGATGATTTCATTCCCGTAATGGTTTTCTCTCCGGCAATAAATTTCTCTCCGTTAATAAATTTTTCTGCCTCTTCTATCGTCTTAAAGCTTTTATACACTGCTCCCTGATATCCGTCAACCATTGCTTTGCAATCATTCCAGTTGAAATATATCCCGGGAACCTTTCCCTTTTTTACTGCATAGTATTTTGATGCCATGCTTTATTTCTCCTATAACACTCTTGACAAAAATTCCTGTAATCTCTCACTCTTTGGTGCGCCAAATACTTCCTCAGGTGTGCCCTCCTCAGCTATGGTACCCTCATTGATGAACATCACTCTGTTGGCCACTTCTCTGGCAAAGCCCATCTCATGTGTCACGACTACCATTGTCATGCCTGCCTCTGCAAGCTCCTTCATTACTGAAAGCACCTCACCTACCATCTCAGGGTCAAGTGCCGATGTAGGCTCATCAAACAGTATGACATCAGGATTCATAGCAAGTGAACGGATAATTGCCACTCTCTGCTTCTGTCCTCCGGAAAGCTGCGCCGGATATGCATCTGCCTTATCGAGGAGACCTATTCTGGTGAGAAGCTCATCTGCCTTATTTGATGCCTCATCCTTCGTCATCACACCGAGCTTCACCGGTGCGAGCATGATATTTGCCTTTATGGTCATGTTGGCAAACAGATTGAACTGCTGGAAAACCATGCCGATTTTCTGTCTGGTCACATTGATGTCTGTCGACTTGTCTGTCAGGTCTGTTCCTTCAAAAAGGATTTGTCCTGATGTAGGTGTCTCGAGCAGATTGAGGGAGCGTAAAAATGTAGACTTTCCACAGCCTGACGGTCCGATGATGGCAATTACATCACCTCTGTTCACCTCTGTGCTTATGCCCTTTAATACCTCCTGCTCTCCAAAACTCTTGTGCAGGTCTTTTACCTCTAGTATCACGTTATTATCTTTCATTGCTTCTCAGTCTCCTCTCAAGTTTGCTTACTCCGTGGCTTAAAAGCATCACTATAACCAGATAAATAAGGGCTACAGCAATAAGCGGTATAAATGCCTCGTATGTGTTGCTTCGTATGATATCTCCACCCTTTGTCAGATCCATCATACCAATATAACCACTGATTGATGTCTCCTTTAGGAGGCTGATAAACTCGTTAAGCAGCGCCGGAAGTATATTTTTGACAGCCTGCGGTATGATAACAAGCTTCATGGTCTGTCTGTAATTGAGTCCTAAGCTTCGTCCTGCCTCAAACTGTCCTATATCTACAGACATGATTCCTGAACGCACAATCTCTGCCACATATGCAGCTGAGTTGAGGCCGAAAGCAATGACTGCTACAAGTATCTTGTTGGTCACAGATGCAAGTACTACATAGTATATAATAAGAAGCTGTATCATGACAGGTGTTCCCCTGATGATGGTCAGGTATGCCTTGCAAATTCCGTTTAATATGGCAAGACCGCCGTTTCTGTCATGGCTGGTTCTGACTATCGCAATTAAAAATCCCAGCACAATACCAAGCATTACGGCAAATATTGTGATAACTATTGTATTGCCAAGACCCTTTACGATATACATGTAACGATTGTCCTTGACAAAGTTGTCATAGAGCTTTTCCTTTATACCGATTGAAGAACCCGACTGGCTGTCTTTTACGATAATCTCCTGCTTTGTGGTGATATACGTATCGGTAAAATCAACATTTTTCTGTCTGTCCTCTGTCACTGTAAAGCCTGCTGCTCCGACATCCACCTTGCCTGATGATACAGCGGCAATGATTGCGTCAAACTGCATATCCTCTACCTGCATATCCATGCCAAGCTCATCGGCTATGGCCTGCATGATATCCATATCAATTCCTGTGACCTTGTTGTCCTCATAGTACTCATATGGCGGGAACTCTGCATTGGTTCCTACCTTAAGTGTACCGTTTGACCTGTCAATGTCCTTCTTCACGTAGGGAGTCTTTCCCACCTGATCTTCAGAGCCGATATAGTTGTCGATGATGCTCTGAACTGTTCCATCCTGCTGCAGCTTTTCAAGCGCAGTGTTTACCTTGTCGCGAAGCTCTGTATTACCCTTTTTCAGGCAGAATGCATAGTCCTCGTTGGTAAACTCCTCGTCCAGTATCTTAAGTCCTTTGTTTTCTTTTACAAAGGCAAGTGCCGGCTGCTCATCAATAACCACGCAGTCAATCTTGCCGACCTTTAATGCCTGGACTGCATCAGCACCCTTGTTGTATCTCTCTACCTTGGTGCCTGAACCGTCGTTCTCATAATCAGATACATAGATATCTCCTGTGGTACCGAGCTGGACACCTATTTTTGCGCCCTCCAGATCGTCCACACAAGCGACCTTTTTGCTGTCGCTTTTGCCGCATGCGCATAAGCCAACAATGAATGTGGCCATTAATGCTGCCATAAGCAAAATCATAATCGGTTTTTTCTTAATGGATTTCATATTATTCCTCATTTCTGTATAAATATTTATTCACAATTATATCATATTAGTTTATAAAATAAAAGAGCCTGATTTTCTCAGACTCTTTTATACCAAATATTTATGCATCATGCTCCATGTTGCTTAACTTCTTCGCCTGATCGGCTGCGATACAGGCATCAATTATTTCCTGGATATCTCCGTTAAGAATCTTGTCAAGCTTATAGAGTGTCAGATTGATTCTGTGATCTGTCACACGTCCCTGTGGGAAGTTGTAGGTACGAATCTTCTCAGCACGGTCTCCTGTACCGATCTGGCTTCGTCTCTCCTCTGCCTCTGCATCCTGCTTCTTCTGAAGCTCCATGTCATAGAGCTTTGTACGAAGAAGTGCAAAAGCCTTTTCCTTGTTCTGTATCTGTGACTTCTCAGTCTGGCTGTAGATGACAATACCTGTTGGATAATGTGTCAGTCGGACTGCTGAATCTGTTGTGTTGACACACTGTCCACCGTTTCCGGAAGCACGCATTACGTCAATTCGGATATCCTTGTCATCAATCTTGACATCCACATCCTCTGCCTCAGGCATTACAGCAACTGAGCATGTAGAGGTCTGGATACGTCCCTGCGACTCTGTCTCAGGCACTCGCTGCACACGGTGTACTCCCGACTCATACTTTAGGATAGAGTATGCACCTGAGCCCTTTACCATGAACTCGACAGACTTCATACCGCCGATTCCTGTCTCATCGGCATCAAGTGTCTCCACCTTCCAGCCTCTGTTCTCTGCGTAGTGCACATACATACGGTAGATTTCCGCTGCAAAAAGTGCTGCTTCCTCTCCGCCTGCACCGGCACGGATTTCGACGATTACGTTCTTGTCATCGTTAGGGTCCTTTGGCAGAAGAAGTATTTTAAGTTCCTTCTCAAGCTCCTCCACCTGCTCCTTTGAATCCTTAAGCTCTTCCTTTGCGAGCTCTCTCATCTCTTCATCTGATTCCTCATCCAAAATAGCCAGTGAATCCTCGATATTCTGCTTGCACTCTTTATATTTCTTATATGTCTCAACTATAGGAGCAAGGTCACTCTGCTCCTTCATAAGCTTTTTAAATCTGTTTGCATCATTTGCCACATCCGGCTCGCTGAGCAGATTCATCAGCTCTTCATAATGGTGTATAAGATCTTCTAACTTATCAAACATGTTTTTCCTCCTTGCTGTCAAACACTCCCGATACTACCCTGTCATTTCCCGCCAGGTCCTTTATCACATGTACATCGCTAAATCCGGCAAACTGCATCATCTCTGACACCTGTCTGCCCTGGTCACAGCCTATCTCAAAAAGCAGCCTGCCCTGTGGCTTTAGATTTGCCCTGCAATCCTTTATGATGCGCCTGTAAAATAAAAGTCCATCCTCAGAGCCGTCAAGAGCCTCATGCGGCTCAAATACTGACACCTCCGGCATCAGATGCGGTATCTCGTCGCTTCTTATATATGGTGGATTGGATACTATCACATCATACATCTCATCGACATGCTCAAACAGATCGCTTCTCTCAAAATCAACAAACACGCCGTTAAGCCTTGCGTTTTCCTTTGCCACATTGAGCGCCTGCTTTGAGATATCACAGGCTGCACCGTCCACATTAGTCGTGTTCTTTAAGATGCTTATAATTATGCAGCCGCTTCCTGTACACATATCAAGCACTCTCATACCCGGCTCTATTACCTTGAGTGCCTCCTCTACAAGAGTCTCTGTATCCTGACGCGGTATGAGCACATTGCTGTTCACACGGAATTTGAGTCCCATAAACTCCTGCTCTCCGACTATGTACTGGAGCGGAATACGTTCAGCGCGCTTACTCAGCAATGCTTGATATTCCCTTATCTGCTCCTGCGACATTTCCTCATCCATATGCACATAGTAATATGTGTGATTTATCCTGCATGCCATGGCTAAAAGCAGCCATGCATCGTTTTTTGCATCAACTATCTTTGCTTTTTGTAATATGCTTTCCCCAAGTAAAATTGCTTCTCTATATGTCATATATACCTTCTATCCGGCGGTCAATGTGCACACACATTGTTTTCCTCCTGCCATTTCTTCCAGTCAAACACGGCCTCAACCGATGCGATGCCAACCTCTATCATTTCATCATCCGGCTCCTTTGTGGTCATTCGCTGCATTAAAAGCCCAGGGACACTAAGCATGTTGACAACCGGATTGTCATATCTGCCCGCAAGTCTGATAAACTCATACGATACCCCTGCGATTACAGGAATAAGCACAAGTCGTAGCAATAACTGCAGCGGCTTTGAATCCACACGGATAAACATGAAAAACAATATGCTTATGAGCATTACTATAAGCAGAAAGCTTGTACCGCAGCGCTTGTGATGCTTTGAGCTTTTTCTCACATTTTCCACTGTAAGAGGCAGTCCGTGCTCTATGCAGTTGATGCATTTATGCTCAGAGCCGTGATACATAAATGTGCGCTTAATATCAGGGGTCAGCGATATAATTGCTATATACCCCAGAAATATTGCCAGTCTGATAACGCCCTCTATGAACGCTATGAGCATCTGTGAGCTTATCACCTTTTTAAAAAACCCTGAAAGGAAATACGGCAATGCAAAAAACAGCGCGAGTGCTATGACAATTGACAGTACCACTGTACCTCCAAGCATGGCATTTTCCTGTTTCTTTTCTTTGGCAGCCCTTTTTTTCTTTTCTTCCGCTGTGAGTTCTTCTTCCTTTTTCTTTGAAGCCAAGGTACCTTCATCATCCTCGTCCTCGAAAAATGACGCTGAATACATCAGTGTGCTCATGCCCAGATAAAGCGAATCGACAAAGCTCACCACACCTCTTAAAATAGGAATCTTTCTAACTGCATCAAGCGCCTTTGAATTCTTACGCTTTGACACCTTGACATCTATTTCATGGTCAGGCTTTCTCACGGCTACTGCGTATGTGTCCTTGTTCTGCATCATTACGCCCTCCATGACAGCCTGACCGCCAATACCTGAATACTTCATAAAACCTCTCTATATTCCAAAAAAGGTTGAGGTATATTGCAACCTCAACCTTTCAAGTAACTATATGATTCTATTTCATACCATATTTCTTATTGAACTGCTCAATACGTCCACGAGCCTGGTTAGCTTTCTGCTGACCTGTGTAGAATGGATGGCACTTTGAGCAAATCTCTACGTGGATCTCCGGCTTTGTAGATCCTGTAACGAATGTGTTACCACAGTTACATGTAACAGTTGCCTGATAATAATCTGGATGGATTCCTTCTCTCATGATTTTCACCTCTTTTATATTCTTATCGTATTTCTTTAGCTTCACTCTTTATACCCGTATGCCCGATCCGCATATGATACTTGCTGCAAGAGCGACACGTTGCGTCCGTTTACATCCCGATAAACAGCTTAGTTATTGTAGCACATGAATCTGTCAATTGCAAGACATTTTTATAAAATTCTGTTTTTCTTTACAAGATTAACAAATTCCTTGTTGCTCTTTGTGTGTGCAAACATGTTGAGTACGTTCTCAACAGCCTCATCAGAGCGCATACCGTTGAAGGCTTTACGCATATTATCGACTGCTGCCTGCTCATCCTCATCAAGGAGCAGATCCTCACGCCTTGTTCCTGATTTTACTATATCTATAGCAGGGAAGATTCTCTTCTCGGAAAGCTTTCTGTCGAGCACAAGCTCCATGTTTCCTGTTCCCTTGAACTCCTCAAATACTACATCATCCATCTTGCTTCCGGTATCAACAAGAGCTGTTGCAAGTATTGTCAGACTGCCGCCGTTTCTCATATTACGTGCTGCTCCGAAAAATCTCTTTGGCATATGAAGTGCTACAGGATCAAGTCCTCCTGAAAGTGTACGGCCTGATGGTGGAACTGTCACATTGTAAGCTCTTGCAAGCCTTGTTATGCTGTCAAGGAGTATCATGACATCATTACCATGCTCTACAAGGCGCTTTGCTCTCTCTATTACCATCTCTGACACTCTCTTGTGATGCTCAGGAAGTTCATCAAATGTAGAGTAGATTACCTCGACATTGTCTCCCTCTATAGCCTCCTTGATATCTGTAACCTCCTCCGGTCTCTCATCAATAAGGAGAATAATAAGATGCATCTCAGGATTGTTTACAGTGACAGACTTTGCAATCTCTTTAAGTAATGTGGTCTTTCCGGCCTTAGGCTGTGAAACGATCATGCCTCGCTGTCCCTTTCCTATTGGAGAGATGAGATCTACAACCCTCATCGCAACACTTGCTCCGGGTCTCTCGAGACGCAGTCTCTCATTCGGGAATATAGGCACAAGATCCTCAAAGCTTGTACGCTTCTGTGCAACATCCGGTGTATATCCGTTGACAGTGGTCAGGTATAAAAGAGCCTGGAATTTCTCACGCTCAGACTTCACCTTCATATTACCCTTTACGATATCACCTGTCTTTAAATTGAAGCGGCGTATCTGCGCAGGTGCCACATAGATATCATGATCTCCCGGCATATAATTATCACAGCGGATAAATCCAAAGCCCTCCGGCATTACCTCAAGTATGCCTTCTGCCTCTTCTCCACTGTCGAGTGCTGCATAATCATCTTTAAAAGAGTTGGCGCGCTCCTCGGCTGTACCGTTTTTCTCAGCCTCCTCAGCCTCCTTTGCATCCTCCTCGAGCATTCTTTCAATAATCTGTCCCTTTTTCAGTGATGAAACGCCCTTAATTCCTCTTGCTTTCGCCAGATCCTTAAGCACAAATGCCGACAAACTTTCATATTTTTCTCTCATCTGTTCCATTTCGTCTTCTCCTTAAATTTGATAACAGTATTTATTCAATTCGTCTAAACAATATTATTTAACAAATATATCTGTGTAGCTATTGGGAAATAACGCCTGAATTGACTTTTGAATTATTAATTATTGATTATACATCATTTCTTTAAAAATATAAAGCGATTTCTTATTTTTTATCATATTTTTATATAATCGGTTATCTGCATAGTTACTTGATTTAAATCACCTGCAATGTTATGATTATTCAAAAGAATTTTTAGAGGGAGAATTACCATGGATAATAAAGAAAAAGCACTGAAATGCCACGAAGAGTGGAACGGAAAACTCGAAACCATCGCCAAATCAAAGGTTAATTCGAGAGAGGACCTTGCAATTGCATACACCCCAGGTGTTGCTGAGCCATGTAAGGTCATAGCCGAGGATAAGGAGGCTGCATACAAATACACCTGGAAGGCAAATACCGTTGCCGTAGTGTCAGACGGAAGTGCTGTGCTTGGTCTTGGAAACATCGGTCCTTACGCTGCCATGCCTGTCATGGAGGGTAAATGCGTACTTTTCAAGGAGTTTGGAAACGTAAACGCTGTTCCTATCTGTCTCGACACTCAGGACACTGAGGAGATTATTGCTGCAGTCAAAAATATCGCACCGGGCTTTGGCGGAATAAACTTAGAGGATATTTCTGCTCCGCGCTGCTTTGAGATTGAGGAGAGACTTAAAGAGATGCTCGATATTCCTGTATTCCACGATGACCAGCACGGAACTGCAATCGTCGTACTCGCCGGTATCATCAACTCTCTGCGCCTGACCGGCAAAAAGAAAGAGGACTGCAAGGTTGTTGTAAACGGTGCAGGCTCAGCAGGTGTTGCCATCACTAAACTTCTTCTGACATACGGCTTTACACATGTGACCATGTGTGACCGTCTAGGCATCATAGGAAAGGACTATCCAAACCTCAACTGGATGCAGCAGAAAATGACAGAGGTTACAAACCTTGAAAATGCAAAGGGTACTCTCGCAGATGCTTTAAAGGGTGCTGACATATTCGTAGGTGTTTCCGCTCCAAATATCGTCACAGCCGAGATGGTTTCTTCTATGAACAAGGACTCTATCCTTTTTGCCATGGCAAATCCTGTTCCTGAGATTATGCCTGATGTGGCAAAGGCTGCAGGTGCCAGAGTGGTCGGTACCGGAAGAAGTGATTTTCCTAACCAGATAAACAACGTGGTTGCATTCCCCGGAATCTTCAAGGGTGCCTTAGAAGGACGCGCTGCACAGATCACTGAGGAAATGAAGCTTGCTGCCGCAGAAGCACTGGCCGGTCTTGTTTCTGACGAAGAATTAAATGATGATTTTATTATGCCTGAGGCATTTGACCCGCGTGTTGCCGCTGTTGTCAGCGAAGCTGTAAAGTCACATATTTAATATGAGATACTATTCCCTCAACAGATACTGCCGCGATACATTCGGTGAAAAGCTTTACAAGCTCTCTCTAGATGGAGGCATGACCTGTCCAAACCGTGATGGCACACTCTCATCGCTTGGATGCCTGTACTGCAGCGCCGGTGGCTCCGGTGATTTTGCGGCGGACCGCAGCCTTTCCATAAAGGAGCAGCTGTCTGCCGCTAAGGAAAAGGTTGCTTCAAAGAGCAGCTGTGAGCACTTTATCGCATATTTTCAGGCTTTTACCAACACATATGCGCCGGTAGATTATCTGCGGCGCATATTTTATGAGGCTATAGAAGATCCATCTGTCGCTGTGCTGTCCATCGGCACAAGAACAGATTGTTTTTCTACCGAAATATATGATCTGCTCTCAGAATTAAACGAAATAAAGCCCGTCTGGGTTGAGTTGGGCCTTCAGACCATTCACCGGTCTACTCTTGATGCCATGAATACACATACATGTGTTGATGATTTCATCATTGTAACGGATGAGCTTAGACGCCGTGGCATAAAGGTTATTGTACATCTCATACTCGGGCTTCCTCATGAGACACGGGGAATGATGCTTGAATCAGTTGATTTTGTTGCTAAAAGCGGTATTTTCGGAGTTAAGCTTCAGCTGCTGCATGTGCTAAAGGGCACACCACTGGCTGATATGTATATTAAACAGCCATTTGAGCTTTTTACGCTGGATGATTACTGCGATTTTGTAGTAGACTGTATAGAAAGACTTCCAAAGGATATGGTTATCCACCGCATGACCGGTGACGGACCACGTTCTTTACTTGTTGCACCTCTTTGGAGCACAGATAAAAAACGGGTTCTGAACACAATCAATAAAAGATTTGAAGTGCGAGACACATATCAGGGACGATTAAACTTGTTTTAAAGGAGAGAATCATGGCTGAGCCATTTACCATATATAAGCTGACAATTTTATACATGCTCGACAAAGCGGGCTTTCCGCTGTCAAACACACAGATTTCCAATTTCTTTTTGGAAAAAGAATACACCGACTACTTCCGTGTACAGGAGGTCATCGGTGATTTAGTAAATGCTGATTTAATTAATTTTGAGTCTACTCATTCCAATACACAGTACACTCTGACTGCTGCCGGAAAAGAGACTCTCGGTTTCTTCAAAGACAAAATTACCGACGGTATTGAGTCCGATGTAAAGAGCTTCTTTACTGACAACAAGCTTGAGTTCAGGCAGGAAAACTCCATTCTTGCCGACTATTACAGGACAACTGACCGCAAATATGCAGTACGTTGTCAGGTGCGCTCAGAGAGCACCACCATCATCGACCTGACTCTCTCAGTCGGCACAAAGGAGCAGGCCGAGGCCATCTGCAGCAACTGGAAGAATCAGAACGAGGATGTGTACGCATACCTCATGGATATGCTGCTTCGATAGATTATTTTTTAGTTTTTCTTACAGAGTAGCCGAAGCTTCCGAGCTTATCTCCAAAGCCAAAATACTCTCCGTGCGAGTACATCACGAGGCCGGTATCATTGATATGAAATTTCCCGGTCCCGTCCATGTATTTATCATCCACTGTCACGCCGACAACATCTGCTATAAACATTGTATGGCTGCCGAGCTCCTCGATTTTTCTTACCTTGCACTCAATATTTACCGGGCTTTGTGATATTCCGACTGCTGACACATGCTGCATCGCAAGCGGTGTCAGATGCAGTTCTTTAAATTTATCCACATCCCTGCCGCTTTTCACTCCGCAGTAGTCGCAGGCTCTAAGCAGCTCCTCAGTGGTCAGATTAACCACAAACTCTCCCGTTTCTTTAATCATGTTATAAGAAAATCGCTCCGGCCTTACAGATATTGAAAGCATAGGCGGATTGGTACACACCGTCCCCGCCCATGCCACTGTTATTATATTGTTATTTCCGGCCTTGTCAGTGACACTCACCATCACAGCCGGCACCGGGTTTAGCATATTGCCCGGCTTCCAGTTTTGTTTTCCCATATGTTAATTTATCCTTTAATTTTTCTTTAATATCCTTTATATCCACTAATTTTCCTTTAGGTTTTCCATGCTTTCTTTAAGCCTTGCCCGGTTTGCATCCTCAAGCTCCGTGAGCGGCAGACGAAGTCCTCCCACATCATATCCCAAAAGCTTCATAGCCGCCTTTACAGGAATCGGATTCACCTCACAAAACAGTGCCTCTATTAAATCCAGGTATTTAAGCTGGATATCAAGTGCTGATTTAATATTTCCATTCAGATATTCCATTACCATATCGTGCACTGCAGCGGGCATTACATTAGACAGCACTGATATCACACCGATTCCACCGAGTGAGAGTATTGGGATGACCTGGTCATCATTTCCCGAATAAATATCGAGGTCATCTCCTGCCAGTTTCTTTAGCTTTGCAACCTGCGATATATTGCCACTCGCTTCCTTGATTCCTACTATATTTTCAAAATCCCTGCCAAGCATTGCCGCAGTCTGCGGAAGTATATTGCAGCCTGTACGCGATGGTACGTTGTACATAATGATTGGAAGCCCAACCGCCCCTGCTATCGCTGCATAGTGTGCATAAAGACCATTCTGTGTGGCTTTATTGTAGTAAGGTGTGACAACAAGCAGACCATCTACACCAAGCTTTTCAGCCTTCTGTGAGAAATCTATCACATTTTGTGTGCAGTTGGCACCGGTTCCCGCTATTACAGGAATCTGCCCGGCTGTCTCGTCTACCACACATTTTATTACCGAAAGCTTTTCTTCCTCTGTCATTGTGGCAGGCTCACCTGTCGTGCCACACACGATAATTGCATCAGTGCCACCGTCTATCTGCCTTCTCACCAGCGTCCTAAGCATTTCATAGTTTACACTGTTATCCTCATTGAAAGGAGTAATTAACGCTACTCCGGCGCCCTTAAACAGAGACATATATACCTCCCAAATACACTATTTTACTGAACTATTTTATACTAAACTATTTAACCTATACTAAAATATTAAAGCCTGATATCAGGATTTTCTTTTATTATATCAGCAATTAATTCTCTCTCATCCATGTGATGCTTTACACCCTTTATCTCCTGATAATCCTCATGTCCCTTTCCTGCAAGTACTATGATATCACCATCCTTGGCATTCTCCATGCAGTATCTGATAGCCTCCTTACGGTCAGGAATTGTCACATACTCTCCATCTGCCTTGTGTACACCCTGTAAAATATCATTGATTATGTCCATAGGCTCCTCATCTCTTGGATTATCGGATGTGACAACAGTAAGGTCTGCAAGTCTCGATGACACCTCTCCCATCTCATAACGGCGTGACTTTGCCCTGTTTCCGCCACAGCCAAACAGGCATACAAGTCTGCCCGGCTCATACTCCTTAAGAGTGGTGAGAAGGCTTTCAAGTGCCATCGCATTGTGTGCATAATCAATCATAAGGGTATATCTCTTTGTAACAGGAACAATCTCTATTCTGCCCTTTACACTCACATGATGAAGAGCCTCCCCGATTGCCTTTTTATCCACATTGAAATGATGGCAGATAGCAATGGCCGTTAGTGAATTGTATACTGAGAATTTGCCCGGCACATTGACCTCCACATCAAAATCCAGAAGCCCTGATACATGGTATTTAATGCCGAGTGCTCCATGCTCCTTTTTAAGCTCAACATTTTCTGCTACCAGGTTATTTGTGGACTTGTAGCCGTAAGTCTCCACCTGGCATGTGTGTCCCTTCATAATACCCTCTAAGTGCTCATCATCTCCGTTAAAGATACCAAGCCTGCACTGTCTGAATAAAAGGCTCTTGCAATGCATGTAGTCTGCAAAATCCTTGTGCTCATGCTCTCCGATGTGGTCAGGCTCAAGATTTGTAAATACACCAATATCAAAGGTAAAGCCCGATACTCTGTGAAGCATGAGAGCCTGTGATGACACTTCCATAACAACTGCATCAAGGCCTTCATCCACCATCTCCTTAAACAGCTCCTGAACTCTGTATGACTCAGGTGTGGTATTTGCTGACGGAATTCTCCTGTCACCACATATAGACTCTATTGTACCGATAAGTCCTGTCTTTATGCCGGCTGACTCAAGAATTGACTTTACCATATATGTGGTGGTGGTCTTACCCTTTGTACCTGTAATACCGATAGTCTTTATTTTCTCAGCCGGATAATCAAAATAAGCTGCTGACATACACGCAAGTGCAAGCCTTGTATTATCTACCTTAATATATGTCACCCCTTCGATAGGAGTCACATCTTTTTCGACAACCACTGCCGCTGCACCTTTCTTTACCACATCAGGGATGAAATCATGCGCATCTGACACAGCTCCCGATATGCACACAAATACCGATGCCTTCTCCACCTTGCGCGAGTCATACACGAGTGTGGAAATCTCTATATCTGTGCTTCCTGCTAATACTTTATAATCCATTCTTTCAAGTAATTTTTCAAGCTTCATTTTATTTTCTCCCATATTTTATTATATTTTTGATATATATTTTCTGTTAATTTTGTTTCTTAAAGATTTGTAACTATTCAACCACAGACATTCGCCAAACCGCACAATACTTGTGATTTATATGATATCAATTTCTCCTGAGAAGACCTCAGTAGCAGGTCCAGTCATAAACACATGATTGGTCTTTGGTATATACTCGATAGTCAGATCTCCGCCTCTTAGATGCACAAGCACCTTGTTGTCAGTCTTTTTGTTGAGTATACATGCCATGACGGTCGCACAGGTTCCTGTACCGCAGGCCCAGGTCTCAGCGCTGCCCCTCTCCCATACTCTCATTTTCGCCTCATTCCTTGAAAGTATCTCTACAAACTCCGTGTTGGTGCGCTTTGGAAACATCTTATGATTTTCAAAAAGCGGACCGTATTTCTCAAGCTCAAAACCTGCCACATCATCGACAAACACTACCGCATGAGGATTTCCCATTGAAACACAGGTCATGTGCCACTCTCTATTGCCTGCTGAAATCGGTTCATCTATTACCCTGTAGTCATCACCATAAGCACTTCCGTCTGCTTTCACAACCGGAATGTCCCCAGGCGTCAGAATAGGCTCACCCATATCCACGCGCACCTGTGATACCTTATTTTCCTCAACATATAGTGTAAGGTACTTGATGCCTGCTCCTGTCTCAACCGATATTTCAGTCTTGTCAGTAAGTTTGTGGTCATACACGTATTTCGCCACGCAGCGTATGCCGTTTCCGCACATCTCGGCTTCCGAACCGTCTGCATTATATATCCTCATTCTAAAATCTGCCTTATCAGACGGACCTATTGTGATTAGTCCGTCTGAGCCTATTCCAAAATGCCTGTCACTGACATATATTGACACCCTTGCCGGGTCATCCAACTTCTCCTCAAAAAGATTTACATATACATAATCATTTCCACAGCCGTGCATTTTTGTAAATTTCATAGTGATCACCTCGTTATTGGTTTTATATTGGTAACTATATTATACAGCGCACTTTCTGGTTTTTCTATAGCATTTTGTGCGTTTTATGTTGCGTTTTGTGCTGTTATAGATTATGCTTATAGTAACATCTTATTATCAAAGGAGCATATCATGGATTCAAATTATACAAAAGCAGGCTACCTGACGGAGCCTTTTAAAATATTTCATCTAAGAGATGAACACAAGCTAAATATAGATTTCCATTACCATGATTTCCACAAAATTCTGATTCATCTGCACGGCAATGTATCCTACTGCATTGAGGGCCGCAGCTATGAGCTCAAAGAACATGATATCGTACTTGTCAATGCCGGCGAGGTTCATAAGCCAATATTAAATGACGATTCAATTTATGAAAGAATCATTATATATGTGTCACAGCAACTTATTGACGATTATGTGAGCAAAGGCTATGATCTGGCATGCTGTTTCAAGCAGGCCTATGCTAACCAGTCACATGTACTAAGACTCGCTGCGGCCAAGGGCAGCCGCCTGGCTGATACAATCAAGGGACTAGACTCTACACTTAGAGAAACCAATGAATACGCAAATGAGCTGTACCAGAAGCTCCTGTTTTTAGAGTTTCTGATACAGCTCAATCGTATCACCCTGCATGGCGGTATCGAGTATATTAACACATTTTCCTCAAACAAAAAAATTGTAGAGATTTTGGATTTCTTAAATAAGAATTTAACAAACCGTATAAGTATTGATGAACTGGCAGATAAATTCTATATGAGCAGGTATCACCTGATGCACACCTTCAAGGAAGAAACCGGCTGCACCGTAGGTTCATATATCACAACAAAGCGTCTGCTGCTCGCCCGCGATATGATTCGCGACGGAAGCAGTGTGTCTGCCGCCTGCGATGCCTGTGGATTCGGAAGCTATTCCTCATTTATCCGTGCATACCGCAAGCAATTCCATTCTACCCCTACAAATACATAAAAGCTTCACGATATATCACAGGAAGCTTTTAATTATTTTTAATGCTGCATTATCTCTCATTAATAACATTTATAAGCTCAGGTATGAGCTGCTTCTTACGCGACACTACTCCCTTAAGCATAATTCCATCCCTGCTCTGTGGCAGATTGTATGCTGAAGCTGCTATTGACGCTGCCTCTGCACCACTGTAGATGAGATATGTAGACTCATTAAGTATATCCGTTAGCATAACAAAGAGCATATCAAGCTGTTTTTCCACCTGCATCTTGTCAAGCAGAGGCACCACTCTTGCCTGTACCTTATCGAGCTCTGTTCTCGAAAGAGCAGAAATCTGTGATACTCCAAATGTATAATCCCCTGAATGAAAGATTTTAAAATCCTGATTTAATATTTCCTCTTCTGTCTTGTTAGCAAAGTTACTGCCTGCCTCGAACATTTTCTGGGCAAACTCTTCTACATCTATCTGCGCAATCTCCGCCAGGATAAGTGCTGTAGATTTGTCAACCTGGGTACATGTAGGCGAACGGAACACTAGTGTGTCAGAGAGTATTGCAGCGCACATAAGCCCCGCCATCTGAGGAGTAACCTCCACACCTTTTTCCATATACATCTGATAGATGATGGTTCCGGTACATCCAAGCGGCTGATTTCTGAAATACACAGGCCCTATTGTCTCAAGAGAACCAATTCGATGATGATCAATTATCTCAAGAATCTCAGCCTCATCAATGTTGGCCACTGCCTGTGAGGTCTCATTATGATCCACAAGTATCACCTGTTTTTTCCTTGCATTCATTAAATTTCTGCGTGAAAACATACCCACATAATTTTGGTTTTCGTCAAGTATTGGGAAATCCCTGTGTCGGATTTTTGAAACAGTATCACGCACATCATCCACATAATCATCCAAATCAAAATGAATAAGATTTTCCCTTGTCATAAATGACTTTATCGGCATACTCTGGTTTATCAGACGCGATGTGGTAAACGTGTCATATGGTGTACTTATCACTACCACGTCCTTAGCGTTTGCAGCATTTATGACATCCTTCGATATATCGAAGCCGCTTGTCACAATGATACAGCTGCAGTTTGCCTCAATACATATAAGCTGTGACTCTTCACGGTCTGATATGATGACCAGATCATCCTCAGCCACATTTCCCTTTATGGTATCAGGTGTACCTGCTCCAACTATAACCTTTCCTTTCACAAAATAGCCATGCTCATTGCCTGCAACTATCTTGCCATCCAGCGTCTCTATAATATTTCTGTACTGGGTCCTCGCCTTTGCCAGGATAGAATTGTCATACACATCCATATATGACTTTGCTATATCACCTGTCACAATAAGCCCTTCAAGCTTGTCCTTCTTATTGACAACCGGAAGAGTGACTACGTTGAGTATCTTCATCATCTCCCATGCCTTTTTCATGGATAAATTACTACTGACACCCTCAGTCCTTCTGATATGTATATCCTTTATCTGTGTGCCAACATCCTTTAAAAGGGCAGGCGTATCTGCCTTAAAATAATCCAGCACAAATGCTGTCTCTGCACTGACGCTGCCTGCTCTCATTGGTATGTATTCCATTGTATCATCTGTATGTGATTTAAGGTTTGCATACGCTATTGCTGCACAGATAGAATCTGTGTCAGGATTTTTATGTCCAACAACTCTTACAATCTTTTTTGCCATTTAGTCTTCCTCTCTGTCTGCCTTATAAAATGTCAAAATATGGTGCAACTCCCTAACCGGGAACTGCACCACCCTATTACAATAATATTTATTAAAAAATCGAACCAAAGAACCCCAATATATACAATGCGATTGCAACAAAACCAAATGTATTGATAATAGCCAGCACAGTAGAGATGACTGCAAAAGTCTTTGTTGTTCCTACCTGCTTCTCAAGCTCTGACACTGTGTCCACCTTGTCTCCCATTACCTTAAAGAGATCCTGAATATTCCTAAAGCACTTAACATTCTCTGTATGTACCTTGTCAGACAGCTCCGCCTTTAACGAAACAAGCTGATCATTAAGCTCTGTAAGCGACTGAAGCATATGGGCATTCGCCTCATTTACCGCTGATGTAACTGCTGCTGTGCCCTCCTCTGTGATACGCCTTGTCTGCTCTAATGTGTCACCAAAATCAAGACTCTGGCCTATATTCTGGCTGATGCCTGATATCTCAGTGCCAAGTGACTGTCCGAGATTTCCAATCTGTCCGGACACCGAACTACTAAGATTGTCCATATTGGCATTTACCGAGCGTCCAAGATTATCCATATCTGAGCTTACCTGACGGCCTAAGCTGTCCATGCCTGCATTCATAGATTGCTCTATCTCAGCCATCTTTTCATGAACACTTTCTATAAGCACATCTATCTGCTTAGCAACCTGTGCAGTGATTCCATCGGCTTTTTCCTGTCTCTCGTCAAGTATCTGCTGCAGCTCCTCTGCCTTAGCTTCCCTCTCCTCAACTATGGTTGAAAGCTCCTCTGCTTTTGATTCTTTCGTATTGAGCATCTCCTGAAGACGTTTTGCCTTTTCACGAAACTCATCAATTTGTGTTAACAAAAAATCATCTTTATCCATTTGTATATTATCCTCTTTTTTCTGCACTCTTTCACTACGGTTAACATCGTCTCTTGCTACACGGGATGCCATTACTGTTCTTGAAGGTACTGCCCGCTCCGCTTGTTCTGTCGATATAAATCTTTTTGCACGTCTATCAAATATACCTGACATTCGTATTCCTCCGATGGTTCAATTAAATACCATTAACATATATATTGTACCATTACATATTGTATTTGTAAACAAAAAAACCACGAAATATAGTGTAATCACAGGAGAAAAAGCAAAAATCCCACAGGGCATTTGCCCTGTGGGATAAAATATATACCGTGACTAATGAATTAGTCCTCTCCGTATAATTTAACGAGTTTCTCAAGGTGTGTATAACGTGCCTTAGCTGTCTCCTCAGACTTAGCAAAGAGTTTCTCTGCTCTCTCTGGGAATGGCTTGATAAGACGAGTATAACGTGCCTCGTTGTTAAGGAACTCCTGGTAAGATCCGTCGCCGGCCTTTGATGTAAGTGTGAATGGATTCTTTCCTTCAGCCTTGAGTGCAGGGTTGAATGAGAAGAGGTTCCAGTATCCAGCCTTAACAGCCTTCTTCATCTCATCCTGGCAGTGGTTCATACCACCCTTAGCGATACCGTGAAGCTCGCAAGGTGCGTATCCGATGATGAGTGATGGTCCCGGATAAGCCTCAGCCTCTGTGATAGCCTTAACAGCCTGTGCTGGGTTTGCTCCAAGAGCGATCTGTGCAACGTATACATATCCGTAGCTCATAGCGATCTCTGAAAGTGACTTCTTGCTTGTCTCTTTACCGGCTGCTGCGAACTGACATACCTCACCGATGTTAGAAGCCTTAGAAGCCTGTCCACCTGTGTTAGAGTACATCTCTGTATCGAATACCATTACGTTTACGTTCTCACCAGAAGCAAGTACATGGTCTAATCCACCGAAACCGATATCATATGCCCATCCGTCACCACCGAAGATCCATACAGATTTCTTTCCGAGGTAATCCTTCTTAGCAAGTACTTCTTTAGATTTCTCACATCCAGCTGCTGCTGCCTTCTCTAACTCTGCAATAAGAGCTGTTGTTGGCTCAACATTTGCCTTTGTGTCATCCTTTGTCTCAAGGAACTTATCTGCTGCTGCCTTGAACTCAGCTGTAGCCTTGTCTGATGCAGCGATCTCTTTAACAAGCTCGATAGCCTGGTCACGGAGATATCTCTGTCCAACTTCCATACCTAAACCATGCTCAGCATTATCCTCGAAGAGTGAGTTAGACCAAGCTGGTCCCTTCTTAGAGTTGATATTTACTGTGTATGGTGATGTAGCTGCCGGGTTACCCCAGATAGAAGAACATCCTGTTGCGTTAGAGATGTACATCTGCTCACCGAAGAGCTGTGTAATAAGTCTAGCGTAAGATGTCTCAGCACATCCTGCACATGAGCCTGAGAACTCAAGGAGTGGCTGGTTGAACTGTGATCCCTTAGGTGTTGTATCAACCATTCCGGCATCTGTCTTCTTAGAAACGTTAGCTACTAAGTAATCAAATACTGGCTGCTCTGCTGCCTGAGACTCCTGTGGCTGCATTGAGATAGCTGCTGTAGGACAAACTGTGATACACTCACCACATCCCATACAGTCAAGTGGAGATACGCTCATTGTATACTTGTAAGCGCCTGCCTTTGGCTTCATATCAGCAACCTTCATGTTGTCAGGAGCTGCCTTTACTTCGTCATCTGTAAGTAAGAATGGACGAATTGTAGCATGAGAACATACAAATGCACAGTTGTTACACTGGATACACTTCTCTGGATCCCACTGTGGAACTGTAACGGCTGTTCCTCTCTTCTCGTATGCAGAAGCACCTGTTACATACTGTCCGTCTGCCTTGTCAGCGAATGCTGAAACCGGAAGGCTGTCTCCATCCATCTTAGCGATTGGATCAAGGAGCTCGTTAACAAGCTTAACAACCTCTGGACGTCCTGTGCGCTCTGCCTTAGGAGCATCTGCCTCAGGATTCTTCCAAGACTCTGGTACCTCTACCTTATGTACAGCGTCAACACCGGCATCGATAGCCTTGTAGTTCATCTCTACTACTGCGTCACCCTTCTTTGAGTATGACTTCTTAGCAGCTGCTTTCATGTACTCTACAGCCTTATCGATAGGCATTACATCTGCAAGCTTGAAGAATGCAGACTGGAGAATTGTGTTAGTTCTCTTACCCATTCCGATCTCGATAGCCTTGTCGATAGCGTTGATTGTGTAAAGCTGAATGTTGTTGTCAGCGATATATTTCTTAGCGTCAGCGTTGAGGTGATGAGCAAGCTCTTCATCTGACCACTGGCAGTTGATCATGAATACTCCGCCCGGCTTAACATCCTGAACCATCTTCATGCCCTGGATAACATATGCAGGGTTGTGGCATGCTACGAAGTCTGCCTGGTTGATGTAGTATGGGCTTCTGATTGGGTTGTCACCAAATCTCAAGTGAGAAATTGTAACACCACCAGTCTTCTTTGAGTCATACTGGAAGTATGCCTGGATGTATTTGTCTGTGTGGTCACCGATGATCTTTGTAGAGTTCTTGTTAGCACCTACAGTACCATCTCCGCCGAGACCCCAGAACTTGCACTCTTTTGTACCAGGTGCAGATGTGATAGGAGCTGGCTTAACCTCTGGAAGTGAAAGATTTGTAACATCATCCACGATTCCAATTGTAAATCTGTGTTTAGGAGCATCCTTCTCAAGCTCTGTATATACAGCAAATACTGAAGAAGGTGGTGTATCCTTAGATCCTAATCCGTAACGTCCGCCTACTAATACAACATCGTTCATTCCTGCTTCACGAAGTGTTGTAGCAACGTCTAAGTATAATGGCTCACCAAGTGATCCTGGCTCTTTTGTACGGTCTAATACAGCGATCTTCTTTGCTGTCTTTGGAATAGCATTAAGAAGAGCCTCTGAAGACCATGGACGGTAAAGACGTACCTTAATAAGTCCGACTTTCTCTCCCTTTGCTGTTAAGTAATCGATTACTTCCTCAGCTACATCATTGATAGAACCCATAGCGATGATTACACGATCAGCGTCAGGTGCTCCGTAGTAGTTGAATAATTTGTAATCTGTACCAAGCTTAGCATTAACCTTGTCCATGTACTTCTCAACAACTGCTGGAAGCTCATCATAGAACTTGTTACATGCCTCTCTATGCTGGAAGAAGATATCTCCGTTCTCGTGTGATCCACGAGCTGCTGGATGCTCTGGGTTAAGAGCGTGTGCTCTGAATTCTGCAACTGCATCCATTGGACACATCTCTTTGAGATCTTCATAATCCCACTTCTCGATCTTCTGAATCTCATGAGAAGTACGGAATCCATCGAAGAAGTTGATGAATGGAACCTTTCCCTCAAGTGCTGCACAGTGTGCAACCGGTGAAAGATCCATAACCTCCTGTGGATTTGTCTCACAAAGCATTGCGAAACCAGTCTGACGACAAGCATATACATCACTGTGATCACCGAAAATATTCAGTGCATGTGAAGATACTGTACGAGCTGATACGTCAAATACGCAAGGAAGATTCTCACCTGCGATTTTGTACATATTAGGGATCATAAGTAAAAGTCCCTGTGAAGCTGTAAATGTTGTAGTAAGTGCACCAGCTGCAAGAGATCCGTGAACTGTACCAGCGGCACCTGCCTCAGACTCCATCTCAACTACCTTTACAGTGCTTCCGAAAATGTTCTTCTGTCCTGCTGCTGACCACTGATCAACTGTATCAGCCATTGGGCTAGAAGGTGTGATAGGATAGATTCCGGCAACCTCTGTGTAGGCATATGCTACATGAGCGGCAGCGGTATTTCCATCCATCGACTGTTTTGCTCTAGACATGATATTTCCTCCTGTAAAATAAATGTTCAATTATAGACATGAATCAGAATGTCTCTACATAATAGTTTAGTTTGTGCGCTGTAAAAAATCAAGTTTTTTTAGCAATACATTGTACAAAAACCCTAAAATATTTATTAACAAGGTAAAATTTATGTACAAAAGGGCACAATGGCTATAAATCGCCTGTAAAACACTTGCAAAATACTGGTTTTACGTTAAAATAGAAACGATGTGTTACAGAAACGAACAGGTTATTAAATAGGAAAGGATTGAATAAAGACAAAATGATTAGTGCAAACAATATTACATTAAGAATTGGTAAAAAAGCTTTATTTGAGGATGTCAACATAAAATTCACAGAGGGAAACTGCTACGGACTTATTGGTGCAAACGGTGCCGGCAAGTCTACATTTTTAAAGATTCTCTCAGGACAGCTTGAGCCTACAAGCGGTGATATCGCAATCACTCCGGGACAGAGACTGTCATTCTTACAGCAGGATCACTTCAAGTACGATGAGTTTACAGTACTTGATACGGTTATCATGGGTAATAAGCGTCTCTATGATATCATGAAGGAGAAGGAAGCCATCTATATGAAGGAGGATTTCTCAGACGAGGACGGAATCCGTGCCAGCGAGCTTGAGGCTGAGTTTGCCGATATGGACGGCTGGAATGCTGAGTCGGATGCAGCTACTCTCTTAAACGGTCTCGGTGTATCTACTGATGATCACTACACTCTGATGGCAGATCTGCCGGGTGCAGTAAAGGTCAAGGTGCTTCTTGCTCAGGCACTGTTTGGAAATCCTGACATACTGCTTCTCGATGAGCCTACCAACCACTTAGACCTCGATGCCATCTCATGGCTTGAGGAATTCCTCATCAATTTCGAGAATACGGTCATCGTTGTATCCCATGACAGATACTTCCTCAACAAGGTCTGCACGAACATCGCCGACATGGATTACGGTAAGATCCAGCTCTACGCAGGAAACTATGATTTCTGGTATGAATCAAGCCAGCTTATTGTCCGTCAGATGAAGGAAGCAAACAAAAAGAAAGAGGAAAAAATCAAGGAGCTGCAGGAATTTATCCAGCGTTTCTCTGCAAATGCCTCTAAATCAAAGCAGGCTACATCAAGAAAGCGTGCCCTAGAAAAAATCCAGCTTGATGAAATACGTCCATCAAGCCGTAAATACCCATACATTGATTTCCGTCCTGAGCGTGAAATCGGAAACGATGTGCTCTTTGTCGAGGGTATTTCAAAAACCATCGACGGTGTAAAGGTACTTGACAATATCTCATTCACTGTCAACCACGATGACAAAATTGCATTTGTCGGAGGAAACGAGCTTGCAAAAACAACTATGTTTAAAATCCTTGCCGGAGAGCTTGAGCCTGACGAGGGCTCATATAAATGGGGTGTCACAACCAGCCAGTCATACTTTCCAAAGGACAATACCACAATCTTTGATACTGATGAGCTAATCGTCGACTGGCTCACACAGTACTCAGAAATCAAGGACGCCACATATGTGCGAGGTTTCCTTGGCCGTATGCTCTTTGCCGGTGAGGATGGAGTAAAGAAAATGCGTGTACTCTCCGGAGGAGAAAAGGTTCGTGTACTGCTCTCCCGCATGATGATCATGGGAAGCAATGTACTCATGTTCGATGAGCCTACAGACCACCTCGACATGGAGTCAATAACAGCATTAAACAACGGAATGATAAAATTCCCGGGAGTAATCCTCTTTGCCTGCCGTGACCACCAGGTAGTCCAGACAACCGCCAACCGAATCATAGAATTCCTGCCAAACGGTTCAATGATCGACAAGATCACAACCTACGACGAATATCTTGATAGCGATGAGATGGCACGTAAGCGTCAGGTCTACTCAATGAGCGAGGACGATGAAAAAGACAACTAAACGCTAATTAATTAAAAAGAAGCATCCCAATCCGGGATGCTTCTTTTATTAAGCCGTAAAGTAAGGTGGGTGATTCCCTGCCTGTCTTTGACTATAAAAACATATTATAATTATATCCACTGTTATAGGCCTGTGTATACCTTCCATTGGCGCCATACGTGTTAGTCTTTTCTGCCTCATTCTTTGCGGCATACTCAAGCATTGAAGCCTTGCTTGCCACTGCGTAAGCATAAGAGCCATTCCCCTTAAAAAGTGCATCAACCTTAGTCGAATCAGCCTTTTTAAATGTATCCTCGTCAACAGACAGCTTGCCGGACTTGGAATCCACTGTGATTCCCACCTTCGCAAGCGACTTTGAATTGATATCTGTAAGTAACTTCATAGACTCAAGATTTCTCGAAATCTGCTTTGTCTCGGAATCATCCGCAGCATTAATGAGGCTGTTGTAATCAGACACAAAAGCTGACACCTTCTTGTACGTAGCATCTGTATCGTCCTTGCGGCTGTTTTTGTAAAGAGCCTGCGCCGACTTTACCATGTCCTCTGACTCCGACTCAATGGACGCAAGTGTCTTCGCTGAATCCTTAGATGTAGAAACAGATGATGAGACAAGAGACTGGGCCTTTGAATTAAGGTTATTTCCATAATATGACTTGAGAAGTTTGAAATAGCTGCCACTTCTAATGCCACTATATGTAGTCATATCCATATTGGCAATAAAAGACGACGCTGCATTGCTGCTTCTACTGCTGCTAAAGCCTGAAAACAATGTGGATATGGATGACGAATCCCACATTCCTATTCCTCTCATAATATCACTCCTTTGATAATCATGTAATCCGTTACCTTCTATATATCTTTAATATAGACGCTTTTCCAATTTATGTCAAGATAATATCTGCCGGTATTACCAAGCCCGGTATTACTAACATATGAGCCGGTATTGTCGTCCTTTATATATCCTCTATCTGCCAGTCAACAGGCTCCACTCCATGCTCCTTAAGAAACTCATTGGCTTTACTAAAATGCTTACAGCCAAAAAAGCCTCTGTAAGCCGACAGCGGGCTTGGATGCGGTGCTGTCAATATCAGATGCTTTGGATTTGTAAGCATAGGAATCTTCGACTGCGCCGGACGTCCCCAAAGCATATATACTATAGGTCTGTCCTGCTCATTTACAGCCTCTATGATTGCATCCGTGAACTTCTCCCAGCCGTGTCCCTGATGCGAGTTGGCCTGATGAGCCCTGACGGTGAGTACCGTATTCAAAAGTAAAACACCCTGGTCAGCCCATTTCTTCAGGTATCCGTTATTGGGGATATCACACCCCAGATCATCGTTAAGCTCCTTGTAGATATTCTGCAGTGATGGTGGAATATCCTTCTGAGACGGAAGCACTGAAAACGACAATCCATGCGCCTGATTGACATTGTGGTACGGATCCTGTCCGAGGATGAGCACCTTCACCTTGTCAAGTGGCGTAAAATGCATGGCATTAAATATGTCATCTGCCGGAGGATATACCACATGTGTGGCATATTCATCTCTCACAAAATTGTACAAATCCCTGTAATACGGTTTTTTAAACTCGGCTCCCACAGCCTTTGCCCACTCGCCGTCAAGCATACTCATAATCTTTATCTCCCGCCTATCTTCTGACCGACACACCTTTATCTGCCAGATAATTCTTTAAATCCATAATTTCAAGCTCCTTGTAGTGGAAAAGTGAAGCTGCAAGCGCTGCGTCCGCTTTTCCTTCTGTCAGAGCCTCGTAAAAATGCTCCTTTGTGCCTGCACCGCCCGATGCGATAACCGGAACAGAAACATTATCGGCAATAAGCCTTGTAAGCTCGATATCGTAGCCATCCTTTGTGCCGTCACAATCCATGCTTGTAAGAAGGATTTCTCCCGCTCCAAGCTCATTTGCCTTAACAGCCCACTCAATGGCATCAAGACCTGTATCTATGCGTCCTCCGTTCTTGTATACATTCCAGCCGCTTCCATCAGCACGACGTCTTGCATCGATTGCCACAACCACACACTGACTGCCAAACTTGTCAGCCGCATCACTTATGAGCCGAGGGGTATTTATAGCACTTGAATTTATTGAAATCTTGTCCGCACCCTCTCTAAGCAGTGCCTTAAAATCATCGACTGTTCTGATGCCACCGCCCACCGTGAACGGTATAAACACCTTTTCAGCGACCTTTCTGACCATATCCACAACAGTATTTCTGTTGTCGCTTGACGCCGTAATATCCAGAAAAACCACCTCATCTGCACCTGCCTTATCATAAGCAGCCGCAATCTCAACCGGGTCACCTGCATCTCTTAAATTGACAAAGTTTATGCCCTTCACAACACGTCCGTTATTCACATCCAGACATGGGATTATTCTCTTCGTAAACATATTATGCCTCACCTATCCCTGCAAAATTTTTAAGTATCGAAAGTCCGACTGTGCTGCTCTTTTCCGGATGGAACTGGCAGGCGAACACATTGTTTTTCTCTACAGACGCATGAATGTGTGTGCTGTACTCTGTCGTTGCTGTGACAATTGCTTCATCAGCGGCTTTCAGATAGTACGAATGCACAAAATATACATACGGATGCTCTGAAAGACCTTTAAACAGCCTTCCATTGTTCTGTAAATCAAGTGAATTCCAGCCTATGTGAGGTATTTTAAGTCCTTCCTTATCTGGTATGCGAAGTATCTGTCCGTCAAGCACATGAAGCCCCTCAACGCCCTGACTCTCATCGCTTCCCTCAAATAATAGCTGAAGTCCCAGGCATATGCCAAGAAATGGCTTGTCCATGTCACAAACCTCGTGAATCACCTTGTCCAGCTCGTATTTTTTAAGCGAATTCATTGCATCTCCAAAAGCTCCGACTCCGGGAAGTATTACCTTATCGGCATTTAAAATCTCATGCCTGTCTCTGGTCACAATACTCTCCTCGCCTATAGCTGTAAGAGCCTTTTTCACACTTCGCAGGTTGCCTGCTCCATAATCGATGATTGCAATCATATCATTTTGTCTCCTCTTTAATGCCTAATTCATTTAATTTCTGTGTCAGTGCCAGTGTATAGTCATCTCTATCATCTATATTATATAGAGCAATGGCATCATCATATGATAAGCCATACTGACTGCTCAGGGTATCAGAAATAATGTTTTTAAGCTGCTCAAGCTGCAGCTCACATCCGTATTCCTTTGCATTGTCTGCATTTACAGCACATCGTCCTGCCGCACATACTAAGGAATCCGCTGCCATGGTTACATAGCCTGAATCGCTAAAGCTCTTATAGGCATCATACTTACCTGACACTGATGCAAGCACCGACAGCTTATTGTACAACTGCTTATCGTCACCCGAAAGCTTCAAGCCGCTCAGCCTGCTGTAGGCCTTTGTATACAGTTCTATTGAATCAGCTTTATTCTGTCCCAGATCAGCTATTGCCTGATTGTACGTATTCTGAGCATCAGTCACTTTGGAGTTGTTTCCGAGCAAAAAGGTGCATATGAGAACAAACACAACTATCGACATAACAAATACCCAGATTACTATAACAGGTCCCTTAGGAAGCTTAGGTCCCTTCTCCCATCCAATGCGTTCCTTCTTTTCCTTTGGAGCCTTTGGCTTTTTTTCTTTTTTAGGTTTTTTTGGCTTCTTTTCTTTTTTAGGCTTTTTGCCCTTCTTTGGCTTATCTGTGGCTTCGTTTAGCTCTCCGTCAGCATCCAGCGCTTCAAGTATCTGCTTATTCTCATCTGAGAGTGTCTTTGCGTCAGTTTCTGCACCTTCTGCTGTGCTCTGTATATCTGTGACATCATCTGACTGCGGCTCTTTTGTAAAAAATGATATTATTCTTTTTAAAAGGCTCTTTTTTTCAGTATCTTGTGCATCAACTGCTGCATCAGCCGTCTCGTGCACTTTCATCTGGCTGCTTGCATAATCATCTATATCAGCCCCTGTCTCACCGGTTTTTCCTTCAAGCAGATCACCGATATTATCCAGACCATCACTACCCAGTATGTCAAGTATATCCTTTGATGCATTTCCTGCCAAATCCGGCTCTCCTATTTCTTCAACCATCTGAGGTTCATTTGTTATTATACTCTCCGGAGTCTCCTCCTGTTTGGGATTCTCAGCCATTTCCGGCATGTTTGCATCCATCATCTCTATCCCAGAATCTGCCGGTGTAAAATTAAATACCGCATCGCTTAGATTATTGTCTGCTTTGTTTTCCTGTTTATCTCCCTGAGTCTCCTGTTCCTTCATCCTGCGGTCAAACTCAGTGAGCATATCATCAAGTGAAGCATCCTTGTCATCAGGAGCCGGAGTCTGTACATTAAGAGCCTGACCCTTGGCCTGCTCATTTTCCCTCTCAAGTTCCTTTTCAAAGTTCGACAGATACTCATCATATGTCTCATTTTCAAGCTCGTCCTCAAACTTTTTGAGGAATTCATCCTGATCAGCCCCAGACATCTTCGTATCTGTATCCTGCAGCTTATTCATTGAATCCAGCAAATTGTCCAGATAGTTTTCTGTCGATTTATCGCTCATTAGTATTCTCCATCTATAATCCATTAAAGGGTGCAGCTAAACAAGCCACACCCCTTGTATCTAAATATATTATGCTTTATCAATCAGCTTGTCAATCGCCTCTACAAGCTTTCCGATTTCAGGCTTTGTAAGCTGTGCGTCTGCTCCAAGCTGTTCACCCTTTTTCCTCATCTCTTCATTTACCAGTGAAGAGAATATGATAACCGGTATATCTCTAAGCTCTGCATCTGATTTTACAAGCTTTGTGAGTCTGTGTCCATCCATGAGTGGCATCTCAATATCAGTTATAATGCAGTCAAGATGCTTTGTAATATCGCCCTTTGCCTGCATAGCCTCTATCACATCCCAGGCCTCCTGACCATTCTCTTCCACTATGAGATTGGTATATCCCGACTTCTTAAGGCACTCGGTGATGAGCTTTGACAATAAAGCCGAATCCTCTGCGATAAGAATTGTAGCATCACTCCTATCTCTTGCCTCCATCTCATCGATATCATTAACCCTAAGTCCTGTCTGTGGACTAATAGAAGCAACTATAGCCTCAAAATCAAGGATAACTATAAGCCTGTCATCCATTTTGATAACACCTGTAGCAGTGCTGCCATGCTCGCCCGTCAGTGTCTCGTCAGGCTTTATGATATTCTCCCACGATACGCGGTGTATACCGATAACCTGATCTACATGAAATGCCACATTGAGTTTGTTAAAATTCGTAATGATAAATAAGCCTTTTTCATCCGTCTGTGGCAGATTAAGACAATTCTTTAAATTGATAACCGTAATCATTGTGTCACGTGGCATAAATATTCCCTCAACACTCGGATGAGTATTCGGAACAGGAGTGACCGGCATATATTGCAAAATCTCTCTGATCTTTGCGACATTGATTCCGTAGTGATTGTCTCCCAACGTGAATTCAAGCACTTCAAGCTCGTTTGTTCCTGACTCCAATAATATGTTCGTATCCATAATACAACCTCCACCTCTTAGTAATCTAAGTATATCATATGTTTTATAATTCAATCAAACTTTTTTCGTTATCTTTTATAACCGACATCTTAATATTGTCACATGCCGTACCCTGAGGTATCTTGAAAAGCAGCACCACATCAACCGCATCGTGCGCCTTTACGGTTCCCTGAAAAGTATTAAGGGAATATGTAAGGAATGTGCCCTCAGCCGTGTATTCCTTTCCATCGGGGAAAGTGGCTTTATATGTCCTGGCATTGCCAAACATATCAACATTTATATCCTCGTCTGTCGGATTTTTAAGAGTGAATTTCATAACCGCAAAAGTATTACCGCTTCCTGCCGTTATAGAATAGTATGAGCCCTCATTGTACACATCTGACTCGTTTACTCCATCATATGTAATTTCAAGGCTGCCGTAGCCTGTTGCCTCGGCAAGTGACACCTTCTTTTCCTGCGTGGCAGAAGGCTCTTTCTGCGAATTGCTGCTCTTATCATTTCCAGCTTCAGATGTCTTATTATCCTGCGAAAGTGAATTATCAGGTGACGCCTCGTCCACTTTCTCAGTGTCGTCAGCATCCTCCATATCCCCACGTTTCTCCGTAGCGTTAGTCATGCCATCCTGCTGGTATATATTGTGTTTTGCAACAACATATGCTGAATAATTAGCGATAAGGCCTTGTTCCTCATCAGTCATATCATATAATTTTGTTCCGCAGCCTGTCAACGTTATAATTGCTGTAAATGCCACAGCTGCCATTTTTATATTTCTTCCCATCATTGCAATAAACCCATTCTTATTCTATGACTTTTATCCTAATAATACATATAGTAACACATTTATTGATTGTTTGCAATAAATAACTCAAGTTCAAACCAGAATTCTACACCATCCTTGTGATTTATGACACCATACCCTCTGTGATGCAGTTCCATAATTGCCTTTACTATAGACAGTCCTATGCCGCTTCCGCCATATTCCCTTGTTCTGGCCTTATCCACCTTATAGAACTTATTCCATATATTTTCTATATCCTTATCAGGTATCGGCTCTCCCGTGTTAAACACACTGACCCTCACACGGTCACTGTACATGCTGTATGATACAGTGATAGTACCACCTCTTGTGCAGTGATTTATCGCATTGCTGATATAGTTTGTCACAACCTCTTCAATCTTGTATATATCACCGCTCACATATACGGAATCGGTGCGGTCAAACTCAATTGCAGCCTCATTTTTCTGTGCCAGAAGCTTAGATGAGTCTATAACCCCTCTGACAAGCGGTGTCAGATCAAACCTCGTCATCTCAAGCACATCACTGCCATCCTCCAGATGATTGAGAGATAAAAGCTTCATAACCATGCGGTTCATCTTGTCAGTCTCGTCCATGATGACATCACAGTAGAAGTTACGGCTCTCCTCATCGTCATTTACGACCTCTTTGAGCCCCTCAGCATAGCCTGAGATCAGAGCAAGCGGAGTTTTTAACTCATGTGACACATTTGACAAAAACTCCTTTCTCATCTCATCAATCTCTTCTTTTTTCTTTATATCACGCTGTAATTCATTGTTTGCCACCTTTAGTCTTGTGATGGTCTGCTCAAGTGTCTGCGACAGCTCATTCATATGCTCACCAAGCACATAAAGCTCCTTTGCACTGTTTTCCGTATCAATGTACTTCGCATCAAAATCAAGCTTCGCCATCCTTGTCGACAGCTCAGTCATATTTCTTATCGGCCTGGTCATGTTGCGAGCAACAATATATGCCATAAACACTCCCACAACAATAGCAGCCACTGTGCCTATTGCAAAAAAGCGGTTCGATATAGACACGCTCTCCTTAATGCTCTCAAGCGGTGTCTTCATGTATACAAAGTTACCGTCAATCAGTCTGTTATTTATGATGATATACTCTGTCCCCAGCCTTTTATCCTTCTGCCTTGTCATATTCAGGTTGTTGTAGTCTGCCGAATACGACGACATGCTTGCCTCCAAAAGCAGCTGGAATATTTCCTGATTGTCAGTGGTTCCCTCAATGATGACCTTACCGTATTTGTTGAACACAACCGCATCTATATTGGCGCCAACGCATTTCTTTTCAAATGCTACAGCAAACGTATCATCTGAAAGTTTATCATTTTTTGCAGCCAGGTCCACCATTTTGTATACCGCAAGCATCTCTTTTTCCTTGTTATATACATAATACTTTTCCAGCAGTGTGTTATTAGCCATCCAGAACACGCCTACTATCAGAAGTACAATGAATGAAATCACAAACGTAAGCTGCGTGGATAGCGTTTTTTTCTTTTTCATGGTGACACCTCTTATCCCGAATCCATTAGTCCTAAGCTTAACACTTACTGTATCTCGAACTTATATCCCACACCCCAGACAGTCTTTATATAGTCGCCTTTAGCGCCCATCTTGCTTCTTAATTTCTTCACATGTGTATCAATAGTCCTCGCATCGCCAAAATAATCATAGCTCCACACACTATCAAGTATGCGCTCCCTGGTAAGAGCAATCCCCTGATTGCTCATAAAGTAATCCAAAAGCTCAAATTCCTTTACCGAAAGTTCAATATTCCTGCCATCAATAGCTACAGTGTGCGCCGTCTTGTCCATAACAATACCACCGGCCTCGCTTATTACTGCCTCCTTGCCCAGTTTATTCGCCCTGCGAAGGAGAGCATTTACCCTGGCCACCAGTATCTTTGGAGAAAATGGCTTTGAAATGTACTCATCAGCACCAATGTCAAAGCCGTTTAATTCATCACGCTCATCGCCCTTAGCTGTAAGCATAATAATCGGCACCTTTGAAGTCTGTCTGATTTCACGGCATACCTCAAAGCCATTTATCCTTGGCATCATTATATCGAGCACCAGCAGTGCTATGTCCTTCTGCTGATAAAATATATCAAGTGCCTCCTCGCCGTCTCCGGCCTCAAGTACCTCGTACCCTTCCCTTGCAAGGAAATCATGCACGAGCTTTCTCATCCTGCTCTCGTCATCTACCACCAGTATCTTTATTTTGTCCACTCTGTTGCATCCTGCCTTTCATCCAGTGCTTTTTCCCTCTCTTCTACTGCTTTTTCCCTTTTTTCAAGCTCCTTCTGCCAGTTTTCATATTTGTCTATCAGCTCATTCTCGTAGTCCACCACATACGGACTGTGTCCACTCACATATGTGATGCCAAACATAGTTACTATGGCAGCCGATAATACAATAGTAAAAAACAATGCCACATGGAACTTTTTCTTATAGCCTTCCGTCTGTTTTTTTACCTCGACAACCGCTTTTTTATCCTCAGGAATATAAATCGGACGGATATCCTCATTCTTGATATATGGGATTGTATGCAGATATTCCTGCAGTTCAACAAGAAACGATAGCCCTACAGGAGTAAAAAAATACCCCGGCTTGTTAAGCCTTAAATACAGCTTGTATACCGTATCCGGGTCAGACATATCAGTCTGATCCTTTATATATCGTATTCCGTCACTTTCTTTTTTAGCCTGCCTTGCCTCTTCCTTTGTCTGAAACTCAAACCCATCAACTACATACATCATATTCCCTCTTTCTAATCATCGCGCTCTGCAATCTCACCCGAACGATATGCCGCAATGAGATGCTTTAGATCAGCTATCTTTTCCTTCATCTTTATTCCGGCATCCGTATCTCCGACAAGTATTCTCTTATCAAGTACCTCTACAGCCTCACGCCTTGATACGATATCCCTCTCATCCCTTACTGCCGTCTCCGGTGATTCAAACGGCTCATGTGCTGTCAATGTCAGCCCATATGAATTGTAAATCAGGGTATATCCCGCGATGCCTGTCCGCCTGCGGTACGCCTTTGAAAAACCACCATCTATGACTATCACTCTGCCGTCGCACTTCACAGGGCTTTCACCTCTTAATCTGTGCACAGGAACATGTCCGTTTATGATATGGTCTCTTTTATCATGCAAACCAAACTCCTCGAGTATACGCTGCGCACACTCAGGCTTGTTTATATAGTCATAATAAAAGTTTTTCTTTTCTATTTTCATGTCATCGTCATCTATAAAATATCTCTCAAACGTAGCCATCTTATTTCTGCCATAAAGCGGAGAATATGGTGCTGTCCATATGTACCACATGATATCGCTGCCCTTTTGTCTTTCCAGCCTGTCGTCCGAGAAAAAAGCCTTTCTGACGTAAGTCTCCAGTATATCAAACAAAGCCTTGCCACTATACTCTTTACCGTAGATATTTACCTTTGCGAAGCTTCCATCCTCCTCCATCGGGATGCATCCGTGGAAAAGCAGATTGCCATTATATACCTTGTACATGCTGCCTCTTTTAAGCAGCAGCCCAACGTGGTTTTTAAGCTTCTCGCAATGAATAAACGAGCTCCTGAGCCTCTGTATGACTTCCTCTTCCCCCTCTGTCAGCCTGTAAGGATCAGCCGGGTCAATTGTTGGAAAGCTTGTATCAAGCAGCTTATAAGTTCTGCCCTCAAGCTCTATAGTGCCCTGTTCATAATCAATATGTTCCAAAAGCAATCGTTCCTTCATGCCATACTCAGGCCACTTCTTAATGAGCTGTCCCTCCAGCTTGAAACGTATGATGGCAATGGCCTTGTGCATCTTCTTTATCAGATCACTCTCCATATTATCTGCGCCACTTGGAGCCACCTTAAACACAAATCTGGTGCATGGGTCATCCTTGTAAGCCTTCAGTGCAAACGTAGCAAGCGGAAGCATATTTATGCCATAGCCCTCCTCGACCACGTCCAGATTACCATATCTGATACTGTTTCTGACAACAGTTGCAATACATGCAGGATTTCCTGCGGCTGCCCCCATCCAGATAATATCGTGATTGCCCCACTGTATATCCAGCGAGTGATATCTGCACAGCCTGTCCATTATCAGATGCGGCCCCGCTCCCCTGTCGTATATATCACCAAGCACATGCAGATGGTCAACAGCAAGTCTCTGAATAAGCTCTGAAAGCACCACTATAAACTCCTCCGCAGTACCCAGCTCCACTGTTGTATTGATGATTGACTCGTAGTAAGCCTCCTTGTTTAACACCTCCGGCTTTTCTGTGATGAGCTCCTCTATAACATATGCATACTCCTCCGGCAAAGCTTTTCTCACCTTGGAGCGCGTATACTTTGACGAAACGGTCTTGCACACCTCTATCAGCTTATAAAGAGTCGTCTTATACCACGAGTCCATATCCGGCTCGTCCTGCTTAATAAGCTCCATCTTTTCCCTTGGGTAGTAGATGAGTGTGGCAAGCGCAGCCTTGTCAGCCTTGTCCATCGCCAGACCAAATACATCATCTATCTTCTTTCTTACAGCCCCAGAACCATTTTTCAGCACATGGGAAAAGGCTTCATACTCACCATGCACATCAGATACAAAGTGCTCTGTGCCCTTTGGCAGGTTTAAAATAGCCTGCAGATTGATAATCTCAGATGATGCCTTGCCTATTGTCGGATACATCTCCGACAACTGTTCCAAATAATGTAAGTGTTCTTTATCAATTGCTATATCATTCATTTATATCTAGACCTCATAATACTGATTCATCACCTTATTTATTTCCTTTTCAAGCTTACAACCCGTGTATACACACTTCATAATGCACTTTCTGATTGGCTCCTCAAAATTAGTACCCTCGCACTTATCCAAAACTCCCTGCAATGTAAGCTGTACAAGTATGCTCTCACCTGTCTGCGGATCTGTGGCTATGTTTTCGTACACCTTCTTGTAGTACTTATCACTCACTACCGGGTAGTCAGTAAGCGCCATTTCCCGCCACTTTCTAAAACTTAGCGACATATATTCACCTGCTCTTTTGTATATAATAAAACATTGTACCAATTAGCGGTGCTCTAATCAATGCCTCAGACACATTTATTTCAAAAAAGTTTTTTGATATTTATTATAAATAAAGCTGCATTTGTTTAAATAAAAAAAGTGTAAGCTGCATTCAGCTTACACTAATTAAGTTTCAGGACACCTCCCTTTTTATATAACAAACATTCTAATTTGACAGTAATTGACGTTTCTTATATATTTATTTATGTTTCAACAATAACCATTATAGTGTATTGCGCATGTCAATACTTGACCAAATTTGGAGTTTATTTTTTTAAAAAGAAGGGAGATTAGCTCATAAATGAACCGACTTGAAATAGTAAATAACATATCGACAAATATTGAGCGCGAACGCATAAAGCTTGGTATGTCCCAGGCACAGTTTGCAAAAGCACTTGATATGTCACTCTCCACCTACAAGCGGATAGCAAACGGAGAATCCTCTCGTATAGACGTCTACACCGCTTACCTGATATACAAGCTGACAGGACGGTTTCCCTGCGAACTAACAGGCTTCAATGATGATGTAATAAACCTTGTAAAGCGCATCAAAAAGCTTTCCAAAAGCCAGCGCATACTTATAGACTCGATTATAGACACTGAGCTTGCGCTGTCTGCCTACAAGGATGAAAGCTGTCATACGGAGGATCTGATTTCCGTCCTCATCCCGACAGGCAATATGACCGACGGCATGATTTTGGACTCCTACAATGTCGAAAAGCTTGATGTTTCAAATTACAGAAAAGCCTTCGGTGATGCCCTTCACATCGGAATCCGCATCACAAGCAATCATCTACATCCTGTATATAATAAAGGCGATATACTTCTAATCAGTCGAAACCCAATCCGCGACGGCGATACCGGTATCTTTATCAACGCACAGAACAAGCGTGCATACATCAGAAAACTGCATCAGAAAAACCCATGTGAGCTCACACCAATCAACAATTACGGTGAGACCTTTTATGTCGACAGCGATAATGTTGATGATATGAGCAAATGGATAAAATTCGGACACGTGCTCTGCAAGGTGCGCTAGCAGATTACTCTGTTATTTTAATATCATCAAAGCAGTCAAAGGTTGCAAAGTAGTCTGCCGGAGTTTCTGCTCTTCTGATGAGTTTTGCCTCTCCATTGCTTTCGAGCAATATCTCTGCTGAGCGAAGTCGTCCGTTGTAATTGTAGCCCATTGAAAAGCCGTGTGCTCCTGTATCATGGATTACCAGATAGTCTCCCATATCAATCTTCGGAAGCTGTCTGTCAATTGCAAACTTGTCACAGTTCTCACAGAGTGAGCCTACCACATCATATGTATGGTCACAAGGTGCATCCTCCTTGCCGAGCACTGTGATATGATGGTATGAGCCGTAAATAGCCGGTCTCATAAGGTTTGCCGCACACGCATCTACTCCTATATACTCCTTGTAGATATGCTTCTCATGGATAGCCTTTGTCACAAGACAGCCATACGGAGCCATCATAAAACGTCCCATCTCTGTGTAAATAGCCACATCGCCCATTCCTGCCGGTACCAAAACCTCATCGTACACCTTATGTACACCGGCGCCGATAACTGATATATCGTTTGGTGTCTGATCCGGCTTATAAGCCACGCCAACTCCACCTGAAAGATTTACAAATCTAATATCACATCCGGTCTCATTTTTAAGCTCAACAACCAGCTCAAAAAGCTCCTTTGCAAGCTGTGGATAATACTCGTTGGTTACTGTATTGCTTGCCAGGAATGCATGCACGCCAAAGTATTTAGCGCCTTTTGACTTAAGAATTTTGAATGCCTCAAAAAGCTGTTCCTTTGTCATTCCATACTTGGAGTCTCCCGGATTGTCCATGATACCGTTTGACAGTGTGAACACTCCACCCGGATTATATCTGCAGCTTATTGTCTCCGGAATATGTCCGATTGTTTCCTCCAAAAAATCAATATGTGTGAAATCATCGAGATTGATGATAGCACCAAGCTTGTCTGCATATGCAAATTCCTCTGCCGGTGTATCATTTGATGAAAACATGATATGCTCTCCGTCGAAGCCGCATGACTTTGCAAGCATAAGCTCTGTGTATGATGAGCAGTCACAGCCCATGTCATAATCCTTTAAAATCTTGAGCAGATATGGGTTTGGAGTAGCCTTTACAGCAAAATACTCTCTAAAACCCGGATTCCATGCAAATGCATCCTTTACAGCCTGCGCGTTGGCACGGATGCCAGCCTCGTCATATAAATGAAATGGTGTAGGGAATTTTTTAACAATCTCCTCTACCTGTTGTTTTGTCACAAATGGTGTCTTTTTCATGTTTATCTCCTAACTTTTACATAGTAAAGTGTACTAAAACATATGCTACAACAAAATGGGTATATTTTCAAGAATTTTTATGGTATAATTTCTCATTAGGTAAATGTCTTTACTTTTTTAAGTATAGCTGATATAACTATTCAAAACTGATATAACTATTTAAATTAAGATATAAAGGGAAACCGGAAAATGAACATTAAAGTACTTCAGTATATTGATAATACACCAAAAAATAATATAACTACCGGTCAGGCTGCTGTAACCGGTGATAACATTCCTTCCAATAGCAGCTCCGCTGTCAATAGCACCGGTGCTGATTTTGATCAGGTGCTTGACGATGCAAAAATGGCTGAAGCTGCTGTTGCCATTGACAGACTGATTGCCCAAAGTAACGGTGGCTCAGTTGATATGTCGCTTGTACAGAGGTTCTTTGATCAAAATGGTATAAATATCGAGCTTTGCCGTAATACAGTTTCTCCTTCTGCCGCAGTTAATAATACAGCTGCTTATTCCGGTTCTCCAGCCGGCATCAGCTCAGATACAAATACATATAATGCAGCAGCTTCCGGAGCCTCAGGAATTAGCAGCAGCTCCGTAAAACTCGAAGCTTCCGGTTTGTCATGCTCTGCCGATCTTGATGCAATTTTTAATGAGGCTGCCTCAAAATACGGTGTGGATGCCAAATTCCTTAAGGCTATCGCCAAGTGCGAGTCTGACTTCTCCACAGAGTGCACCAGCCGTTCAGGTGCCATGGGTATCATGCAGCTCATGCCACAGACCGCTGCCTCACTTGGTGTCACAAACGCCTACGACCCATACCAGAATATCATGGGTGGCGCCAGGTACATAAGTGAAAAGCTCACCCAGTATAATGGTGACAAATCACTGGCCTTAGCTGCCTACAATGCAGGCTCCGGCAACGTAGCCAAATATGGCGGCATTCCGCCATTTAAAGAAACTCAGAACTATGTAGCAAAGGTTATGGCATACTATAATTCATAATAAATTGTATTCTGACTCACATAAAATTATATTTTAATTCAAAGTGGCTTGACAAATGCTGATGTATATAGTAAACTTAGCAAGTTGATAGTTGCTGATGTGGCTCAGAGGTAGAGCACTTCCTTGGTAAGGAAGGGGTCACGGGTTCAATTCCCGTCATCAGCTTATTTAAAGAAATAGTTATTTTATATATTGAATGCCACAGACATAAAGCCTGTGGCATTCAATGTATATGAGGAAAAGCATATGCGACGTCAATTCTGTGCACATGAATAATTTTTAGTCGGAACTGAGTGTACCCCAACACATAGTTGAAATACAACAGCTCCTTTTGATGATATTATAGTAACACTTAATTGTGTCCTAAATATAGCCATGTGATAAATATTTTCTTAAATTTGGTAAATGTCTACAAACAAACTCTTAATCCGGCAGAAATATTCTATATTTCAACAATATATTTCTCGTATGCATTGATAACAGTAGTTTCTCCCACCTTGTCAAGCCTGACAAACTGCCTGCCGTAACTCATATGAACATGTCCATGCACAAAATACCTTGGCTTATACTGCTCAATAAGCCTGTTAAACACATCAAAGCCTGTATGACATGTATCCTCACCATCATGCAGTCCCTTTGCCGGCGAATGGGTGACAAGCACATCAAAGCCGTTTTTACGTTTAAGCTTCCACCACAGCTTCTTAACACGCTTTGTCATCTCCTTCTGAGTATACTGATTTTCTCCCGGTTTATAACGGTTTGAGCCTCCCAGGCCAAGAAACCGTACACCCTCATATTCGTAAATCTCATCCTCAATGCATATGCAGCCTTCCGGCGGCTTTACATTGTATTTGTCATCGTGATTGCCATGCACATACAAAAGAGGGACTCCAACCATCGTTGTCAGAAAGGACAGATAGCTCGGGTTTAAGTCTCCACATGATACAATAATATCAATTCCTTTAAAATCCTCTTTCTTAAAGTATTCCCAGTACATTTTCGACTCTTCATCAGCTAAGAATAGTATCTTCATTACAGTTTATTTTCCTCTACACCCTTTAGTTCAACCACCATCTTTGCATTGTCAACAAACTCACTCATAGGCGGAATACTACCTACAACATTATCTACAAGCCAGTCCATTTTCATGATATCAGACGGTTTCATCTCGTGCTCACCTTTGTTTTTAAGCTCTCCCTTCTGGTCATATATCTGTCCAAAGAAAGGTACAACCTCGCCCTTTGTGATATCGCTCTTTAAATGATCCGCAAGCCTCTTTACTCCATAAGGTACATGCTTTGAACAAATCAGGTCAATAACACCTGCAGACATGCCCCACCAGTAATTAAGTGCCTTAACCTGCTCCTGTCCTTCAGCCTTGTAGGAGCCTGCCAGTACGCTCTGCAAAAGTTTCTCATAAAACACTCCCCAGTTCCATATAGGCATGGCAAGGTTTAATGCCTGTCCATCCTGCAGCTTGTACAGACCAAAATATCTGGACGCGTCATTCGGAGTGATAATATCCTGATCCGACACATAATGCAGGTCATTTTCTGTAAGGAATTTATTCCTGTCATAATCCTTTGTCTTTGACCATGCCAGATATACCTTTGCCCTTGGATTCACACTTGCAACTCCCAGAGCAAACGCGTTGATATTGGCAATCATGCCATATATCGGGTAGTCTGCAATATATGCAACCCTTTCATTGTCTGTGACAGCTCCTGCTATCATTCCTGCGAGAAACTTTGCCTCATACATACGTCCATAGTATGTTCTGATATAAGGATGAGGCGCATTCAGCGAACAGTTGAGTATATAAACCTCCGGATGCTCAACAGCCACCTTTAAGCTGTTTGGCATCATCTGCGGTCCCACACAAAAAACTATATCGGCACCGGACTTTATGATATCTTCAAGCACCTGCTCCACATTGTTCTCATCTACACCTGCCACATATTCTGTCTCCAGTTTGTCTGAAAAGGTTTCATCAAGATACATACGCCCAAGCTCATGCGAATACAGCCATGCAGATGTCTTTGGCTCTCTCGGATACAAAAATACCACCTTAAGCTTCTTCGGTGTCTGAGGAATCAGATAATTGAGCAGACTCTTTTTGGTCTGCACCTTTTTCGGATCCAGCACCAGATTTATCTTGTGCTTTTCCCCTTCTGCTGCAAACTCCTTCCATGTATTGATGACGTTTTTGTTGTAATCATTCTCAGACATCTCAAGCATGGCATCCATGCCAAAGACCTCCATAAATACTGTAATAGCATCACCCAGCTTAATGTCCAGCCTGTCACCACCGCGGAAATTATAGACCTTTGAAAAATCAAACATTACCTTGGCAAATTTTTCCTTGGTCTCATCATCCCATCTGCCCTCTTTTCCAACAAGCGAAAGAAGCTTATCAGCATTGCCCAGCTTCGTAAACTCCACCGAGCAAAGCCCCGTGATTTCATTGAACTTCATATACTCATAATAAAGCCTCACATCATAATCATCCGACAGCTTTGGAATCTTTCTGGTCACAATTGCAGGAATCGAAACGGCGTTGAAGTACTTGAGTACACTGACCCTCTTATTGCCCTCAAGCACATAATACCTGTTCATGTACTCAAATGCCTTGATTGGATCTCTGATTCCCTCATTCATCTGTGCATCTGACAGATTAGACCACTTCACTGCAAATTCGGTTTCCCAGTCCAATATCGGCATAAAATTTGCCGCAAATGAATATGTCCTTCCCATGGTGCTTGTTCCTACAACGAAATCCAAAGGCACATGAACCAGCCCCATATTCTGCTCTGTCTGAATATCTGCCTCTGATAAGATTTCATCAAGCACTGGCAGATAAGGAAACTGTCCTTTAGCTATCCTTGCCCTGTATTCTTTTTTTCCCAGCTTTAATGCTTCTGAATATTCTGTTTCACCCATATTGTAATCTCCTTTTGAAACTATTTTAACATAAATTCAAAAAAATTAAACATTTCCTTTGATATTTTTAAAAACTCTGATATAATATATGTTAGGAAATAGGTACCACAGTCATATGGAGGATAAAATAATGCAAAATATATCTCGGGAAAATGCCGATATCATAGGCGAAGTAGCCAATATCTGCATAGGCAATGCAGCCACAACACTGAGCATGATTCTACAAAAACCGACAAATATTACGACTCCGATTGTAGAGGTTTTGAAAAAAGAGGATGCTCTCGATCATGATGATCGAATTTTAATTAAGGTTCCTTACACAAAAGGACTTGACGGAACCAACCTACTTATTATAAAATTAAATGATGCATTGGTTATTGCCAATCTCATGATGGGAGGCAACGGAAGTAATGTTTCTGATATGACACTTGATGAAATCACACTTTCCGCCATATCGGAGGCTATGAACCAGATGTGTGGTACAATAGCTACATCAATGTCTTCGCTCTTAAACGAGCCAACCGACATAGGTTTTCCGCTTATCAATTCAAGTTATCAGAAGACCTTTGATATACCGGACGAGTTGTGTAACGGAACAGATATTGTCAAGGTGACATTCAGGCTGACTGTTGGAGATTTAATAGACAGTGATCTCTTACAGTTGTATCCAATAAGCATAGTAAAACAGATTATCAAACAGGAGGTTTAACAAAATGGCTAGAATTTTAATAGTTGATGATGCAGCATTTATGAGAATGATGCTGAAGGATATCCTTACAAAGGGTGGATTCGAGATTGCAGGCGAGGCTGCTGACGGAAATGAGGCAGTTGCAAAGTACAATGAGCTCAAGCCTGATCTTGTAACACTTGACATCACTATGCCAAATAAGGATGGCATCCAGGCTTTAAAGGAAATTAAAGCAGCTGACCCAAATGCTACATGCGTTATGTGCTCTGCTATGGGACAGCAGTCTATGGTTATTGACGCTATCCAGTCAGGTGCCAAGGATTTCATCGTTAAGCCATTTCAGGCTGACCGTGTTATCGAGTCAATCAGAAAAGTACTTGGATAATATTTACATACAAAACAAGGTCTGTCAGTATAGCTGACAGACCTTGTTTTTATTATATTTTTGTAACTGTTCAGTACATTCACAGCTGCGCAAGACTCTCAATAGCCTTGTCATCAAGAATAACCTTTGCATGCTCCATAAGAAAAGCCCTTTTGTCAGCCCCTGCAATGATATCATCTGCATACTCATCTGCTATGACAGACATCTTTTCAAGCTCATGCTCATCATAGCCCGATAAATCCATGCTCATAAAGTACTCTCCCTCAAACTTAAAAAGCTGTGAGAATGGCATTGGCAGTCCTTTAATCATCTTTGCAAATCTGACAGCCACATCAAATTTTTCAAAAATGAACATTACAACAGACACCATATCCTGCTTTTTTGCAGTTGTCCTGCCTTTTTTATTTTTCTCATTCTCTGCAGCCTCAGCCGGCAGCGAATTAAGCAGTCCATTAACGATATCTTTAAGATGCTCCATCATTCCCTCAGTAGCAGGGTGTTCAGAAAATGTCAGAGAAAGTGTGTGATCCGCCAAAAAATCTGCTCTCACAGTCTTGATTCCCGAATTAAAATCAGTTCCAAACTCTTCTGAAGCCATGTCAAATATCTGGTTCATGAATTCCTGGGTGCGCTCGCCATTGCTCATAATTTCATCCATTGTATATCCCAGATCATATATTTCTTCTTCTGAAATAACACATTTTATAGTGTGTTCACCTATTCTTGAAAACTCCATAACAAGCTTCACCTACTTTCTTTTTAGCTTTTGTCTGATACGGGATAGTGCATTGTCAATTGATTTATCTGATTTTCCGAGCATATGCGCTATCGATGTATAATTATTTCCTTCCAGATACAATTGTAGCACTTTTTTCTCCATATTACTCAGTTTATTCCACAATTGTTCCTTAAATTCCTTAAATTTTTCCTTCTCTATGAGAAGCTGCTCAGGACTTGCAATATCATCTTGCAGCATTTCCTCAAACTCTGTACCATCACTGTCACTCTGTGAAAAGGATATATATGTGTTAAGCGGCATATGTTTCTTTCGGTTTGAAGCCTCAAGCGCCGAGCTAAGCTGCCTTGTGATGCATAGCTGTGCAAAACTGTAGAAAGATGCTTCCTTGTCGCTCTTATAGTCTCTGACCGCTTTAAACAGGCCAATCATGCCCTCCTGAATAAGGTCATCATTCTCACCGCCTATCAGGTAGAGTGCATTCGTCTTTTTACGCACAAGCGGCTTATACTTTTCCAATATATAGTCCATGATTTCATTGTTGTCACCATGGTCATTTTTGTCATTATGAATCCTCATAATAAGCTCTTCATCCGTATATGCGCTGTAATCTTCCACTATATGCTTCCTATTCTATAAATATACAATTCATAATACACACCACTCATCCCGCGACATGTAATCTACTTTCCACTCTTAAGTCTCTGTCTGACTATCTCATATGCAAGCACGCCTGTCGCAACCGATGCGTTCAGTGAGTCAATATCGCCCACCATAGGAATAGAAGCTGTCATATCACAGTTTTCCTTTACAAGCTTGCTGACTCCGTCACCCTCATTGCCTATTACAAGACCTATAGGACCTGTGAGGTTTAAGTCATACATGGTAGTGCCACCCATATCAGCACATACAAACCACATGCCCTTTTCCTTAAGCTCCTTTATGGTATTTGAGATATTGGTAACCTTGGCAACAGGTGTATAGTTTATCGCACCTGCAGACGTCTTTGCCACTGTAGGAGTAAGTCCCACTGCACGCCTTTTTGGTATGATGATGCCATGTGCACCCGCCTGATTTGCGGTACGGATTATTGCACCAAGATTGTGTGGATCTTCTATACCGTCAAGTATGATGATAAAAGGCGGCTCGCCCTTTCTTTCGGCATTTTCCAGTATGTCCGAAACCTCGGCATACTCATATGCTGCTGAAACTGCAATGACACCCTGATGCTTGCCTGTCTCAGACATCTGATCAAGTCTTTCCTTTGCAACATAGTTTATGATTGCATCATGCTTTCTGGCCTCTCTTGTGATTGACTTTATTGGTCCGTCCTGACAGCCGTCAAGCACAAAAAGCTTGTCTATTGTCTTTCCTGAACGGAAAGCCTCTAGCACAGCATTTCTGCCCTCTATATAATTCTCATGAAATTTTTCTTTATTGTTGTTATCCATATTTTCCTCTTATTTTGTGCTATATTTCAATTCCTAAAAGCTCCACTCCAAGCTTAGTGAGTGAAACAACCCTCTCAAAATCATCCTTCAGATAAAGATAGCCCATGACCGCCTCAATCCCTGTAGCTTTCCTGTAATCAGCCATTGTAGCGTTTTTTGCCATGGAAGGTGACTTGGCATTGCGCCCCCTGTGATACACATCACTCTCCTCCTCTGTCAGATGAGGTAAAAGTGCCTCTATCATGAGAGCCTGCGTATGTGCCTTTACTATATTACTTGTGTGCTTATGAAGCAGATTTGCCTTTGTATTGCCTTTTCCCACCACAACTGAGCGGATGACAATATCAAATATGCCATCACCGATATATGCAAGTGTAAGCGGCGAGTATGTCCTTATATCAACATCCTTTATTCCAAACTGTTCCTTAATATATGAGTCTATCTTCATACTATACAAGCTCCCATTTTACTCCCTCTCTGGTATCCTTTATGGCAACCCCCTTTGCCAGAAGCTCATCTCTTATGGCATCGGCTGTCGCAAAATCCTTTGCCTTTTTAGCGGCTGCACGCTCTGCAATTTTATCATTGATAAATGCCTCAAGCTCACTGTCTACAGATGACGATGCCTCAAGTAAGGCCTTTCCTGATTCCCTAAGTCCCAGATCAAGTACCTGCTCAAAGTCATCGATAAGTGCAAGCTTTGTCCTGTCTGAGATATCAGCCTTAAGCACATCATACACTATGGTTATAGCCATTGATGTATTCAGATCATTTGAAACTGCATCAGTAAATTTCTTCTTAAAGTCAGCAAAAGCTGTCTCATCTATATCACCCTCATCCTTAAGCTCTGCCACACGCTTTGCAATCTTATTGTATGCCGCAACTGCATTGTCGAGCGCATCAAACGAAAACTCAAGAGGCTTTCTGTAGTGTGACTGTAAGCAGAAGAATCTGTAGGCAAGCGGATTGTAGCCCTTCTCCTTAAGCACCGAAACTGTGAGGATTGCACCCTTCGACTTGCTCATCTTGCCGGCTCTGTCATTTAAGTGATTGACATGGAACCAGTACTTGCACCAGTCGTGTCCCAGATAGCTCTCTGACTGTGCAATCTCATTGGTGTGATGTGGGAAAATATTGTCCACACCGCCACAGTGGATATCCACGTACTCTCCGAGATGCTTCATGCTGATGCATGAGCACTCTATATGCCAGCCCGGATATCCGACGCCCCATGGGCTGTCCCATTTAAGAGCCTGGTCCTCAAACTTAGACTGTGTAAACCAGAGTACGAAATCATTTTTATTCTTCTTGTTTACATCCTCCTCGACATCATCTCGCACTCCAACCTGAAGCTGTTCCTTCTCTACTGCTGAAGAGAACACAAAATAATCATCAAGCTTTGATGTATCGAAATATACATTGCCTCCGGCAAAATAGGCGTAGCCCTTCTCGATAAGCACCTCCACCATATGGATGAATTCCGGAATACAGTTGGTTGCAGGCTCTACGACATCAGGCATCCTGTTGTGTACGGCCGTGAAATCCTTGAAAAAGGCGTCCGTGTACTCCTTTGCCACCTCCATGACGCTCTTATGCTCACGCTTTGCGCCCTTTAGCATCTTGTCCTCTCCGGTATCTCCGTCGCTTGAGAGATGTCCCACATCAGTGATATTCATGACACGCTTTACATCATAGCCCACATAGCGAAGTGCCTTCTCAAGCACATCCTCCATGATGTATGAGCGGATATTTCCGATATGTGCAAAATGGTAAACTGTAGGTCCACATGTATACATGCCGATTTTGCCGTCAACACGCGGAACAACAGTATCAATCTGTCTTGTGAGTGTATTGTAAAACTTGAAATTGTTCTCCATTATTTATATCTCCTTTTGGATGATTTATAACTATCTTTTTATTTTAGCATGTTTTCCCTATATATTCAAATCAATCGGCCTGACAGCCGCTGCAGCCGCTGCATCCGCCTCCGACCTGCATACTTGCTTCATAGAGACCTGTAAGTGAGCAGATTGCCTGTGATGCAATCCCCTCCTCGCGGCCTGTAAAACCAAGCCACTCCTCGGTCGTCGCCTTTATATTTACCTGCTCCTTTGCGATTTGCAGCGTATCAGCCACATTCTGCTCCATCTGCTCAATATACGGACGAAGCTTCGGCTTTTGTGCAATTACTGTCGCATCTATGTTTTCTATCACATAGCCTTTTTTTGCAATGAGGTCTCTCACATGCTCTAAAAGCTTAAGACTCGAAATACCCTCATATGCCGGGTCTGTATCCGGGAAATGCTTTCCGATATCTCCAAGTGCCGCTGCACCCAAGAGTGCATCCATTATCGCATGCAACAGTACATCGGCATCCGAGTGGCCTAACAGCCCAAGTGTATGTGGAACCTTCACTCCTCCCAAAATCAAATCTCTGCCCTCAACAAGCTTGTGCACATCATAGCCCATTCCTACTCTCATATATCGTCTCTCTTTCTATCAGATACAACACCTCATGTTATTGTCAACTGTCATTGCTCTGTATTTTAGTTTTTAACTATAGTATACCTTATTTCTTCTGTTGCGCCAAGATATTATTTTAAGCTATTTTCAAATAAAAGACCGCCCCGGACAAACCGGAGCGGTCTTTATTAAAATGGAAATAGTCCATTAAATGCTTATGCAAGTGCTGCAGTGATGATAGCCATTGAGTAAACCTCTCCTGCATTACATCCACGAGAAAGGTCATTGATTGGAGCATTGAGTCCAAGAAGGATTGGGCCGTATGCTTCGAAATTACCAAGTCTCTGTGCAATCTTGTATCCGATATTTCCTGCGTTGATGTCAGGGAAGATAAATGTATTTGCATGACCCGCAACCTCAGACTGTGGGCACTTTGTGCGGGCTACACGTGGTGCAACTGCTGCGTCAAACTGGATTTCTCCCTCGATTGGAAGATTTGGATATTTCTCTTTTGCCTTGTGAGCTGCGTTTCTCATCTTGTCAACGTCCTCGCCCTTTCCTGAGCCAAGTGTTGAGTAGCTTAAGAATGCAACCTTTGGATCGATACCGAAGATCTTAGCACACTCTGCTGATTCTCCTGCGATTTCAACAAGCTCGTCCTCTGTAGGATGGATGTTTATAGCACAGTCGCTCATTGCAAGCACCTCATTCTCACCTGTTGCAGATGGACGAACAAGGATAAAGCATGAAGATACGATTGTGTTGCCAGGCTTTGTCTTGATAAGCTGCAATGCCGGACGAACTGTATCTGCTGTTGAGTATGTAGCTCCTCCGAGAAGTGCGTCTGCGATACCCATCTTTACAAGCATTGTTCCAAAGTAGTTAGCTGATGAAAGAATTCCCTTAGCCTGCTCCGGTGTAACACCCTTGCTCTTACGAAGCTCGCAGAATAATTCAACCATCTCATCCATACGATCAAAGTTCATAGGATCTATAATCTCTGCTCCACGGATATTGAAACCGCTCTTCTCAGCGCTTGCACTAATCTTCTCAGGATCTCCGACAAGGATAGGATGTAAGAAGTTGCTTGCAAGTAAACGCGAAGCTGCCTCAAGGATACGTGGATCCTCTCCCTCTGTGAATACGATTTTCTTTGGGTCTTTCTTTAATATTTCGATTAACTGACCAAATCCAAACATGATAATGTCTCCTTTATGTATATTATTTATTATTTAAAACTATATCTGGTTTCACACCACTGACTATAATATACTTATTTTTCTCGAATATCAATAATTGTTAAAAGGTTGTCAAGATGTTCGCGAAAAAATCCAATCCATGATATTTCATGGCACAATAAAAGGAACCGGATTAATATTTTCCGATTCCTTTTATAATGATCACTATTTATTCGTTTAAGGAGTATTTATCATGAAAAACCGTTTACTCTTCAAGTGCCTTAAATGCCTCATCAAGATCCTCAATTATATCATCCACATTCTCAGTTCCGATTGAAAGACGGATTGTGTTTGGCTTGATGCCCTGATCTAAGAGCTCTGCTTCATTGCACTCTGAGTGTGTGGTAGAAGCCGGATGTATAGCAAGTGACTTAACATCAGCTACGTTTGCAAGCAGTGAGAAAAGCTCAAGGTTGTCAATAAATTTCTGTGCTTCCTTTGCTCCACCCTTAATCTCGAATGTAAATATAGAACCGCCTCCGTTAGGGAAGTATTTCTTGTAAAGTTCCTGCTGCTCTTTATCCTCTGAAATAGATGGATGATTAACCTTCTCTACGAGTGGCTGATCCTTTAAGTACTGAACTACCTTGAGTGCATTCTCAACATGACGCTCCACACGAAGCGAAAGTGTCTCAAGTCCCTGAAGGAAGATAAATGAATGAACAGGTGAAATTGTTGCTCCTGTATCACGAAGTAAAATTGCCCTGATATATGTCGCAAATGCTGCCGGTGCGCAATCCTTTGCAAAGCTTACTCCGTGGTATGATACGTTTGGCTCTACAAGCCATGGCCATTTATCATTCTGTGTCCAGTCGAATTTACCGCTGTCAACTATAACTCCACCAATTGTTGTTCCGTGTCCACCGATGAACTTTGTTGCTGAGTGAACCACGATATCAGCACCGTACTCAATCGGACGAACAAGATATGGTGTAGCAAAGGTATTATCTACGATAAGTGGGATTCCTGCCTCATGAGCGATATTTGCAATTTTTTCGATATCTACCACCTCTGAGTTTGGATTTCCGAGTGTCTCTATTTCAATAGCTTTTGTATTCTCTTTGATGGCAGCCTTGATTCCATCATAATCGAATGGATCTACGAATGTAGCCTCAATTCCGTAATCAGGAAGTGTGTGTGCCAAGAGATTGTATGTACCGCCGTAGATATTCTTTGCTGCAACGATATGGTCACCTGCGTGTGCTACTGCCTGGAAAGCATATGTGAGTGCCGCTGCTCCGGAACCAACAGCAAGTGCTGCCACGCCACCCTCGAGTGCTGCAATTCTTCTCTCAAATACATCCTCTGTAGGGTTTGTCAGTCTTCCGTAGATATTTCCTGCATCTCTGAGTCCGAATCTGTCTGCCGCATGTTCACTGTTATGGAACACATATGATGAAGTAAGGTAGATTGGAACTGCTCTCGCATCTGTAACCGGATCAGGTGTTTCCTGTCCTACATGTAACTGTAATGTCTCAAATTTTAAATTTCTGTCTGCATAATGTTTCTTGCTCATATTAATATCCTCCTATTAATGATATGTTAATGTTATTTGTTTTTAATTTTAATTCCGGGATGCTGTTCCCTTGAACTAATCATATCATATCATCTTTCTAGGAAAAGTGTTAATACTTATAACTAAGAGCTTGCTATAAATATATTTTATAAGCAATTGTTTTCCAAAACATCAGAAAGCTCTCTCGTAGCTGCACCAACATCCATGTTATTTACAGCATAGTCACATATCTGGCGGTTGCGTTTCTCGGCATCTATGGACAGAATACGAAGTGTCTTTTCTTCTATTGAGTAATCCTGCTCTATGATATCCCGGATTAAGAGCTCCTTGTCACGCGCCACATACACTATAACAGTAGGAAAATGGCGCTTCATGGCAATGGCGCCGCACATGTCAAGCGGCATCACGACAAAGTGTCCCTTTTCAAGCACTGCCTCTATATCCTCCATTTTGGTGCCATATTGTATTCCGGCGTACCTTGTCTTTTCAAAGAAATCCTGTGCATTGAACTCCTCCTCCGTCAGGTACCTGTGCTTATCTCCTGGCTTGGTACAGTATGTTTTCGGATTTTCAAAATGCTCCATGGCGCACAGGCTGTCTGAGAGCGCTGTTTTTCCTGAGCCTGATGGTCCGACAAGCGCCACAACTGACGGATTCTTTATATTTTTATTTCTATATAATGACGCATTTATTATCTGCTCCACGAGATATACAAACTCTGTGATATTATTGACCGATAACAGTCCTGTCATTTTTGAATTCCACGGCTTTCGCATGAGCACAGGATATGTGGCCGGTGTCTCAAGCACATTGTGTATGGCATCATCTAAAATAATATCAAACTGCACAAGATTTTTTGCATTGCCAAGTATGATATTTTCTGTCGGAAAATCAGGAAATGCCTCCATTATCTGACTCGCCCTCACTCCCATGAAGCCCGGTGCCACCGCCGTGATAAAATATACCTCTCCGATATCCATGAGCTTTCTTATCATCCGCTTTGTCTCTTCTGTAGGCTTCTGCCTCTCGTAAAGTGTATTATCCCGGTAAAATTCCTTTATGACAGAGGCTCTGCCGGTATTCTCCCAGGAATCTATATCCTCCAATTCAAGCGGTGGGGTGATATTATATTTTTTGTTTGCCATATCTATGGCTATACTGTTGAATGGGGCTGTCACATCATCCCAGTCAAGTCCTATTTTAGGTCTTATCATGCTTATCCCTTTCTGTTTCGTAACTATTTATAACAAAAAGACCTGCAACAACTGCAAGTCTTAACAAGTAGCGAGGGAGAGACTCGAACTCTCAACCTCCCGGGTATGAACCGGACGCTCTAGCCAGTTGAGCCACCTCGCCATATTTGATTGATACCTTTAAAAGGATGGGACCTACAGGGCTCGAACCTGTGACCCTCTGCTTGTAAGGCAGATGCTCTCCCAGCTGAGCTAAGATCCCGTGTCACTTCTGTTGAAGTAAAGTAGCGAGGGAGAGACTCGAACTCTCAACCTCCCGGGTATGAACCGGACGCTCTAGCCAGTTGAGCCACCTCGCCATATTGATTGATATCCTTTAAAAGGATGGGACCTACAGGGCTCGAACCTGTGACCCTCTGCTTGTAAGGCAGATGCTCTCCCAGCTGAGCTAAGATCCCATGTCGTCAACCGACTTGATTATTATATACAGTCGGCACCTTATTGTCAACAACTTTTTTCATTTTATTTAAAAAAATTTTAACTATTCAGAAGTCTCTCCACAAGCTTCACGCACTCTGCCGCATCCTTTGAATATCCGTCGGCTCCTATCTCGTCTGCAAAGCTCTGTGTAATGCAGGCTCCACCGATTACAACCTTGCTCTTACAGCCCTTTTCCTTACATATTTCCACTACATCCTTCATGCGCATCATTGTGGTGGTCATAAGAGCTGACAGTCCGATAACTGCCGCATTCGTCTCAATCGCCTTGTTGACAATATCCTCACAAGGCACATCCTTTCCCATATCAATCACGTTGTAGCCATAGTTTTTAAGCATAAGCACAACAAGGTTCTTTCCTATATCATGGATATCCCCCTCCACCGTTGCAATGACAAGAGTCGGCATATCCTCCCCTGAGTCCTTCTTTTCAAGTAACGGCTCCAGATGCTCTATAGCAAGCTTCATGGTATTTGCACTGCCGATAAGCTGTGGCAGGAAATATTTCTTCTGGTTAAAAAGCTCTCCCACCTCATTAATAGCCGGAATCAGGCTGTTATTAATAATCTCGTCAGGCTTTGCACCATCAGAAAGCATTTTCTTTACTTCATCAATTATACTGCCCTTGTTTCCCTTTAAGACAGCCTGAAATACCGCATCCTTACTGCCCGCTGCGCATGTGCCGTTTGAAGCAGACGCAGCATTGTCCGACTTTTTCACAACAACAGTCTCATATTGGGCCTTTTCCTCCGCAAGCCTGCTCATGCGCTCGATGTATGCTATATCGCTGTCAGGTCTGTCGAGCAGCATATCCGATGCAAATGCAGCATTCATCAAAAGCTCCTGTGATGGATTGGCAATAGCCATGGTGAGTCCCTTGCATATGGCCATTGTAAGAAACGCTGTGTTCACGTACATACGCTCAGGCAGTCCGAAGGATATATTTGAAAGTCCGCATATTGTAGGAAGCTTTTTCTCATCCTTGCAGTACGCAATGGTCTCATAGCACTCGATTGCGGCCTTTGGATTTGCACCTATTGTCGCAACAAGTCCATCCACCACTATATCCTCATGTGCCATTCCAAGCGAAAGTGCCTTGTCATAAATAGTATTTATAATCTGCTTTTTCTCCTCGACATCCTTTGGCAATCCTGCATCCGAAAGTGGTAAGAGTATGAACATCGCTCCGTATTTTGCCGCAAGAGGCAGAAGCTTTTCCATCTTCTCAGTCTCAAGAGAAATAGAATTGATTAGAGCTCTTCCCGGATAAATCTTAAGAGCCTCCTCTATTACCTCCACATAACTTGAATCAATACAAAGTGGACAGTCCACGGTAGATGAAACCTCATATATAACCGATTTCATCATCTCCTTCTCATCGATGCCATTCATGCCCATATTGATATCAAGTATTCCCGCACCATTTGTCTCCTGCTCCATAGCCATCTGGCGCACCAGGTCAAGCTTTCCCTCACGAAGCTGTGCCTGCAGCTTTTTCTTGCCTGTAGGGTTGATTCTCTCTCCTACCACAGTAAAGTTGCCATCTAAGTCAATCTCTACATTCTTTCGTTCGGACGCAAGCACTCTTCTATGATGCTCAAGCGGCTTATGAACAGGCATTGACTTTACGGCCTCTGTGAGAGCACGTATATGCTCCGGTGTGGTGCCACAGCAGCCTCCGACAATGGATGCCCCCGCCTCCACAAGCCCTCTCATCGCATCGGCAAACATATCCGGAGTCATCTTGTATACAGTTTTACCATCCTCAAGCTCCGGAAGCCCTGCATTTGGCTTGGCAATAAGAGGCACTGTAGCGTACTCTGCCATTTTTTCAACCAGCGCTATCATCTCAGCAGGTCCCGTCGAGCAGTTCACACCGATAGCATCCACTCCAAGTGACTGCAGCACAACAACTGCTGTCTCAGGCGGTGTACCAAATAGAGTCCTGCCATCCTCGTTGTAGGTGAGTGTCACCATAATAGGCAGGTCGCTCACCTCTTTTATAGCAAGCACTGCCGCTCTGCACTCCTGAAGACTCATCATTGTCTCAACCACAAAAACATCTGCGCCCGCCGCATCAAGGATCCTCGCCTGCTCCTTGTACACCTCCAAAAGCTCCTCAAACATCAGATCCCCGAGTGGAAAAAGCTGTCTGCCTGTCATCGTCATATCTGCAGCTACAAGTGCCCTATCCCCGACAGCCTGCTTTGACAGGCCAACCAGTGTAGTATTTATCTCGTTAATTTTCTCCTGTAAACCATATTCTAAAAGCTTAATCCTGTTTCCTGTAAATGTAGGTGCATAAACAATATTCGTGCCGTTATCGACATAAGCCTTCTGCAAATCAAGAATCACCTGCGGATGCTCCATCACCCATTCCTCCGGACACACACCTACAGGCATGCCCGCTGCCATCAGGTTTGTACCGGTCGCTCCATCCAGGATAACTATGTTTTCTCTAATATATTTTCTGAATTCTTCTCTTGTCATTTCGTTTCCTTTTCTGTTTCAGCTGTTATTCACTCCACAGTGTAAAGTATTTCAAAGCAAAAGCTATGTGCTCTTCATCCTTGAAATTTGTGAAAATTTATATTATCATTATAACCGATTTTAAAACACAAAAATCAATAGTCTATTCACCATAATATACTAAAACACTATATTTTTCAAACAAAAGAAAGGATTTCTTATGAAACTTATTGCTTTAGATCTTGACGGAACACTTTTCAACAACAAAAGTCAGATATCCAAGGAAAATATAAAAGCTATAAAAGAGGCAACTGCTGCCGGAATAAATGTGGTCATCTCCACCGGCCGTCCATTCGGAGGGCTGCCGTTTGAGGCAATTAAGGACACCGGCATCCGCTACGCTATCACTGCAAACGGAAGTGCAATCTACGAGATTGACACCAAAAAATGTCTTTACGAAAACTGCCTTTCTGATGAGACAGCGTTTTCAATAATTGATTACCTGATGACAAAGCGCGTTCATATGGATGCCTTCATAAACGGCTGTGGCTATTCTCCGTACAAGTGTCTCAAGGATGCAAAGGATCTCAAAATGCCTTCTTCTATAAAGGAATACATCATGACAACCAGAAAACGTGTGAACGATATCACTAAAATGATGCGCGAAAACAATTACCATATGCAGAAAATGACCATCAATTTCCCAAAGGATGTAAATGATAACTACTACTGCCGCGACGAAGTATTTGAGCATCTGAAAAAAATCCCTGAAATCACGCTCGTAAGCGGTGGCTACGGTAATCTGGAATTCACAAAAGCAGGCGTTGACAAAGGTGTGGCGCTTCATAAGCTGGCTCAAATCCTGAATATAGCAGCTGATGAGACAATGGCTGTCGGTGACACCGAAAACGACATGGCTATCGTAAAAGCCGCACACATCGGCGTGGCCATGGGAAATGCAACCGATGAACTTAAGGCACAGGCTGATTACGTCACCGACACAAACGAAAATGACGGCGTAGCCAAGGCTATCCGCCACTTTATGGGTTAATCTCACAAATTTAATATAACGATACCGGTCATATAAGAGTATAATAGTTGTTTAGCGCAAAATAGCTGTTTAACACACAATAAATAATCACCTGTCATATATATCCAAAGAAGCACATATACTTCTAAGACAACATATGACAGGTGATTTTTTGATTGTAAAAAAATATTTATCCAACCCACTTGTGACCGGAACTATTTTCCTGACACTTGCCGGTACAACCAGTCGGTTTATGGGTTTTTTCTTTCGCATATTTCTTAATAACGTCATGGGCTCAACAGGTCTTGGACTCTATCAGCTTGTGATTCCACTCATGTCCGTATGCATGTCACTCTGCTGCAACGGCTTTCAGACTGCTACATCAAAGCTTGTTGCCGAAAAACCTCAAAACAGGCAGATTATACTCATTTGTGCAATAATTATGTCAGCCACCATTGCTCTTTTACTCACAATTATTATGTATTCCAATGCCAACTACATAAGCATTTGTATTTTAAGTGAGTCACGCTGCACAGAGCTTGTCAAGGCGCTGTCCTTTTCCATTCTGCCCGCTGCTATCCATTCCTGCATAAACGGATACTATTATGGATTGAAAAAAGCAGCCGTTCCAGCTGCCACACAATTAATTGAGCAGACCGCGCGCATTGGCACCTGCTATCTGATATACGCAATACTATCTGACGGTGGCAGCTGCTTTAAGCCTGTATACTCTATATACGGCATCGTGGCAGGCGAAGCGAGCGCAACCGTCTTTTCCGTTATCACAATAAAAAAAGATTTCTCATACTTTAAAATATCCGTCAATAGCCTGAAAACAACAGCCTATGGCATGGCTGCACTTTTCATTCCTTTATCACTAAACTACATATTGGCAAGCTTTTCATCCTCCGTCGAAAATGTGCTTATCCCAAGAACTCTTAAGCTCTACGGACTATCACCGGCATTGGCCCTTGACATATTTGGAACCATTTCCGGTCTCACCCTTCCCGTGCTTTTATTCCCCGGTGTGCTTTGCAGCTGTGCCTGCGTGATGCTTCTGCCATCTGTTTCTGAAGCGAATGCCGCCGGAAAGGATACAAAAATCACAAAAACCATAAACTCCTGTGCCTTATTCGGACTATGCTTTGGTCTTATCTTTACATGCATATTCTATCTGCTGTCGGATTTTATAGGGGATTTTCTTTTTTCATCGAAGCTTTGTGGATATTTCCTTAGAAGACTGTGTTTTCTGTGCCCACTGATGCACATAAGCGGAATGCTCTGCAGCATACTGCACGGTCTGGGTAAAGCAAAGCAGGTGCTCTTCGTCAATCTGCTCACCTGTGCGATAAGAATTCTGATGATTATGCTTCTCGTACCCCACTATGGGATAGATGCATATCTGTGGGCTATGCTTGTGTCGCATGTGTTTATGACACTTGCTGTCGGGATTCTCACCTGCCACACAGCACACAAATAAAAAAGCCTGCACATACTCCAGGCATACCGGAATATGTGCAGACTCATAAAACTACAGATTATACACGTGAAAGGTACTCACCTGTTCTTGTATCAATCTTGATAACATCATCTGTCTCAACAAAAAGTGGTACATAAACTGTAGCACCTGTCTCAACTGTAGCAGGCTTTGTAGCACCTGTTGCTGTATCACCCTTGAAGCCAGGCTCTGTCTCTGTAACAGTAAGCTCAACGAAAAGTGGTGGCTCAACTGCAAATACATTGCCCTTGTGTGAACAAACCTTACACATCTCGTTCTCTTTTACAAACTTGAGAGCATCGCCAACCTCATCCTTTGGTAAGTCAATCTGGTCATATGTCTCAACATCCATGAAATGATAGAAATCATCATCTGCATAAAGATACTGCATATCCTTACGGTCAATGTGTGCTGTAGGGCATTTCTCTGTTGGACGGAATGTCTTCTCAACAACACCACCACTGATGATATTCTTTAACTTTGTACGTACAAATGCTGCACCTTTTCCTGGTTTAACATGCTGAAATTCGATAATCTGATAGATGTTTCCCTCGAACTCGATAGTAACACCGTTTCTGAAATCTCCTGCTGAAATCATTAGTTACTTCCTCCTTAAATCGTGCGAGCCTAAGCTCTCTCATTCGTCCATTCTACAATAAAAAGCAATACATTTCAAGTATTTATTTTCTATTGTATGAATTTGTATTGGTTTTATATTAGTTTCTTGCCTCGATATCTGATATCATAGCCACTCTCTTGGCGTGTCTGCCACCCTCAAACTCGGCTGTCAGATAAGCCTTTACGATATCCTTTGCAAGCTCAACACCTACAATCCTCTCACCAAAGGCTATGATATTGGCATTGTTGTGCTGTTTTACAAGGCGTGCTGTGGCTGTGTCTGAGCAAACTGCCGCACGGATTCCGTTGACCTTATTGGCTGCTATTGAGATACCTACACCGGTACCGCATATCAGTATTCCGCAGTCAAACTTGCCTGACGCCACTGCATTAGCCACCTTCTCACCATACTCCGGGTAATTGCAGCTCTCACTTGAATCTGTGCCGAAGTTGGTCACCTCGTGCCCCATGCTCTCAACGTACTCCATTATTGTCTTTTTAAGCTCAACTGCTGCGTGATCGTTTCCGATTGCAATCTTCATAATATATATGCCTCCAAATTTTAAATTATTAGTTAAAAATTATTTATTTACTTTCTTTAAATGCCTCTTGTAGCATGCAATTACAGGCTTTTCAATAAAGCGCTTAAGCACAATCTGTATCTCCTCATGCGGGTCAATAGGTGCTACAAGTATTGATCTGATGCCCGTAAGATTAGCTCCGATGATATCTGTAAATATCTGATCTCCCACAAAAAGAGTGTTTTTCGTATCTGTGCCAAGCCTCTCCATTGCTGTACGATAGCCTGATGGCTTGGGCTTTCCTGCCTTGTAGATATACTTTATCCCAACCTGCTTAGCAAAGCTCTTCACACGCGGCTCTTTGTTGTTTGAGAGCACAAGGCACGAAAACCCAAGCTCCTTAAGGTGCTTAAACAAAGCAATCGCCCGCTCATCAGCAGGCGAACCATGAGTCACAAGGGTGTTGTCGATATCAAAAATAACACCCCTGTAGCCCTCCTTATATAATTTATCAAAATCTATGCTGTATGTCGAGTCAATGTACTCTCCCGGGTATAAAAAACTCATAGTATAAAATTCTCTGTCTCCCTGTTAATCTGTTCATTCAAGGCTGCCTGCTGCATAACCATACCATCCGCACTGCCGACAAAATGCTGATACTGCTGCAATACCTTATCCTTGTCTAAATCGGATACAGCCTTTGCGACATCAAGTGTGCTGATATCACTGTCAGCACCCTTAAGCTCATAGCTCGCATTGGAATCATATGTCTTTGCATAATCAAGCGAGGTAAAGCTCTGCCTTGCCCTTGCAGCCTCATAATCAGCCGTATCATCAGCAATGGATTGCTGTGAAGCTGTGTCATCCACTGCCTGCTTCGAACTCATAATCTGGCTGTTTCTAAGCTCGTTTACCCTTATGGAATTGTATGAATAAAAGCCTTCGCTCGGGCGAATACCGGAAATGTTCATACGCACCTTCCCATTCTGTTCTAAATAAATCCTGCTGCCTAAACACTATTTGGTGTCAAGCATCTTTTTAAGCTCTGTCATAAATGTATTGACATCCTTAAACTCTCGGTAAACCGATGCAAACCTCACATATGCTACCGCATCAAGGTCCTTTAATCTGTCCATAATCAGCTCTCCGATGAGTGATGTAGGGATTTCCTTTTCCTCTCTGGCAAAGATTTCTATCTCGACCTCATCTACAAGCTTTGAGATTGTATCTGCTGAAATCGGTCTCTTGTGACATGCAAGAAGCACGCCCTTTTCAATCTTGGAGCGGTCATACTGCTCTCTGTTGTTATCCTTTTTTATAACGATGAGCGGGATTGTCTCCACCTTCTCATATGTAGTGAAACGCTTGCCGCAATCATCGCACAGCCTTCTGCGCCTGATAGAACTGTTGTCATCAGCCGGTCTTGAGTCTATTACCCTTGTGTTGTCACTACTGCAAAATGGACACTTCATGCTGTACCCTCCGTAGGTATCATATAGTATGAAGAAGCAAAATATCTTTGTTTCTCATTATAATACTTCAAATCATCATCTGTATTTAAAAAGACCTATACATATTTTAGTATATATATACTAATTTTCGTTGTCAATATGTTTTGTACTGATTTTGACTTTTTATAATTTTTTTGTATTTATAAAATCATAACAGCTTGCGCCGCATATCAGACTCACATATATTTACCAATATTATATCGGGTCCAATCTTCACAATCTTAACCCATGGAATACAATATTCATAATCCCTGCAAAATATTCCCATATATTTTCCCGGTCCCGGCACGATAATCGCACAGATTTTGCCACAGACCGGGTCAAACTCCAAATCCCGTACGTGTCCGATGAACCTGCCCTCCTCCACGCTCACAACCTCTTTTTCGCATAAATCCAGAAAACGCATAAAACAGACCTCCCTTGGTCTATCTTATGCGTTTCTTTTTGATTTTGTGCTTATAAAAGCGTTTTATTCATAAAATTATACATTAAATCTGAAAAGAATTACATCTCCGTCCTTAACAACGTACTCTTTTCCTTCCATGCCTACGATGCCCTTTTCTCTTGCGGCTGCAAGGCTTCCGTTGTCGAGAAGATCCTGATAGTTGACTACCTCCGCCTTGATGAAGCCACGCTCGAAGTCAGTATGTATCTTGCCGGCTGCCTGTGGTGCTTTTGTACCTTTCTTTATAGTCCATGCACGGCACTCATCCTCTCCTGCTGTGAGGAAGGAAATAAGTCCGAGAAGTGAATAGCTGGCTGCTACAAGCTTATCGAGACCGCTTGACTCAACACCTAAATCCTCAAGGTACTCCTTCTTTTCGTCCTCATCGAGATCTGCAAGCTCCTGCTCAATCTGTGCACAGATAACAAATACCTCTGCGCCCTCTTCCTTTGCCATTTCTCTTACCTTTGCAACATGCGGATTGCTTGCGCCGTCATCTGCGAGGTCGTCCTCTGATACGTTTGCTGCGTAGATGGTAGGCTTTGCTGTAAGGAGATTATATCCCTTGAACCAAAGCTGTGCATCCTCATCATCAGGCACTTCAAAGGTTCTGGCCATCTTTCCGTCCTCAAGATGAGCCTTTACTGCCTCAACAAGCTCAAGCTCCTTTGCAAGTGTCTTGTCCATTCTTGCCTGCTTTGCAATCTTTGCAATTCGCCTGTCAAGAATCTCAACATCCGAGAAAATAAGCTCAAGATTGATTGTCTCGATATCTCTTGCAGGATCTACAGAGCCATCTACATGGATAATGTTTGTATCCTCAAAGCAGCGCACTACGTGTACGATTGCATCTACCTCACGGATATTTGCAAGGAACTGGTTTCCAAGTCCCTCACCCTTACTGGCTCCCTTCACAAGACCTGCGATATCAACAAATTCGATTGTTGCAGGTGTAACCTTCTTTGTGTGATAGAGCTCTCCGAGCTTTACGATTCTCTCGTCAGGCACTGAAACAATACCTACGTTTGGGTCGATTGTAGCAAAAGGATAGTTTGCTGAAAGCGCTCCTGCCTTTGTGAGTGAGTTGAATAATGTAGACTTTCCGACGTTCGGAAGTCCGACGATGCCGAGTTTCATGGTATATATATCTCCTTTAAATTGATTTCATATGTATTTTGTGTATCGGATGTTTGTTGATACAACTATGTAGTGTACCACATTAAGGAAGATTTGTACATAATCTTACGCAAATCCCCATTTGTTATATTCATTTTCTTACGCAAATCCCCATTCGTTATATCCATTTTCTTACGCAAATCCCCATTCATTTCTTCCATCACAGTACTTTTTCACGAAAAAACCTTCCCACACATAACCTAATGTGCAGGAAGGTTTTCACATTTTTTATTCACTTACCATCTCATCACACTTAATCTGCTCGATATGTATGGCAAGGTAGCCTGTCTCATTGTCCAAAAACTCATGATTTAAGTTCTTTCCAAGCTCCTTACATATCTCACCTGCCAGTGCGAATGACTCCGGGTAATTTTTCTCGATAAACTGATTGAGATCAACCTTTAATTTTTCTCCGGTCGCGGCTCTTGATACCATGTGGCGGATATGGTTCATGAGGCGGTTGTAGGCCATAGTAGTGACATCTATGTGCTTTCCAATCTTTTCCTCTATAAATGTGGCGCATTTTCGAACTGCTGCCGCCATCTCCATGGCATCCGATACCTTTGAATTGTTTAAGGATGTATGAATTACTTCTCGTAGGTGTCAACTGCGTAGAGAGGCTCTCCTGCCTTAATCGGTCCGTCTATGATGAGGCGGATTTTCTGATTATCTTTTAGCTCTGTGCAGATAACAGGAGTTGTAACTGATGGTGCGTTAGCCTTTAAGTAGTCAAGGTCAAGCTTCATGAGCACGTCGCCCTTATTAACATGGCATCCTGCCTCAACCTGTACGTCAAAGCCTTTACCCTCGAGCTTTACTGTATCAATTCCTACATGGATTATCATACCAATTCCTGAGTCGGTTGTAAATCCCAAAGCATGCTTTGTATCAAAAACGAATAAAACAGTTCCATCCTCAGGTGCTACAACTACCCCCTCCTCAGGTGTGACTACCGCTCCATCACCCATCATTTTGCCGGCGAAGGCCTCGTCCGGCGCTGTTGAGAGGTCTGCTGCAATTCCTGTCATAGGACTTGAGATGATGACTGTGCTTGTCGGCTCTGATTCAACATCCGAATCCTGTGCTTTATCAGAAGAGGTGTTTGAATCTTTTGTCTTTGATGCGTCTGCTGTATTATTTTCTGCTGCATCATCCTCGAAATGCTCCTCTGTCACGCTCGCAAGATAATCCTCTAAATCTGATTTAATCACTGTTACTCTTGGTCCATAGATAATCTGTACGCCCTGTCCCTTGTGTACGACTCCTGATGCTCCTGTTGATTTAAGAAGCACATCGTTTACCTTTTCAGGGTCAATTACTGTGATACGAAGCCTTGTTGCACAGCAGTCCACATCTGAGATATTGGCTTTGCCGCCGAGACCTCGTGATATAGTCTGCGAGAGCTCGTCTACAGCCGCTTTGTCGTCAGAAGCTTTTGTATCCTTGGCAGCTTTTCTTGCATTTACATCTGCCTTGGTGTAGAGCTTTGTCTCTGTATCGTCATCCTCACGGCCCGGAGTCTTGAAATCAAACTTCTTTATAAGGAAGCTGAAAATAAAGTAATACAGTAAGAAATATACTATTCCCACCGGAATCACGAGCATCCAGCTTGTCTTGGCATTACCCTGCAATATACCAAACAGGAAGAAATCAAGTAATCCTCCTGAGAAAGTAAGTCCTACAGCGATGTTTAAAATATGTGCAATCATGTATGCGCTTCCTGCGAGCACTACCTGTACTGCAAAGAGAGCCGGTGCTACGAAAAGGAATGAGAACTCAAGAGGCTCTGTGATTCCTGTAAACATACATGCAAGTGTTGTAGAAAGTAAAAGGCTTCCTGCCTGTTTTTTCTTTTCCGGCTTTGCACATTTATACATTGCAAGTGCTGCTCCCGGAAGTCCAAAAATCATGAAAATGAACTCTCCCGAGAAATATCTTGTGGCATCGGCACTGAAATGTGCGATATTTGCAGAGTCAGCAAGCTGTGCGAAGAAGATGTTCTGTCCACCCTCAACCATATGTCCTGCAACCTCCATCGTTCCACCGACTGCTGTCTGCCAGAACGGCATGTAAAATACATGGTGCAGTCCGAATGGAATAAGAGCTCTCTTTATAATACCAAAGAGAAGTGTTCCGAAATATCCTGTTCCTGTCACCACTCCGCCGAGTGCATAGATTCCGTTCTGCACTGTCGGCCAGATAAAATACATTAAGATTCCTACAAAAAGATATGCCACTGTTGAAATGATAGGCACAAATCTTGTTCCACCGAAAAATGACAATGCATTCGGCAGCTCAATCTTGTAGAAACGGTTGTGCAGTGCTGCCACTCCCAGTCCTACAATAATTCCGCCAAACACACCCATCTGCAATGACTGGATACCACATACTGATGTGATGGTTCCATCAAGCACATCCTTTGCAATGCTTCCGTCTGCAAGGATTTTTCCGGAAATCTTGAGCATCGCATTGATTGATACATTCATAACAAAGTATGCTATGACTGCTGAAAGTGCTGACACCTCTTTTTCCTTCTTTGCCATTCCGATTGCTACTCCGACCGCAAAAATGAGCGGAAGGTTATCGAATATGGCACTTCCGACCGCATTCATGATTACAAGAAGTGCATGGAGTATAGTCTTATCTCCGAGCAGCCACTGTAAACCATAGGTCTCAATTGTTGTGGTGTTGGTGAATGAGCTTCCTAGTCCTAAAAGCAAGCCTGCTACCGGAAGGATTGCGATTGGAAGCATGAAGCTTCGTCCTACTCTCTGCAGGACACCAAAAATTTTGTCTTTCATGAGCTTTTCCTCCTATAAATGCAGGGTATGTACCGATTTGCACCTATCATTCTTTTTGTTCCAGCGACAAAAAGGAGGCACTTATCATACACTAACCCTGTTAAAAGTTATGTACGACAAATGCCTCCCTAAAAGTAACACGTCTGCTTAAGTTTATATCACAGAAGCCTTATTATTTCAACACAATTTTCCTTACGAGTTTATTTTTTGTTAATCATGCTGTTTTTATACATATTTTTTTGTGAATTATGTCTAATGTCTTTTTTCTCCAGATGCCTCCATGTTTCCACTATCATAAAGCATTCTTCCCCTGTGATGCCCTCTGATGAATACACAGCCTTTTGTATGATGCGCATGTACTCGTCCCAATGGATTCCGCAATAATCCGGTCCGCAGTATTTTTCCTTCAGGTTAGCCAGATAAAGCTCATCTGTCCTGTTCTTTGAAGGATGTCCCAGACCTTTGTAGATGCGGTTGTTTATCATTATTGCTACCCTGCTGTAACGGCCTTTTTTCACCCTTTTTGCAAGTCTTGCTTCCCACAAAATATTTCTTCGCCTTTTGATATAAACTATGATGGCTGTAAGTGCAGTCAGAAAAATCACACAGAGTGAGGTTTTTAAAATCACCGGTGGTATATGAAGTCTCTTTTTTGAGTTCTGAGCATCTGTACGTTTATCCGCACCTGACTGTGAACCATAAGCCTTCTCACTGCCATCACCTGATGTACTGTTTGCTGCAGCTTTTGATGTATCATCTTTTGCTGTGTCATCATTTTCTGCATCTGTATTTTTTATATCTTCATTTGCAGCATCTTCATCTGCCGCAGTATCATTCATATGCTCACTATCATTATAAGCAGCACCGGTGTTTGTTTTCTTTCCGTTGACACCAATATAGTCAAACGGATTCTCACCTGTCACATACTCAAAATATCCCGGTGTCATCTCCACCGGAATCCATCCGAAACCATCCAGATATATTTCAACCCAGGCATGCGACTGCGAATCCTTCACCTCACATATATCCTCATCATTTTCACCGGATTTGAAGCTGTCCTCCTTTGCACAATATCCGCTTACATAACGGCATGGAACGCCCATCTGTCTGAGTATCATCGTGCCAGCCGATGCAAAATGCACACAAAAGCCCTGTCTGCTATTTGAGAGGAAATTTTCAACTACATCCTTACCGCCTGTGGAAGGAGAATTTTTGCTGTACTTAAAATTCTTCGATGTCAGAAACTGCTGCACCAGCTGTGCTGCCGCAATCCTGTTGGCATCATTTTCTCTTATATAGCCTGTGTACATCATATTGCTTGTGAGCTGTCCTGTTCTAAGAAGCCACTTTGCATCTTCCGCAACAATCCCGTCACCACCCTGCTTTGCAGTATAGTTTTCCATTACATAATTATTGTATGCCGCATAGAAATCATTGTTGACCTCAAGAGGCTGCTCGGGCTCAAGGCTGGACGTTTCCAGACTACCATCGAAAAAGCCGGGACACGCCGACACCTCGATAGTCTTTGTCCCTTTATCCTTTGTGATAAAAAAGTCTTCGTCAAAATCTATATCACCCTTGGCATCTATACTGTATGGGTCGATACAGTACGGCAAATAGGTGTATTTGGTGGAAAGCTTCTCCATCGTGATTGTATGCTTTTCGGTGGCCGGATTGGTCTCATCATCATAATAGCCATCAAGCAGCGTGGCTAATCCGATTGTAGTCTGCCAGGCTGTCATCCTTGAAGCATCATGATACTCTTTTTCCATCCCGGAAAAATCAGACTTTTTAATCCATCTGCCATTCTCATAGGTATCACCGTAGAAGCTTCTCAGGTAAATATTAGAAGGCGCTCCTGCCTTTGCTTCTACCGTCATCACTGTTTTTTCACTGTAGCTTGGATAGTGATTACTAACCGTGCCATCCTGTAAATCAATCCCCACGCTGAAGAATGATTTTACGCTGCCCTCCAAATCTTTTTGAAAGGCAAGCATCTGCGGCTTTTTATCGGCAAGCGTATCAGCAAGAGGTTTAAATGTAAATACACATATGAAAAGTATTGCTGACACTGCTGCCATATATAAAAAAGACGACGCTATCCTTAAAACCTCATTGCCCTGTGCACTGCCATTTGCATCATATCCTGCCACTGTGCGTGCGTTGCCATCTGCGATAAGACACCAGAGTGTACACAGCGTGAGCATAACAACCTCGCTGACACTTGGGCTTTTGCCTATGCACAGCTGTACCGCAAGCATAAGCGTTGGAAATAATGTGAGCATGCGTCTTCTTTTAATTTGAACCGCCAGTGTCACCAGCAAAAGCATAACTATAAACGACACAAAGCCAACAAATGCCCCCGCAAAGGCTTTATCGCCCTTTGGACAGACAAACGAAGTGCCATAGTACACATTTATTATCTCAAGATACCTGCCCTTTACATACAAAAAGCCGTCTTTTATATGCTCTGCAGCCTGCCAGTTTGCAATAAACACTCCAAGCAGAAATACAAGCAGCAGCCCCGTATTTATCGCATGGCGCACCCATTTTCTTGTGTCAAGCGATGTAAGCCTGTTTATAAAGCCGCTTATCACCGAAAAAATAAACAGCCACACATACACATAATATGGGCATCTCACATGTGAAACGGTCGTATTCACAACAGACACTGCACACACCGTAAGAAGTACTGCTGCAGCTGCATTGGCAAGTTCAGTAAGCAGGACACCAAGCACTGTAAATGCATTATTATAATCAGGCTTTATCTCATTTGCGTCAGATCTCTGCCATCTGCTTTTCCTAAATGACAATCTCGTTTTTTTCATCCGCTCTGCCAACTATCTCCTCTCCCCTTTTTATCTGAAGTCTTCCGTCCACGCTAAGCAGACACACAAGCTTTTCTGCCCGGTACTTTTCCTCATACAAAAAAAGCGCATCATTTTTTGTATCCGGCTTTATTTTAAGAAAACTGTTCAAAAATATGTAAAAGCCCTCCTCGTCATCCACTCTGGCTCTCACAATATCGTTTATGGCGTTATCATACCACGCCACATAATGAGAGCATTTTTGATCCATAAGCGAAAAGGAAAGTGAGACAAGAAGCTTCATAAAAGCATCCGCCTGTCTGCCCTTCTTTATTCCCCTTAAATCTGCTACTATGGCCACCGCACATGCCTTTGGCAGGCTGTTCTCCTTTACCATCAGCTCATCAGTCCTTGCAGAAAGCTTCCAGTGCACACTCTGCAGCCTGTCACCATTTTGAAACTCTCTGACATCAAACAGCTCCGACGGATCATATCCCGGTCTTAAATCATCATAGATATCAGAATCCCCAAAGAAATTTCTTACTCTGTCCGTTATCCTCACAGGAATCTCATCAATCTGCGGCATCACCTCAACATTTGCATATTTTTTAACTCTTTTCGTGACATAAAAAAGCCTCGAAAAATCATATAGCTTTATCCTTACAAGCTCAAATTCATAATTGCCGCACAGGTTTACGCTGTACAAAAAATCACTGCTTCCCGACAGCCATTTTGTACTTTTTTCGCCGGATAAATTATTTTTCACCGTTACACGGTATTTAACACCATCGAAGCCTGCCTCCTTCAGCCTGCAGGAAAGACTCACCCTGATACTCTCGCCCTGTGTGGCGATAGCTATCGGAATGTTTATAGCTGCCACTGCCCGGTGCGCCTTTACAAGCAATGCTATAAATGTCAGCACCATAAACACACACATAAAGCAGCCAAGCAGTGCCAGTGCAGCATTACCGTATATCATCGACATATAAAAAACTATTGCCGCAGTAATTATTCCTATCAAAAAACTAATCACGATTACCTGCCTTTTTCACATAAGTTGTCGGCTGTTTAACAGCCTTTAGTATCTCATCTATCACTGAAAGCTCTGATACGTGTGATACTCTCGCCTTGGTATTTAGCACGATTCTGTGCTTTGTCACATCCGCAAATACAGAAACCACATCAGATGGTATGACATAGCTTCGCCCACTCAGATACGCATATGCCTTTGCCATCCTAACACACGCAATCGTACCTCGCGGACTCACTCCCAGCTCAATGTACGGACTTGTCCTTGTCGCATCAACCAGGTCCACAATGTACGAGTAAATACTGTCATGTATAAACACCTGCTCAACCTCTCCCTGCATCTCAACAAGTCCCTGTGCATTCATAACAGGCTTTATCGTATACTCATCAGCCTTCACACTTTTGCCCTTTGCGATATCCACCTCTGCATCATGTGAAGGATATCCCATGCTCATACATATCATAAACCTGTCAAGCTGTGACTCCGGCAACAGCTGTGTACCGGCGCTGCCCTTTGGATTTTGAGTGGCCATCACTATAAACGGCTCCGGGACCTTCCTGCTTATTCCATCCACAGTAACATTTCCTTCCTCCATAACCTCCAGGAGCGCAGACTGTGTTTTGGGACTTGTTCTGTTAATCTCATCTGCCAGAAACAGATTACACATCACGGCACCCTCGCGGTACACAAACTCTCCGGTCTGCTTCTGATACATAGAAAAGCCAAGTATATCAGCAGGCAGCACATCCGGAGTGAACTGTACTCTGTGATTCACAAGCGCCATCGCCCTTGAAAAAGCTACTGCAAGCGTAGTCTTTCCCACTCCCGGCACATCCTCAAGCAGTATATGTCCACCTGCCAAAAAGGCAGCAAATGCCTTGATGATACAATCATCCTTGCCCTTTACTGCCTTTTTTACTTCGTCTATCACTAACTGTGCATTATTCATTTGTCTTATCCCCCAGTTAATCATTTTAAACTGCCGATGATCATCTTCATCATCTTATTCATAAATAGCTATATTTATTTTACATATTTTGTATCAATATTTCAACTTTTATCCCTTAAATTAAACAATTCTTAAAATTAATCACTTCTGCCGCTACACTGTTCCGGTGATGACAAGTGTGCTCTCACCCGGTGTGACAACCCACGCTCCGGTTGTGCTATCCTGTGTGTAGGTTGCCGCCGGAACAGTGATTGCACCTGCCGTACTCGAAAATGTGCCTGTCGCCTCATTATAAGTGTAATCTGTAGTTGCAGTCCAGGCTGTGCCGTTTAATGCGGCTGTAAGATTGTTTAAAACCGGAGCAAATGTGTCTGTTATAACCACGCCTGTGGTATTGGTTGCCGCAACGCTTCCGTAGTTTTGAATCCTGAAGGTATAGGTCAGTGTACCGTTTTCCGTCACAGGAACAGGGCTTACTGACTTAGTAATTGCAAGATTTGGTGCAGCCTCGGCATTTACTGTCTCTGCTGCTGTGACTGGAGTGATTCCGGTACCGCTAACTGTAGCAGTGTTTGTAACAGCAGCCTCTATACCAAGAGGAGCATACTCATTTAACGCTGCCTCATAGATGACAGTTGCATTGCCACCTGCAGGGACATTTATGCCTGTTATGCTAAGAGGCGGTCCCTGGGTTACTGCAGGCGCTGCCTGGAGTGTGCCGTTTGTATAGTATTTTGCGGTGTTATTCACATAGGTTAATGGTACAAGAGTGTTGGTGTTAAAGGTATAAGCACCTAGATTGTCAGAAAGTGTCAGACCGTTTATCGCGGTATTTCCGGAGTTTACGATACTCACCACATATGTTATTGTATCGTTTTGATTGTAGGTGTTTTTTACTGCTGTTTTCGTAGCAGAAAGCACCTCCAGTATTTCTCCGACTGCTATATTTGAATTGGCTACATTGTTGCCATAACGAAGCTGCGCCTGATTAGTAAATCGTGCCATATATTTTCCATCCTTTCATATATTCAGGTATGGTTTAATATATGACACAAATCTACAAATGCCACAGATTATTTACTGTCCTGTTTATTTTTCTCCACATCAGCCTTTTTGATAAGCTCTAGAAGCTTTTCAAGTTCTTCCTCATCCACGCCGGTGTAGCCAGAAAGCTCACTAAGGCTCGGCTCGAAACCCTTATCGGATTTTAGTTTCTCCACTGCACGATTTACCAATGAAACCTTTCCTACCACAGTATTCTCGCTCTCATCCTCACCGGTCTGCTCCCTGATACACTCTTTCATAGACTCCTCTATAGCATCCAAAAGCTCTTTTTCCACATCTATCTCATCCTCGCAGCCACAGAGCTCAGTAAGGCACATGAAAAGTCCCATGTTTCCCTCCTGTACTACGTCCTCAAAGCCCTCTGATGTAACAGCAAGCTTCTTTGCCATGGCAAGCACACTTTTGAGCCAGAAATTTGATATAGTGTGTATCACACTCTCATCACCTGCGAGCAGCATTTTGTACATATCATCCTGCTCGGCCTTTGTGTAATCAGGTATCTCTTCAAGCTCCTCAAGATACATCCTAAACATAGGTGAATCCGGTATGAGGCTGTCCTCATCTATATCAGGCTCAGCTTCATTATCCTGCTTGGCCTTATTATTCTTTCCACCTGCTATGGCATCCATCGAATCTCCTTCTGAGTAAATTACATTGTTCAATGCAGCATTTTCAGACGATTCATCCCCATGTAATTCGTCCTCATGTGATTCATCCTCATAATCGCCTGCACTCTCATTCTCCTGCTCATGTGGTGTGATGAGAAATTCAAATACCATATCCTCCTGCGCTTTATTAAGCTCCATATCCTTAAAATAAGACATGATTTCATCTCTGCCTATCGGCTCCGCTGATGTCCTGATAATCTCGGCCACGCTCTGCACTGTCTCTATAAAGGTATTCTGATCTAACATATTTTACACTCTCCTGTCTGATTTCCAAAAAATACGTAACTATATCAATCCCTGGATAAAAATAAACAAAATTAAAAGCGGCAGTATGAACTGAAAATACGGTTTAAGCTTCCTTGAAATCTTAAGTCCTGATCCTGTATTTGCCTCATCTATATACTTATCAAAGCCCCAGCCCCACTTTGTCACACAAAAAAGCAGATAAACCAGTGAGCCAATCGGGAGAAGCAGATTGCTTACCATAAAGTCCTCGCTGTCAAGCACATCCCTGCCTCCTATGAGGTGCAGATTACTCCACACATTGTATCCAAGTACACACGGCATACTTGCAATAAGTATTATCACACCATTTATTAGCGCAGCCTTGTTTCTGGACCAGCCAAACATATCAATGGCAAACGACATGATATTCTCAAATACCGCAATAACGGTTGAAAAGCTGGCAAAGGTCATAAACAAGAAGAAAAGACAGCCCCATATGCGGCCTCCCTGCATATTTACAAACACATTTGGCAAAGTGATAAAGATAAGGCTTGGTCCTGCGTCTACCTCCACCCCATAGCTGAAGCAAGCCGGGAAAATGATAAGGCCTGACATTATAGCTACAAATGTATCAAGAGCACATATTTTGGCACCCTCACCTGCAAGAGTGCAGTCCTTTCCCATATAGCTGCCGAATATCTCCATTGCGGCCACACCCAGACTCAGCGTAAAAAACGCCTGATTCATGGCTGCTGTTATGACATTCTTTATTCCAATTTCAGAGACCGCATCCAGATTTGGAACAAGATAGAATTTCACTCCTTCCAAAGCCCCTGAAAGTGTGATACTGTGCACCGCAAGGACAATGATAAGCAAGAGCAGAGCACTCATCATAAATTTACTGATTTTCTCAAGCCCATTCTGCAGACCACGGCTGCACACCAAAAAGCCAAGCACAACCGTAACTATCATCCAGAAAGCCATCTGCTTGGGGTCTGCAAGCATGTTTCCAAATGCAGCTGCCGTGTCATCAGTATTCATGCCTGATGTAAAATCTCCCTTTAGGAATTTAAAGAAATACGCAACCATCCAGCCTGAGACTGTTGTGTAATACATCATGAGCATGTAGCAGCCAAGCATGGCTATCCATCCGTGAATATGCCATTTACTGCCCTCTTTCTCAAGAGCCTTGTAGCTCATCACAGCACTTTTTCTGCTGGCTCGGCCTACAGCAAGCTCCATCGTAAGCACCGGAAGCCCCATGCATACCAGAAATATAAGGTAAAACAGTACAAAAATACCGCCACCGTTTTGACCTGTCACATACGGAAAACGCCATACATTGCCTATGCCTATAGCGCATCCTGCACTTACCAGTATAAATCCCAGACGTGATTTAAATGATTCTCTTTTCATATTTATATATCTCCTATTGTTATTGCGTTACGTTATCACCCTGCTGTGAGCATTGACTATTGCTTTGTGCTTTATTACTCTCCTCAAAGACTCGCAGCTCCTTTATTGCCTGTCCACCCATCAGATAGAGAATACCTGTATTGAATATAGTCATAAGGCCGATTCCTACATCTCCGAGATCCCAGACAAATGTGTATGCCGCGATACCGCCTACAAACAGCATAACAAGAGCCAGCACCTTGTACATGGTCTGTGAAATCCAGTTATCCCCAAACAGGTACGCAACATTACTCCTTGCATAAAAAAGTATACCAAGGAAGGTGGAAAAGCTGAATAAAAACAATGTGACTGCTATAAAAATAACTCCAAAATCTCCAAGATGATACCTCATAGCTGACTGTAATAAATCCATGCCCTCTTTCCCTGCCACTATATTCTCCGGTGCAGTGAGCATGATCATTGCCGTACAGCTGCAAATCACTATCGTATCTATAAATACACCGAGCGCCTGCGTCAGTCCTGCCTTTACAGGAGTATCGCACTCTGCCGCCGCTGCAGCGCATGGAGCTGAGCCTGAGCCTGCCTCATTTGAAAAAAGACCTCTCTTTACACCGTTCATGAGCACCGCTCCAAAGCCTCCCGCAGCCACCTGCCTGATACCGAAGGCTTCCTCAAATATCCTTGAAAAAACCGATGGCATCATGCCTATATTTTTAATTATGATAAAAATGGTTATGGCAAAATAGCACACCGCCATGATAGGAACAACTATGTCAAGCACCTTTACCGTAGCATTTTTCCTAAGCACTATTACAGCAGCCACTGCCACCAGAATTATTGTAGTATAAATAGGTGGTACGCCAAATGCATTTTCAAAGGATGATGTGACAGAATTGCTGATCACCTGACTTATGCCACACCAGCAGATTAGTCCGGATATAGCAAACAAAACAGCTATAATAACATGTTTTTTCTTTTTGCCTGATTTATCCTCAAAGTAATGGTGTATGTAATACGCCGGACCTCCACGATAGCCTGAGTACAATGGATCCGGCTCCTTGTGAAGCTGTGCCAGTGTAGCCTCCACAAAAGCCGTGGATGAACCTATAATGGCTGTTATCCACATCCAGAAAACCGCACCTGCGCCTCCAACTGATATGGCAGCCACAACACCAACCAGATTACCCATGCCCACTCTCGTCGCCGTAGAGACAATGAGTGTCTGGAACGTGGACAGGCTGTCTTTATTTTCCTTTTTACCTGTCAGCGCCTTTATCATGTCCGGAAACATTCTGATTGGTAAAAGTCTTGTCCTTACAGTGAAATAAATTCCTGTCGGAATCAAAAGAATTATGAGCAGTGAGATTCCCACGCTCCCACCGCCGGGCAGTGGAATGTGTATCAGATCTCCCCACAAGAAAGAATAAACTTTTTCAATAAGTGCTACTATCATAGTAAATATCGTCCCCTTAGTTTTCATTGCTTCAACGCATTGAAGATGAAGCCAGTATTACTATGATACAATATGAGCAGGAAACTTTCAATATATTCTGGTTTTTTCTTTCACAATGAAAATGTCAACATTTAATGCGAAAGTTTTTTCATGTTTTTTCACATTTAGCAATATGCACATATCAAGACAACTTTATTTGTGCATATTGTATAATTATATGTTTTTAATGGGTGTTGGTGCCGGATCCGGCTCTTGATATGCTGTTATGTGTATTTAAAAATGGGCGCACGAATACCGCCGCCTCCTTAGATGTTCTTTTAAGCTGCAATTTTCTTTAATTCATCATTATATAATTTTTCTGCCGATTGATACTCGAATAAGCGGCGCGGGTAATTATTGATCCACTCCGCTATATTATCTATATCGCCCTGTGTTTTATCGTCAAAATTTACACCTTTTGGAATGTGGCGGCGTACTAATTTGTTTTGGTTCTCGTTGCTGCCACGTTCCCAACTGCTATATGGGTGGCAGTAATAAACCTTTGTTCTATTCTTTTTGTTTCTCTTTGATCTTTCCATTCCTTGCCAATCTGCAAACTCTGATCCATTATCTACCGTTATTGTTTTAAAAATCTTTCTGAACGCTGCCCCTGTTTTCCTCTCTAATCTGTCTAATGCCTTTACGACTGCTGCCGCCGTATGCTCTTTAAGTAAAAAAATAATCTCTTTGCGTGTTTTTCTTTCTGTTAAAACCAATAAAGATTTTTTAGACACTCCCCGCGCGCCTACTACGGTATCCATTTCCCAATGTCCGAAGGTTTCCCTTGTGTCTATTTCTTCCGGTCTATTTTCGATGCTTTCCCCTTTGGTTGCCCTCTTTTGTGTCGTTTTTCTTTTATGTTTCTTTTCCCCCTTGCGCTTTTCCGGCAGGTTTTTTAATGTCAAGTTGTAAAATATGCCCTTATCTATATAACTATATAAAGTTGTTACGCATACTGTAAAATCTATTCCTTCCTCTTTTACTTTTGCCAATGCAGCCGCCGGGCTGTACCCTTCATTTATTATTATTTCTTCGATGCGATCCGCAAATTCTTTTTCGTTTCCTATTTTTAAATCTGCGCCTTTTGCCGATAAAACACCGTTCATGTATTCCTGCGCAATATCCGGGCTATATCTTATTTCTGTTGTCAAATCAGAGTTTAACGCCTCGAATTGTCCGCGTTTTAACTCTCTGTATATTGTGCTTATATGAAAATGCAGTATTTCCGCGATTTCTTTAGGTGTATGCCCGGCTTTCCTCAATACTTCTATTTTTAATCTATCGTTAAATGATATATGTTTAAAACTTCTCATGCGTGCCTCCTTAATGCGCGGCGAAGGGCGGCGGGTATAATCTACCTGCCGCCCTTAAAAGCTGTCTTGTTTCATTTGTCGTTATCAATAAGCGCATTTATATATTCATTCACACTTTGCCCTGCTGCTGCCGCTTTCTTTTTTATTTCCTCTTTCCTGCCTTTGGGTACCGTTAAATTTATTCTATCGTACTTTTCTTTTATATACTCGTTTTGGTAGGATATTTGGTTAAATTCTCCGCTTTTTCCTTTCATCGTTTTTTACCTCTTGAAATTCTTCTATCTTCCTGCTATGATAATAAAAACACTTGGGGGCAGGTGGCAGGAATTGTTTCGGTTTTCTGCCCCCTCGTGCTAACCCTTTGTATCTTCGCCCTACTTATTAAGTAGGGCTTTTACTTTTTCTTTTGCATCTTCTAAACTCTCGCTTTCTTCTAAGATTGCTAAAATCTTTCTTGTTTGGTTTTCCTCTGCCGTCTGTTTTAAAAGTTCTGCTAAATTCATTTCTTCGTTATCCATTTCTTATTGCTCCTTCCTGCTGTTCCCTTGCTACAATTATATTATATAGCATATTACGCAATATGTCAATACATATTACGCAATATTTTAAAATTTTATGCTATTTTTTCCGATGCGTCAATTATGGGACACATGCTATAAATACCGTATGGATAAATCGCCTCCGCGTTGCGCATATCTGTATATATTTTACAACGTTTGGTTTTTCCGTTTCCTTTATCTATTGTTACGGTTTTCTCTGTGCGCTTTATGATTGTTATTTTAAATATACATTCACTATTGCAAACGGATCTTGTCGCATACGTCCTGCCAACCTCAAATTTTTTATATTCATTTTCTGACTTTTCGTGTGCCTCTCTGATTGCCTCTTTTACTAATTCTGCGTATGTTCTCATATTATCCACCGTTTTAACCTTTCTATGATTGAAATATTGTTTCGCTGCTCGTTGGCGTTGCCCCGGCATTATTCAGCCGGTGCCGGTCGCTGTTGCCGAACTTTACGCCCCGACAACCGGGTGGCTGTTGTTATAATCCACATTCTGCCATTACTTTAGCAATGTCTTTTTCTACTCCCTGCTCTATCAATTCTTTTATTCTTCTCTTTATTGTCTGCTTTTTTATTTTCTTCATTGCCTCTATCGCCAACATATTGTTGTATGCCTCATTAAAACCTTTAATTTCTACCATTTTTGTTCCTCCGTTCCTTTGATGATTTAATCATATTACATATTGCGCAATATGTCAATACATATTACGCAATATTTTAAAATTTATTTTTAGGCACAAAAATAAAGGGGCGTGACTTTCGCCACGCCCCAAAATTACATTTATATTTTTACTGTTCCAACTCTTTAATCTCTGCGCTTAATCCCGCATCTTTAACAGCTTTTAACAGCTTTTCCGCGGCTGCCTTTGTTGGTTCTGTTGCATAAAACGCTTTATACACGTTTCCTTCAATAATGAGCACCGGCATAATACCCTTTGTTTTTGCCTCTGCTACCTCTCCTGCTGCCTCTAAACGCTGCTTTCTTTCTGATCCATTTCCCCATTTACCGGAAATTACCTCTTTTGCGATTTCTGCAACATTCTTTTTGCTTGGCTCCGATTTTCCCATAATATTATTTACCGCTGCCTGCACTTCGGCATAGTTGTAACCTTCAGCCTCTAAACGCTGCTTTCTCTCTGATCCGTTACCCCACTTACCGGCTACAATTTCCTGCGCAATTTCCGCAATACTCTTTTTGTTGTCTGCCTTGTTTTCTGTCTTATTTCCTGCGCGCTCGTTTACGATTGCCTGCACTTCGGCGTAATTGTAGCCTGCTGCCTCTAACTTCTCTTTTCTTTCTGTGCCATTGCCCCACGCTCCGGCGATCACTTCCTGCGCGATTTCTGCAACGCTCTTTTTGCCCTGCTGTGCTGTGATGTTATCATACTGCGTTAAATTGTACGCGCTTACCAAATTAAGCAGGTTTTTAACATACTGTGAACTTGTTGCGTAACCGTCTGCTTTGATGTTCTCAATATATGTTTTTGGATCTGTAACACCTTTTAAATTCGCGTAACGGCTCGCGCTGATAAAATCAAAATAGCCCTTTACGCCTTCCTCTAAGCTGTCGTAAACTCTGAAATTGTCTTTAATCTGCGTTAATACGCCTACCTCGTATTCCTCGCACGTTGACATATTTACAGATTTTCCCTTCCATGCGCTGCCGCACTTCATACCGAAATAATTATGGTACTTTGCTGCAAGTGTTGACTTTCCCCACCCGCTTTCGTTAATCGCCTGCGCAATGATTGGACTAATTACAGCGATGCCATAATTTGCGGCGTGCTTTCTTGCTGCCGCTGCAATGTTCTCAATAAATGTTTTCTGTTCTGTTGTCATGGTTATTTTTCCTCCTTGTTTGGTGTGTATTTTTTCAGATTGCAACGCGCGCTTAATTCGCAGGTGTCGCAATTCTGATTTTTGCATACAAGATCGTTAATCTTGTCGCCTAACTGTTTGTCTGCAACCTTTAATGTCTTAATCAGCCATACCGGTACCTTCTCCGGCATAATTACATAAAGGTTTTCTAAAATGCTCGTAAATTCGTTTATTAGCATTACGGCGGTAACGTACCAACCGATCAGCATTGCAAAATCTAAGTTAATGCCGATGTTACCGCCCATTTCGCGGATCCCCCACCCGATTAAAAAGGCGGTTCCAATCATAACGAAATACATTAACTTTTTAATAATCCCCTGCAATCCGGTTTTTGAGTTCCAATCTTTCAAAAAATACTTTGCTTTAATCCACCCGGTTAAATAGTCAAGTGCTACCGCCGCCATAAACAAAATTAAAATAACCGGGATTTTTCCAAATGCCGCCGCAATCGCTGTAAAGATCGCTGATACGCTTAAACCTGCCGCGCTTGGTGTCTGTGTTGCCGCTGCCTTTGCAGCAATAAAAAATTCTTTCATTGTGTGCCTCCTTTTTGCGTAAAAAAATAAAGCCTTATTGGCTTTCTCTTGCTTTGGCTCGCGCTGCATCTGTGCAATGCAGTACAAAACCGTTGATAATGTTTTCTCTTAATCCCTCATTTGTGCAATGTTTTATTAAACCGAAATAGCTTTGCATGGTTGCGTTGACTTCCTGCAATGTCATTTCGCCGCGCTCGTACGCTTTTACAATGTACTTTATGCGGGATCTCATTCTTTTTACTGTTGCGGATCTTAACCTTATTTCATCTTTGTTTATTATATAACCCACAAAATCAATATTGCAGGTTGTTGGTCTTATGACAGTTTTGTTATTTAGGTTTAATTTCAGATTTTTAAGCAGGAAATTTTCGACTTTCTCCAATACCTGCCATAGTCCCTCCTTGCTGTCGTGTAAAATAATACAATCGTCTGCGTACCGTATCACATATTTTAAATGTAATTCATGCTTTAGGTACTGATCTAACTCATTCATATAGATATTTGCAAACATCTGACTTGTTAAATTACCGATCGGCATACCTTTATCGAAAAGCATTTCGCGCGGATCTATCTCGCAAGGATCTACACCCAACGGCAACCCGAAGGCTCTTTTCTCTGAATTGATGATTTTATCAAACAATTTTATTAAACGCTCGTCTTTTATGCGCCGTTTCAAAATGTTTAATAAAACCTCGTGATCCACCCGGTAAAAGAATTTTGAAATGTCAAGTTTCAAGTAATAATATTGTTTTGGCTTTCTGTCTGTCTGCCTTAACCAATATTGCAGCCGGTCGGCTGCTTTTTCTCTGCCTCTTTCTTTGATGCAAGCGTAACTATCTTTTATATAGGTTTTCTCATATAGCGGATTGAGTAGCCTATAAACCGCCCATTGCAAAACGCGATCCCGGAATTGCAACGCCATAATAAGCCGTTTCTTTGGCACATGAATATAAATAATTCTGTACCCGCTTACTTTGTAGCGCTCCTCCTGCAGGTCGTTGTATAAATCGTTTAAATGCGTGTCAAGTTCTAAAGAAAACCGCATTATTTCGTTGCGCTCGCTTTTCCCTTTTCGTGCATCTAAATAGGCGGCATAGATGTTACTATAACTTGCGACCTGTTCATACGTTACGTTAAATTTTTTCATTATGACCTTAATTTCTCCATGCGTTACGCCCTTCGCTTGCGTTACTAACCGTATTCATGGAAATTTTTGTTTTGCTCATATTGCTATAAGCAGGGTAATATGCCCCTTTTCTTCTCTCTGTACTGTACGCCGCCCGCGTGTTGCGGCGTATGCTGACTAATTGAGAAAAGCGGAAAACAGCCCCACATTCACATTGGAGATAGAACGCGGGTTGTTGAAATTGCCGTTAGCCTCTCCGGCGTTACCGCCATTGCCATAATTACCGCCACGAATAAGCAACCGTTACGGCATACTACCCATAGTTGATTTATTATTTTAGCTTATTAAGCCAACTACCTAAAATTTTACCCATTTCCTCCAACTTCTCGCACCACTTGCGTTGATCGTCAAGTGGTATTAAAACGCCTCTTGTATTCATCTTTGGATCTACCGCAATCATTAAAAGTTGCCTTAGATTATAAATTTTTGCATCAACCTGCGTTAATGCTGTTTTCTTATGCTCTTTCTTGACTGCATCTGATAAACCTTCTAAGATTTCATACATTGATTTTTCAATCTGTGCGCCGATCGCATTTCCTATGCGTTGTTTTCTTGGAAACTGTTTGTTGTATAAACAATCGTGACCGTATGTGATCATTTCTCTTGTTTTCTTCATAATTAAAAGATCGTCTTTGGGTTCGGGTGGTTTTGCTGTCGTTCTGAAATTTCTTTGCATTTTGTTTTATGTCCTCATTTTCAGAAATAGGGCGTATGCTGCCGCATACACCCGCAGGAATTACGCATAAAGCGCAGGATCCACATAAGCGGAAAACAGCCCCACAGCCACATGGGAGAAAGAACGCGGGTAGTTGAAATTGCCGTTAGCCTCTCCGGCGTAACCGCCAGTGCCATAAGAACCGCCACGAAAAAGCAACCGTTCGCCGTTGTTACGAAAATACATGTAGCCTCTGCCGGTTTTGTCCGTATTTGGAAATAATGCTAACGCTTTTAAAAGATCCGGGATTGTTACGCCGCTTTTTGCTGTTAATGTTCCGAAATCTTTCGCGCCATATCCCGCGCCGTCGTCTGCCTGCTTATGCTCTACTGTTGTTGTGATATGGAAACCGGTTGTACCATTTGCAGGGTTTCCGGTATAATCAAACTTTAATGTGCCGGTTGTTCCCGGTGCGACTAATGATCCGTCCTGTAAAATCGCTTTCCATGCCTTGCTATTTGCGCTCAAATCCGTTTTGTGAATAGCTGCGTTATTGTTTGGTATGATCTGAATTTCTCCGTCAACTAAACGCGCTACAACCCATTTGTGAACGTCGCCCACAATGTCACATACGCCCAACGCCTCCCATGCCTTGCCGCCGGTGCCGGTTAATGTTCTGTAAACGTTTGTCGGGTTCTGTGGGCTTAATACACCATGCTCATAAGTCTTTACATGATGCCTGCCGTTGTTTGTGTTACCTCTAGGCTCTAATCCCTGTGCTGTGATTAAGTTGTGTAATACGCCCCACTCTGCCGCTGTCATAAGATGCCAACCGGCACCCTTGTTATAACAAACCTCAACCGCACGATCAAAAGTAATGCAGTTTGCAGGATCCTGATTTGGGATAGAGTACGCGCGGTTATTCTTGATCACGTTGATATATTTTGAAACATAAATATACGGCACCACTTTATCGTTGATGATAAAAGCCGGGTGCGGCGTGTGTGCTGATCCGATCCCTAGCTCGTCCAAATAAACAAGCGGTACTTTTACCATTACCGAAGGAATACCTTGATCGTCTAAAATAATTTCCTCGTTTGCTGCTGCGCCTCTTAAATCTTCGTAATTACTCATTGATATATACCTCCTCGATGCTCCATAATATTAAAGTACATTTTGAAATGTCAAAATCTTTCTGCACTCTTTCAACGGTCTTTTTACCTTCTGCGTCTGCTTCTCCCTCGATGTACTCATATTCCTTTGGCGGGATTTCAACCTGCGCAACGTAATTTTCGCCCAATCCGAAAACTAAATTGCCGTCTGCATCGGCGCAAATGTCTTTTTTTACGGTGTCGTCTGTCTGCAAACGCGGTAATCTCATTGCGATTGCATCGCCGATCCATAAGGTGTTACCTTCCAATTCGTAACCGATTTTGCGCCCCTCGTTTTTTTCAACTACTTTAATTGTTGGTTTTGCCATTAGATTTTACCTCCAAAAATAAAATATTTTATCGTTACCGGTTCCGTCGGGCAGTCCTCAACCTCGATTTTAAAACCGTTTAACTGCTTGTCCTTAATTCTGATTGCGCGCCCCTGCTGCAAATTGTCGCAAAACGCCAACACAATATAATTTAATGTATTGCGTGCGTCTTTTAACGCAACTGTTACTTTCTCGGTGTTAAATGGGTATGTTTCTTTGCTCTTTACTTCCACCGATCCAACCTCGAAATAAGTATTTTCTAATTCTCTTTGGTGCTGTAATAACTGCACGATCGCCATATTTGCAATAATCATAGCCTCGTTTATGCCGTTATCCATGTGGTTCATGTTCTGTTGATTAAACCCCGTACCCGGTTCGATTATCCCGCCCGGAACCGGCGTTAATGTAATCGTTTTATCCGGGTTCTGCGTTACCGCGTATGTGTTTGCTTTTTCAGTACGGCGGTTTTTCCATAATATCAGATCATACATTTATCTTTTTCCTCCTATTCGCGTTTTATCGTTATTCTGATGCCTATTGTTGCGGTTGCTAATGTATCTTTTGGCGTGTTATAGTCTTTGCTTTCCAACAAATCGCCGTTTACATCGTATAATTTCGCGTTTGTGATTTTTCCCTGCTCGTTATCATCAATGTATAAATAAAAAGTGATGTTATCGGTGCCTTTTATTATCTTTCCTATGGTTCCTTCTTTCACTTTTCCGTTAATGGTGTATGTCGCACGCTTTACGATACTTTCCGTATAGTCCACAAGCCGATCTTTTAACATTTTAGCCCTCCTCTCTTGCGTAATCTGTGCCGCATATTTTTAACTGCGTAACTGCTGCTGTTACGTCCTCTTGCACCGTTACCGCGCTTTCTGCCATTGTAAATGGTGTATCTTCCCCGATTATTGCGTTTTCTTCTCCGCACGTTCTTATCGGTGTTGTTTCTGCCTCTGTGGCTGTTTCTATGTTTACAACGCTTTCCTGCGTTTCAAATGGTGCCTGCATCGCTAAACAGCACTCAACGCCGCACACAAAAGCCCCGGCGCTTTCATAACTGTTTACATAAGAAAAACCGGCTACACTCTGCGTATAGTCGGCTTTCTTTATTGCTGTTATGTTGTTGTCAAAATTGCAATGCTCATTTTCTCCTGCTGCCGGTTCAAATGCCATAAAGATCAAATCTTCCAATTTGTATTTTATGGTTGTTTGTCTTTGCAGGGCAAATTCAAAATATATGTTTAATGGTAAAATTTCATCAATGATACTGTTTATTGTTTCCAAACTTCCCGCATCTGTGTTAATCTCTACGATCATTTCAAAATTTGACATATCGTTTATTAACCTTATTCCCTCGGAATAGTTGGATAGCATCGCCGTTAATTCTTCTAGGCTCATTTTGCGCCGGTTCATCATTGATATTATATATATTTTTCTATCGTCTAAACTCTGCGCCGTCTTTGGTGTAATTCCTAACAGCTTTTCAAATCTCTTTACTCCGGTTTCGTCTGCTGTAAATACAAACATATTCCGTATTACTTCCGTAATAGAGGTATTCAATTTTGTAAATTCAATGTCCTCCGCTTTTGCGATTTGCTGTATATCCTTTATTTGCTTTATTACTGGTGGATAGTGATTTAAAATCATTGTTTGCATAATATCACACCCCTAACCGGTATTGCGTTCGGATCTAACAGTAGGTTTTCTTCTCTGCCGTTTAAAGCTGTGTTCTGTACGTCTATGATGCCTTCCACGCTTGCGATCGCTGCGTTTACCTTTAATATTCTTACTGTTATGTTTTGTTCATTCTCCCAATTTTTCGCAAGCTCTAAAAAATAACCGTCGATTTTTTCCTGCACGCTTGCCAATAGATCCGCCCATGTATAGCCGGTATCTATCGTTATTTTTGCCTCTATTTTTACGCTTTCCGATGTGCAGGCTAATACATCTACCACATGATATATTGCAGCCTCTCCTGCGCCCTCTCCCTGCCGTTCTATCGGATCAATTATTTTCTGTACGTCCGAAATAAGCGTATTGTTTGGCGTTTTATATGTACTGTCAAGAAAATAAATCTTTATCCTCTTTTCCTGCGCTGTAACCCTATATATTTTACACGCGCCCACGCCCTCTATTTTGTGCATGATTGCTTTGTACTGCGCCCGGTTCCCGCCAAATGCCTGCGCCGCTGCAACTATCGAAAGATAACGCGCGCGAAAATCTTCGGTTTTTTCCTCGCCCCTTGCGGGTGTTAAAAGTTCCTTCAGCTCTCCGCTTTCGTAACCGTCAATATATTCTATTGGTGTTAAATCGTCCTGCTTTGCATTTCCACCGGTGCCGGTCTGCTCGCACATAAGCCGGTACGTTAATTGTGTTATCTTTTCTGTGCATATATAAGTTAATTCGCCTGCCGAAAAGCGGGCGTTAATTGCTATTTCTGTGTTAAACTCTGCCTTCCAAACCGCGTTAGTGGCTGCGTATGGTGTTATACCCTTTTCTTTCGCCCTCAATATTAAATGCTCTCTGTCGGCTGTTTCTGCATATCCGTTTTGATCTATCAATTCTAATTCGATATATGCCTTCTCAAATTCTGCCGCCGCGCCCCGGAATGAATGATCTATAAGTGTGCCTTCCTCGGTGCTTGTGTCCGGTTCGATTGCAGCTTTTAAATCAATCATAATATTGTTTTGTGTTTTATCCTCGAAAGCCATTTCGCACCTCCTTTATGCCGCTGTTGGTTTTGCAATCTGTTGATCTTTAAATTCTATATCGCCGTATATGGTATTGACTACGAACGATACCGTTAAAACATCATTTTCCATGCTTACCGAAAAATCAGATATACCTTGTATATTTTCATTGACTGATAAACAATCCTCCGTCATTCGCTGCGTTTCTGCCTCTATATATTCCTTGGTGTACCCTTGTCCTATTAGATCCTCAAACTCGTTACCGTAATCCCATGTGTAAACATAATACCGGTAACGCGGTGTTTGTAATGCTAGCCAAATCCATATTTTAATAGCCTCTAATCCCTCTACGATGTTCCCGGTTAATTGCCCGGTTTTAAAATCTATTTCGTACTCTTTTGGTGTTTGGCTTTCTTCTTGCTGTTCTAATTCCTCGTCGTCCTCTATGTATGTGGGTAATAAACTCATTTTTACACCAACCTTTCTAAAATAATATACAATTCGTCGCTTACTCTATATACTGCTACTTTATCGCCTTTTTTTAGCGCGCCTATGAATGTATTCTTATCTTTCTTTGAAGGTGTGGCATTATCAACCGCATAATGATAGCCAGTTTTCAAATGCTCCGCGATCAATAAATCGCTGCCCGACAATTTAAGCGCACCAATAGCGCACGTTGTCGCACTCTCCATAACTCCGATTTGAATAGGCGCGGTATTATCCTTTTTCCCCTGTTCCCGCATCGTATTTAAAATTTCCTCGTATGGGTTCATGTTCCGCGCCTCCTATTCTTCTGTTTCGTCGTATTCCTTGCTATCCATAATGTTTTTAAAATTAAGTTCCAAACTCATTATGTGGGTTCCGTTCTCCCATGTATGCGTATCGCTGTCAATCCAAAACACGCCGTTTAAACCGGTTGCCTTGTCGTAAACCTCTACACCATTACCTGCGATGCAGGATAAATCGCCGTTGATGCCGTCAAGCGTTACTTTCTTTTCTACGCCGGACAACATATTTTTTGCTGCTGTTTCTGCATTTATGCCCTTTTCTTTTGTATAGATCTGTTGGTATATTCCGTATTTGTCGATCCAATTACCGTTTTTTACCTCTCCGACCTGCTTTTTGTTCTCGTCGTAAATCTTTACAACGTTTACCATGCTGTCTATGGTTTCCTCGTATTTCGTGTTTGTTATGTTGTATTCATCTGCAAGCACAAAATTTTTAACAATCGTTCCTTTTACCTTTACCGTTAATTTCTTGCCTTCCATGCGGCATATATATTTTTTCCCGGTCTGCCTTGCCGCTTTTGTGTACGCCATCATAATAATGTCGTATATGCTGCTGCCGTCAATTATCATTTTCTTAATTGTCGCCTTTGTTTCTACAACTGTGCCGGTATCAATTTCAAAATCAGCGCATACCTTTTTTGTTATCCTCTCTGCGGTTGTATTTGAAAAATTATATACCCCGGTACTTTTAAGAAGGTGGTTTAGCAGATCCGTACATGAATATGTAACGGTTCCGGTTTCGCTCGTTGTTTCCTTTGTTATTACCTCGCCAATGAATAAAGTTGTATTGTTTTCATATAGCTTTATTGTGTCGCCCGCCGCAATTTTTAACTTCAAATCAGTTACGTTTTTATCGTTTGGCGCATTTATAACGGCTATTTCTGCCGTTCTTGCTGCCTGTGATGTTGAACCGCCCCAACTTACACTAGATACCGCCTCTGTAATATCTGTTGTATATACATAACCGTCTTTGTATTTTATCCATTTTACTATCATACGTTAATTACCAAATTTTGCCCCGGATATATTAAATTTGGGTTGCCGCCGATCACTCCCTTGTTTTGGTTGTATATCGCGCGCCAATTCGCACTACTTCCGGTTAAATTCTTTGCGATCATACTTAAACAATCGCCTTTTTTTACGGTATATGTTGTACTGTTTACGGCTTTTGCTGTTCTCTGTGTTGCTGCTGCGGTAACTTTCTTTGTAACTTTTTCTTTTCTTTTTGAGGTTTTAACTTTAACTTTCCGATACTCTTTAAATTCCAACGTGAAATTTATATCTTTTGTGCCGTCGTTTTCGCCCCATGTGAAACTTTCTATTGTGCAATCCATGTTTATAGGCGTTCCGGTCATTGTAAGACTTAAAACGCCGTTGTTTTTCATTTTTTCAATGGTTTTTACGCTTTCTTTCGGTGTTGGGAATGTTGAATACTGGCAAAAGCTGTATTTTTGTTTCGGAAAAATAGAGGAAAAGGAAACCGTTTTTAGTTTCCTTTTCCCGATCAAATTTATTTCTCCTAATTTATTGATGTTGACCTGCGTATTATCGCTTTCGCTCGTTAATTCGTATTCCGAAGGCAATATTGCAAATCGAAAACTTTTTTTATTCTGTCTTAACCATATTTCCATTTGCCGCCCTCCTTTACGGTGTGTTAAATGCTACTTTCTTTAATTTGAGTGCCAACGCCTCGGCTATTCTGTCTATATCTTCATCGCTACGCACTTCTATTTTATCCGCTAATTTCTGAATATTTAGCGTGATGCCTCCGGATCCGTTTTGTGCTGCGCCGTCTTTCCGCGCCATTTCCACACTTTTATCATGTGGATATACCCGCGAACCTTGCGGCAGGTCTACGATCTCGCCGCCTCGATCATGTATGATCGCTGCGCCGCCTTTCCAATTATCGGTACCTTTGTAAAGCATCGGTATTGTTGGTATATTGATACCAAAACTTTTACCGCCTAATCCCGGTACCCAATCCGGTATAGAAATATTTAATTTGTTAATGCCGGATATTGCGCCGTTTATAATTCCGATAACTGCGTTAATTGGCGCTTTGCACAATGCCGCCAAACTGTCGAATACGCCTTTAAAAATCGTCTTTATACCTTCCCATGCTTTACGCCAATTTCCGGTAAATACGCCCGAAATAAACGTTGTCAAGCCGTCGAATATTGTTAATACTCCGCTTATGAGGGAGGCTATTGTGTTTACTGCTGCCGATATTGCGCCCTTAATCGCCGAAAAAGCCACTTTTACAACCGGTACGATAACCGCCATGCTCTTTTTAATTAGTGTTGCTATTGCGCCAAATACAACGCCTACAACGATTTTTAATGCCTGCAATACTGCTTTCGCTGTGCTGCAAGTGCTACTAATCTTTTTTCCGAATATTGTAGCTATAACATTTGCTGCGGCTCTAACCACTTTTCCGATCGCTCCAAATACTGTACTAAAGATTGTTTTTAAATTATTTATAATGCTGCTTGCGCGTGTTTTGATGTTATTCAGATTTGCGCTGAATTTTTTCATATCAACGCCGCACCTGCTTAAAACTTTCTTTATCGCATTTCCAACCGCTGTAAAAATGCTTTTTACAATATTAAGGCTCTTAAAACTGTTGATTGCACCTTTTACCGTTCCTGCTATCAGCTTAAACGGTGCCTTTATAATATTTACCAAACCGGATAATGCGCCGCGTGCAATCGTTTTTAATCCATTCAGTGCGCCCTTCCAATCTCCGGTAAATATGCCCTTTACAAATTGCGCCACGCCTTTAAAAATCGTTTTGATATTCTCGATTATCGGCTTTACCGCCTGCACGAAACCGTTAATATATCCTTTGGCTGTGCTTATTGCAATATCCCATGCGGAGGCTACAAGATCGAAAGCTCCCGCAATTTTGTTTACTGTGCTTTCCGGCAGGAATGTTGAAAACGCCCCAACCACGAAATTTTTTATTGCATTGATCTTTGTTTTAAATATGTTTCCTATAACGTCTACTGTGCCGCCTGCTGCCGTCTGAAATCCCTTTAATGCGGTTTCTGCATCTCCGCTAAATATGCCCTTTAGCATCGTTCCAATGCCTTTAAAAATCGTTGTGAAACCGTCAAATATTTTCTTTACGTCCTGCACAAGCCCGGTAAACGTCGCCTTTATTCCCGATGCAACCGCTTTTATTCCCGGTAATAATGTATTGAATACGTTTATTATTCCTGCTGCTATATCCGGCGGGAAAATGTTTTTAATGCTGTTTCTGAAATCTTGCGCCGCGCTATCCCAATTACCTGTAAATGCACCGCCAAAAAATTCTAAAATTGCATTAAACGCTTTTAATCCTTTGTCTACTGCTGTTACTATGGTATCAAATGCCGCTACTGCGCCGCCTACGATTGTTTCAAACGCGCCGCCCGCTGCATCTGCTCCTTCGCCTACACTTCCGGCGAACTCTTTTTTGAATATCCCGGCTATATTTTTTACAAAACTAGAAATCTTTCCCGCTATGCTACCGACTGTATTCCCGATTGATGTAAACTTATCTTTGAACCCCTGCACCGAAAAGCCCGCTTTTTCAAAAGCGTTTTTAAACCAATTTCCCGCATTTTGCAAGAAGGCTTTTACTTGATCCCAATTTTTTATAATTAAAACTGCCGCTACCGCAATCGCCGCCAATACTCCTATAACAATTCCTGCAGGGCTTGTTATAGTTCCGATAATGCCGCCGAAATTCGCTATTGTCTTTGTGATCGTTCCGAAAGTTCTTTGTACGGTTCCAACCATTGTAACGACTTTTCCGAATACCATAATAATAGGCGGTATCGCTGCCGCGATTGCCGCCCATTTCATAATACTATCTACTTGCGCATCACTTAGATTATTTATATAATCTGCTGCCTTTTGTACCCATGATACGAATTTTTTCAAGTATGGTAATAATTTATCGCCTATTGTTATCGCTATTCCTTCTACCGCTGATTTTAATAGCGTTAATTGTCCTTTTAAGTTATCAAGCATTTTTGCAGCCATAGCCTCCGCGCTGCCGCTTGATCCGTTTATTGCCTCTGTCAATTTGTCAAAATCTGCTGCGCTTGCGTTTACAATGGTTAGCAAGCCCGACATACTTTCTTTTCCCGCTAAAGTAGTCGCGTATGATGCTTTTTCAGTTTCCGACAAACCGTTAAATGACGTTCGCAGGTTGTTCATAACTTCCGCGAAACTTTTCATATTTCCGCTACTGTCTGTTAGGCTTATTCCTAACTTTTGCATAACCGCCGCTTGTGCGTCTGTTGGCTTTGCCATGTTTGCAATCACATTTTTCAAAGTTGTACCTGCTGTACTTCCTTTTATTCCTGCGTTTGCCATTACTCCCAGTGCTACGGAAATATCCTCTATGTTATAGCCCATTGCACCCGCTGTCGCTGCGCAATATTTAAAACTTTCGCCTAACATTGTAACATTGGTGTTTGCGTTTGTAGATGCCGCCGCCATAACATCGGCAAAACGCCCGCTTTCTTTGGCTGACATTCCAAACGCTGTTAAACCGTCCGTAACAATGTCGGAGGTTGTTCCTAAATCTTCCCCGGCGGCGGCTGCAAGGTTCATAATACCCGCTATACCTGCGGTCATATCTGCGGTTTTCCACCCCGCCATAGCCATATACTTCATAGCCTCCGCGCTTTCACTTGCGGAAAAAGAAGTAGTTGCGCCCATTTCTTTAGCTTTTGCCGTTAATGTCGCTAAATCCTGCGCGCTCGCGCCGGATATTGCGCCCACTTCTGACATTGCCGCCTCGAAATCAGCGGCGGTTTTTACCGCCGCCGTTGCCACACCCGCGATCGGTACGGTGATCGCTTTTGTTAGGGTTGATCCAACGCTTGTAATTGTCTTGCCCGCGCTCTGTATCTGTTTCCCGGCTTTTATTGCCTCGTTTCCCATGCTGCGCATACTGTTTATCACTTCTTTAGACGGCTTTGTAAAACCGTCTATAAACTGTATTGCTGTACTTATTACCCTGCCCACATCAACCACCTCCTCCGAAGGCTTTTTCTATTTCTTTGTTTCTTTCCTCTTTGTCGCGCAATTCCTGCCGCATATACGCCCGCGCTATGCGCTTTTGCCCTTCCGGCAGGCTCATGTATTCAAACGGTTTCCAATTTTTAAAACGATAGTGCAGGTAATCCATTTGCACCTCCCTATCGCTTTCAATTAGTTTTTTACTGTTTTATCCGTTGTTTCCTCATTCTCAAAACCGCTTAACTTTGCAATCTCTGTGGAAATCCTGTTAATTTCTCCCTTGAAAATTTTCTTTGTAGCGTCCGCAGGCGTTGCAACTCCTAAATGCTTTAAAAGCTGTTCGTTTTTTAAATCCGGTTCAATAATTCCGGCGGCGGCGATTTTGGCGTTTGTGCTAAATGCCCTGCCGTAATCAACCTTCCCTTCTTCATCTAATCCACTTGCGGATAAACCACCGAAAAGATCGCCGTCTACTGCCTGTATTGTTACCTCTGCATCTTCTCCGACGATTTTAGATAACTGTTTGCTCTTTAACTTCTTTGTTTCGATCTTGTCAAATTCGCCCTTGTCAACTGCTAATAATCTTTCTACTAAATTCATGATTGTTTTTCTCCTTTACATGAAAATAGGGCGCATCATGCGCCCTTTAATTGTTGTTTTAATTGATTGTCTGCATCGGCTCCCAATCTTGGAAAGTAAAGCCATAACTTTCCTCCCCGGTCTTTCCTGCCTCCCAATCGGATAAAATCATTTTGTCGATCACGCAACCGTAATATGCTACGCGCTCCGCGCCGATTGCGTCCGGATCATTTACATTTGAAATGATTGTGTGTGTCGGTGTCTTTCCTGCCTTGACAACCTTATTTACCTTATTCATTACAAAACTGTTGATTTTGTGTAACTTCAATTCGCCCTTTGGCTCTAACCCTGTTACTTTCTGACCGTCTACCAAATTTTGGCATTGTGAAATTGCTGTTTTCTTTAAAGTTACCTCTGCTTTGCAAGCTGTGACCTGCGCTAAATATTCGCCGTCAAACCACACTTCGCCCCATGTTCCATTTATAACCTGCTCCGGTCTAAAACCTTTCATGTTCTTTTACCCTTCCTTTCTGCCTTAGATATAAATAGGCATTTTAATATCTTCGATCGCATCTAAGATTTTTACATTTCCTGTTAAAAATACAAACGCGCCTGTGTCTGCTGTTATAATTTCCTCGTCGCTACATTCGTCAACGTCTTTTACGGTTCCGTCGTCGAGTGTTGCCTGCAGCCCTTTACCTTTTAAATACTCTCTGATCGCGTCCGCATCTAATCCAACCGAATAGCTACTTACAATACCGTCGCGCTGCAACTGTGCAAAATAGCTACTAATTGCCGATAACAGCAGGCATTTATTGGAATATGAATTTGCGTATTTTCCTAAATAACTATCCTGTGCCGTTTTGGTAATATCGTCGTTTATCATATCCATAGCCTCGACAATTTTAATTTTCTTGAAACTGTCGCCCTTGCCGTCTACTGTTGTTACGAAACTATTAACACCTCTTGCAACTTTTACCTTCTCACCGTCATAAAAAACAATAAATTCCCCTTTATCTACCGGCGTATCAATATCAGTAAGCCGCGTACAATCCGATAATTCAGAAAGTGGCGCGTATGTGCAAGCAATCGTCATAGGTGTACCGGCGATTAGTCCGGCAATTCTCGCGCAATACTGTTCTGCTGTGTATTTCGTATCAACTGTTGTTTTTGTTCCATTCTTCGCGGTTACGGTTTCCGTTTTTACTGCCGTTTCTGTTGTGTAGTTGATAATACCTTCGTTATCTGCCGCCGTATTTGGTAATACCGCTTTGATCTTCTTTTTCTTAACGTCGCGCATGGTTTTAACCCATGTTGCAACTTCCTGTGCCTTCTGATCGGTTTCAACTGTCGGAATAGCCAAATAATTAAATTTGATTGTTTCCGATGCTTCCATAGCCTTTTTATAGCCCGCGTCGATCGCCGCTTTTTCTGCGTCGTCTGCAATTCCCATGCAATACACAATTACCTTCTTCGGGGCATTTGTGTAGCCAATCATTGCAAGTTTGATCTGTTCTACCGTTGCATCTTTTAAGCTGTCCGGTATGTCTTTCTCTGTTACAACCGTAACCGGATTTACCGCCGGTGCTGCTAATGTGTCTTTTACCCATAACATCACGATCCCGCGCTCGCCTCTTGTTACTGCTGTCATTGCTTTTTCTATAAAGCTAATTGTTATACTTGGTGCGCCCATTTTAAACCTCCTTAACCTTGCGTTACTTTTACGCCTAATCCTTCCGCTATCGGCGCGGTTTCTTCTCTCTGCGTATTTTCCTTGTAATCAATTTGGATATTTATTTGTAAAATATCTTGATACTCGCCGATGTAATCATGCGTAAATTCTCCAACTGTCAATTTTCGATTTTCAACAAAAAAAATCAGCCCGAAAAGGTCTTTTATTTCGTCTACCTTTTCAAGCTGATCTAATTCGTTCTTTTCCTTTTGGAAATATGTTATTTTAACTGTAAAACCGCCTTTTGCAAAATTTTTTGTTTCTGCGCTGCTGCCTCGATCTAAAATTTCCGTAAAGAAACAAGGGGCGGCGTACCCCTCTTTTATTTCTTTTCCGTAAATTCTGTAATTGGGCGGCGCATATTTTTTGCTTAAAAGTTCGTTTATTGCTTTTTTTATATCTACGTTTTTAATTCAAATCGCCCTCCTTTAATATTTCGTCTATCATTTCTTCAAACCGTTGCGGTGCTATGTTCTCGTACTCGTTTCTTGTTTTTTCCATGATATGTTTACCGGGAACAAAACCAACGATCCTGCCGCCCCTTACAAGGTTATGACCGTTTTCTATTAAATGAAAATGCCTTGCGCTATTCCACACTAAAGCCGTTGCGCCTACATTTTCCTCTATAACTTTTGTTCCCCATTTTCTTTTAATCGCTTTGTTTTTTTCGCTGCCGGTTCTCTCATGCGGCTTTAATTCTGAATTGGCGCGCTTTTTTGCAGCGTTTTTAAAATCTTTTCCAATTCCTTTTAGTGTTTCTTTTGCTTTCTCCGGTGCCGTCTGAATTGCTTTCGTTAAATCTCTTTCCAATTCCTCTAAGCCCTCGATCTCAAAATCAAGCCCCGCCGCCATAGCATCGCCTCCAAAATAAAAAGCTACCGCATTGCTGCGATAGCCTTCTTGTTATTGTATTTCCTCGATGCTGCCATTATCCATATTAACAGAATACTCTTTTAGTAATGTTCCGCTAAATAACAGTTTTGCATCGTGTTCCTCTCCGTCCACATAATCGTATATGCTTACGTCTAGCGTGTTGCCTATGACAGATATTTTTGTTGTTGTTTTGTAGTTAAAGTTTACGATTGCATGAATTTCTTTATCGTCTTTGAAATATTCCTTGTAATAGCTTAACGCATATTCTTGAATATCTACATTTTCCGCAATAGTCGAAATTCTCCAATTTCCGGTAACATCGTTTCGCACATCTGAAACGCTAAAATACGCGCCTATATCATCAATGTTTTTTCCTGCTGCCGGTTCCTCTGCCTTTTCTGTCGGTTCCTGTTCTACCGTTTCCGGTTCTCTTGTTTCTATTTCCGTTGTTTCCGGTTGTACCGTTTCTGTTGGTGTCTTTAACTCCGGTGTGGTCGTTTCTACTTTTGTTTCCGGCTCCTTTTGTCCGTCTGAATTGTCTTTCGGTATCAGCAAACCGATAAAAACAATTACAATCAGCCAAAACCACCACTTTTTCCATATTTTCTTAGAAGGGTTTACCCCCCCCCTAGAACTTTTGTTCGTTTTTTTGTTTTCTGCCATAGACTGCGCCTCCTCTATTGTTTTTCTGTATTATACCTCCTTCTTTGTCATTTGTCATTCGCATTTAATGTTATTTTTTCTATCGCCGGATTTTCTGTTAATTTTTCGGTGCATACAATTTCTAACATTTCGTTGCGTTCTCTGACGTTGATTATAGAAACAATCTGAAAATATCGGTCTTTGAATTTAATAAACATATCCGGCATTACCTCTTTATGGTAACGCGTTGTTATTTTATATGTTAATTCCGGTCGTATTCTCTGTGCCTCTTGGTACTCTCTGCCTCTTGTTGGTTCAACACTCGCCCAAACTGTTTTTATTTCTTCTAAAACTTTTTCTGTTTGCAATAACTCGTTCTGTTTCTCGGTGTATCTGCAAAACGTAACTCTTTTATTTGTTCGTCCTATATCCATAATGCCACCTACTTATTTTGTAATTGCAGCATTAACGATTTTGTCATTTGGCTAAATTCTTCGCCAACTTTCCCGGCGGGTGTTCTATTTTCATACCAATAGGCAATTAGTAATTTTAAATACACCTTTTCAAGTTCATAAGTTATTGTGTTTCCTTTTTCGTCTTTTTCCGGGTATTCTTTGCCGGTTGCATTTTTCAAATACTCTACTGCTGCCGTAATAAGCATTTGCAATAACTGATCGTCCTCCTCAATGTCAACGCGCAAATACTCTTTTACCTCTTGTAAATCAATCATAGTTACACCTGCCTTTAAAGCGGCGGTTTCCCGCCGCCCTTATTGCTGTTATTTATTCTGTGCCGCTGTCTGCTGCGCCATAAAATCAGCTACTACCGCGCTTTTTTCATCGCTTGCGGTTGTTGTCATTGTGTACCCTAATTTGGTACCTAATGCAATGATATTTTCGCGTGACATTTTTTCAATTTCTGCCTGCGTGTAAGTTTTTGTTTCTTCGGCTGCTGACTGTGCGGCGGTCTGCTGTACGTCTGTTGTTGTCTTAATTGTATGCTCTGCCATGACGATCGCCTCCTCGTCGATTGCTTTAATATCCAAACGCTCGCGTACCTTGATGCCGGTCTGATCTGTTTCCCACAATTTGCCCGCGCTACTTGAAATGTCGATTGTCAATGTTTCGCGATCGAAAATTGTAATCGCCTCTTTTAAGTCGCCGCATACAATCGGCACTTTGTAACCTCCGTCGGTTGTTTTGCTTGGCATTGTTCTATTGCTTACCTTTTTAATTGGATATTTGCCAAATAACAGCGTGCTTGTTGGCTTTGTTGGATCCGGCTGTAAAATATATTTGCCGTCCTTATCCTTTAAGCTGTCAAGCCAATTATAACCGTCCTGATTTGTCACAACTCCCGCGGTTAATGCGATTGCCGGATCAAGTAAAATATTGAAAATCTTTTTAAGATCGTCTAAGCTGTCTACCGCTACCTCCGCATCTGCTGTAATTTCTCTTATTTTGGCAACAATCAAGAAATTTCGTGTTGCCTTCGCCTTCTTTGCGATCCACTTTTTCAGATACGAAATAATATTTTCGGCTGTGTCGTCTAAAAGTTCCTGCGTGATCTTTAAGATGCCGCCCTTCTTTTTTACCTTGTAATCTACTTTTTCAAACTGTGGTGTTGAAACGTCCGGAAACTCTGCCGCCTCGTCGATGTTATCAAACGGTGTCTGATCTGCGTAACGTTCAATTACCCTGCTGCCGCTTAATGTCTTTACCGGTTCCACATTTACAAGCGTTTCTAATGCGTCCTCTGATCTTCTCAATTCCTTAATAGCGGTTTTAATATCCTTTGGTACTGTTAAACCGCCGTCCTCGTCCTTTCCTTCGTTCATGGAATTAAGGATCTCTTTATCTTCTGTTGATAATTCGCCCTTTCCTACGGCTGCCTTAATTGCGTTTACAAATGCGCCTGCGATATTCTTCACCTTGTCCGCGATTGTCTTAGCTGCGCCTGCTGCCGCCTTTTCTCCCATTCCTTCTGTTTTTGTCACGTCAAGATCATAGACAAGATCGAACTGCGCCTGCAGTTTCTTTAATTCTTCCTTTGCGGTTGCCGCATCTTCAATTTTTCCCGCCTTGCAAAGATCCTTTACTTCCTGCTTTTTTGCGTTGATGCTATCAAGCATTTTCTTTAATTCTTCGTTCATGTGTGAGTATCCTCCTTGTTTTTTTGTAAAAAATAGAACTTAGATTAACTCTAAGTCCTCTAAAATCTCGGCTGTTTTTTGTTTTACGTCGTTTTCCGGTACCTTTGGTGTTTCCGGTTGTGTTGCATCTTTTAATTTTTCTGCTACCCTCTCCGCTAAATCATCAATATTGATCTGCTGTTGTGGCTGTTCCTTTAGCTTGTCCGGCAAATGGTTATATTTATCAAAATATTCACTTTTGCAGGCTGTTGCTTGGCTTTTTTCTGATACTTCTATATCGAAAAATTCCTGCCATTCTTTGCCGTTTTTCCATGTTTCGGCATTTATTAAACTGTCTATTTCTTCCGCTGTTACGCCCTCTTTGGTGTGTTGCATATAGGTATTTAATATAACCTTTTGGCAACCGTCCAAAATATCAGCCTCTTTTCTCATATCGTCTGCATTTCCCCATGTAACGCTACTTGGTTTATGGATCATCATTTGCGCATTTTCCGGTATGATAATTTTATCGCCTGCCATTGCTATAACGCTTGCTATGCTCGCCGCCAAACCCTCGACATATACGGTTATTTCTGCATCGTACCGCTTTAGAATATTATAAATAGCAATACCACCAAATACCGAACCGCCCCCGCTGTTAATATGCACATTTATTTTAGATACACCTTCAAGCTGATCTAAAAAGTCCTGTACGTCTTTTGGTGCTTTATCTTCCGGGTAATACTTTTGCCATTCCCCTAAACTCTCGCTGTTAATATCTCCAAAAAAGCAAAGATCCGCGGTTGTTTCTGTTTGGTTTTTAATCTCAATGCTGCCTACTGTTCTTTCCTTGTTGTACTTATCCTTTTTTTGTAACTCTAAGATTTTAGCCATTGTCGCCTCCTCCTTCCTTTTTTTCTTCTATGCCAATTTGCGCAACCTTTATATAATTACCGTTACAAATCAATTCATCGCCGCCTTCTTTTCGTGGCTTATTCATATATGATCTTGCCTCGTTTGGTGTATATATGCCGTTCTGCACATATCCGGTTAAAATTGTTGCTTGGCTCTTTGCGTCGGTACGCAAAATAACATTCTCGTTAAACTTGTAATACTTTCCTTGCCGTCTATCGCTCGGCTCTAATAGTTTGTAATCTAATTCCTCCTCATACTGCTTTAAAATAAATAATTCTGTATCAATATAAAAAGAAATGTTTTGCATTTCACTATTAGCGTAACTGCTTTTTTCATAGTCATTTATTTGATTTGGTTTTATGCCAAATGCGCCCGCAATTTGTAGCGCGCTATACTTCTTTAACTCAAAAAATTGACTATCCGTTAATTTGATGTTTAGCGGCTCTATTTTCATTCCGATCGGTATCGGGATAAATTTACCCGCGTTATTTGCGCCGTTTGCGTATTCTTCCAATCTTGCGATTAACGCTTTTTCCAACTTTGGCGACATATCGCCGGTGTACTGTAATACTGCGCGCGCTGTTAAACCGCCTTTATAAAGGTTGTTCAAAAAGTTTTGACTTTCAAGCCCGCCTTCTATGGTCGCTTTTAATATTTCTCTTACCGGTGCGCCACTATATCCGTCAAATGTCATTGATGTTTTAAAATGCAGTACATCGCCCGAAGGGAAAATATAACTTTCGCCGCTGTATTTATCTGTGTACCAATAGTAAATATCGCCGCTATCGCCAAATACGCCCTTGTCGTCAATCACTATTGTTGTATCTGCCGAAGGCATGATCCACAAATCCTTTATTTCTATTTCGCCGCCGTACATCATGCGGTTAAATTCGCGCCGGATCCACACATAGGCATTACCGTAATGATTTCTATTATTTTCAACCGTCGCCCAAAACGTCGAAGGTGTCATTTGCGGGTTTGGTCTTGTTTTTAATAACTCATACGCTTTGTTTGTTTCTGCCTCCTCTACGCCTCTATCTGTTTGCTGATAGAATTTTATAGGCATTTTCGCCAACGTTTCGGATAACATTTTAAGGCAGGTAAAATAAGTTACTTCGCTTAAAACCTTTTTAGGCGTTCTCGAAATTCCTAACCATTCTAATAGCTTTTCATCGTCTGCGCCTGCTGCCGGTCTTGCTGCTCTGTAAATCATATTTTTTATTTTTTCAAATAGTTTCAATCTTCTTTCACACCTGCCTTTTCAAACATTTTTAAATACGCCTCTATGCTCTGATCTGTCGTGATTTCCTCAACCTCTACGCCCATAGCCAATTTATGCGCGTCTATAATTGCATCGCATGGATCAATTCGTACTTTTTGCAGCATTTTATCTATTTTAATTTCGCCAAAACTGTTTGGCTCTGACAAAATAGCATCATTCATAGATCTTGTTAATAGCTTGTTTTTCTTGTCGTATTCCACATTATGCGCCTTTACTTCTAGTTGAAAATCTATTGTTGCATCGTTTAAGCTGCGTGCGCTCTGTTTGATTTCCACCAAATCGCACCAGAAATCTTCAAGATCTAACAAAAATGCGCTTGCATTATGCGGATCGTAACCGATTGCCGTTAAATCTATATCGTATTTATCAATAATATTGTGTAAATGCGCTAATATAGTTTTGTAATCGGTTTTTATGCCGCCTGCTGCCGTTGTTACCGTTAAAAGCCCCTCTTTTTGCCAAATGATGTACGGCGCGTTGTCCTCTTTGTCCATGTGTTCTTGCATACGCCTTTGAGGTATAAACGAATGGGAATAAATATAATATTTTTTATCCCCGGTATTTGGATCCTCGTATGGGAATATTAACGCAAGTGACGTTAAATCGCCGCCGCTTGATAAATCTAAGCCGCATATTGCTTTTTTTCCTCTGAAATCCTCTAACGTCCTATTGCTGCCGCATTTTTCCCATTCCGCAAGGTCTATAAAAGCGGTTTCTGCATTTGTAACCCATATATTTAGGGATTTTGTCAAAAAATCCCTCATTTCCTCGCCGCCCATTGATTTAGCTTTCTTTGCATCTTCCTGCATCTGTGAAAGCAATTCGGGATCATTTCCTGTCAATGGGCAACATTTGATCCAATTTTTCGGGTTCCAAATGTCGTCGTTTACGTCCATTTGGGCGATATAAATAAATTGCCGGTCGTTTACGTCCATTCCTCGTAAAACCCTCCGGCAATATTTGTATAATTCATAACATGGGGCGTTTAAATTAAAACCTGCCGTTGTTATGACTGATATTAACGATTGTTTTAGCTTTCGTGTACCGCCTTTTAACAGCTTGTACATTTGGTTATCTTTGTGCGCGTGGTACTCGTCTACAATGCCTAAATACGGTCGGAAACCGTCTATTGATTTTGTATCACGCCCCAATGCGCGTATAGTAGCATTGGTTATTTTCGCGGTAATCTCGCTTTTATAATCCTTTATTTCAAACAATTCTAGCAGGTCTGCATCTGCATTTATGAATTTTGATATTTCATTTAATACAATCCTTGCTTGATCTTGCTTTGTCGCTGTGCAATAGATTTGTGCGTAATTGTAGTTATCAAAATTACTACACTTAATACCCAATATTGCATTTAAAACACTTTTACCCTGCTGCCTCGCCACTTGCACATAACTATCAGTAAAACGACGTTTCCCGGTTTCTTTATGAACCCAACCGAAAAGGGAACCTAAAATAAACTCTTGGAACCCGGCGCAGGTAAACGTCTGATCGCCCTCGCCCTCTGCTATGGTTAGCTTGTTTGCAAGTTCTATTATGTCCTCTGCTTTTTCCAGATCAAAAATATATGGAAAATCCGAATCGTTCTTTTCTGATCTTTTCAGATCGTTTAAATGACGTTTGAACGCAAGCCGCGCATCTTCTCCAAACTCTTTCTTGTTTTTTAGGTTTTTTTCTGCAAATCGTGATATTCGATCGTTTGTTTTTAAAATCCTACTCATATTACTGTGCGTGTTTCATAAACTTATTTGCAGGTTTTTCTTCTTTTTCTTTCGGTATCACTAATTTGCACCTGCTCGAAATCGTTAATCCTAATTCTTTCGCGTTTTCGTTGCAGGCTTTCATAAGCCTATTTTGTATTTTAGAAAGATAGTTATATTGTGCGTATTGTTCCGAAATCTGTACATCTGCCGGTACCATGCTTTTTTTATCCGGCGTAAATTTGATTTTCTGCAACTGCTTTGTAACTTTGATATACTCGCTTTCGGCTTTAATATATCGTGCCAATACGTCACAATCTAAGTTAGTCATAATTTTTAAATCAACTAACTGTTTTGCTAATTCGTCGAACTTTTCCTTCTCTTTTTTTAATAAAAAATCGGGTGGTTTTACCTTATCTGCGGGGGCTGTGATCTCTGCGTTTTTTCTCTCTACATATTCCGCAATAGTCAAGTGTTTTCGCCCTTTTGCCGCTATTAGGTCAACCGGTTCTCTTGGTCTTGCCATTATCCTGCAACCCCCTTTTCAAAAAATCTCATTTAGGGAGTTTTTGCGCGAATTTAGGGGGGCTGCGGTCTTGGCAGGAACGGTTCAAAACTTTTTTGCACCCCCTACCCCGCAAGCCTCTTTTTATACTCGCTTATGCACTCCCTTAACGTTTGTTGCATCTGTGCCTTCTTTATCTCGTCTTTGTATGCCTTGCTTATCATGCTGTGTGTTGCCTCTGATATACTTATAAGGTTATCTAAGTCACAACGCCTCGAATAATCCTCCATTAACTCAACAATATGATGTACTGTATCAGCCGGTACAACCCTGCCTTCCGTGATGTATAAATATATATCTATGCCGGTATCTCTTGCCAATACTCTAGCGCGCGTTGCCTTCCATTCGCTGCTATTATAAAAAGCCTTTGCCGTTTGGTTTCTGCAATGTGCATCATATTCCTTGTGCCGTTCCCGGTTCTCCGCTGTCTTGTTTACGGTGTGTTCTTTACAATACCGCACACCCTGCGGCACCAACTTATTACAGCCGTTTCTATTGCAATACTTTAATAACGCCATTCTTTCGCACCTCCGGGCATAAAAATAAAGCGGCTATTTCTGTTTGGAAAATGCCGCTTTTAAATCGTTGGTTTTTGAATTGTAAATATCTTAACATAGTTAAACGGACTTGTGAAGGGTGTTAAATCGGGCGTGTTGTCAAGTGCCTCATTTACCTGCTGCCGCCCGCCGCCTATACTGCATCGGATCCAAAAAGAAATATAGCCATATCGCGCACAAGTGCGTTTTTATAATTCCTTACGGTCTTTTCGTTTAGGTTCTCATTATATCCCTGCTGCCCGCCTAAAATATCCGCTATTTCCTCGAATGTATAAACCTCCTCTACCTGTTTGCCATTCTCTACCGTTTTCTTTCGCTGTAAATAGCGCATTTCAATTACTTCATAACCCTTTTTGCCTTCAATCTTTTTTAAAGCCTTTTCTATGCGCTCTACATCGTTTTTACTGCGGTTATATGACGCTATTCTGTCCTCTAATAGCTGATCTTCGTCCGGCTTGTCAACCTTGTTTTTCTGATACCTTACAATGCTACCCGATGTTGATTTTTGGATCATTGCTAAATATCCTTCTTCGTCCGCAACGTGTTCCTTTAAAATGTTGAAACAATAAAGAATTTTCTCGGTATTCTTAAACGCCTCGTCTTTCATAGCTTTTTGACGCTCCAACCATGAAATACTATTCATTTTTTTAAATACCTCGTCGATTGTTACCGCTATTGTTTCTTTAATTTCTTTTGCTACCGCCATTTTTAACCTTCCTCCACTTCTCCGAAATATTTTATATACTTGTCCGGCTCGTTTTCGCCGATCCACTTTTTAACCTCTTTTTGGCTTGGCACCTCTAACATGTTCTCATTTATATTGCGAAAAAATACAACTCCTTTTTTCGTTATGTAAATTTCCTGTACCTTGTATTTGAACGCGTTTACCACGTCGCATATCTTTGTTGCTGTATTAGTATCAAAAAGCCTTGTTACCTCTTTTGCTTTACCGTCTATCATGGTTTGATATGTTAATATCGCTTTCAATCTGCATTACCTCGCTTTCCTGCTGCCTCTGCTGCGCTATTACCTTTGTTTGAAATACCTGCAATGCTTCGTATTGTCGGCGGTGTTTTTCTTTATTACTTATAAACGCCGTCGCCGCCTCTTTTAATGCTGTCGCCAACTCTAACGCCGGTTTCTTTACCGCCTCCCATAGATTTAAAATTGCTTTCTTGATCTTCTCAAAAGCTGTAATAATGTTTTTTCGGCGTTCCATTATGTAGGTTGCTGCTTTTATTGATATGCTACGCGGTGGGTTAAAACCAAAACGCCTTTTAAACTGTTTCTTTTTCTGCCGTCTGTTCATTTCGTCCTCCTTACAAATAATCTTTTTACGCTTTCTTTGCGCTCATGCAGCCAATATTTAAAAACCGCTTTGTAAAAAGCCTTCGTTTTCTCTTTCATGTTCCCTCCTATGCCTCGTATGTGCTTGTATTGGTCTTTGTTCGCGTTACTTTAACAATTCCTTTCGTTGTAATACTGATTTTCCCTTTTATACCGTTTCCCATATCTACGGTTGCTGATTGAATAAAGCCTTCACATATCGGATAAACAGTTTTATGCAGCAGGTCAACTGCTGCATCGGGAACTATAACCGTTGTGTTATTTTCTCCAAAAAGAAGATCTATTTTGTTATGCGCTCTTTCTTTTTGGCTTTTCTTGTGTGTATATATGCGTGCGTTCACACATTCGCAAGTTTCCGTTGCCAATTCGTCTATTTCCTCTTGGTTCCACTCGCATAATACTTTTCGCATCGCTGCCTGCTTGCAAAATTTACACGATCCTGTTTTTGTTGTTACCCCCCCCGCTGTTCGTTCCGCCTTTTCCACAATATCAGCTAACATTGTTTTGTACCTCCTTCGTATAATTTGTTTACTGCCGCCATGATCTCGGCGGCTTTCTTGGTTCCGATGCCCTTTATCTCTGAAATTGCTACCGCAATATCTGAAGGTTTTACCCTGCTGCCCGCTGTCTTTTTGCCGTCCTCGTACCCTGCGTTATACATATTTACTACGAAAGTTTCCATTTGCTTGTGATCCATGCGTTTAACGTTTTTATATTGTTCTCTGTTTAATTTAATACCTTTTGCCATGTGTGCCTCCTATATTTCCTCAATTCCGATTATGTTAATATATTTGCCGATGTATTCCCGCGCCTCTTTGGTTTTTATACATTCGTCCTTTAAAATGGTTCTTAATCTCATGCCCTCGATTTGTGGGCGGCTCAAAGGAACGAATTTTATATTATATCCCGCCTCTTTTGCCTGCCGCTTAACAAAATCTAACTGCGCCAACTTAACCAAATAAGGCATATTGTATTCGTGGGCTAAATATAATGCCGCCTCTGTTTTGCCTATTCTTCTTTCGGGCGTGTATATAATAAAATCTTGTCCGGTTATTTCCTCTACCGCAATTTGTTTACCGAACCGATCCATGCTGTCATGTAGCATCGTAAAACATTCTTTTAATTCCGGTTCGGTGCGTTGCGCCGCTGTCGCGTATATCGCCTCGCGTGTCCGATGTGTGATAAATACGCCGCCCGCTTTTATAATTTCTTTATTTTCTGTCATATACCGGAACCTCCTCCGATCTGCCTTGCAACATACGGCGGCTTTCTCTTATTTCTCCGATTGCGCAAGGCTCTAAACCCAAAATCACATAACCTTCCTTGCAATATTCCGGATCGTTTAATATATAAACAATCTTTTGCAATGTGCATTTTCCGGTGTATTGTTCGCTGTCCCATTCGTTTAATGCTACATAATCGCCGGTATGATATGGGCGATCATTCTTTCTGACCTCAAAACTTTTTGTACCTGCTGCCATTGCCTTGAAAAACTCCGGCAATATTTTTAGCGCATGGATCATAGCTCGCCCTCCTCTTTAAAATACTGTGTTATCCCCTCTTTGCAATCTGCGCCGGTATATGGGTTGCATCTTGTGTCTTTCTTTGTGCATCGGTTACATGATGATTTTTCACTTTTATATCTTCTAAGGAATAGTATTAAATCATCGTCACTCATGCGGCGTATTTGGTCTAATCTGCTCATGTGTACCTCCTAAATAACTATAATTTGATGTTTTCCTGCTGCTGCGTTTATCTCTGCTGCCATTCCCTCGCTTATCCCATGCCTTGCGCCTATTATGATTGTGTCGCAGGCGTTTAGAATATCTCGCCCGGCTTTTAATCCTTGTCGCCGCTGCATCGGTATATTGTCATTTAATACCTGTGTTAAATATAAATGAGTTGTGATTGGTGTATATCCTAATTGCAAGGCAAGTTTTGTTAAATGCCTTGCGTATAAGATATTTCGCGCTTTTTCTAAGATATTGCCGCGGTATGGACTGCATATATAGGCTAAATTATTTTTCATATTTTGCACCTATGCAGCAGGTTTTTACATCTGCTGCCCTTTGTATTTTGCTATGTTTTCTATTGCCTCTTTTGCCTTATCTGTAATAAATCGTGCGTATTTCGGGTTTTTACCCGCCATTCCCGCCGCCGTTCTTGATATGCCGCACATAAACGCGATTTTGTCTGCGCCGGTGTCAATTTCCTTTTTAGCCTCTCTTTCCATAGCCTCAAACCACTTTGTTATTTCTTCCTCTGTCATTTCGCTTGCCTCAAAAGCGGAATATAAAATTAACATCGCGTTTATAGCTGTATCAAAATGTTTTCCGATCTCTGCTCTGTCGATAGCTGCCTGCCGCGTATTGTTTCCGTTTCCGCGTGTGACTTGCGCCTGCAAAATTGGTTTTAACTGCCTTAATCCCGCTATACTTGCCTCTAAATCTTCCTGCTTTACGCCTACTTTTACATATCCGTTACCCATGTTCTCAACGCTCATATTATTTACCTGCTCTTTCCTTGCATTTCATCATAAGATCCTGCAATATATAAATTTCGCTTTCCGTCAAGTAATTACTAACCGAAACTAATTCTTTCGCTGTGCGGTTCGCCCAATATTTCAAGTCGCTTTCAATTTCTGTTATCTCAATTACTTTCGTGTAGATCATAAGATCTATAAGTTCCGCTAAATCGTCGTAAATCAATAACGCCTGCTGCCCGGCTTTTAGTCTTGCAACCTCTAACCCTTCGTTTGTTAAAACCGCTGTGCATTGTTCCGGCTCCGATCCTTTGAATACAAACGGTGTATTTAACCCTGCGTAATCTGCGATATACTCCCATTTTGCGCCGGTGTTCTCTTTCCAACCTTTCCAAAAATTGCTATCGAATAGATCGGGGCTTAAAATCGCCTCCATGAAATACATAATCCGCATACCGTTATATTCTTTGTTCATATTGATTTTGCCGTTAATAATAAGGCTTGCGCGAACTGTATTATCCGGTGCAGGTGCATTGTATGTTATTTTTGTTTCCGGTTCGGTTGTAATATGCTGCTGTGGCTCGTCCTGCGCCTCATTTCCGGCTTTTTCCGGTTCCTTCGGTGTTTCTTTCGTTTCTGCCTCTTTTGGCTGTTCTGTGGTCTGTTCCTGTGGCTTTTCCGGTTCTTTTACCGTCTTAACTTCTTTTGCGGTTAATGATCCGGTTTCTTTGTATGTGTCGTATAACACCTGCTGCGCTGCCTCGTCTAATCCTGCTATTTCGTTTGCGGCGTTTGTACTTATCTTTCCCGCTGCAAATTCAGCCTTAAACGGTTCTATTAACTTGCTGTCTATGTGTTCCAATGTTCCTATTTTTGTTTTGTTTGTTCCCAAAAAATCAGCAATTACATTTTGCATCTTTCCCGGTATTTTATTATCTTTCTGCCATTCTTCCAAAAGCTGCCGAACCTCTTTTATTTCCTGCATCTTTTCGTAATCGGTTCTTTCACGCTGCGTTGAATTGGTAAAAATCAAAATCAACCGGTTTTTTATGCTATCCTCTGCCGTTTCGATTTTGCAAGGGATCATTTCATACTCTGTTTTACCCTCTGCAATTAGTTTTAATATTGCAAGCCTTCTTTTATGCCCGGCTATAATCTCGTATTCATCGGTACCCGGTATCGGTTTTACAACCGGGTATTGCTGTATGCCTACTAACTCAATCGTGCGGGCGGTTTCCTCGATCTCTTTATCGTCCATGTGGTAGAAATTTTCTTTACCTGCTGCCGGTCTTAATTTATGTACGCTCAATTTAACCGGTTTCCAATCGCTCTTTACCTCTTTTTTGCTTTCGGCATTTAAAAAATTGTTAATGTCAAATCCCATTGCGTGCCTCCTTGTACCTAAATTGGGTATCGTCTAGTAAATACTAGGCGTTACGGTATTTTTACATCGTGTAATTTGGTGTTCAGCTTATACCAACCGTTCAACTCTAAAATAAATGTTATGTCGCCGGTTTTGGCACTTACCTGCGTTATAATGTCCGTTACGTCCATTGTCTGCGTTTTGCCGCCCTTCTCAAATTGGATCTTGTCGCCTATCTCATAAGGGCATTTCGCTTTAAACTTAATTTTCTGCATCTTCGCCCTCCAAATATTCCAATACGAATTTTTTATAATCCTGTGCGGCTCCGCATCTTACGGAATATTCCACAAGCGGCATTTTTGCAAATGTGCTTTCGTTTACTTTCTTTTCCGTCCTGCGGATCCATTGGTTAAATACCGGTACATTATGCGCCTTTAACCATTCTATTCCTTGATTGTTTACATCGTTGTTTTGATACTGTGTAATGACGCACCCTGCAAAATGTAAGTTCTCGTTAAAATCTTCCTGCACCTGTGCGATTTGCTCCATAAGAATGTCTAAGCCGTCAAAAGAGTATTGATCCATAAATACCGGTACTATTACATCGTTTGACGTTACAAGGGCGTTAATGATACTCATGTTAATATCGGGCGCGTTATCTATGATGCAATAATCGTATGCCTCTGTAAGTGGTAAATAGTCGAATTTCGCCCAACCATGATCTAAAACCTTGCTGTTACTCAATGCCTTTTTAAATCTCGTCTGCTGCTGCCTGCCGGTATCTACAATAGTTCGCAAGTTTGCCTCTAATAAATCCATATTCGCGGTTATAATGTCGATGTTTTCGTAATCTGTTTTTTTGATTATTTCCGATACATCAATATTTCTTTCTAACATCATGCGCGCAACGGTGTTTTTGTCCTCTGTGTCGTACTTCTTAAACGCCTTTGATGTGTTCCCCTGCTTGTCATTGTCGATAATTAAAACTTTCTTGTTATGTACTGCTGCCAACGTGTACGCCATGTTTACGGCTGTCGTGGTCTTTGCTACGCCACCTTTTAAGCTGATGATTGAAATTGTTTGCATTTGCTTATCCTCCTTATTCGTACATTTTTAGCATTTCTGCAATCTGTTTTTTCTGTCCTTCCATTGCAATATTAAAAGTATCTTCTGTTGCTTTAACAAAACCTTCTATAAATTGCATATCTTCTTTTTCTATAACCGGCGTTCCGCACTCGCAATTTGCAAATGCGGCGTGAAAAATCTTACTTATCAATACCGGCAATTCATAGTAGATCATGTATTGCGCATCGTAAAAATTGCGTTCTCGCCTCTCTTTTGCGGTTAGTTTCTTTTCTTCCATGTCTGCCCCCCCTAGTTAAACGGTAATTCTTCGCCTTCCGGCATCTGCATAAAACCGTCTTTTTCCGTTTCCGGTTCGCCGCCTGCTGCCCTCTTGCTTTCCGCGAACTCTTGATCCTCTACGATAAATTCCGTAACATAAACTTTCTTGCCCTCGTTGTTTGTGTATGTCCTTGTTTGGCAACGTGCGGTTACTAATAACTTGGTGCCTTTCTTAAAATACTTTTCTGCAAATTCGGCGGCTGTGCCGTATGCTACAAAATTTATAAAATCTGCTGAAGGCTCGCCCTCTCTTTTATATCTTCTGTCAACCGCCAATGTGTAATTTACAACCGCAACCGGCTTTTCGCTCTGCGTGTAGCGTATTTCCGGATCCCGCGTTAAACGCCCCATGAAAATACATTTATTCATGCTGTGCCTCCTCTGTAATATTTAATTATCGTGTCTGCATCTACGCAACTATCCACCGCCTCTAATGCTGTTTCCGGCGGTACGCCTGCGGCTAATACCGTTTTTAACTTTTCAAGCTGATATAAATAGCCGTCAAATGAATATGCGTGTTTCTCGGCTGCGTATATGTCGGCTGCTGCCTCTGCTGTTTCTAAACCTGCTAAATATGCAATGTTGTTTAATAGCTCGCCCTCTCTTTCCCGCTGCTTTATTGCCTGCTGCCGGAGGGCGTTTACTAATTCAGTTAATGCCATGTGCGCCTCCTATAAATACGATTTACCGTAACGCTTTCTAAATTCTTCCCGCGTTCCGATCTTACTTTCATATATTGCCTGCCCTAACATCTTAGATAACTTTTCAGCCATGATATTTTCATGTATGCGCTCAATCTGTTTACCCATGTTATGACATTTATTGCAAGCCGGAACTTTTAAACCGTCCTGCTCTGCCAACTCTCTAATGCCGTTACCAAATAATAAATGATGCTCACATTCTGCCGGTTTTCCACAAAAGAAACATATACCGGCATAATCTGTTACAATGCTTTTTGTTTTACTCATTTTCTGCCTTTCTGTATATCCTCGGAAATGCAATATAGTAAACCTTGTATGTGAATATCCAATAGTACCCGGCTTTTATGAACCGCCAATAATTAAGCATGATATATAACCGCCCTAATATTGGATTTTTGATATACTCTATTTCTATTTCCGGTCTGATAATGTAAAATTTCTTTGGTTCCATTTTCCTCCTATCGCCTGCGCCTTTTCTTTGTCGGCTCCGGTGTTCCCTCTGCTGCCTCGCGGGCTTTTCTCAAATACTTAATGCAATATGTATCTATATGAAAGCCGTTTAATATATTGATTGCCTCTAATTCTGTTATGCCGCATCGCTCCTGCAGGTCTTGTCGTAATTGTCTACGCTCGCCTATATCTTGCATACCGTTATACGGCAGGGCTTTCGCCTTTTGGTTGTATGCGTATGCGATGCTTGGCGTTAAAAGTTCTGCCATATAACCCCCTTGCTATGCTGTAATGCTTTTTACTGCACTTGTTGGCTGCTTTCCGTTAAATACTACGATCATGCTTGGGAATGGTGCCGGATCCTTGCTTTTCTGTCCGTCTATTTCAAAATTAACACGCCCTTTGATAAATCGTATTTCTGCTTTTCCTAAAATGTAATCGTGAAACATGATCGTATCTGTTCGGGCGGGTATAAGCATAACCACGACGATCCCCCCCTCGGTTGCCTCTTTGTAACATTTTTGTACCCATGCGATTTGACCGGCATTTGTTTTTGTTTTCCTGCTATATGGCGGGTTGCAAAATACCGTTTCGCCCGCCCATGACTGCGCCAAACCGTCCTGCTCTATGGTGTAATACTTTGCGCATTTATGGTTGTTATTGTCTGCGCATGGATCCAATGTAAAGTTAAATTCTTTATTGAGTGCATCGAAAAGGTCCTGCGGTGTTCCCCAATCGTCCTTCCCGGTGCTAAAGTGTACTTTATTCATTGTGCGCCTCCCCTTCTGCGGTTTCGCCTAAAATTATTTTTCTGAAAATGCTTTCAAAAATAGTTACTGGTATACTATTGCCCGCTTGCTTGTATAACGCCATTGTGTAACGTCCGTTTTTCTTCTGTACTGCTGCCGCCGCTTCAAAATCTGCGTCGCTATACCCTTGCAATCTCCAACATTCACGCTCTGTTAAATACCTGTATTTGCCACCGCCTAAGTCAATAACTTGTGCCGGTGTTCTATCCTGCCTTGCTGTAATTGTATAGGCATAATCTTTAATAACCGTCGCCCTGCGTATTCCTTTTTTGCCTATTGCATTGTAAACGCTTGGTTGTGTTACTGTGTAAACTTCTGATACGTCCTTTTCTAAATATTCCGATATGTCGCGCATTTCTGTTTTTATTAAATCGTCAAAATTGAACGGTTCGCCATTTAATACAGATATTGTAAAAACTCGTTCCCTTGCTTGCGGTAATCCGAAATCGCGCGCATCTAATGTTTGAAAACTATTTGTATATCCTAATTTCTGCATTTCTGATAAATAACGGTTAAAGTTATGTACCATGTGTTTTGATGTGACATTTTTTACATTCTCCCAAATGACAAAACGCGGTTTCCAATCTCCCATTTGCTGTATAATGTGTATTGTTTCCCACATAAGGCTTGATCGTGTTCCCGATCCCTCGTCTGCGCCTTTTCCTTTGTTGATCCTTCCTGCTGCCGCTGTTGCTTTTCCTTGATGCCCGGCGATGCTAAAATCTTGGCAGGGCGAACCATGTATTAAAATATCCGGTTTAAGATCCCAACCTATTACCGATTGTGTTTTATATGCTAATTCGTTTTTAAACATTGCGTTGTACGATCTTACCGCTTTTTCGTCTATCTCCACATAATCAATAGCCTTTACCGGTATTCCAATATTGCGAAGGGCGCATCGTGGCGAACCAATGCCTCCGAATAATTCAAGTATTTTTATCATTTTCCTTTCGTTCCTAACTGCTTACTTAAAAGAAACTCATACATTTCTTTATATGTTTTCGCCTGCTGCTTCGTTGTTTGCTGTCGTTCTGTCATTTCTGCCAACTGCTGCCGCAGGCTTTCTATTTCCGCAGGCTCTTTTTCTGCCTTTGTATTTATGCCAACCGATACCGTTAAACACTCGTCAAGCTGTTTCATTTCTTCCGGTGTGAGTGTTCCGATCCACTCGCCGATCCGTTCCTCGTAAACGCTGTTGATTTGCTCACACAATACCGTTGAGGTACGCAACGCCGAATTTATAATAAAATGTGTCGGCAGGTCTGTTTTGGGCTGCGTTGTCATATAAACAACTTCGTAAACGCTGCTATGGTTGTTATTCCTGTCATTTGATATAATAATCGCCGGTCTGTCTGCTCTCTGTTCGCTGCCGATGCTTTGGCGGGTATCACGAATAAAATAAATGTCGCCTCGCTTAATCATTTACCGTTACCCCCCCACATAAATAATTTTTCTGTCGCTCTGAAATGTTCTTTTGCTTTCATGCTGCAATCTACCTCCTTTTCCCAAATTGTTATAAAATCGTCCGGTGCTTGTAACTCCGAAATCAAAACTATATTGTTGCGGCGGCTCCATTTCCGCATCGTTTCCCAAAATTCCAAATAATCAAAATCTTTTGCATTGCCGTATTTTTTTGTACCCTCATAGGGTGGATCACAATATATAACGCAACCCTGTGGCGTATAGCTTTTATAATCTCTACAACTGAAATCAATACCGGATATGCCGCCCTTCTGCATCTGCATTAAAATGTTGTTGCGGCTCTCTTTGTAATAATCCCTTACCCTACCTTTGTCTTTTCCATATCCCGCATAACCGCCGTCGTAAAATCTGCCGTTGTACGATGCAAGGAAACCAACCGCGCCAATGTACCACGCCCGCAGGCTGTTATCTCCTGTTCTGTATGCCTCACGCGCTTTGTTATATTCTTCGCGTGTGATATGTTCCGGCAATTCGCCGCCGTCCTGCAGATGTTGGAATAGCGCAATTAAATATTTATTGCTATCTGATGCAATGCGGTATTCTGCTTTTATCTTGTCTATCACATTGCAGCCGCCCGCGAACGGTTCCACATAATACCGCGCGCCGCTTTCGTCAATTTTTCGTTGAATAATCGGCACTATGTACTTTGTGATCTTCGCTTTCGATCCCATGTACTTCATTTTCGCCTCCTATGATTTTCTCTAACTCGGTGTCGTACCGGTTGTTGTATTTTTCAAATGTTACGGTGTGGATCTGCATTAGCATATAAAATTGTTTCCATTCCTCAACATTCGCCGGTGGCTTTCCGTTTGCTTTCTTCCAACCGTCCTGCTGCCACTTGTCCAACCAACCCAACCTGCAGGCGTTTGCCATATAGTCGCAATCAATAAAAACGGTTATATCGCAAGGCTTTAATAATACCCGCATCGCTGCGATGCAAATTTTTAAGTGCAGGGCGTTTTTCGTGTCTGCCTCTATCTGTGTGCGCTGCTGCCGCTTGTGGCTTTTCCCTTGCTTGTCTATAAACTCAATAACCGCCGCTGCCTCTCCTGCGCCTCTTGGGTTGCCTCTGAAACTGCTTTTTATGTATATGCTTACGTTCAATTTATCCACCTTCTTTTAACGCGCCCTGCCGTCTAGTATTTATTAGACGGCTGCGGTTTTTCGTTGTGAGTTATCCACAATATTAACCACCGCTACCGGATAGCCGAACCATTGTATATTTTTGGTATTCTCTACCGGTAAACGGATCCACACCGTTATATACTGTGTCTTTGTCGATGTAATAGCCTTTTATCGGTTTTGGATCTGCCGCCCACCTTTGCGCCTTTTTTATAATTTCTGTCTTTGGTGTTGGCATTATCAAATTGCGGCTGCAACTGTATCTTTGCTTATGCCCTCCGTCGTCATTGCCTTTATAGGTCTTTGATGTTTCTTTTATGAGGTATGCCGCTAAATCCTTATACTGTCCGGTATCGTCCAAATACTTAAAATCCGGTCTGCCAAATTTCCATAACTGGCGCACCCATTTAGAAACGTCTACACCTTCAACGTGGTTTATAATTATGTGGTGGTGGATCGCTTTATTTTGATACTCTGTGACATTTATATATTTCAGCTCTGCGCCCATTGTCTTGTATTTTTTTCGAAGGCTATCTAATAATTTTTTTATATTTTTCTTTGCTCCTGCCGGTGTTGGTCGTTCCTCTTTTCTATATGTCAATGTTATAAAAGGATCATCAACTCCGAAATTTGCATTTATCTTTAGTCGCAGGGTTCTTTCGGCGTTCATTTGGTTTACTTTTTCCATTTCCTCGGCTGTTGGCTTTTCTTTGTTCCCCCTTGCCTTTGTTCCTATCCTTTTTGTGTAACTCTTTGTAACCTCGATCGTCGCCCCTGCCTTTACTGTGGTTTTGAAATAACCCAACTCAATTACACCACCTTTGCATTAGTCTTATTAACTCCTATATGGATCCTAAAGTTAATAGTTTGAACAAGCCCGAAACCGGCTTATTTGCCGGTTCTTTGGCTTGACGGCAAACGCAATAAATGGTATAATTTTTTAGGTTGAAATATTGCATTTGCACTAAATCACTAGCCGGTACGCTGCCAACGTAACGGCTTTTTTTCTATTCATTTTTCAAGTATGTATATCTCACAAATTCCTCCCTTTGGTGGTTCTCTTGCTTTGTTCATACGTTCCCGCTTTGGCTTTTATATTTGCTGTGTTGGTTGCTTTTCTCATTAAAAAGCAACTGAAAACCTGTTGACCGTCCACGCACTTTCTAGCAGGTGCGCCCGCTGTAATTTTTTCACAACATACAGATAACAGCTATTTACCTGCTGCATCTGCCGCAAGGTTGCCAACCTCGCACAAATACGCCCTGCGGGAATTGAACCCGCACCGCCACCTTCGGAGGGTGGTATTCTATCCCATTAAATTAAAGGCGCGTAGGCAGCTTGCCCGTTCTATGCAAATAGTGACTGCTGTGCAATTTCCGCTTTATATTTACCGTCTTTGTCTTTTCCTCTTTGTAGTTCTCTATATATGGTCTGAAAACAAACGCCGGTTGCATCTGCGATCGCTTTTGGTTTTTCTCCACGTTCGCTCATTTGTTCAATTTCCTGCCGATCTGCATAGGTTAATTTTTTGTACGCTTTTCTCATTTTCAACGCTCCCTTCTCGCTTATGGGTAAAATAAAAATGCGGTTAGAGTTTTTACGCTCTAACCGCATTTTTTCTATACTTTCTTGTAGGTAAAAAAATAAATGCGATAGAGTTTTATTAACTCTTTTCGCATTTAATTTTAAAACCTAGCTTTTTTCTTTCACAAACAGTAATAAATACACTATAAGTCCCTTGCATATGAGATTATAATTTCTTATAATGATATAGTTGAATATTCAAAAGATATACGCCCCGGGAGATAAATAATGATAAAACTAATAGCAACAGATATAGACGGAACACTTGTAAAGGACGGCTCACTGCTCATAGATCCTGAGTACATGTCTGTAATCGACAGGCTCATAGACAAAGGAATAATATTTGTAGTCTGTTCCGGCAGACAGTTTTCAAGCGAATTTAAGCTGTTTGCTCCGATAAAGCACAAGCTTTTGTATATAACAGACGGAGGAACAGTCGTGCGCACTCCAAAGGAAATCCTAAAAACCTATCCTATGGACGAGGATATATGGAAGGGCATGTGCCGGATGGTCCGCGATAAGCTGCCTGCATGCGATTACTTTGCTGCTACTCCTGATTTCTGCTTTGCAGAGGATGGTGGCAGCCCAGTCTTTCATCTGCTTCGTGATTCATACGGCTTTGAGATGCGTGAGGTTGATGACATCACAAGGCTTGACAGAAATGACATCATCAAATTCACTGTCTTTCATCCCGACAAATGCGAAGAGCTGTGTACACCGGTTTTCATTCCGGCATGGAATAAAAAAGCTCACCTGGCAGCCGCCGGCAAGGAATGGGTAGACTGCAACGCAAAGGGTGTCAGCAAATGGACTGCACTCTCATACCTCATAGACAGATTCGACCTGCTCCCGGACGAAGTATGCTGTTTCGGTGACAATCTGAATGATATTGAGATGCTTCAAAATGCCGGTATAAGCTACGCCGTGTCAAATGCTCGCCAGGAAGTTATCGCAGCCGCAAAACACACCTGTGCGCCTTACTGGGAAAACGGAGTACTTAGTGTTTTAAAGTCTTTTTTATAATTTTTTTAATTTTTTAAAAAAAGTACTTGCATTTTTGTAAAACCCTGTGTATAATATCATTTGTCCGTGTGACACAGATATTCACACAGATGTTTGCGCTTCTAGCTCATTTGGTAGAGCACCTGACTCTTAATCAGGGTGTGCAGGGTTCGAGCCCCTGGAGGCGCATTTTTTGTACCCAAATTAATTTACCAACACTTTAAAAGAAGCCGGATTTATTCCGGCTTCTTTTTTACATATCTCTGTTTATATACATCTGTTTTTACTTTTTATTTGTTTTATTATCCAAAGCAGCTTCAATCGCATCAATCACAATCTTAAGAGCCTTGATTCTCGCATATTTCTTGTCGTTTGACTCAAGCACATGCCATGGTGCGTATGTGGTATTGGTTTTCTTTAGCATCTCATTTACAGCAGTCTCATACAGATCCCATTTTTCTCTGTTTCTCCAGTCCTCATCGGTAATCTTCCATTGCTTTTCCGGAGTATTCTGGCGTTCCTCAAATCGAGCCAGCTGTGTATCCTTATCAATCTGCACCCAGAACTTTATGATGACAGCACCCCAGTCTGACAGCTCCTTTTCAAATTCATTAATCTCATTGTAGGCACGCTGCCATTCATTCTCGCTGCAAAAACCCTCTAGTCTTTCTACCATAACCCTGCCATACCATGTCCTGTCAAAAATAGCTATATGCCCGGTCTTAGGAAGACGATTCCAAAATCTCCACAGATAGTGTCTGGCTTTCTCGTTTGGCAGCGGACTTGCAATCGGATGCACCTCAAAGCCTCTCGGATCCAGCGCCCCTGTGATTCTCTTTATATTTCCACCCTTTCCTGCTGCATCCCAGCCCTCATATGCTATGACAACAGGAATCTTTCGCCTGTATAGCCTGTTATGCAGCTCGCTAAGCTTAGACTGCAGATTTTTGAGTTCCTTTTTGTATTCCTCCTCAGATAGTTCCTTATCAAGTGATATCTCAGAAAGCTTTGGAATCTTCTCAAGCGGGAACACATTCTGTAACAACGGCACAGCAAGATTACTGTTTTTAAGTGCTGTCTCTATTCCACTAACCAGCGTCTCCAGCACCTGAAGCTCAGCCCATTTTCTATTCTTTGCATCAACTATATACCAAGGATCTGCAGGCGAATTTGTATCATTCAGATATCTGTCAAACACATGCATACACTTGTCATAATGCTTATTCTGCCAGTCTTCATCTCCACTGACACGCCATCTGGTATCCTTATTCTCCTTTAATACCTCAATCCGCTTTTTTTGTTCCTTCCGGCTGATTTGGAAGAAAAATTTCATAACAAGATAACCATTGTCAGTCAGCTGTCGCTCGAAGCGCTTCACGCTTTCAATTTTCTTCTTGTACTCCTTCTCTCCTATCTTGTCGTGCAGTACATCCTTTACTACCTCATCCATCCAGCCCGAATCAAGAAACTCAAGCTTCCCGTTTGCCGGAATCTTTACAAAATACCGATATAAAAAAGGCTTGCGTCTTTCCTCCTCTGTCGGCTCGTCCATGGTTGCGACCTTGAAAAATCGCGGATCAATATTCTTGATTACCTTACCGAGCACACTGCCCTTTCCTGCAGTACCCCAGCCCTCAAACAGCACAAGTACAGGCAGTCCATGCTCCTTAATCTGCATCTGAAGCACAGACAGCTTAGAGCGCGCTGCATGCAGGCGCTCATCCAGCTCTTCCTCCTCCGGAATTTGTGGTTTAATCCAGTTTTCTAACATGTAATTACCTCCCAAATATATAATTTCAGCCATAAAACCGCTACATCACTATATTAGTATAGCTTTTTTCAGGCTAAAATACAATCTTCACACTATATTTGTTTCATGTATGTTTCAGTTCTCTGCTTCTCCAATATTTGTCATTTTAAAGCCCTCTCCGTGTACCTCATGAGACTCAACAACCACAATAAAAGAGTCCGGGTCTGCATCTTTTACGGATTTACGCACCTGGTACATTTCCTTACTGTTGCATGCACACATTACCACCTGAATATCGTCCTGCTTATATCCTCCCTGCGCCTTAAGAATAGTGCTTCCGCGCTGACTGCATTCATCAATTACATCGCATATTCTCTTTCCATTTTTTGTGACGATAAAGGCTACTTTGCCTGAATTCATGCCATATATCATTTTATCAATAACAACCGCAGACAGTATATTCACTATCATGCCGTAAATCATTCCGTCAATATCCCGAAACAAAAGTCCTCCAACCAGAATAATTCCGACATCCGTAAGAAAAGAGATGTTGCCCATCGATAAATGAGGCCGCAATGCTTTTACAGCCATGATGATAAAATCAGCTCCTCCTGTTGAAGAATTTCTTGTATAAATCATGGCATAGCCTATTCCGCAAAATACACCTGTGCACAATGCCGCAAGCAGTCTGTCTCCCTGATACACCGGAAATAACGGCGCAACATAGTCAACAATAAAAGAAGACAAAAGCATGCATCGTATTGAGCTGACAAAAAATTTCCTGCCCAATAATTTGCAGCACAGTATCGCAACCGGAATATTAAGCAGGACCGTTGATAAACCAATGGAAATATTAAACAGCCGGTATAAAATAATCGAAATACCCGAAAAACCTGTCATAGGAAACTCTGCCTGCAGGGCGAAGTTATATATACCTATTGCATAAAAGATGCTTCCCGCAAGCTCCCACATAATCTGTACCAATAATTCTTTTTTCTTATTCATATTGCATCTATCCTCCAAAATAAATAAGCGCCCGGAAACAAATCTTACAGTGTAAATTACTGCACCTACGATTTGCTCCCAGACGCTTTAACCACTCATCCGGTGAAGAGTGAACGTTTTCTGATGTATGCAATTATTATATTTGAGATGTTAAATTAAGTCAAGCCGGAATCATCAATTTTCCATTTAAGGCATCATGCTATTTTACTGCTTTGTTCCATTCCACTCCCGATTCATCTGTCACATTCGTATTTATGGTTGGATGAGGCATTGCTGTGTAAAAAATGACATTTGTCATAGTGACGTTTGGTGCAATTTGTTGTAAGCTTATTTTATGGAAAAAGAACACTACGACAAGCTAATCATCCACTTACGCCTCTTAAAAATGACAAGCGATACAACCAGCCTGAATATTTCTTCCGTGGTAAGCAATGTATACACACCAACGATGCCCCACTTAAATACATACGCTGCAAGCAGACACAGTGGGATTCCGATGCACCATGTGCCAACAATATCAATCACCATGATGATTTTGGTATTGCCGCCACTTCTTATAATTCCACCGCCAAGTATCATATTTTCCACCTTGATTGGTGCATACAGGGCAAACACGATAAGCAGCAGCTTTCCAAGCGCTTTTACGCTGCCATCCACCCGATACAATCCGGTATATGCTCCTGCCAATACAATAAGCAGTGCAGAAACGGCTACCGCTCCGGCTAAGCCTGCATACATTATCTTCTTCGATTCTGTGTAAGCCTCATCGTATTCTTTCCTGCCAAGCCTCTTGCCGACCATCACACCTGCAGCCGCCGACAAGCCGCTAAGTGCTCCTACGATAAGCCCCTGTATCGGGCAGGTAAGCGTGTACGCTGCCAGGTTTGATGTGCCCAGATGACCATAGACGGCAGACTCGACATTCTGTCCGAGGCTCCACAAAAACTCACTGATTAGAATCGGCATAATCATGATAAGATAATCCTTTATAGTAATTTTACTGAAGTGCAATAACCATACCGGTTTATCTCCATCCTTCCTGATACATAAAGCAAATCCGATGACAATAACTACAAGATTAAATAACTGCGAAATAAGTGTTGCAATCGCAGCTCCCTTTATTCCCATACATGGCAATCCGAATTTTCCAAATATCAGCAGATAATTAAGGCCCGTATTTACAGCAACTGCCCCAAAACTTGCCAAAAACGGTATCGTGGCATGCTCCTTACAGCGCAGCCATGAGGATAAAATATTGCTGACTGCCATTGGAATATAGGAAAACGCTACAATCCTGAAATATACCGCGCCGGTATTTAAAATACTCACATCCTTTGTGTACAGACCAAGAATCCACGACGGAAAAACTCCTGCTGCAAACAGAAATAACGCTGATATCATAATTCCACAAATGAGACTCACATCAAAGCTGCACCATGCCTCTTTTGTATCCTCCGCACCGATAAACTGCGCGATTAATATTCCCGCAACCGTGCTCACTGCACCGATTACCACTGAAAAAATGAGAGAAAAATTTCCACATAATCCAACTGCCGATATATTAGTCTCTCCCAGCTGTCCTATCATAATCTGATCTACAATTGAAAATGATGCCTGCAGCATACTTTGCAATGTGACAGGAATAGCTATTTTACACAATGATTTCATAAACTTTGACATTATAATTTCCTCGTACTTTCTCTTTTAATCAACTCAACCGGCAACACAATTTCTGTCTCACATTCCGCGCCATCGCGCATTGCTTCAAGGCACTTGATTGCAGTTTTTGCCCTAAGAGGTGCCTCCTGATGAATCGTTGTAAGCGCAGGATTACTTTCCCTGCTTGCCAGATTGTCATCAAACCCTATTATCTGGATATCCTTTGGAATTTGTACTCCCTCCCCCTGCAAAAACCGCATAAATTCAAGTGCATAAAAATCCGACACTGCAAAAACAGCTGTAACATTGCCCTTTACCAGCTCTCTATATTTATCCTCATAAAAGCGCATTCTTTCCTTTTCCGTCTTTGCTATTTCCCATCTTAATGTTTTCCCCGGTTCAAAGGCTTTGCGAAAGCCTTCTATGCGCTCTTTATCCATGCATATGAAATTATCTGCTATACACAACGCTTTTTTATGTCCCAGCTCCTTTAGATATTTCCCTGCCTGATAACCGCCATCATAATGATTGATGACCAGATTGACCACCTTGGAGCATTTTTCAAAATAACCATCATACACAACAAACGATATCCTCATCTGGTTTCTGAGCTTCTCATAATCTGCTTCACAAAAGCCCATCAGAATCAGCCCATCCATATTCCACATGGAAGCAAACACAGGAATCTCACTGATGTCAGATGTCGTTTTTATCATCAGAAAATATCCTTTTTCATTTACCTCATGAGAAAGAGCATTAAGCGATGACATTACAAATCCATCCTCTAAGACCCTGCCTTCATACTTTTCATTGTCATTCACCACCACACCGATGATTCTTGAATTATTTCTCGCAAGCAGAATGCCCGCCATATTTGGGATATACCCTGAGCGTTCAAGCTCCTGCTGGACACGTTTTACCGTTTCATCTGAAATTTTTTCTGTTTTGCCGTGAATCACTTTTGAGACAGTCGCTGTACTTAGGCCTAATGAATCTGCAACATCCGCAATCCGAACCCTGTTTAGTGCCATATCAATCTCCTCTTTTTTATATTCTGATTATATGGTACAACAGAAATGTGGATTTTACAAAGGTTAAGCGTGTAACCCATTACAAAATCTATGTTTGTTTTTTGTGATATTTGCACAACAAAAGGACCATGTATCTCTACACGATCCTTGCATCAACAATCTTTTTACCGTAACATCGCCACTTCCAAGTGCTTCTTCCCATCCTGTCATATCATCAACATGCCCTAACTTTGTATAGTTCCATGAATTAGAGCCATAAAAAAATCATATTTATTCACTCTATACAGCAAAAAAGGTCCGCCCAGATTAGAATTTATATCTAATCTAAACGGACCATATAATTCTTGCTTCTAATAAACCTTTACTGTTCACTCGCACCATTAAGCAACTTGTGAAAAGTGACAAAATTTATTTTTTTATTATGTGAGAAAATTTTCTTCTCCGCCATTCTACTCAGTCTTTGCCAGCTTGCGAGCACCTGAATACACAAAAGTAATTAATACCATTGTTACTATACCAAGTATTACCATTCCTTTCTAAATCCGTTAGAACATATCTTTTATGATTTCTAACGCTATATTCATACCGGAGCGGTTGTCACTTGGAGTCTTAGCCAACGTTGCCATGTAACGTCCGTCACCATAGTAAATGAATTTATAGTGCTTACCCTCCTCGATAATCACAAATCCCATGTCTTGCAATGTACGTTTCATTGAGCCGGACATGGTCTTATAGCCTCTCAACGAGTTCTTTAATTGTTCAGAACGGTCATTGGCTCTGCGTTTACAATTATTGCTCTTGATTATATCTTCGAGAACTGCTCTTCTGCGTGTACCGGAAGCATAATTAGGAAGAGCCTGCTCAAGGGCATCGAGGAGCATAGCTTTGATTTCATCTTGGAAAAACTCCTCTTCTTCGCCCAAATATAATATCGGCATATTGTCCGTGCTACCCATTTTTGAGCGAAGACCCTGATTCTCGTAAGTAAGGATTTCATTTGCATGGGTCAATTCTTCAACCTGTTTTTTCAGCTTTTGAATGTCCTCGTCTACAGATTCAATCAGTTCATCTGCTTCTGCTGCCACGCGGTTTTTCTCAGATTCAGCCGCCAGCAATTCTGCACCTCTCATACTCAATCGATCTCTAAGAAGTGCATTATTTACGCCTTGCCAAGTATACAGCTTATCCATCATTTGAGCGTTGCAGTACTGAATTACACTACGAATAACCTTTTCAGACAGAACAACATCAATTCCATCGTATGCACGATATAGATACTTCTTATGACCATATGCACTATTGGGGAAGTATACACCGATAGCGCCGTTGAATTCATTTTTGTTATCACACTACCGACGGATTCTTCCGTTCAGCCATGTACCTTCTTCAACAAGCACATGGGCAACACCTTTCAACCTTCCAGATAATTTCCAAATATCCACCGGATCTTCACCGTAGCATGTTTTGGAGATATACACAACAGGGAGTCTATACCTTGAAGTGCCATTGATTACATCCGTCAACAAGTCGACATTATCAGCTTTAATGAAAATCGGCTTGCGGAGCATTGGCAAAATTCCATCATCCGTCAAATAGCCGTGTTCTATCAGTAGAGTGATAAAATGCGGTGTAGAAAAGGTTGGGTCAACGGCCAGTGCCTCTTCCAAATAACTACGATCGAGTTGAATAGACATTCTCATGTCATTAAAATTCATAACGTAGTCGGTATCCCAGACCACACCATCTGCTTCGGTTTTTTCATAGCGAACCGCGATGATATTCTCATTTCGGTATTCCTCGATAGCAAGCCACAGTGTCTCTGTACCATATCGGACATTTCGTTCGCCATTCCATTCGATACCTTGAATTATATTTTCTTCATGAGGACTGCCCTGATTCCACTCCAGAACCAGTTGGATAAAGGAGTCCTTTGTCATTGTATCATTGATTTCAAGTAGTGTAGAAAATAACAGCATATGACATCTTGCCTCCGTATTTTACACAGAAAGAGACATGAGATTCTTTCTCAGAGCCTGTCCCTCAATAGGAACATAGCAGGAATCCACAATAAGTTCTCTTCCCAGAATATCTTCCAGTGCAATGGTCTGCCATGTTTCCAGCAGAACCGGGTTGTTTTTCAAAATTGTGTTAATATTCTCAAGCATCAGCGGACTGCTCAGTTTATCGAGCATCGCACGACCATCGGTAATGTTTACAGCTGAATCAACGATATTTGCATGGGCAATCTTCCAGAGTTTTTTCTCACTGAGGAGTCTAAGGATAAAGGCATCCACAAACTCTTTCTGTGCCTCTTCGCTTGTCATATTGACGCTGTAGTTTTCATACGCAGCATCAATTTCATCCAGGACAGAAGTGATCGTTTCCGGCGTTGCTACCGCCATAGAAGATTTCTGCGCTTCAGTATGGGTAGCAGCGTTATTCTTCTGAGGCATAGGCTTTGCTATCTTACATTCAGCGATTTTCCGCTTACCGTAGCTCACGGCCGCATTCCATCCGCGTCCAGCCCAATAGAATGCTCCGTCAACAGCTCTGTCAACAATAATGGGCAGTGCCTGTTCAATGCCGTCCACAATCAGCTGCTGATACCACGGCAAATCCTCATATCGAGTAGGTCGTTTTTCTACTTCAACAACTTCTCTGCGGACAATGACCTGCGGCTCTGGAGGGACAACCTTGGTAGGGTCTTCATCAACCACTTCCAGATCATAAGCGACAGCGGAATAGGTTCCGTCACCACGATGCCGGCCACCCTTGCCGATGCGATCCCCAGTGGTATCGTTTCCGTCTTTATCTTTTCGAGGCAACTTGCCTACTACATAGTCGAAATCTCTTTCTTCAGACATCGTCAACCTCCGTAACATTGATTTCTTCGAAATTGTATGCTCCGACAGGGTACTCATTAATATAACCTTCTACTCTAAAGGTCTGTCCGCATCCGATACATTCATAACCTTCGCACTCAAAGCAGTGCTGTATTTCTGCACCCATCTGACGCTCAGTTGAATAATCTCCGGTGTTATAATCGGAAAGGTCAATGGCATTGCCTACACCACAGTGGGGACACTTAATAACACGCTTCATACTGATTCCGTCAGTTTCCATTTCCATCTCATTCAGCTGAACGGTCTGGAAATATGACTCCAGTGCCCTCCGAAAGATCTGAGACTTCGGCTGGCCAGTCTTTTCGCTGCAATATGAGAGCATCTGATTTTCCTCGTCATTGAGGCGCACCCGATACTGATTGTCACGTTTATCATCTACAGTTGGTCTACCTTTTCCAGCCATGTCCTACTTCTTTTCGGATATCCATTTAATCTTACTACCCCAATTATACAGATTTCGACATTCCTTGTCAATGATTAAAGGTGTATCTCATTCCGATATGAACTCATCTTCTCCACAGTAACCTCCGGATAGAAATAAGTCAAAATCATTGCTTTCGGAACACCTGCAGCTAATGCTTTCTTCACTTCTTCTTTGTCCTTCAGTTTTTCATAATACTTAACTGCCTTGTCTGAAAGAATCTCAAATGGCGGACCAATAAGATTATCTGCTCCCCTTATCTGATGAACATAAGGCTCTCCCTTGCCATCTGCTGTCTGGTTAAACATCGGATGATTGAATGGTATGAACTTATTATCCATGATAGGATCAAACCCGCGGATAAAGATAATACACTTTTTGTTATCCAGCTTTCTGACCTCATCGGGTGTAAACAGTTCTCTTCCTAATACATCATAGTTTATTGAAGAGCTTCCCTGTCTGCCCTTTGTCTCTCCGCTTGACTTCTTATCAATCGTCCCTTTGCCCAAAAGCTCCGAGACATACTTGTGTGTACTCTGCTCATTGCCTCCAAGATAAATGAAAGTATCGCAGTTGCCAAGAATTGCCTCCCAAGTATCTTTGAAAAGTGCCTTTAACTGGGCAAAGTTCTGAATGATGATGCGTGACTTATACAAATGCTGTCGCATTTGAGGTTATGCCGGATACGGCATTATGTTCGTAACAATGGGACTTTTTTACAGCCCCTCTCTCAAAAAACGCCGCCGCAATCTACGAATACAACGCAGACTGCGACGGCGATTGGGGTGAAATTCAGTTTGATTTTGTGTCCAGCACAGCAGAAATTGTCGCTCTGGCAGACGGGGATTATATCAAATCCAAACCATACGCAAACAAAGCAATCCGTCATATTCTTTCTTTACAAACTGAGGATTACCCGAAGAAACTGTTACTGCCGGTAACCCTAAATCTGTGATAAAAAAAGTTCATGCCAATATTTCCATTTATTGTGGTTTGTCTGCAATGCACGGGAATTTCAATTATACGGCCCGCCGCCCCATAGGACGACGGGCCGTATATCGCTGTTGGTCAGAATATTGTCTGCATAGCAATCAAATCAATTTCTGCATTCTTCATGACAGAACGCATGTATTCCTCCATATGCCCCCAATCTGGTTTTCCTGCATCATCAATAGGTAAATAAAACGAGAAATCAGTTTTGATATGACGATTTAATTCATCAATAAACGCCTTGTAATAGCTTCTGCTTTCTCTAAAAATCATCGTTGCAATAAATTGTTTTACTTCAAATGACATGTCCCACTTCGGTATAAGGACAACAACATTCTGACTTGTATAAAACTTATCAGGTTGTACGAAACATGATCCAAGGTATTCTCCACCCAATGAAAGGGTCATATTGCCAGTGGAATATGGTTCAAGCCCATCAATACTATCAACTCGTGCAGTTATGCCATTGTTCGTGTTCGCACGGCCTACAAAGTTTACATTAGGATTCACCTGTGTCATTTTTACTCTATCGAGTTTAGTTCCCATATCTATATCAAATAAATCATCATCGTACAGGTGAAATCTTTTCCACTTCTCAATACATATTACATGCTTATCGCCGTTTGCTTGGCTAAGATATCCAAGCTCTACTTCAGCCTCATGCATGACTTCTGACATATATTCATCCATGTACGTCCAGTCAGGCTCGCCGTTTGCATCAACAGGAAGCATAATTTCATCCGAAATCATAACCTCCTGTTTCCACTTATCAACATAGTTGTATCGTGCGCTGATAGATTTAATCAGAGGTGCAACAAATAATCCAATATTACGATTCATTTTGAATTTCGGATATAGCACGTTAACGTCGTCCGAAGCAAGAAACGGCTCATCTTGATAAAACGTTTCTCCCACACTGCCGTTATAGCAAACGGTAATTATATTTGCCGGGTGCATATTCTCTATATTACCAACCAGCGAAGTGCAACCGTTGTTCATAGCCGATGAGCCAATAAAACGGATATCTCCCGATGTCATATTGGCTTTAGTAAGGCGTGTGCCTTTGACAACATCAAAGATATTACCTATAGCGAAAGGCTTCCACTCACTCGTATCAATCTTCATCATCACCGTCACCACCTTTCTGCATAGAAATGGTTACGGTCTCCTCGTCAACACTCACTCGGCTCGAATATATCGCTGTGGTCATAAGTTTCTCACCAAATGCCTTCGCATCGATCCCATTTTGGAACATCAGATAGTCCATTGCGGTCTTACGGAAGTCCTCCTCGAAAATCTCGAACGGCTTCTGTGGCATCTGATATGACAAATATTCGTCGGGTTTAACCCATTGGCACGTATCATCGCCGGACTGCTTTTCCATGACTTCAACCCAATGTGCCTCAATAGCTGCCCACTTTCCGTAAATATCATGACGTCCCTTGTTCTTAACCGTGGCAAGCCCATCGGACTCCATATAGCAAGCAAAGAATTCCTTTCCATCCTGCCCAATGCCAGACTCAAATATAAAAATACTTGTAGTGATACCAACGCCAAAGAACAAGTCTTCAGGCAGTTTAATGACTTTTCGCAGACGATGATTCTTCAAAATACGCTTCATCTGGGCCTTGCTTGCCTTTTCCAATTTCTTATCAGGCAAGATAAATGCACATTGCGTGTGAGCAGGGACATTATCCAGTACATTCTCAACAATCGTCATGCACCCATATTTATTCTCGTATGGCGGGTTCATCAAAACTTTCGTGATAGGCTTAGATTTCATCCACTTGCAGGCAGGATCGGTACGGGCGTCCATCTGCTCAAGGTTAGTTTTACCGTCTTTATGAATGAGCATGTTTGCACATGCCAGTGCATAAATCTCACGATCGAATTCAATTCCGAAAAGATGGCTCGATTTAATCTCGGCTGCTGCATCTGTCTGCATTCCTCCGACTTCTCGAATCATATTCGCCATAGCCTTTACAAGGAAACCACCAGACCCGCAAGTTGCGTCCAATATGTAGTCATCTTTATTTACATCAAGAATCTTATACATAAAGTCGGTGATATGTTCAGGTGTAAATACCTGACCAGCTTCGGACTTCTTCTTGTAACGATTGAATTCATTAAAGAAAATGCCCATTACGTCTTCACCACGCCATTCATTCGAGTTAACACACTCTGAAATCTCAACAACCCAGTCGATAAAATCATTGATTGCCTGTTGATTGTCCGTTGTATTCATTTTAATGTCGGAATATTCTTCCAACAGAATATCGATTTTCGCATTTTGCTTTCGGCTATCTTCGAGCGATTTGGACAGTGTCGAATGAATTGCTGTATGGAAGTAAACGCACCATAGCGAGTACTCCTTAAATTTTACAGCCGTCATCCCTGGCGACTGTATGTTTGATATTTTATTTTCTGATATGTGCTGGAAGATTCTCAGACCATGGTAACAAATCTTCTAGGAAGCTACGGTCTGTATCTTCCATATGCTTTGGTATCTCCTCCAAGAGATACTCAAAATAATCATATGGTTTAAGATTATTAGCTTTTGCTGTTTCAGCAATACTATATATCATGGCTGATGTTTTGGCACCATTGATTGTATCAATCATCTGCCAGTTCTTCTTGCCTACACAGAAACCTCTGATAGCTCGCTCACTTGCATTATTATCGATTGGTACATCGCCATCTGTGAGGAATACCTTGAGGTATTTTTCCTGGTTTAATGCATATTTAAATGCATCCTGAAGCTTACATGAGCCCGATACATTTGCCTGATTTTGTTTTAGGTACATAAACAAGGCATCCACAAGCGGTTTGATTATTGCCTGTCGTTGCTCAAGTCGTTCATTGGAAGTCAGATCCTTTAGCTTACCTTCTTCCCGGTAGATTGCCTGAATCTGCTTCATGGCAATGTATGATACGGTTCCTTTTTGGGATCCCTTTGGAATCACTTGTAGAGCCTGCTCGAATCGGCGTCTCATGTGAACCCAGCAGCCCGCAATGGTTAGGTTTTCTTTCTCTTTTTCAAGAGTGTGATAGACCTGATATCCATCGGTCACACAGATTCCACTGAAATCCTTTAGGAATTCTCTAGGATGTGAGGCATTTCTGGTGAGCTGATAATCATATAGGATTATCTGTTGTTCAGGATTCATATACCCTGAACGGTAGACCCACATATAGCTCTTGCTACCTGCAGCTCGGCCATCCTTGTTTACGAGAACCGGAGTTTCGTCGGCCTGGATTACATGATAGTCATAGATTAGCTTATGCAGATAATCATACATAACTGATATGTAGGTCTCACCAAGACGGATCATCCAGTTGGCCATGTTTTGGCGGGTGATTGCCAGACCATAGCGTTCAAACTCTTTTTCTAATCGATAAAGAGGAAACGCATTTACATACTTACCATTCATGATAGCTGCAGCAATAGATGCTGATACAGGACTTCCTTTAAGAAGAGCCTTTGGATAATCAGCTTTCACTATACGATTATCCTTCTTGCTGGCATATACACCTACATGATGCTCTGTAACTATGACCTTTGCCGGGATAAATTTATATCGCTTTGAGATTGCATCTGGAAGCTGCTTCCAGCCATTCTCACCGAACTCAGCAATAAGCTCTTCTTCTGTCATGTAGTGATTAACACGATTTACAGGAAGACCTGACATATCAGCTTCCTTTTTGCCAACCTTTTTCTTTCCGCGTGGCTTAGGCTCCAGGTCTTCTGGCTCCTCGGCGGATAGATCGCATACTGCTTCAGATTCATTAAAAAATATGATGTTTCCATCTACTTCCATAAATGAAATCTGGTCAGTATTATCCATCTTTTCGGAAGAACGTCCGAAGCGGGCATTGTTGGAAAGAATTATCTGTTCCATCATGCGCTGCAGCTTGTCGTTACCAGATTGAACCTCTTTTGTTAGCTGCTCAATCTGATTTACGGCTTTACTCAACTCTTCCTGCTGATTGAGAAACATTTGTATAATAATCGACTTGTCTACTGTATTAAGTTGTTCTTCTGTGTACTTAATTGCCATAATGGAACCTCTCTTTTTACTAGTTCTATTATAGCGTATTGCCTTGAATTATGCCAATTTAAGGCATTTAACCAATAGGCATTTTGACGGTGGATAACACCTCTGAGAAACTGAATATTTCCAGTTTTTCAGAGGTATTATCCACGAAATTAATAATGATTGTGTAATTCAGATGACTTATTACACTATCTGTATTCTGTTCGTGGATAAGTGCCGGTAACAATTAAATATGCTCCATAATGAAGGATTTTATTTTCTACGTATTGCACAAAACTAAATGGCTCTAGGCGGGTTAGTAAGCTCTGTGATAGGGCGCTTTGCAACAATGGAGAAGCCTTCCATGAGAAGTTTGTATTGTTCTGAGGTAATCTCAAGGGCCTCTGCTGTATTACGAGGCCAGCTGAATGCTCCGACATCAAGTCTCTTGTAGAGAAGCAGAAAGCCGTCACCTTCCCATAGAAGGCCTTTGATTCTGGTATTCTTTTTGCCGCAAAATAGAAACAGGGTGTCCTTATCATATGGATCCAGCTGGAACTGAAAACGGATAATGTTTGCCAGGCCCTCAATTCCACGCCTAAGATCCGTTTGTCCGCAGGCTATATATATTTTTTTGAATCCAGTTGCATTATTAAGCATGCTTCATCACTCCTATTAACTTTAGTAGAAAAGCTTCTGATACTGATTCAGATATTTCAATCTTAAAGTTGGGACATGATATCACAGCTGCTGGCTTGTCTTCACATGAGTATTTG
>ENA-OQIZ01000016-OQIZ01000016.1-human-gut-metagenome-genome-assembly--contig:-NODE-16-length-169935-cov-23.224766_pt1 | contig 169935 bp, 195 predicted proteins | sample MGYA00242593_ERZ504758 | MGnify/ENA primary metagenome ERZ504758 (study PRJEB26092, sample SAMD00036364) | human gut metagenome | host: Homo sapiens | study: EMG produced TPA metagenomics assembly...
TCGTCGGATATTCGACGCCGTTGAACGTCCAACGGTGTTCCCCGCCACGGTCTTCGTTTCGGTGGCTTCTGGTCACCTGACCCTCCTTGCGGTAGGTCAGGTGTTGCAACGATCACTAGAACCCGCCCAGTACCGGCCCTTTTCGGGGGGGGGTATCCCCGCGTGTACGGGGTGGATCATGTTTCACGACATTAGGTTTCAGCGATTTGCGGTTTATCCCCGCGTGTACGGGGTAGGCAGTTTAGCTTTCACCGTTTTTTGAGGTCAAGCGTGAGCCGTATATGCAAATTGCATACCTGTTTCCCGAGTTGATTGCCCCATTGACCGCAGACCGGCGGACAATCAGTTGAGCAAGCGGCCCCAGTCGCGCCGCACTGTGTTTGCCGAGTCCGGTTTGCTGAGTCTCGCCAGATCCAATGCCAGCAGGGCGTGATCCAATGGAATGTCATACTCGTTCAACAGTCGGATTATCCGTAGACAGAACGGTGCGGCCTCCTGCATGTTTCGCGCGTTCAACATTTTCCTGTAGAGCTCGTCAACGTCTTCGCCGGTATCAGCCAACGTTCGTAAAGCCTTGTTGAAGCGTTCACCCTCCACGTACATGGGTTTGTACTGGTTGCCTTGCTGGTGGTAGGCGTATAGGCCGAATGCGTACCATGATGCCTGTTCCATGAGGGTTGGTTTGCTGAAACCGCGGTATTTCATGCCGTTCAACGACCATTTGGATGCTTTCGGATCCGAGCCGCAAGGTTTTTTGAAACTGTTGCGTAGGTTGGCGAGGTCGGCGCGCGTGTAAGTGCCGTTCAGGTAGCCGTCTTGCAGACGGGCGAATCGGGGTCGTGCCCAGGCGAGGTAGCTGTTAGCCAAGGTCGGGTTCCTTCCCGCCTGCCAGATAGGGGAGCATCGCCGTATCGGCTTTGGCCCAAGCATCATGCGGATTGTCTCCGTTGCCGACCTTCGGCCATGCCTGTTTGACGAGTTTGTCCACGATGGCGCTGACGTTTGCATGTTCATGGATACGCCGCATATCCAAGGTCATGTGGTCTTGGCGGATTCGTGCGATGCTGCTGGACTGGCTGCCGTATTGGGCTGCAACCGTGTCGAAGCTGACGGTCGAATTGAAGTTCGATGCCCATAAGAATGTTGCGGGATAGTGTTCGTCGCCGTCAGGTTCAACGAACGCCTTATCCCATTGCGTCCATAATGGTCGGTCGATCAGCGGGCCGAACGTGAGGTTCACCGGCTTGGATTTGCCGTCCTTGTCCTGAGTCCAGAAGGCCATGCACTCGTTTCCGGGGGTGGCCCATTCGGAACGGTTCCCGTAGGTGACGTAGGCGCCGGTGCATAGGCCGTCCGTGTTCCAGAGCAGTCGGATTCGGCGTGACGGATATGTGTAATAGTATGCGGGGCCGGTGGTGTCGGGATTGATGTCAACGCATTCGAGCGGCGGATACTCCCAGATGGGCTTGTTGCCCTTGTCCGTCTTGCAGAAGTTCAATATCAGTGTTTCCCACAGGTTCGGTCCGTTGATGATGGCAAGGGCTAGCCCGCCCGCCTGGGCCACGCCCTGCGGGGTGCGTTTGCCGCTGGAGGCTTTCGGATCACCGTTCATGCCGGTGTGGAGTCCGGCCACATCGTACATGTTGCAGACGAGCAGCATTCGTGCCGCTTCCGCAGGGGTGACGGGCTTGTATGGGTCGTGGGTCTGCCAGAGGGGGCGTTGCATTGCGGGGTGGAGTCGGGTGAAACCGTAGTCCTTGGGTTTGCCTTGCGGCATCATGCCGGCGACTTGCAGGAACGGTTCTGTTTCCGACATGAGGTCGAACCGGTGTGCCCATGCGTGTAGGTAGTCGATGATTTCCTGGTCACGCCCGGCTTCCATGATGCGTTTTGCCCCCGCCGGGGACGAGTATCCTTCCTGACGTGCCGCGTACATGATGGCGAGCAGCAGTCGCATGATGCTGACTCGTTCCAACGGGTCGGCTATATCCAGTTGTCGGATAGAGGTCGGCTGATCGAACAGGGTTTCCAGAGAGTAGGACTCGTGCTTGCCGTTTGCGAGTACGGGGACCCATGGTTCGGTGACGAGGTTGAATGAATGGTTTGCCATAAGACTTCTTTCGACTATCGCAGTCAGTGGTTAGAAAAGCAGCATCAGACCCAATCCATAGGCCTTGCCGTGGCCGATACCCGAGAGCATCGTTTGGGTGAGCTTGTCACGGTCGGTGATAGTGATCTCTCCCGTGTATTCGACAGTGTGGAACGTAAGTTTGCGGCCCTGACGGTTGAATCGGGTGGCGTGAACGTCGAGAATATCCAACGCATCCAAACGGGCTCCGGCCTGGGTGAGCTTGCCTTCCGCCCACTGGTGCATTCCGGCGGGAGTACGCAACGGTGTGCGTTTCCCGTTCTTGCTGACTACCGGTGTGGCCGTCAACGTGAAGCGACGTGTCTCACCGTTCTGTAGCTTGTCGAGGAACGGCCGGTAGTCGAGCGTGTTGATGATCGGCTTGCCCAGTCGGGCTTCGAGCCGATCCGTATCCAACTGGTCGGAGACGATGTACAGCCTGTCCCCGTCCAAACGCCACAACGGGCGGCTACTGCCGGAGGTGGCGGCGCTGACCACGGCGTGAATCGCTTCGGGGGAGCGCAGCACTTTGCGCACGTCCGGGTTGACCGGATTGAGGGTGACTCGTGTGAACAATGGCATTATTCCTCCTCTAGGACTGACTTCAAATCTTCGGTGTCTTTGATAGCGTGGATGGCGAGTTGGAATGCGTTTGCGTCTTCTGTATCTTCGACATCGCATAGCTCCGCGATGCTTTCCCGTGTCATCCCGTAGGCGTAATCGTGAAGGTCGGGACGGTTTGCCGAATCGTATTCGGCCAGAGAAATCCGGATCCAATTGGTAGCCTCATCTCGCCAGAGATCCCCCTGTGCGACACATTCGACAATGACCACAATGTCCCCGTCCGTGTATGAGCCGCACGCTGAGCAGTATTCTTCGTCGATGTCGATGAAGCCTTGCACTCGGGGGCCTAATTTGCTGCGAACGGTGTCTGTGAGAAGTGTTGCGTCGTTCTTGTAGTTGGTGAAGTCGTACTGGCCGTTCATTTTTTCTGCTTCTTTCAAATGGTGCGGGTCTGGTGGACTGGGTTGAGAGTTATGCGCGTGATATACGCATGTTTAATCCTTGTCTGGAACGAGTTCCGGGTTTGCTTCTGTCGTGATGGCTTTTCTTCGTATATTGACGATTTCCCGGAACGATTTTTCGGCGACTCCGGTTTTCCACTCCGATGAAAGGTGAACCGGCTGGCCGAGATATTTGAAGGCGATCTTGTATCCGATAGGCTCCGACATGACGTATCGGGTGACGCGAATGTGGTTGAACACCCATCGGACGACTTCGATATCCAGACCGTATTCTTCCGCGTATGTCTTGTATGATTTCATGGTTTTTCTCTTTCAACGCGCTTCGATGGTGACGGGCTTCTCGTAGCATTGGGGAACATAATTCTTGTCGAGCGCCCAGTTGTTGATGAAGCGGAGCGGGCAGGATTGGTCCCATACGCGCTGTAGTTCCGAGACTGGCAGCACCTTGTATCCGGCTTCTCCGTTCTTGTCGGCGTCGCCGTTGTCGAGCAGGTAGATTTTGTGGCAGCCGTCCCATGCGAATTCTGTGGCTGGGCTGGTTTGGCCGTTGATTGTGATGCTCATTGGTTTCCTCTTTCATTTCTATGTGGACATATTCAGTATAACACGTAAATAGGATAATGAAAACAAAAAAAGCGCACCGAAAACTCCAGTGCGCTTAGCGAAGCAGAATACGATCAGCTGGCAGAACGCCAGTCGCCACCATTCTGTTCCTTGAACCGTTGCCGTGCCCGTTGCTCCCATGCGGGGGAACCGGGCTTCTCACGGTGGATCCAGCTCATCACCGAAGCCGGTTTGATGCCGTTCGCGGTGATGATCGTATGCTCCGGCTTATAAGGACTGCCATCGCTTAGATACGTCATCCTCAACTCATCGTGATCCGACCGGAACGTATGGGTTTTCGCATCGGCCACCGTGTATTCAATGGATTGGTCACGGCGGGCCAACCGTACGGCATCCTCGATGCCGCGATGTTTTGCAGTCAGGCGGAGCATCGCCGCTTGACCGACATCGGGCCCCAAACCGGCGAATGGTTTCTCGACTTTTTCATTCGGGTCGAACACATCGGGTTTCGACTCCATGAAATACCGGTATTCACGTTCGTTGTCGCACAATGCGTCGCGCAGCTGACGGTAGCGGCGGGTCGGTTTCCGCCCGTTCAGCAACTGTTTTTCCAGTTTCTTGAAGTCCTTGGACTGACGGTATTCCTTACCGGCTTCCGGATTCCAGCCATCTTCCTGAAGCTCGTGCAGCGTGTCAGCGAAAGCCATCTTGTCATCGAACGCACTGCCGTTAATCAGCCCACGGTCGACGTTCTTCACGTACAGGTCGCGCATGTCATCGTTCAACGGTGACAGGTGTTTCTCCGTCGCCGCATCATACCGGGCCTTCTTGGTCTGTTTTCCTTTCCATGCGGCTTCATAGCGGCGTTCCGCAGCTTCCTCGTCGTAATCCCCGACCCAATCCTCCGGCTGCGGTCCCGTGTATGCGTTCGTGTATTCGCCTAGCTGTACAGGCTCCAAACCAAGCTTGTGAAGCTCCCGGTTCGGATCCAATGCGGTTTCGAGAATATGCTGTCGGGTTTCCTGTTCCAATTGCGTACGGTCAGGCGCTTTGACCGGTATGCCGGCGTATGCGGCCTCTATATGGTCGGCGATATAGTCGGCATGGGAGCCGCCCGGGGCCTGTGGATCGTATCGCAGGTTTTCAATGATCAGTGGCATGTCATCGGTTTCGCCAGGCTTTGCCGGACGGGCGATGAGCTCATCCAATCGTCTGGTAGCGTATCCGGCACAGTCGGAAACATCCGGATCCATGGCGATGTACGTTTCGGCTGTGAGCATCGCATTGTTCAACCGTTTCCGTTCGAAGTCCGTCAGCATACCATCGGAGGGCTGACTGGTGCCTGGATCTTCCGCGAATTCACCGTTTGCTCGGCGACGTTGTTGTCTTGCTTGAATGGATTTCCTGGAATCAACCATCTGAATGCCTTTCTTTCAGGGCTGTTGGCTTCAGAGTATTCGCAAGGAGACAGCTGAATCCTCGTTTTTTCGGGAATTGTTTTTCCAGGAAAAAGACGATCCAATACCCGTTCGATGATGTTCTTGCCCTGTAATTGTTCCCTCCATTCTTCGGGTATGGCCTCGTAGCCGTATAGGATTCCGGCCATGCTTCCTGCGACTGCTGCTGTGGTGTCGGTGTCGCCGCCGAGGTTGACGGCGGCGAGCACGCAGTCCCGGTAGTTGCTGGTGTTGGCCACACACCAGATGGCGGCGTTGAACGTGTCTTTCACGTAGCCGCCTGATTTGACGGAATCACGCCCGTAACCTTTCGCATATGAACCGAGACGACCTAAACCGTTGCCGTGCAACGCTGACCGAAGCAGCTGCACCCAAGTCCAACAGCATTCTTGGCTCAACCGGTGGGCGTGCGTGATGGCGCTCACCTCACCGACTGTCTCCCGGCCGGCGTCGGTGAATGAGAGCGGCATGATACGCATCAGCGAACCGTTGCCGTTGTCCCATTCCCCGTCGAGTCCATGGCCCCGACGAAGCGCTTCCCGGACGGTGTTGCCGCAGTCGAACACCTTCCCATCGATGGCATATTCGCCGTCATGCAGCCAAGCATTGAACCGTTCACGCATATCCTCGATGTCCACCTGCCAGTCGTTGTCAATCAGCGAATCCAAGGTGGCGAGCATCATGCTCGTGTCATCCGACCAAGTGCCGGCCGGCTGATTATGCGTGCCGTGTCCGATCATGCCAGTACAGGTGAACGTGCCACGGTCATGAAACTCGTAGGGCACGCCTAGTGCATCACCGACTGCCTGACCGTAGACGGCTGCGCGAAGCTGTTCGATGGTTCCGTTCACTCGTGACCTTCCGCCGAAGCGAGTAATGCTTGCCTGATTCGTCTGAACATGCGGTACCGTTTGAAGTCCGAGATTGGTATGTTTGGGTCGCTGAGAATGTTCAGCACGTCATCGCTGGAGAGTCTAGTCCGACCGGAGAAAATGTTCTTCGTCTTGTCCCCGCTCCAGCCAAGTTGCATACCGATATCAGTCAGAGGCAGGTGTCCTTGGTTGACTCCTTCACGCATGGCTTGAATCAGAAGACTGCTGTCGACTCTCATTACTTGCCATCCTTTTCTTACACAGGCCGAGCATGAGCCGCAGATCCGGCTTCCCGCCTTCGCGTTCAATCCGCACTGCGCTCGCCGTCAATGGGAGCAGCCGTTCCAGATTCGCGTTCATGGTCTTGCGGTCCAAGGCACTGTCCCAATTGATGGTGATACGGCGGAACGCATTATGGAATTGTTCGACTACGACAAGCCGGTCAATGTCGGAACCGTATACGGTTTTCGGTGTTTCCAAGGTATGTCCCGACGTGAGTTCATAGTCCTTCTTTTGGCCGTCAAGCAGGCGAGCAAGGACAATCGTGTTCTCTGTGAACTTGTCTTCCGGCAGGCCTAGAGCGCGCATACCGTTCAACGCCCACTCATGGTCGACGGACGGGAGACGCCACGGGCAGCCTCCGCCGTTCAAGTGGAATTCGTACCCGTACACGTCCTTTAACGTTTTCGCTGCCAGTTCGCGCGTATGGTCATGCTGGAGCCGATACCATGCGCGTAATGCTTCGCAGAGCATCGCGTAGCAGCCGTTTAGTTCCAGCTCCTCATGGGTCATTGTTTTGCGCATTAAGATTCCTTACTCGTTAGCAGGATTCCATGAGAGCCAGCGAGACTGACCTTGTTGTTGTCTACAAGTATCCACCCTTTGACATACCTGTCGCCTTGCACCCACGTTGCCGGAGTCCTATCTTCCGGCAACTTATCGGATGGACATCCGGCTAAAGTCTCGCATTTCAAACGGCTGACACCGAATGTCCGCTCGGTCTTCTCAACGAACGTCTCATACTGCGGCTCCACCCCTATTCTGGTTGAAAGCCAAAGAGCTCCGACCGCCCAGGCGGCGATGATGACAATGATGACTAATCCTTGGATCTTCTCCCATCCTAAAACGGTAAGGTTCTGGCAGACGTTGAGTAATAAGCACAGAACCAGCAACGATGCGACCAGAATGAGCAGGAACGAGCCTTTTGACAGGTAAAAGAACTTGGGCAAGGATGCTAGCCAAGTGGAATAATCAACGGTCAATGTTTCCTCCCATGTCCGCCAATAAATAGGATCGAATACAGTATCGCCCCGCACAACATGATTCCGCTGACCGGCAGACCGATGAACGGGGTATGCCCATGGGTCAGGTTGGATACGTCTATCAGCAGGCATGTCAACGCATACATGCCGAGCAGTACGCTGAGCTTCCCGAACACCCTACGGATCATCCGATTCCCAGGGGCCAATAGTTCGGCGCCCATCCAGCTGACGAGCATTAGCAGGATTACATGCGACGTGAGACTGATGAAACTCATTGTTCGTCTTTCAACTGCCAGCCGCATTCGATGTAACTGTTGCCTGCACAGGGAACCTGTTCGCCGTTTCCTAAGGTCACGTATACGGCTTGCCTGTTGGCTTTCTCATCAGGGGCCAGCTGTCTTGGGTGATCCCAATCGCAGGTTGGTATAACATTTATCCCGCTATAGGTATATAAGGTTCCACCTACGCAGTCCACTACTTTTTTGTCCTTCAACTGGATGGTGTAGGGACCGATCTTGGAGCCCTTCTTCTCTTCTGCTTGCTGGGTGTCGATTTTTTCAAAGTTTTCTTGGACTTTCTCAGGATGATTTGAATTCCAGATGACAGCCGAAGTTACCAGGATTATAACGAAGGCGACAAGCAATCCGATAAGCACATATCCGAATTTGTCTTTGCCTTCAGGCCGCTCGTTCAGCATGGAAGTCCTCCTCTTTTATCGGTTGTACTGAGATGATCGCGTCCACGTCCGCGTCCTTCAAATGGACTCGTACCGGTCGTCCGGTTTTGTTCGCTTGGATCTGCGCGTCATGCACAGTTTTCACGTCCGGCCAGGCTTCCATCAGTTCCTTGTTGCTTTCGCAGCCGTTGATGACCGGCACCCAGTCGGGATGCTGGTTCATGAGCGTGCTGGAGAAGATGGGGACGGTCATGTCGTGCAGGTCGTTCATGGCGCTGTAGGCGGCGATGGTGAAGAACAGGCGTGATTCCACGCTATTGTCAGTGCCTTTTGCGGACTGGTCGATGAGGTCGGCGAACGCTTGTTTGAACTGTTCGCTGACCTTTTGTATCGCGTCGTATACGCTGCTGGCATCATTCCAGTTGATGCTGGTGGAGCCCAATGCGGGCGGCGGGAATCTTTCGCTTGCGTCTTCGGTGATGTCGTCGTTGAACGTGAATCCGGATGGTATCTGTGCCATTTTTTCTCGCTCCGGTCAGGCGATGAGACTCAACAATTCCGCATCGTCGGGAGTCCCGTCGCTGAGGACACTGTCATACTGGGGTTCCCGGTTGGATGCGATGTCGAGTTCGGTACGAGGCAGCTCGACATTCGGCCCGATCTCGTTTTGCAGATACTTGTCTGCACCTTGTGGCTCGAAGATCCAATTTTTTGGCTGAGGTGGAAGTACTACGCCAGAAACGCGGCCGACAGTCCCGTTGACAAGTTTGAAGACGCCTTGGAATCGTCCGTTAACCGATTCCACGATCATACGGCCCTCGATGTTTTCAGGGAAATCCGGGGTTGCGTTCCTTATCCCGATGGTGCCGATGAACCGGCTTCCGTCTGCGAACGTGTGGGTGACACGGTAGCGTTTGTTGTATGCCATGATGGTTCCTTTTTTGATTGTTTTTTATGTGGACAGTTGTTGTGGATTGTGGATAACCGGTCAGCGTGGCGTAGGGAACGATTCGCCGGCTGAGAACTTCAACTGGCGGAGAGGCTTGCCCTTACGCCACTTGTTCCACGCCTTGATGGTCAATGCGGCGATGCGTACACGGTTGTCGCGGGCGGAACGGCCGGCCTTGTGAGGCTGAGCCATCAACGTGTTTCGCAGTATGAGGATCGGATCGTCGGCTTGCAGGTTCGCGCCGCTGGCGAGGCTCATGAAGAACCTGTTGGCCGCATCCGTGTCGATGTGCGCGAACGTCCACCAGAGCGAGGCGAACATGCTGCTGGTCAGCATGTCCCCGGATTGGCTGCGGAACGCGCGTGATGCGGCGAGCACGTCCGCCAGTTGCGGGGTCTGGTCGATGAACGAGATAATCTCACCGCGCGTGGGTTTCAAATCGTTCTGAGCGGCGGCCTCCATGCCCAGCTGGTCGGCCAGATACACGGCGCGGGCCAGTGAGGCGAGCTGCGTGGAGTTCTTTTCTCCGCGCAAGGTGAGCACGTCGCCCAAGGTGCGGGTTTTTCCGCTGTCCATGGTCTGCTGGGTTTCGTCTTCCAACCCTCGGATGACGAGCGTGGTCAACGGCTTGTCGGCGGCGATGACGGCGAGCAGACGATGCTGGCCGTCCAGCAGTCGCCCGTCTTTGCCGAATTTGATGGCCTCACCGTTGAACCGCCATTCACCGTTGCGCATTTCACGGGCGAACAAGTTGACGTTGTCTCGGCTGATACGCCGGTTGTTGACGTTTTCGCCGAGCATGGTCTTCGCTATTTCCGGGGTGATGGTTTCCACTTTGGCGGTGATTTTCTCTCCCATGATCTGTTTCCTTCTATTTTCCTGTAGGTCAGATTCCGGTCGTATAGCCCTGCGGCATGTCCTTGAACTTGCTGTTGCTTCCAAGGAAAGCAAGGTGGAAAGTCTCGGTCGGGCCGTTGCGATGCTTGGCCATGATGATGTCGGCCTCGCCGGGCCGGTCTTCCTTGTCATAGGCGTCGGGACGGTGTACGAGGAACACCACGTCGGCGTCCTGTTCGATGGAGCCGGATTCGCGTAGGTCACTCATTTGAGGCACTTTGTCGGCGCGCATTTCCACGTTGCGGTTCAGCTGGCTGAGGATCACGACCGGCACCTGCAGCTCTTTGGCCAACAGTTTGAACTGGCGGCTGAAGTCGCTTACCTCCTGCTGACGGTTCTCGGTCATGCGCCCGCTGGACATGAGCTGCAGATAGTCGACGACCACGAGTTTCAGGTCTTTTGTCTCCTTCAACCTGCGGCATTTCGCTCGAATATCAGGGACCTTAAGATTCGCGGAATCATCGATATACAATGGCTTGTCCTCGAGCTTCTGCCAAAAACCTTTTACGGTTCGCCATCGTTCGTCGGTCATCTGAGACGGGTCGCGGAAAACATTCAACGGAATGTTCGTCTCGGCGGAGAACAGGCGTTGCGCGATTTCCTCACGGCTCATTTCCAAGCTGAAGACGACTGTGCATTGGTCGTCATGAATGGCCGCATTCCGTGCGAAGTCCATTCCCAACGTGGACTTTCCCATGGCCGGGCGTCCGGCGACGACGATCATCTGCCCTGGTTGCAGACCGTGGGTCACGTCATCGATGTCCCTGAATCCGGTGTGGACTCCTTCGGTGATTTCCCCCTTCTGAATCTTGTCGAGATGGTCAAGCATGTCGGTGGAAACCGTATAGATGTCCTTGTAATCGGTATTGGAATCGTCTTCTCCGATATGGAACGCCTCGTCCAAGGCGTTGCCGATGATGCTGTCGGTGTCGGCGTCGTTCGCATGACCCATTTGCGCTATGCGGGTGCCGATGGCGATGATGTCGCGTCGTTTCGCCGCGTCTTTGACCATGTTCGCATAGATGCCGACATTCGACGTGGTTGGAGCATAATCGATGAGCTTGCCGACGTAGTTCAGGCCGCCAACATGATCAAGCATTTTCCGCTCGGTCAATGTTGTACAAAGCAGTGTGGTGTCAACGTCGCCATGTTGATCGGACAGGTCGCAGATCAGACGATAAATCGTTTTGTTGTTCGGCTGGTAGAAGTCGTTTTCCGTGATTTTCTGACGCGCCTCGTCAATGGCGGTACGGGATTGGAGCATCGCACCCAATACGGTGCGTTCCGCTTCATCCTTGTGTGGTAGTTCCTGGTTAAACGGATCGTTCATTGCTTGCTCGCCTCCTTGTCCTCGGCCAGTCGGATTTTCTTCGCCTGCTGCTCGAGGTATTTGATTTCTTCCTCGATGCGCTTCAGACGTGACGTTCGACTATCTACTGTGGATAATTCGTCCGGGTTTTCTTTCCACCGGGCGATACAGCGTTCGATGCGCTTGTACCCGATTACTTCGGGTCCTATCCCGTTGTCGCGGAAGATGTCGACGGGCCGGTCTCCCATGGCATAGCGTGCCGTCGCTTGCGTCCTGAAGGAGTTCGTGTAGTAGATTCGTCCGCCTTGCACTCTGCGCACGATTTCAGGCAGCGCACGAAGGTAATCGACGGTTTCCCGATCGAGCTTTTTCCCTGATGTCATTGCGTGTTAATCCTTTGGCGGTTCTGTTTGCGAGGAGAGGATTCGACGGTGATTCCAAGAGCTTTTCTTGTTCTTTGATTGTTGAGCGCGGCATACAGTTCTATGCGTTCGAAGGCGTTGAATTCTCCTCTCGCGTTCATTTCCAGCATGCGCAGAATGGATTGGATGCGGAGCTGTTCTGAGAATTCATGCAGCCCCTGCGCCGTCGTCCCCTCGGATTCCTGTGCCTCATGGCGTTCGGATGGATGGGTTGGCTGTTCTGATTTGAGACGCATGTTCAGGTATTCCATGGCCTCTTCCTCCGAGTCGAATTGACGGATCGCCACGGGCATGTGGCTCTCGCATTCGATGATTTCAAAGTGGGTTTGTTCTTCTGCCACTGATTGGTCCTTGATTGTGTTGTGCGATGGTTTCATCGATGAAGTCGCGTACGGAAATCAGGTCGCTGATGTCTGACACGGATGTTTTCGGAGTGTTCGCGTCGAGCTTTCCGCCCTGTGGTGTCACGTATGCGCTGAACCCGTTAAAGCTGGGAACCCTCAACAGGATCAGGGACCAGCGGCGATTGGCCCCGGGTATCTCCAGCCGGCATGATCCGTCGTCATTGTCGATGCGCAGCACCGTCATATCAGACCTTCATCTTGAGAATCCGGAACATGCTTGGCCTCGTTCGGTCGTGTTGCGTGACATATCTTCGGACGGTGCGCATGGCTTGTCTTTTGCTCTCGAAAGAAGGCATGAGACTCCGATGCCAGGCGGGCTTCCAACCGTCAACTGATTTTTCTTGTATGAAAAAAATACTCATCGGTTTCCTTGTCGTTCTGAATTACGGTCTCTTATCGGCCCGCCATCGGCTGATATCCGTCGAGTTCTCGAAGCAGTTCCTCCTGCCAGTCCTTGTCATCAAGGGACTGCTTCTTCTCCTTTTCGAACCAGCAGGAAGAGCAGAGTCCGGTCTGTCTCTCATCTGCCGACAGGAGGGTTCCACATCCTCGGCAGAAGTGGTTCAGGATTTTCGTTCGGAACCGCATTTCATTTCCTTTCGCGCATCGTTGAAGGCTTTGAACGCTTCGTTGATGTACCGGTTCTGATCTCGTTTCGGGAGTTGCCCGAAGTCGAGAATCTGACGGCCACTACGACCTTCGACGAGCCGGTATAGGGCTTTCGCCGCGGCAAGAACCTCGGCGGTGGTGCCAAGATCCGCAGCGTCAACCGTTCTCTTGTGCAGTGGTCCAGGAATAGGCGGAGAGAGACGCAGTTGGTCGAAAATGTTGGTGACGGATTGCATTCTCTCCCCTCACAGTTCTTCATCATGGAATCGGAATGGAGCTTTCGAGGACAGATCCTTTGTCGTTGAATCGTTGACGTTTTCTCCCGTCTTGCCGATTAGCAGCGCAGGGCCGTTCATCCAACGCCCATCGGACTCGCGTATCTGCATGATCCAAAGCTCCTGACCGTTTTTCCACACGGTGTACAGGCCGTCTGACTTGTCCTCCCACAGTCCGGGGCGATCCGGAATTCGTGCGGGTGCCGGTCGCAAAGCATGGTCGAATGCGTCGTCATCAATCCGATAGGTGTTGGAGTCAATCAGGACTAGACAATGGCCGTCATCGGTGATTTCCTGTACTGGATATTTGTTCCCGTTCGTTTGCACGAAGACGTCTCTGGGTTGCACGCCGGTGATGTCTTCGATGATTTTGTATTCGGGTTCGTCGGGGAGCAGCTTGATGCTGACGGGTGCTTTCTGCCGGGTGAGTTCCATGAATCCGTCATGGCCTTCGTGGAACAGTTCACCGATGTCGAAGCCGTTGACAGTGTATTGCCGGGCTCCGAGCGTGTGTCCGATTCCGGGAGTGAGTCGGAATTCGAGGATCATGTCGCCGCCGTATGCGGAGACTCGTACCCGTCGGTTTCTGAGCTGGGCGAATGTCATGTTTCGCCAGAAGCGTTTGTCGTGTTCTTCCATTGGTTGTCGTTGTTTTCTTTCGATTTATGTGGACGTATTCAGTATAACAAGTAAAAGAGAATTAAGGGGAGGGGGTGAATCTTCGGAGTGTCGCGATATGCTGAACGCGTCCACATAAAAAAACAAAAGATACACACCGAGAAAACAGCGGAACCCCCAACGCAATTACCTCAGGGCCACCACAAGCGATGCCGAAGACGGCGATTGCGGTTCCCCCAAAACGACAAAACGTAATCGGTTGATATCAAAAAAAACAGGAGCCAACATGACCTTCACGGCAGAACCGAACATCGGATCGCACCTCGTCGAAGCGACACCACCAAACCTCTTGGAACACATCGACGAACACGTCAAATTTCTCCGGGAATGCAAAATCACCTTCACAGGAAGCATCGGAAGAGGGGACATCCCGTACACGAAAAGCGCGATGACATTGCTCAACAACATCGACGTGCTGATCGCCGGCGAGGAAGCCGACAAGGAAGTCCTCCGATTCAACAGCGGGGACATGATGGGCATGATACCGCCAGCCACCAAGCACTATAGGCCCGACCTCGACCTCAGGACCCAGAGTCTCATGGACGACGGATACACCGAAGCGATGATCAATTCAGACAGGCAGATGTGGGGCGGCTCGCCCATCTCATTCCCGAACGACCCGCAGTGGAACAAATAAGAACCACGACCGGCGGGCATGCCGAGTGACGACCCCAACGCCTCCAGCATGCCCGCCTTTTTTTGACCAACTTGGACGGCGCGTCGGCCGTCGAATCCGGAGGCGAATCGGTGTGAATCGGAGGTTGTTTTTTCTGATGGCGAGGCATAAGTCTCACGAGGAGGAACCATTGGGTTGGAGTGTCGGTGATTTCGCTTTGTCGGATCCGGGGTGTCGACTGTATATCGACATGGCCCGGAATGCGTATGGGAAACTCGACCCGAAACTGGTGTCCTGCAGAATTCATTACCGGCTGCAGTGTCTGAACCTCAGTCCCAGGAAGAAAGGCCAGTAGGTCTTCGGTTCGACGGTGTAAAACAAGCATCTGCCTTACTGGGTATGTTGGCATGTCGCGTATGAAAAACCGTAAAATTGTTGGTATCAACCGAAAAAGCAAAAACAGGGGAAGAGTCGGGATGCTCAACAAAATACACAGGCTGAGAAGCGTCGGGATGGACAACGGCATAGCCACAGGATTCGGAATTCTTTACGTCGCGGAAGAGGCATACCCGCTCATCCCATACGTGCGCGGCAACGAACATCCGCTCGCATTCGGCAGGACGCCTCGACTCCTAAGCATCCTGTTCACGACATTCGTGAACACACAAAACGCGGATTACAACGGCAAGACCAGGACGCTGACCATCGGCAAGGACGTACGGCAAGTGGCCCGCAGAATGGGCATGCTGACGGGAGGCTGCGGCCGACAGAATACGGTCACCAGCATCATCGGCTATCAGGACATCACGTTCACTTCAAGGGACGGCAAAGAAATAAAACCGATCGAAGAGACGAACATCGTCCAAGGCGAAAGCTGGAACGAAAAAACCATTACCTTCACTTGGGAATACGTCCGATTGATGTCGCGCGAACCGAAGGAGATTCCTCTTTCCGCCGTCGTCGGAACCAGTGGCGGAAGCCTGTCCTTGGATCTGCTGGTGTTCGCGACGCTCTACTGTCCGGAGCAGAAGGAACTGTATATCAGTCGAAATAATCTATACAAGATCGTCCCCGGTACGAGCACGGAGACGGTGTCCACCAAGCACCTCACCGTCAGCCTCACAAAGCTCAACCAGATTCAGAAAATCTGGGTATTCTCGTTGACGAGGGCGGGCCTCGTGATCAGACCATACGGGATGCCGCCAAAGGCGGAGAACCGTGTGCAGCTCATCGCGGAATAATAAAAAACGGTTGGATACGGATCCATGTTCGTATCCAACCGTTCAAGCATCCCGAGATGCCGGCCGTCAGATTTTCAGCTTCTCAACCACACTGAGATCAACGCCGTCACCCCAGTGTTCAGCCACCGCATTGACATCCTTCATCGGCTCACCGGACGCGCGGCCGAAACCACGATCCGGTTCGGCGGCATTCAAAACAGCGAACAGAGTCTTGGACAGAGTCTTGTCTTCCATGAACGCGAAAGCAAGCCTCATCTTCAGGTCGGACGGTTGAGCGCCAGCCAGTTCCTTGACGAACTTGGAGAATTCGGCGACCCGCTTCCGCGTCTTGGTTTCCGTCAACACCTCAAGCAGAACCGGAGCGTCGGTCTTGCTGGTCTCGCACAGAATCTTGGCGATGTTCGCGGTACGGTCATCGGAAAGAACGTCGAGCATGTCCTTGATCTTCGCGTACGAGGCGGCTTCCAAATGAGGGAAGGACGAGTTTTTCTTCGCGGTCTTGCGCCGCGTGGTCTTGGCACCCTTGACGGAGGTTTCTTCCTCACGGTCGGGCGTTGTCTCATCGACGGAATCCGTCTCTTCCGGCTGGACGTCAGGCTGAGAATCCTCGCCCGATGCCGACCAGTTCTCAGAATCGTCCGCTTGCCTGGCTTCGTTCACCGGCTTGGAATCGTCGACCGGCGCCGGGGCTGGGGTCGGGGTGCCGAAATTGTTGTTCCATGGAAAATCTGCCATCGTTAACTCCCTTCGTCAAGGCAGGACCGTTCGAGTGAACCGTCTTCAACGACTGTATCCGAGCAAACAACGAATAACCGAAAAAATATTGAAATTAACCGTTTTGACTTCGGCGCGGCGCCGCGCGGCCGCCGTTTCTCATGCAAACTAGCGGACCAGAAAAATCACGGACAAAAACAAAAGAGCAGACAGGCAACCAAGAAAAGTCAGAAAAAAAGAAGAGAAGAAAAAATAAGAAAAAGACAATCCAAGAACAAGAGAAAGAAGCCAACCCGCAACACATCACACAAACACCAAGACACCATTACCACATCACAGCAGGGTAAAACCAGAGCAACGAACCGCAACATTGCCAACAAAGCAACGAACCTACGGAACGAAAACGCAACAAGGCAACGAACCGCAACAACCCATACATCAGCAAAGTCATCATCCTGAATGGTTAATTTCAACAAATATTCGGCACATAACAAGATATGACGTAATATCAAGAAATGAACAGACAGGACGATTGACGAACAAGCAACAAAAACAAAAAACAGTCAATAAAACTAAATCAGTGTTGTTTCGTCAAAAATGGTCTCTTTCCGGAGCAAACCCCCGGAACAAGCAAAAAACAGTTCAAAGGAACTTGGAGAAAAGATGGCAAGTCTGATAATCGGACATGGAGGCATCCTCGACGTGCTGCGATCCAAGGTCCCCGAACAGCGTTGGAGGGTGCCCGCAGGAGAGGATTTCGCAGCCCAGGCAGACTTCCTGACAAGGCACCCGGTGCGTCCAGGCCGTCAGGGAATCGTGTTCACGAACCTCCCGGGAAACTGGATGCCGGTCGCCGATGCAGGCTGGACAATCTACTGGATCGACCGCGGACAGATACCCATCGGAGCGCAGGCCCTCCCCGAATATTTCATGGACCGAAGCATCACGGATTTCGTCCACGAGTTCTGGCGGATACAGACAATCGACAAGCGTCTGGTAGGCGATATCATCCTGAACAGGACCCGCCAGACGGCACCCATGATCATTGTCACATCGAACACTGGAGGCGTGGGAAAGACGGTTTCCTCACGCAGATTATGCGAGCGGGCAAGAGAAAAAGGACTACGCCCCCTCCTTATCGACGGCAACATGAGACAGTCATCGCAACGTTCCTTCTTCGACCCTGGGCAGCGTATGCCGGCGCGCACCATAGCCGACTGGCGTCCCGGCATGGCGGCACAATACGGCGCCAATTCGGGACGAATGTTCAACATCGGTTACGATGTTTCGTTCGCTCCACCGGCCGGTGCGATGGTGTCGTGGGACCACTACCGCGCATACATCGAGGAAGCACGCAAGCTCTGGGACTTCGTCGTCTTGGATCTCGACCGTATCAGCGCAGATGATCTGCAGGACAGCGCCACAGCCGCCGGAGGAATGGTCGTCCCCTACGTTCTTGCCGGCGACCTTTGCCTGGTCATCGTCAAGGCCGGCGTGCAAACGCAAGGAGATGCGTTGAATCTGCTCAGCGCGTTTCCCCGTTACGGTTTGCCCCGAGAATGTATCGGAATAAAAGACACGGTCCCGGTCGGAATGACAGACTACCGGCCACTTGATTATTCAAGATACGGGATTTTTCTCGGAGTCGAGTACCAGACGGTCGAGGCCGGCAATCTGATCGCATCCGGTAAATCGAATTGGGCTGACTCGAATCTGGACTTGGCGAGAGAGCAGACCCTTGAATGGGTTCTGCCCGATAAGGGATTCAAACCGGCCAGGTTCGAAGTGAAAAAGAAAAAGGGGTGGTTCCATCGTGGTTGATCTTTCACTCACACCGAATCCCGATGACCGTGCTTTATGGCCGATGGGTAGCGACGCCGATTGGATTCGCGGAAGCGACGTGGCGAACAACGAACACCCCGGAGTGTTGGCGCAACGTCATCAGTGGATCGTCCCGAACCGATTGTTCGCGGAAAGCATGGTCAAGGCAAACAGTGAATTGGTTACGAGCATCATCGGCGCATTGCTTTCATGGAGGACATGCACCGTCGACCAGCTTCGGGCGGGACTCTCCGTGAAAGGAGCTCCCGAATTCCATCGCGACGAACCGAACCTGTACGGCGCGTTGTGTCGGCTGGGAGTCATCGACATAGGCTTCAGCCCTTACGAAAGATTTTCCGGGCAGATAATCCCGCAAACCTGGTTGTCGTTGAGCTCTGACAAGAAACTCATCCGAAGCACGCTCGGCCTGTTTAATTCGGCAACTTGGCTTCGTCGAATGCTTTCGGACAAGCAGTTGATTGGAATGAGACGCCACGTGCGCCACAATACGTATGCGGCGCACGTCGGGCTGCATCTCGGTGTCAATCCGGACATCAAACTCGTCGGCGGCGACGGTTGGGGAGCGTTCCGGCTCATCGACCCGCAGGCGGTCAGCGAAGCCGGACTGCCTCACAGCTGTTCGACGGACATCACCGCACTCGCATCGAACAACGTGCTTGCGGGAATCGAAGTGCAGGTCCACCCAAATAACATGAGCCAGAAAATCTCCAATTGGTCGAAGCTGCTCGCCTACTCGCCGATGCAACGACGTGGACTCATCTGTATCTGGTTGCTCATACGCGACACCAGCCAATGGCAGTACCCGGCATTGGGCAGCATCATCGAAACGGCAAGCCATGCCGACGAGATGTTGGTCGGCGACCCATCCGTGGCGTCGCGTATGGGATTCGCGTTATGGGACGACTGGTTCGACGAGCAAGGCAACCCGACCGGCGGGATCGGAACATACCGGGACATGCTGAACGTCGAACACAGCATGTTCTCACCGGACTGGAGCCGATGCACCCCATCAACAAAACCTGTGACGACAATCCGTGACTGGGGATGGACGGTCATGGATGAAACAATCAGACACCAATGGGGTTGGGATGTCAGTGGATGGCGGAAGCCGGAAGCATACCGGGGAGGATTCTACGGGTATATCGGAGGTGAAAGCGTTGAACTCTCTTCCTGAAAATTTCGCAACCAACCAGCAGCGTTTGGAGGAAGCCAAGACCGAACGTTACCGTGCATTGCAGAAGATACGGACGCTTTGCGAAACAGGACGCCGTTCGCTGGTGGTCCCGTTCCTCATGGTCAACCTGCAACGCAATCCGGCTTTGAAAAAAATACGACTCTGGCAATTGGATGCGATCATGTTCGACGTTTCCAAATACATTGCGGTGAAGACCATACGACGGATGAGGGAAACCATCGGCGACCAGAGCACCGTCAAGGACGGGTATGCGGATTTGGGATGGGCGTTGGCAGACAAGGATGCGACGGTCCGCATGACCACATGGCTATATCAACTGTTGGAAAGAGAGAAGCTGACCAAGTTCGACTTGCCGGAAGGATTCCCCTTGGCCATGCTCTACTCCACCGAACCGGCAACCGCAGAACAATCGAATTGACAGGAGGGCATCGGATATGAGCGAAAAAGAAAAAGCATGGTACGAGGTGACTCGCAGCATCAGACAACTCGATGGCGACCAGTTGAGATCCATCGCGGATGATGTCCCAGGAAATCTGGAGGACTGCACGCTGCTGCTCGTCAGAGTGGGAAACGAGCCGGTCCGTGAATATGTGCATGGCGATGGCGAAGGCATACGCAAGGCGGGTGATCTCGCCGGCTTTTCCATCAGTCCACTGCCAGGGAACGGCGAACCCGAACTGCCGGAAGGAATCAGCAGATCAGCTCACTCTCTTGTGCCCTGGCGGGCCCGCTTGAATTCAAAGGCGACGATGGAGAAGATGCGCACCGATTCCGCCGGCATTCGGAAAAGCGTCGAAGCATTGATGCCGGCAGACAGTTATGTCAGCGTAACGCTCCGCAGGCAAGGATATTTCGAACAGGCCCGAATTCGAGATTGGGTTGCCGACGAGCATTCCACCGTCGAGGACGGCAACGAATTTGTCGCAGCACACACGCTCTGCGCGCGAGTCACCGCAGCATGCGCCGACAGCCGCCGGAACGCAGAACTCGCACAACGGGCTGGACAGGCCATGTTCCCGCTGCTCTCCAACATGAGCAGTCATCCCAGCTACCCAAAGTTGGGCGGACTCATCGTGACCTTGGCTGTCACCCTGTTGACGATGGTATTGTCCGTCATCACTCCGATTCGTCTTGCCACATTCTTCTGGCTGGCGGGAACGGTAGCGGCGATGCTGCTGGTGCCTTGGGTTTTGAGTGGACTACTCTCCGCAAACGCGAAAGCCATGCTGAACGACGACAACAGCACTCGAATGTACTTCCGAGTACCGCCGCACTACAAATTCGCATGTCTTGGACTGTTGGCGTACTGCTCTTTGATGCTGTTGCCGATACCGTCATGGTTGTGGATCGTTCCTCTTGCCTTCACTGTTGCAGCTGGAATCAGATGGTGGAGGAACACTCTATGGGATGATATTCTCCAACGCCCACGCCGATACTGGTGGCTTCGCCGCAAACGCAAGGCGAATCTCAGTGACACCGAAACAAAACTCGGCATGAAAGACAAACGAGTGTATGCGACGGGATATGGCCCGCAACGCACCACTTTGGTCTTCAGCCCAATGACCACGACCACACTGTTCATGCCGGTGCAGAAATCCACGGCGGTGAAACAGGATCTTCACCCGGTGCCCGAACCATTGTCCCATGGAGGCGTCCTGATCGGATTGGACGATTCCGGACGTCCCGGATACTTGGATCCGACACAGCTCTATGGCGGAATCGCAATCAGCGGTGAAGCCGGATCAGGAAAAACCGTTCTGACCCACGGCATCAGCCAATGGGCCATCAGCCATCGCAATGATACCGGCCGTGACGTGTGGGGAACGGATTCACGACTCATCCACTTCTGGATGAAGGACGACACCGGAGTGGAAGTGCTGGACCGGTATCGGCAAACGCAGGGGATTGACTCCCATCCACGTGTCATATACCTCACCGACCCTTCCAGCATCGGTCTCGATTTGCTCGGAATGCAGGAGGGAAGGAACGCCCAGGAGACGGCGGAAAGCGTCGCCAAAACCATGAGATACGCATTCAATGCCGGCGACATTCAGAACGACTCCCAAAACATCATCACCCAATCCATGACCATCGGCGTGGCCGCAAGCCGATACGACCAACACAAGCCGGGGGACATCCTAAGAAGATGCAGACAACTCGAGCAACAGTATCCCGGGGCCGGTCAACTCAGGCAACAGCAGTCACCCATCGGCTGGGCCGTGGTCGCATTGTGTGGGTCGGATGGTCAAACCGGATCAGCCAGAGCGCTTGGACAGGTATGCAGGGCTCTCGCATTGGAGTTGAAGGACGATCCTCTCGGAATAGACATGACGTTGGCCGCGCGTGCCGCAGAACAACTGTACGGACGACCGGATCAGAAGGGGCAGGCGGCGCGAAGCGATCGTGAAATACTGCAGCGTACCAACGCCTCGGTGAACAAGGTCAACCAGTTCCTCGCCATCGAACACATGTTCACACCGCGACGCAGCACCGTCACATGGAAGTGGATATTGGATCACCCGGGCGACTATCACATCGTGCTCGCCCCGCACAATGGCCACTCGCTTCCCGAGCTCATGGACAAGATTCTGGGCTCGTGGCTCATGTACCGGTTCTGGAACACGGTGTTCGCACACTGCAAGGACTGGTTAACGCTTGGCAAACACACGATGCTCGTCTGCGACGAGCTGAGCCTGCTGGCGAACGGGTCGGACGACGTGTTGAAGAATCTGAGGGAGCAGGGGCGTTCGTTCGGATTGATTCTCGTGTTCGCCACCCAATACCCGACCCAGTTGTCCGACACGTTGTTGGATTCGTTCCTGGGGTACACGACGTTCATCAGCTACAACACGTCGATTCCGCGCATAGCCACGCTGACCGCGGCGCGTCTGACCGACAATGAGGGATTGGATGGGTGGACTGGAGGAGCGGTGACGAACCTCCCCAAATACCATGCCGCTGTAAGAACCAGAAACATGGAACAGATCCAGCCGGCATTCATCGTGAGCGTGAAAGACTTCGACGACGGTTATCGCCCCGGCGACAAGTAGGACCGCAAAAAAACATGCCAACCCATCCGGCTTCCATTGATGCCGGATGGGTTTTTCTTAATCTGTGTCCCCCGTGTTGTCTGAGAATGCAAGAAACTTTGTTAAAAACCGAAAACCTATCGTTATCAACCGATTCCGTTGATACACTCGGGAAACGCAGGAGGGTTCCTTCAAACCAAATTCGAAGGGAATCCAATAATGGGTAACACCATAGAAATCGCCGCTTCCAGCAATCTTGTCGGAAGCTATCACGCCATGTTCGACGGCATCCTCAACTCGACCGCTGGACAGCTCATCACCAAGGTGGGCGCCGCTGCCGCAGTGATCTTGGCCTTGGGGCTTATCCTGGGAGGAATCAGCAAGGCGATGGGGCGAAGCAACCAGCTGGTCTCCATGTTCTGTCCAAGCGTCACACGAGTCATCGTCGTTCTCGCCGTCATCTTCATCTTCGCTGGCCCGACCATAACCATTCCGGCATTGCTGACAGCTCTTGACTGGATCGTCAACGCCGTGGGCAGCCAGGGCAAAGACTACCTCGGAATCTGATCGGGGAACATATTCATGGGCGAGCAAAGACAATTGCATCCAAGGGAAACCATGGATGACATCACCGAGGTCTCATCCACCGCATCCATTGAACGTAAGAACACGTTCATGATCACGAAAAGCACGGAAGCCCGATCCAAGACCGTGTTCTCGACAATCATCGGCGGTGTTATAGGACTGTTGATCTGTCTTATGCTCGCCCCGATCATCGGCATCACATTCGGCGTGGTGTTCATTCTCATCGGCTTGGTCGCCGCGCCATTCCTCATGGTCGGCCAAGTCAAAGACCGGACCCAGCAGGTCCGATGGAAAAGACTTCTCAGGAGATTGCAGAGCCGGAACATCGCCGGAGAGGTTTTCTACCCCAATTCGAATCAGCCAGAGCGTCTAAGCAGTCTGAAGGAGATGTGGATACTGTGAGCGCTTCAACCCAGATGCAGCCCAGCCTCCCGGTCAGGATGAAAGCGCGACGGAACATGCTGTTCATTGTTCTGCTCGTCGTTCTGATGACAGTGGTCGTACTGCCCTCCCAAGCATTCGCCATGGTCGAAAACGATGGAGGCGCGAGCGCGCCGGCATGCGCTACGACCACAAGCACCCAAGTCGATTACACGACATGTCTTCCGTCCGGCCGATGGGGAAGCAATGTCGGCAGCATAACCAGCCGCATCGAACCATCGAGCGGCATCCTTGGTTTCATCTCCAACGTGCCCGCCCTGATCAGCCATACGACGAGGGACATCCTGCCGAACATGCTGATGCAGATCACACAGCTCTGCTGGTCATCCGCCCTTTCTCTAAGCCAGTTCGCGGCAAGCTTCACCCCATTGAAGACCGCCGGAGCGTCGGTCGACCACGCCACGGCGAACCTTATCGACAATGTCATGGCCGGTGGAATACCCGCGGCGTTGATGGTGACCGCCATCGTCGTATGGCTTCTCGCGGCGGGATTCGACATCGGGACCACGAAAGAGGCGAGCAAACGACTGCTTGCCACAGTGCTGTGCCTTGCGGCTCTCATCGTGTTGGGGACAGGAGCCTCGAAAACCGCGGAGAATGCGACCGAACCGGCGACAGGCAGCCCCTGGTGGGTTGTCAACACCATCAACGGCGCAGTCAACAAGCTCACCGTCGGACTTGATCTGGACGGGTTGAACGACGGCGAATCGAACATGATGGCGTTCAGCAACAAAGCACTCAACCGTAATACGAACTGCCAGGATTACCTGTATGCCATGCACCAGCAGTACGACACCGCGACCAGCGGCAACGGGGGAGACACATCCTCTATCACCAAGGCTGTGAACCGCATGTGGGAGGAAACGGCTCTCCGATCGTGGGTGACGATGCAATGGGGTAATCCGTCAGCGGGGCCGAACACGCCGTCAGGTGTGGCCGACAACGCACAGCAAGCGTACTGCCATGTGCTTGACATGAACACGAACACCGATCCTGCGGTGCAAATGACATTGACGAATGCGGCAACCGGTTTGAGTATCGATTCCAGCACAGCGGAATGGTTGTTCAGCGAACACGGTTGGATCGACCCTCAGGACAGTTCCGTCAATGACAAGGAAAAGGAGCAGAACGACCGGGATAAATATGTTCGACTGACCAGAGCGGGGATCTTTTGGGAGACCTGCGGTATCGACGGCAGTGGGAAGGTGTACGGCCGTGACGGCTGGAACATCCTCGTCAAAAACATGGGGGACAAGGATACAGGAGCCATCAAAAACGGGAAGCTCACCGTCAGATTGAAGAAGGATGGATTCAGCGACATCTCAGGCGGGAACGGGGCCCACTTCTACGGGGACGATGTCAAGGTAGACCAGAACATACTCCAATTGTGCAATGTGGCTTTGGGCACAAAGCAATTCAAAGGCGACCAGTATCGGGCCTTTCACAACGACAATGACTTCCGTGATTCGAGCGGCAACGTCCAGAACACGGACATCGCCGATGCCGCGAACCTGGGCTGGCGTTTCGATATCCCCAACGTCGGCGGAACCTGGCGTGAAGCCAACCTTGGTGACACGCAGGATTCTTCGACCGGAGAAGGAGCGATGCGAATCACCCTGGACAACCTGTACGGCAATTCAGCGCCTGACAATCTGGGTGCATTCGGTTCCGTGCTCGGTGGCATCTGCAACATGATCGTCTGGGGATTGCTCAGCGTCATCCTCATCATGACCAAGCTCATGCTCGTCCTGATGGTGCTGTTCCTCGTCGTAGCGTTCCTCGTGAGAGCTTTCCCCATAGGCGAAGCTCCGAAGAACGTGTTGAAGAACTGGGTGAAATACACGTGCAACCTGAGCATGACCGGCGGATTGTATTCGGCTTTGGGAGCCATCGCCACATTCATCTGCCAGCTTATGTTGAAGTTCTGTTCCGAAATGAGCAGCAGCTTCATGTACAACGTGATCAGCGGTTTCAGTCCGGTGCTTGCAATCGCGGCCATCAGCCTGTTTTGTACCAGCGTGCTCAAAGTCGGCAACCCGTTCAGTTTCAAAGCGATGATGGGAATCGCCACCGGTGGAGCCATGGCAGGCGGAGTGCTGGCCGGCCTCAGGAGAATCGGCGGAGGAATAAGCAGCGGTCTCCTCATGGGACGGCTCCTCACAAGCCGAAACCACGGCGGCATGTCCAGTCGCAACGCCGGACCGCGCCACAGGATGTTCGGTCCCACCGCCGGCGAAAGCAAACTCGACTCCATGCTCGATTCGGAGAGGAAGAATCTTGACCTCGACGGCGGCGACCGCAACCTGTACGGACGCAACGCGAAAGAATACGATGCGATCGCAGCCCGCGGAGCAGACTCCCTCAGTTATAGATGGGGGCGCATGAACGAAGGCACCGTACGCGGGTCCCTCGCAGGAGTCGCCGCACGTTTCGCCAACCAAGCCGACAGAGCTCAGGCGTTCATGACGGGCGGCATGTCCTACGATGATCGCGTCAAGAACTATATGGCCCGCCATCCCGGCGCATCGCTCGGCCGCGCCCGTACCATGGCAAAAGGTGCAAGCCTGCTTAATCAGACCGCACGCGGCCTGGGCGGAGGAGCTATGCTGTTGGGCGCGACAGGCAAGGCAGCCCTAGGTGTCATGCAATCCCAACCGTTGCGTGACGTGGTCAAGCGTGGCGCCAAAGTCGCGGCGACCGGTATCGCCGCTGCCGCACTCACATCCAACCCGATCACACTGCCGGCAGGTGCAGTCGCATTGGGCAAGCTCGCCACCAACCGTGACTTCTGGCATGGAGCCAAGGTCGGAATCGGCGCACTGGGAGCCAGAGCGGAGAAGAGCCGCAACGAAATCCTAAGCCTGGGCAACAGGCCCACGACGGTCATGACTCCGATTGCTCCGGTCGAAGACAATCCGTTCGATCTCGATGAATCATTGAACGAGATGCACTCCGAGGACGGAAGTCTCAACTCCGATGGAGACAAGGCGTTCGGGGTGGTGGAGAACAGCATGATGCACAACTTCCGGCAACAGGGCCACATGAGCGAGCAGGAAGCCGCCGACGCATTGGAGAGCGCGCGTATCACGGGAGAGGTCAAGGAAGCAGCGGCGAAATACCATGCGAACCTCAACGCGCCGAAGAACCCACCTCGCCAGAAAACGTCTGATGAGTTCGAAACGGATGGAGATGCATTCTGATGGACACCGGCACTGTTACTCAGACGGCTGGGCAGGGAGCCGCCGATTTTCTCACCGTCCTGTTCGCTTGGATGTTCACGCCAACGGGAGCCGTGCTGACCCTGCTCCTGTTGGCGGTCGGCGGCGGCAGCGTCTTCATGAAGATCATGGGACGTTCGATGAGAATGTTGTCCGTTGCGGCGAGGATATGCGCGGGCCTGTTCTTCGTGTGGGTCATCAGCGGCGTCCTGGAGGCGATGGGCATTCCCATCCGTGAATGGATGCAGGGGATCGCTAGTCAGCTCCCGGATTTGGGCGTGTTGCTCAAAGCGTTTTTGGAGAGGCTGTTGTTTACGGCATCCTAAAATTTTCGCAAAGAACTGTGGGAATGCGGGAATGGTTTGGCAGATGAATGCGGAAGTGTTTTTTCTGCCTGATCATTCCCGCATTGTGTTGTTTTCCTGTTGATTGGGAGAGCTGGTTCCACAAAAAAATGCGCCTCTGCTACACTGAATGTGGCCACATAAAAAAAGCGCGTCCCACGCCTCCACCTTGGCGGCGGAAAACGTGAACAGAGGAGAAAACAGCATGCTGAAAAGCACGATTCTTGTCGCGGTCGCCGACATCAAAGGCGGCGTCGGAAAAACGACGACAGCCATGCTTATCGCCGGATGCCTCGCCCGACGCGGCGAACACGTCACGGTTCTGGACGCCGACAACACCGGTGGTGCGACGCTCTGGGACGAATACGTGCGAATTGAGGACGATCGTCGTCGCAAAGAAGACGAAGCCAACGGGACTCCGCACAAACCCTACAAGCTGGGTTTCGACGTGATCCAAACCAATGACGTGATCCTCGGAATGCCCGACAGGATTCGCGAACGCTACAAAGGATGGGTCATCATCGACACGCCTCCATCCGATGCGGGAACGGTGCAGACGGCACTCCAGGCGGCCGACGTGTCAATCATCCCCTGCCAGCCGTCCATCAGCGATTTGAGCCATGCAGGGAAAACCTATGCGGCCGCCAGAAACGGCATCATCCTGCTCACGCGAGTGAAAGCGCGAACCAAACTCGCGCGTGACGCAGTGAAACAATTGGATGAGCTGGAGGCAACACGATTCGAAACGGTCATCCACGAGAGGGAAGCCATCAAGAATCTGTACGGAACCAACCAGATAGACAACAGGGATTACGCTTCCGTCACCCAAGAGCTCATTGACCTCGTCAAACAGTTCGGCATCGAGTAGGAGTTGAAACATGGTAAAGAATATCAACAGCGCTTTCGGACGCGGCCTGCAGGACACTCGCGACATGGGGCGTCGGCCTCTCCTATCCGAACCCCCCGAACCGAAGATGACGGTCGAGGCTCCCGAGCAGAAAGCAGTCTCTGAAGCAATCCCGGAAGATCATGAGACGAAAACGAATGAAGCATCCGGGAGGGCCGGCCGGAGGAAGCCCGTGTATTCGTTCGACCGGAGGCTCGGCACGAACCTGACGGATGAAAACTATCTCGCGCTGCGAATCAAGTCGGTCGAGACGAACATGACCACGCAGGCTCTTCTTAACGCCGCGGTGGAACAATGCTTCGTCAACGGAGGACTTGACATGGAGCTGGCCAGAAAATACGCGCAGACCCGCTGACACAAAAAGAGACTCGGCAGTATCCGAGTCTCTTTTTTCTTTTCCCGACTTCCACCGCTTTCACGCTGAGACTCCGGATAGTCTGACACTAGATAGCACGTTCAGATTCTCAAGGAGACGAAGTGGCACGAAAAGCATCCGTTGAATCTCCAATGGACATCACCGAAGACAAACGGAAGAACGAAGTCGAACTGACGGCAATCAAACGCGCCATGCGAAACACCCGCTGGTGGAAAGTTTTCATCACCGTGTTCATGATCGCCGGAATCGTCGCTCCCGTCATCAGCGTTCGCGCAATCAGCACGCTGCAGGACATGGGGTCCATGTTGAGCGCGAAATACAAGGAGATCAGCGTAGACAAACCAGGGAAACAGGCAGCCTTGGCGTCCGTCAACAAATGGTTGGACACAAACAAAGGACCATTCCGTTACGGGACCACGAACCTGTTATGGGATTCGGCGACAAAAGTCGGATCCAGTGACGAGGACACCGGAACAGGAAAGGAACATACCGACTGGTGGAGCCACCAGTTCTCCCTGACCGACCTGTCCGACGGATCCACCCGCGACGTAACCCAGCTCATTTCATGGAAGAACAACGTGGCCACCGCCGTGGGAGAGCCAACAGTGCTGCCGTTGAAAGCAAGCGGCGCTGGCGGAGCCCAATCCTATACGCCATCCGGATACTCTCGCATCGACCAGGCGTCCAGCTTCCAGAACGTCGTCAACGCTTGGGCGAAAGCCTACATCGGGAAAGACAGCAACGCGTTCACCGTGCTGGTCGGGGATCCGAACAGCGAGCACGCCTACCAGCCAGCAGCCATCGGAACATTCAAAAACGTGAGCATCAACTGGCTTGTGGAGTGCGACAAGAACGGGCAATCCGTACCAAAGGAACAATCCAATGACACGCCTCCCTATGCTGCGGCGTCGATCAGCATCACATTCGAACCGTATGCCGCGATGCAAGACAGTTCCGATAAGGGAAGCGACACGTCATCTTCGGACAACACCGGCGGCTCGACCGTCAAGACGAACATCACCGTACTGGTCAAGAACCCTACATCCGGCAACGCGAAGATCATCGACTGGGGAGCGGATGGCAGCGTCAGGACGTTGAGCCCCTATGCGAACGCACTGAGCAAAAGCGACGTGACCTCGGCGAACTCCGACGACGAGACCGGCGGCACCGATTCCGCCGGGACCACATCGCAGGACACCCAGTCCGACGATTCCACTGCCGACGGTTCCAAGGCATCATCGGGCAACGGCACGTCGGACAACACCTCAGACGGCACATCGTCGGACGGTACGGCATCCGACAGCCAGAACAACTAAGGAGACCATCATGGCCAATGACAAGAAACCGAAACTTCCCCCATTTGCGGAATTCGTCAACAGCAACGCCGACCTGTTCGGAGCGATCATCGTCATCCTATTCGGCATCGCGGTCGTCTGGACTATTATCAGCGGACTGTTCTAGAAGAGGAAACCGTCGTGGCATCGAGAAAAAACAAGACCGGCATAACCGTCGCCGGCATCCTTGGCGGCTTGGCCATCGTGCTCATAGCCATCATCGTCATCATCCAAACCGGAGTATGGGCCACGGTCGCCCCACAATTCGGGTTGCCTGCAATAACCAGCATCAGTCAGATACTTCCGAGCGAAGACTCCATGCAGAAAACAAACATCGGCTTGGGGTTGAAAAAACCGGACCTGTCGAAAATCGAAGGCCAGATCAAAGACGGTCTGACCTCCTCGGGGAACACCGGAGAAAAGGATTCCACGAACACGGATATGGGAGCGAGCGGACTGCCGGCTTCCGCAGCAAGCCCCATGAGCGTGTCCGAAGCCATCACAGCCGCCCGGAACCTCCCGACCGAAACACCCCATACGAAGGGCTACAATCGCGCCGAGGATTTCGGGGACTGGCAGAACAGCGACCAGCTTTGCGGATACGGAACCACCCGCGACTACATACTCAACCGTGACTTGACCGATCCAGTCATGGACTCCAATTGCAAGGTGCAATCCGGGACACTGCATGACCCCTATACGGGCCAGACCATCAACTTCCGGAAGAGCGTCGTGAAGAACGGGAAGACCGTCAGTGGAGACAGCACCGCAGTGCAGATCGACCATGTGGTCGCCTTGAACGACGCATGGGCCTCCGGCCTGTGGAAGAACTCAAGGAAAAACGATCGCGTGAAATACGCGAACGATCCGGACGTGCTGCTTGCCAGCCAGGGGGATGCCAACAATGCGAAAAGCGAGGGCATCAACCTGTACGGGAGCGGTGTCCCCAAGAAGTCCGTCGGACGATGGGCCGCATCCACCCCATCCGTCTGGCTGCCGAGCAACAGCGGCTACCAGTGCTCCTACATGGCCAAGCGCGTCTACATCAAAGACAAGTATGGACTTTCCATGAGCAGTTGGGAGAAAAGCGAGACGATCGGGTTCCTCGAGCAATGTCAAACCGCTGGGGAATAGGAAAATCCGGGAATTCGCTGATTCTTTCAACATCCTGCCGTTAACGGCTGAAGCGGCACGGTATGTTGAGGTATCGGGACGAAGGTTCATTCCTCAGCCCAAGTCCCCTCGGTGTTAATCCAGGTTTTTTCGGATTCTCCTATGGTGCGGCTTCCCCTTGTGGACTTTTTGGGTGAGCCGCACCTTTTCTTTTTTCTGAAATAATTCTGTTATGCCTGTTAAACTGAATATATCTACATAAAGTATGGAACAGCAAGGAGATCCATTGTCTGAAGACAAGACCGAAAAACTCGGCGACTTTATGCGCCGCGTAAAAGACGACACGGTGCTCAACCTGTACTTCGTCACGGAGACCGGGTCGAAAAGAATACCGACGCCACTGTTCGGCAACCCCACTGCGGAACAGCTGAGGGACAACAGGTACCTGCAATCCCAAGTGGTCGCATCCCGCAAGCACTATTGCAATGAGGTGATCAGCAGCGGATGGACCGTCCACGTGGATACCAAGTTCGATCAGGAGGCTTTCGAGAATGCCTAAAGTGGATAGAGGCTGGAGAATCTGCGGACGTCGGTTCGGCTTTCTCGGCACCAGGCGCCTGCCTTAAACCGTGAATATCTTTCATTGGGATTTTCTTCTACGATATATGCCTGTTATACTGAATATATCCACATAGAGAATTGAAGGAAGACCCACCAATGAGCCACGCAGCCAACACAAGCATCCAAGACATCCAAAACGGAATAGGAGACTTCGTGCTCCGTCCCGAAGCAGACCGCAACAGCCTCGACGGCTATATGAAACTACCCGAACAAAACCGTCTCAACACCTGCTCCCATGGATGTCTCATCGAACAAGGCGTGAAATCACACATGACCTACCACGATGACGGCAGCGGAGACTGGACACTCTGCAAAGACGACCCGGACTATGGGCAGTATGTCGCAGCAGGCAATCCAACGAGCGTTCCCGCGAATCCCGTCATCTGAATAGAAAGAACGAAATCATGTCCATTAAGTCAGCGCAAGCGAAACAACAGCTCAGAAACAGCGATGGCACATTCGCCAACGAGAACAAGAATGCGGGATTTCCCTCCAACGACATGATTCAGCGTGCCTCCAAATTGTTAGCGAAAAGCTCGGCGACCGTTGATGAGCCGATCATCAAGCCCTCCGTGAAGTCGGAAGGCTACATGGGATCCACCGCCATCACCGGCGGCAAATACGATGCCAGTCGCAGTCCGGCGGAAAACGCGAAAACTCATGCGCGCGGACATCAAAGCATTGCAGAAGAACGGTCAACTTCCAAAAGATTGGAAGATCGGAGTCCGAACAAGTACAGGTTCCGCAAGTTGGAGAGCCCGATTCACCATTCAACTGCCGGAAGGCGAATCCTCCACATACGTGCCGACCCACGCCGAATATATGGCTGCGGATTCCGAAGACCGGATCATCGGTCCGGAACACAGGGCCGGACGAGGAATCATCGAAGCTCATGGAGGAAGCGCCTCCTCCGACGAATGGGATGAAACAGCACGGCGAATCAACCAGAAAATCCAGAACAACGAACAGCTGACCGTAGAAGAGCAAGCCTGCGTCATCGAAACTCCAAAAGTCCGCAACGCAAAGAAACTCTGCCAGCAGGTCGGCGACCAGTACACGTATCAGAACAACAACGCCATGGTCGACTACTTCGACACGGACGGATACGTCACCGTGCAAGCCGTGACCGGAATCAAGAAACCAGAAAACAATGAGTGAACCAGTACGAAACTTCAAACAAATCATTCGGATCAAAGGCACCGGCGATGACGCTTACCCAAATCCCGGAACGTTGATGCTATGGGGAGACAACTGGACGTTGTTGGATTGGATCCGGCAACACACGGACTACAGCAAGGACACCAGAACAACCCCCGTTGACGTTGACGTGCTGACTCGGCTTCACGAGTATGCGACCGGTATCGCCAACCAGAACGGGCGCCATGATGTTCGACGTGGTGAGGCCGCGTGCATCGTCGCCGGAGTGGAATCCGTGCAATCCTATCTGCGACGCAACCCTGGCGTGGAACTCGAATTCGCATTGATTCAAACGGATTCGCATCCATCAGCCCACATCGAAGAAGGAGCCTAATCGTGTCCGAGAAAATCGACCTGCAGCAGGAAGCATTGAATGCCTTGAAGGATGCAGGCCTTGGAAGTAACAGTCTCAGACAAGCATTCATCAAAGGTTATCGCGCTCACGCCTACCGTCAGCCCAGCCAGGAAGAGGAACATGTTGCGGCCGTCACGATGTCTGGACGCATGCGTTCCATCTTCCACTTGGAAGAATCGGATGAAGACAATCTGACCAGCAAGTGTTCCTGCATCTATTCTGATATTCAAACCGCTTTGCTTGACATCCTCCCCCGCATGAATGCGGGGGATTCCCGAATCTTACGGTTCGGGTTTCTGTTCGCTACGACAAAACAAGAAAGGAGGGGACGCTAATGCGAGACCTTGGTTCCGGTTCTGCCGTCCTTGCAGACGCTAACCGCAAGCCCTGCGGCGAGGATGTTTTCGGCTGCGTTCAAATCCCTGTCATGGGTTGTTCCGCAGTCCGGGCACGTCCATGCCCTGACTTTGAGGCCGGGCATGCCCTTCGGCCCGGTCTTCGCCCCGCAGTGGGAGCAGATTTGCGTGCTCGGATAATACCTATCGATGGTTATGAGCTGTCGCCCGTACCATTCGGCCTTGTATTCGAGCATTCGACGGAACTCCGACCATCCGGCGTCCATGATGCTTCCGTTCAGCCCGTTTTTCGCGGACTGGCCGTTGGGGAGCCAATGGTTCGGATTGTCCGGGTCGGGTTTCGGCGCGCATCTTTTGGCCATGTTCTTCACGTTGAGGTCTTCGAGTACCACCGTTTGGTTCTCGCGGATTATCCTCGTGCTCAACTTGTGGAGGAAGTCACGGCGCATGTCCGTGATTCTGGCGTAGGTGCGGGCCACCTTGAGGGCGGCTTTCCGACGATTGTTGCTGCCTTTGGTTTTGCGGGACAGCGTCCGTTGCTCCCGTTCCAACCGTTCGGCGAGTTTCTTGTAGTGGCGTGGGTTCGCTATGGTCTCCCCGTCGCTGGTGACGGCGTAGCTGTCCACTCCCAAGTCGATTCCGATTGCGTTCCTTCGGGCGGGGAGAGGGCGGATGGTCTCCTCCACGAGGATGCTGACGTGCCATCGTCCGGCGGCGTCCAAGCTTACGGTCACGGTGCTCGGCTCCGTCTTGCGGGGCAGTGTTCTGGACCATCGTATCGGCAATGGTTCGCGCATCTTGGCGAGCGTGAGTTCATTGCGTTTGGCGTCCCATTTGAACGCGCTTCGAGTGTATTCGGCGCTTCCGCCGTGGGATTTGGCCTTGAATCTCGGATAGTCGCCGGTCTGCTTGAAGAAGTTGGAGAACGCCGTCTGCAAGTGTCTCAACGCCTGTTGCAGTGGCACGCAGGACACTTCGTTCATGTACGAGTATTCAGCTGTTTTCTTCCATTGGGTGAGCATGGCGCTGGTCTGGACGTAGGTGACGCTCCTGTGCTCCGCCGTCCATGCGACGGAACGGGCTTCCAACGCGAGATTGTAGACCTTTCGGCAGCAGCCGACCGTGCGCCTGAGCAGTTGTTCCTGCTCGGGTGTCGGGTAGAAGCGGAACCTGTACGCCCGCTTGCATGCATGCCTTCTGACCATGTTTCACATTATATCATATCAATCTGTGAAAGGAGGACGGTTTGCTTCCTCCCCGCCCTAAAGGACAGGGTCTCCGCAAACCAAAAAAAAGATGACATACGTATCCGATTCGAAGGGAAAACGGTAGAAGTCGAATTCAATGACACAGCCCCGAAGCCACTGCAAGGCTTTACAGTCACCGCGCCCGTTCAGATTCTGGAACACAACACCGGATGCTGGTGGGAGAGAACAATCACGGCACGAATCAGAGACAGCTCAACCATTCCCGTCGTGCTGGATCACGTGTATTGGAATTGGATCACCGGCACACCCATGCACATTCATCTCGACGGCATTCAACGCATCCGGGTCATCGAAGACAAGCATCATCAAAGAGAGGAAAACAATTGAGCGTGAACCAACCGTTGACGGACAGCGAAGCCAGGAACATCTTCATAAACGGCGCGGAGGACTTCTATTCACTGTCGGCAAACCCGCAATTCTCCAACGTAGCCGAACTGTTTGACGCCTGGCTTACCGAGCATGATCGCCAACTGCTGGCCAAAACGGAAACCGAAGCAGGGAAACGAATCTCCAGCGAACTCAAACTCGAACATGCAAGCGACGCCCACGCCCGAACGGAACCATCCCGCGCATACATTCAAGGATGCAAGGCCGCGAGAAGCCTGCTCGAGGACGCCATCCGAGACATGACGCAAGAACAGGGGACGCTATGAGTTTCACCGAGAAGAAATTCGTCGCAATCCACTGCGACGAATGCGATGAACAATACGACCCCGAAGACGGCAGCGCTTATTACACAGACAAAGACGACGCAGACGATGACGCCAGCTCCGACGGATGGCAATTGGATGGAGACGAAAACCACTACTGTCCGCAACACTGGCATCTGACCTGCAGCAAATGCGGGAAAACAGCAATGGGGAACCATGACGAACTCATTGAAAACGGATGGGACTGCGCCACAGACGAGTGGCTGTGCCCGGAATGTCATTAAGGAGAAAAATTGAGCAAATTCTACGAACCATTAAAAACAATCGTCAAAGAGGATGATTGGAAGATCGTCGAGGAGAACGAACACACTCTGGCCTGTTCCTGTAACGGGTTGAACGGCTGGGCTATCAGCGGCATGAGTGTGGTGGAATATTCGCAACGACGTTTGGCTTTCTTCCGGGACAATAGGCTGATCGGTGAAATCAAACTGTATGACCTTGACCTGGCTGGACAGGTCGTTGATGAATACATGACCGGCGGGTTCACTCCGACCATGTTCATTTCCTTGGATACGACGATGGAACAGTGGTGCCAGCAAATCGAAGACGCCTATGCAGGAGTGCTGACTGGACTTGAAGAGGAGGAAGACACCGATGCCGGAAGCCAATGAAAGCATTAAACCGTTCACTCTTCTGGGTGGAATCCTCTATCTGGACGAGTTCGAACTGTTGCCGGGACTGTCAGCCAACGCTTGCCGGAACATCGGACGATTACGCCGCAAAGCCGTATCCGCTCATCTGGTAGGGGACAGGAAAACGGTTATATCCTACGCCCGGCAGATCAACCGTGTGGTCGAAGCGGACAAGCGACGCCGCGAACGACTTTCCTCAAAGAAAGGTCGGCCGACACCGAAACAGAAACCTGTACAAAAGAAGAAGAACACTGGTCCCGGATACGATGCCGAATACCGGCGCTTCAGGGAACAGTTCATGCGTGATGTGAACGATCCGAAGAAAATCCGTGAAGCAGACCGTCTCGCATTCTTCAGTGGCACGCAAATCATTCTTGAAAACTAGCAAAAGGAAAGAATCTTGAAACATCCAATCCTTATCAGCCTCAGCATCATGCTGGCCGCAATCATCGCAGTCGCCGTGCGCCTTGCAAAAGACCCAGTCTGATCATGCCCCGATATCACAGTCGAGCCGAACGAGCAGCCGACCTGCTCCAGTCGCGTCGTTCCACGGTGGAATCCGTCGCCAAGCAGACCGGTTTGCCCGTCGATATCGTTCGCCAGATCAACGAGCCCATCGCCAAACGTCGGGCGGAGCAGGATGCGGTGGATGCCGCGGAACGTAGCATGAGGAAAGCCGAAGCGAAGATAATGCGCGAACAGTATCCGTGCCCGCTTTGCTCCACTGGTCATGCGGAACCGCATGACTGCGACACGTTCCTTCCCCTCGGGTTCATACACGGTGGCGAACGTGACGGACAAATGGACGGCTTCTGGTGCCACCCGTACTTCTGCTCCTGTTCGAACCAACGGTGCATCGCCTGTAATATTTTCCCCAGCAAAAGCAGAGAGGAAGCCGTCGAACGGTTCTGCGCCGGAGACTTCGCCCACGAAGACGATTTCATCGAACTGAAAACCGGCAAACGTTACCACTATTCGCAATACGGTATCGAACAGCAGATCCTCCGGTACCTAGCACATTGGAGCGCGGAGCAGGTCAAAAGGCTCGGCTTCGACCCGAAGCTCGTGGACACCCTGGCCATGCAACGGACATTGGATCGCATGGGCGACAAATACGTTGACGTGTTCGACACGACGCTACTATGCCCCAACTGCGGGATGAAAGGCGAATACCGGAAAGCCGTCAGCCCGATCACTCATACGAAAACATGGTGGCGGGTCGGCTGCCCATACTGCAAAACCCGCACCAGATACTCGTTTCCCTCTCAGAGAGAAGCTGCGGAAAAATTCGAATCCGCCCAACTGGATACCAAACCATCAATCCTTAACGAAAAGAGCAAATTGTAATGGCAAGCAACTTCTACAAGGCGGGTGCGGCTGCGATGACCTCGAACAAGGACGATTGGGAAACCCCGCAATCCTTGTTCGATCAGCTGGACGAGGAATTCCACTTCATCCTCGACGCGGCATCCAGCGACCAGAACGCAAAATGCGAACACCACTACACAGCCGAAAACAGTGGCCTAGAACACTCATGGGAAGGGGAGACGGTTTTCTGCAATCCTCCCTACGGCCGCAACATCGGTGATTGGATACGCAAAGCCTCACAGGAAGCCAGCAAACCTGACACTCTCGTAGTCCTATTGGTTCCCGCACGCACTGACACCCGCTGGTTCCAGAACCATATCCTGCACCGTGCGGAAGTCCGGTTTCTGCCCGGACGTTTGAAGTATGAGGTGAATGGGCAGGCCGGTGAAGCGGCGCCATCGTTTTGGCGTGAGGGTACACCGTCCTTTTAGGGCGGTGGGGAATCACGCTGGTCTGTTCTGGTTCTCGATATACCGTTTCAGCGTGTCCAACGGCGCACCGCCCGCCGTGCCCGCGTAGTAGCTGGGCGACCAGAGGCGTTGCGCCCTCCAATAGTGTCGGGCGAGTTCGGGGTAGTCGCGTCTCAGGTATCGGCTGGACACTCCCTTGAGGCTGTTGACGAGTCGGCTGAGTTCCACGGTCGGGGGAAACGATACGAGCAGGTGCACGTGGTCGGTTTCGCCGTTGAACTCCTCCAACCGGCAGTCGAACGAGGCGCACACGTCGGAGAATATGCGTTCCAACGCCTTCAGGTGCTCGTCGGTGAACACGTCGTGCCGGTATTTGGTGACGAAGACCAAGTGCGCATGCAAATCGTAGACGCAGTGCCGTCCCTTACGAATATCGTTTGTCTTATCCATGAAGACCAAGTATAATACCAAACATGAGTTCCTACAGGCGATACAACTACCGCGCCTACCCAACGCAAGGGCAGCGCGAGGCATTGTCATGCCTGTACGGCGCATGCCGGTACGCGTACAATTGGACGCTCGACCAGCGGGAGCTTATGCGTCGCCGACATGGGCGAATGCAGTCCTGCACGCAGTTGAGCAACATGTTCACCCTATGGAAGCGAGAACCCGGCATGGAATGGCTTCTGGCCGTATCATCCACGCCTTTACAGCAGTCGATACGCCACGCGGACATGGCCTACCGGAACTTCCTTCGCCTCTACAAGGCGGGCAGGACGCATATTGTGACCAACCGCCGTACCGGGAAGAAGCGTCGCACGGGGCTGCCCCGGTACAAGAGCCGCAGGGACGGGGAGCAGTCGGCCGAGTTCACCAAGTCCGCGCGATTCAAGGTCGGGCATGCGGACGGATGCAAGTGGGCGTTCCTCACGCTCCCGAAAATCGGGCGGGTCAAGCTCCGTTGGACTCGCGAACTGCCGTCCAAGCCGAACACCGTCACCATCATGAGGCATGCGGACGGCTCTTACGAGGCGAGCTTCACCGTGCAAGTCGATGACAAGGCCGACGCGCCCGAGCCGCTGCATGAGGCGTGCGGCATCGACATGGGGCTTGACTCGCTCATGAGCATCGTCTATACGGACGGCACACGCGAGAAGATACCCCACCCGCGCACCCTGAACCGCAAGATGCGCAGACTGCGCAAACTCGACAAACAACTGGCAAGGGAAACGAAAGGCTCGAACAACCATGCGAAGACACGACTTCTGAAGGCCAAGACCTACGGTCGGATACGGAACCAACGCCGGGACGTGGCGTACAAGCTGGCATCCAAGGTGGCGGGCGAGAACCAAGCCGTCGCCTTGGAGACCCTGAACGTCAAAGGACTTGCCCGCACCTGCATGGCGAAGAGCCTGTTGGATGCGAACTGGACGCGTATCATCGACCGCATCCAACAATTGGGCGTCCAATATGGCAGAACCGTCAAACGCATCGACCGCTGGTATCCCAGCAGCCAAATCTGCTCCCAATGCGGACGCCGCGACGGACGGAAACCGTTGGACATACGCGAATGGGAATGCCCGCAATGCGGCATACGGCTCGACCGTGATTGGAACGCCGCACTGAACATCCTCGACGCCGCGGGACTCGCGGAGTCGCTAAACGCCCGTGGAGGCGACGTAAGACGGAGACTGGCGCAAACCGGTCGCAACGCGGACGCCCGTGAAGCGGGAACCCGCCGAACCGCAAGGCTTCATTAAGCTGACCGGCGTAGGAATCCCCCGCCTTCAGGCGGGGGAGGATGTCAATCCCCAGCATGATCGTGGTCATGAGAACAGGAGAACGTTAGTCGATGCGCTCCACCGCCGACCTGGTGAACATATCAGGCTTCAGCTGGCTGTATAGTCAGTCGAAGTCCCATTGAAGCCAGTACTTTAGAGATGGTTTGGAACGAGGGACTACCCTCGGCGCTGAGGCTTCGGTACAGGCTTTCTCTGGACACGTTCGCCTCTTTGGCAATGCTGGACATTCCTCGTGCTTTTGCTACTTTTCCGAGTGCGGTTTGGAACATTTCAGGATCATTGTATTCTGCTACGGCATTGAGGTAGCGGGCGATGTCGTCTTCGGTTTCAAGGAATTCGCTGGTGTCGTAGTCTTGGTATTTCTTTGTCATTTTTTCTCCTCCTATTCGGAGTATTCCCTGAATAGTTTCTTGGCTTTTTTGATATCTGCCTGTTGTTTTCTTTTATCTCCGCCGATGAGCAGCAGATAGATTTCTGATCCGCTTCTTGCGTAGTAGATTCGGTATCCGGGTCCGAAGTGAAAGCGCATCTCGTATATGGAGTCTCCTACGGGTTTGGTATCTCCCAGGAGGGAGCCTTTTAGCTCGCAGTATCAAGGTGTGCTTCGATTTTGGCTTTTGCGTCTCTGTCTTTTAGTTTGCGCAGCCATTCAAGGAATTCGCTCGTCCTCTTAAATCTCAACATACCAATACTGTAGCCTACAGGCTACAGTTCGTCAAATCAACAAGAAAAAAGAAGGAAGACGCCCCGCCGTGGGGAGCGTCAACTCAATGGCATGCAGCCATGCTTGACCTCCTGATTAGGCGTTGAGCGGTGTGCCGCAGTTTGGGCAGAAGTTGGTTTGTCCGTTCAATGGCTGACCGCATTTGGGGCAGTTGTTCGTTATTGCCGGCTGGGGGATAGGGGCTGGGACGGGTGAGGTCACAGGCATCGGCACAGTGTTCGTCACCGGCGCTGCTGGCGCAGGAGCCTGTTGTTTGACTGCCGAGGTGAACAGTCTGACAACACGTGGCGGAATATTGTCCACCGGCAGCAGGCTCAGGGATTGGATTTCCGCAACCAACTGTCCAGGCGTCACGACACGAACATTGCCCGGCCAGACGGCTTCGCTGACATCCGGGTTGCCGTTATGTCCGCCCGGTACCATGCAGACCATCCATTGGGCCGCCACGTGATAGGTTTCGAGCGTGGACGCCCAATTATCGCGTTGGGTTGCCATGTTCTCGCTCATCTTGACCACGGGTGTTCCATCCGAGCCTTTGACGAGGGCTCGACGGCTGATGCTCATGCGCACCAGGTTTCGTGGATCCAAGTTCACGTATTTGGTGTCGCTGCCGCCCTTGTAGTTCTTCGCGTCCACGAACCAGGCATGCACCTGCTGTTGCGGGTCTATGCCGACCAGCACGCAGTCGATGTCCGCGTTGATGGGCTGGCGGTTCTCGTTGAGCCCGTACAGGGACCAGAAGGAGATGACGTTGAGCCGCATGTAGGCGATGATTCTGGCCAATGCGGATTCGCCCTGCTGGCCGGCCTGTACGGCCGTGTTCCCGAAAGCGGAATAGTCCAAGCCGGAACCCGGATCGCCGTACAGTTTCCCGAGCTGGCGTTCCTGTTGCAGGTTCGCGTTGAGACTGGCTTCATACAACGGGTCGGGGGAGCCGCCGTTGTCGTGGTCTATCATGAACCAGCCATAATAGGAGTCCTCGTTGCTCATGGCGGCCACCAGCCCGTATCGGGGCGCGAATCCCTTTAATTCCGTGTTCGGATCCAACGTGAGCTGATTGTTCGGGGATGGGGTTTCCTCCCCGCGTGGGAAGGTGATTCCCCACCAGAGGGTTCCTGCCACCACGGTCACGATGAAACCTATGAAGAGTTCCATGAAGGCGGAGCCTCCTGTCGCGGAAGATCCGACTCCGGCAAAAGGCCGCAGCGCATAATCCGCGCCCAATGAGGCAATGACCGCGAACACCAGTCCGGCCACCGCGGTCAACACGCGTTCCTTCATGGTTTTGCAGAACATCACGCGGACTATGACAGCGATGACGGTGACGATCAGCGCCAGTATTCCTATGCCGTTCAACTCCTGGAAAAACGGGTCAAGATGTCCCATGGCTTATATCTCCTCTCTTCAGTCGTGTATCGGTTGGCGGTATTCCAAAATCCGACGGTAGTCCTCCAAAAGGAACACCGTGACATCCATCTCGCAGGACATCTGATAGATCTCGCCATCATATTCCCGTTCGGCCTGCACATAGTCCGCCGGGTCGATCAGGAACATGGCGGTTTCACGGCGCACACGCCATTCGGCATGGCTTTTCCCGTATTCCGCATGCGAATCATCGGCGTGCAGCCAGTGGAACAGTTCATGGGTGAGAGAGCATCGTTTCTGCACGTCGGTCATATGCTCGTCGATGATTATGGTCTGGATAGCCTCACAGTAGAGGCCTGAAGTGTCATCGTCAAGCGTGGCTTCGATGACGTGGACTGGCTGGTTTTCCACGGCGTCGAGCATCTGCTCGTAGGTCATGCCACGGTTGATGGGCATGTGGCGGTCGAATGGTGCGGCCGTTAGCACGGTTGAATATCCTCCTATCGAATCGGTTCGAGAAGAGGATACTCTGACAGAACAGGGGCGAGCAGTCGTCACTAGCGGCCGTCACCGCCTTCCATTTCCGCGAGCTTATGCGGATCCTTGTTCGCCGCCAAGGACACGTCACCCCTACGTAGTTTCTCCAAAACGATACGCTTACGCTCTTCATCGGATAGAGACGAGGGTTTAACCGAACGTGCATGAGGAACAGGAACCGTGCCTCTCTTATCGGAGGTAACGCCCGTATCGACTGATGTGTCATGGGGAAGTCCGGAGACCGGAATGGAAGAGGATGGCCCATCAATAATCTGAACGACGTTGTCCCCATCCATGATGGCTACGAACTGACGGGCAAGCAGCCCGGGCTCGTTTTCCTCGGTAGCTCGTTTTCGGGCTAGGTTTCCGATCAATTCGATGGCATTGTCAAAATCTATGAGAGGTGCAATGGCATCAAGGTCATCCATCGTCCATGCAGCTTTTCCGCGCAATCGGACGGATACGTAGGATTGGCTCGTCTTCTCGCCCAAGGCCGAAGCAATCTGCTTTTGGGTCAGACTCTTTGCTCGCCGACGTTCTTCAACGAACTCCGCTATGAGCTTGGTGCTCTCCCCGGTCTTCTTAAGTCTGTCATTCCGTACCATGTTGTCATTCTATCTCTTGAGAGAACATTTTCACGCTATAAAACACGCCGTATCTCCATAGAGATTGACACTATTCCAATCGACCCCTAATATCTCCCATGAGATACGAAAGGTTTTTTATCGCATGTCATCAAACGAAATCATCTCCCAAGCGATCCTCGCTCGCATGGCAACCCAGAACTACCAGGTGAAACAACTCGCCAAAGATCTAGGAACCACGCGAGAGGCAACGGGCCGCAGACTCAACCAGCACACCATATGGGACAGCAACGAACTCGACATCGTAGGCAAGGCACTGGGACTAACGGACATGTTCGGCCTCTGCGATTATGCAAGAGCCCTCGCCGAGATGAACAAGAACGTTCCCCTATCCAAGACCGTCTGACCGGGTTCTTCGGAAGAAAAGAGAGCCATGCGCATCAGGAGCATCAAGCCGGAGTTCTGGCGCAGCCGGGATATAGCGAATCTCAATTGGGACGCCAGACTGGTTTTCATAGGTCTATGGAGTTACGTGGATGATAACGGGGTAGGCAAGGATATCGACTACGACATCATCGGAGACCTGTTCGCGGCTGATCTCATCAAAGATCCTCGCGAGACTGTCGCGAGAGTGTCGCGAGCCCTCGCGAGTCTTTCTGAAGCTGGATTGATATATCGCTACGAGTTCGACGGCACCCCATATCTGGAGATTGCGACATGGTCAAGGCACCAGAGAATCGATAAGCCAGGCAAGCCGAGGTATCCGTCTCATAAGATGGTAGAACCCAATGATTCCAACGGTTCAGACCCAGATTCGCGAGACTCTCGCGAGAGTGTCGCGAGACCCCATCGAGATTTCCACGCCCGGAACAGGGGAACAGGGGAACAGGGGAACAGGGGAACAGAGGATATTTACTCCTCTCTATCCCCTCAAAATCCAGAATCGGAGAAAAACGAAAAATCGGCGGACAAGTCCGCCTCAGAGCTTGAAAACGAGAATGCTTCTTTCGAAGCTTCTCGGAGTTCCAGCAGGGTCGAGGAAACCTCTCCGGTTCAGAAGAAACCTTCCGCGGTTTCTTCGAAGAAGAGAAAAGTTCCGAAAAAAGAGAAGAAGCCCGCAAGCCGTCAGACCGCATTGGCTCCCGACTGGAAGCCCTCGCCCGAACTGCGCATCGCCACGGCCAGGGCGGGGGTCAACCTGATCCGCGAAGTCACTCTGTTCGTCGCCTACTACACGCAGGAGAAACCCGAATACCGCAGCGCCAACTGGGATATCACATACAGGCGTTGGCTCGAACGGGACATTCAAAACCTGAAAATGGGGCGCGACCCCAACAACATCGCGCTACACCCGGAGAACCTGCCGGTGAACGGCAGGCTGCCGAAGAGCGTGCTGAACGACATGCATAACGAGGAACTACAGGCGCGGGCCGCCGCCTGGGACGAAGCCCATCCGCGAGAGGAGGAATTCGATGAACTTTAACGAAGCTCTGCAGGTGCTGCGCCGCATCAACGTGCATCACGGGAACGCGCCAATCAGCGACGCGCAGGCCCAATGCTTCTACGAGGAGCTGGCCAGATCGGTGTCGTTCGACGAGGCCAACGCCGCGGTACGGGAATTCTACGCATTGCATCCTCACGGCGAATGGATGACGGTGGGGGATATCAACCTCGCCGTGAGAAGGAAACGACGGCAGTCGATGCCATCGGAGGCGACCATCACCCGGCTGATGGAGGAGAACCAGATTTCCGACCCCGACGAGATGTGGCAGTTCCGACGCTCTCTGCTCAAATCATTGGGCCGTGGCCGCCCCGCCACGCAGGCGGTGCAGCGTGCGTTGGAATTGTCCCGTCACCCGATGCTGGGCGGCCCGAGGGACGGGGCGACGAAAAGCCTGCCGCAGACACGGCCGGGGGGAAACCCCGATCCACGCGATCCGGCCCCGGTCACGACCGTCATCCAAAGCATCATCGGCGGACTCTCGGCTCGGCCGCATCGGGCGGAATAGCCCCCCGGCCATCGCAAGAACATCGAATCAAAAAAAACGCCATCAGAAAAACCGATTGGAGAAAAAACAAATGGCAGACATCACCACACAAACAATCCGAGACACCTTCTTGGACAACCTTCCCGAAAACGTGACGCGCGAGGAGGGGGAGGCGTTCTGGAACGCATGGCTGGACAGGCAGCGCGAAGGGCATGAACCGGACATGCCGACACCTCCGGTCGGATTCCAGTACGCACCGGGCGAAGTGGACGAATTCGACTACGGCGAACCGGACTTGGAAGACGAGCAGCTGACTGAGGACCAGAAGCGAGACATGCTGGGACTGGTGCATGATTATGCGATGAACACGTCGGAACTGGCACGCACCATGCTGGACTGCCAGCATTTCGACGACCCGCAGGTCCGGGAGCTCGTACGTCAGACGTTCAAGGATCTCGAATGCGCCGGAAGCCACGTGTCTGACGCTTTGAAGCTGATGGGTTGGACCGCGGACGATGTGACGGTTGGCTGAAGTTTCTTCCGTTGCCGTCGATGTCGGGTCATGCGGCAACGGAAGAAAATCGGTTATTTTCAATAAAAAACCGGTTAATTACAAACCCTGAGGTTACAGTGGGAACTGTTTGAGAAAACTCAGGCAAGGAGAACCCTCGAAATGACCAAACGTAACAGCAGCGGTCTGCGCAATGCGGGCGCCATCGCCACCGTAGCGGCATTGACCCTCGGCATGGCGGGGCCCGGCGTCATGACGGCCACCGCCGACGAAAACGCCGCGAACGGCAACACCGGCAGCAATGCCTCTCAAGCCGGGCAGGAAGTCAAATACACGACCACCGTGGCAGGCACGTCAGTCGACTTCACGAAGGACGGCAAAGGTGGTTACACGGCAACCGTCCCCAAGGTCAAAGGCGAGTTCAAAGACCAGGTGATCGTGTCCGGCACAGACAAGTCCCAGATCACTCTGACCGCCGGCCAGACACCTACGGACGGGAAAATCAGCGGCCCCGTCGTCTACACCAGCGCCGCCGATTCCGCGCCCAAGTTCACGTTGACCGTCACGGATTATGAAATCGTCGAAGACCAAGCGGCCCAATGGAACGCCACCGTTGAAGGCGAGACATACCCTCTCGACGTGAACGGTGACACCGCATCCAAGGACCTGCCCGAAGTCGCCTCCTATCCGGGCAACATCACCGTCACCGACGGGACAACCACCATCACGCTGACACCCGGCTACCAGAACGTCACCGTGGAATCCGGCGACAAGCTGGGCCAGCTGAACGTATCCGGCACCGCCAACTACCATCAGGATGCCGACGCGACGAAGAACACTCCGGCATTCAACGTGACACTGCCGTTCGCCTACACCTCGGGCACCCCGGTGACCGTGGACGGCACCGAAACGGAACTCACCAAGTCTGATGACGGAAAATACCATGCGGATTACGCCGGTCCGACACTGGACGAATCCAACAAGCCCAGCACGGACACGGTGCCCCTCACCGGCATCAAGACCACACTGCCCATCCAATGGGGCAAAGACGTGCAGGTTGTCGATAAGGGAACCGGCGACACCGCCAGCAAGTTCGTACGCCTCACCGGAACAGCTTCCGGCGAAGTCACCATCCAGGATGACGCCAGCAAGAAAAGCGTCACCGTGCCGGTGGAAGTGGATGTCACCGCGGATCGAGCCCAGGACAAGAGCTTTACCGGCCTGACCGTGACCCGCACCAACGCCAAAGGCGAAACCACCGTATACGACGGGGCCAAAGACTTCAATGCGAAATTCAACCCCAGCACCCATGAATACACGCTGACCCTACCGGCCGATGCGGTCGGCGACAGCTACACGCTGGGCCTCACCCACGGTGTCGACGCCCAGGCATCCAAGCCGACGCTCGCGCTCGGAGAGGGAGCCTCCCGCGTGCTCAAGGTGAACGTGAACGGAGCCGACTACACGGTTAACGTGAAATTCCAGCCGGCCGACCTGAAAGCAGATTCCCCTGCGAAACTCACCGGACTGTACGTGAACAAGACCGGCGAGAACACGAAGGGCCAGCTCATCGACAACTGGGATCCGAACCGGCTCGACTACGTGCTCGCGTTGGGGGAGAAGGATCCAAGCCCATACGTGCTACCCGAAGCCCCCGACGGAGTCACCATCAAAGGCGGCAACATCACGCAAAACGCGCAATCCACCCGCCAGGAATGGATCGTCACCGACACCGCAACCGGCGTAAGCCGCACCTACAGCCTGACAGTGACCAGGCCGGTGAAAACCGCCGTCACCGAATTCAAGCCGGCAGACCCAGCGAAGCAGGATTCCACGGTGGACCCGGAAAGCCAGCAGGACACCAATCTTGCATCGCACGGCTACACCGGCAAGGACGGCAAATACGTCGTATCGGACAAGGGTTCCTACGAGATTCCCGAGGGTGGAACATTCGCCTATGAGCCGAAGAACGGGCAATCCGCGACCGTCACCGTCGCACATGAGGGCATGACCTACACGTACACGGTCAACGTGCTCGCGCCGGACGGTTCGACCTTCGCGCAACACACGTACACCGTCACCTACATCACGGCGGCCACGCACAAGGCGCAGCTCACCGGCATCCTCGTGGACGGTACGGCCGTCAAGGGCTTCGACCCGGCCAGACACGAGTACAACGCATCCGTGAACGATCCGGACGAATGGATGGTCTCCCCGCAGTACGACAAGGCAAGCGGCATGACCGTCAGCACCGAGAAGAAGGGTGCGGACGCCACCATCACCGTCACATCCGGTGACGGATTGGTCAAGACCACCTACAAGGTGCACGTCACCCGCAAACCATTCGGCGGCAACGGGAACAACGCGCTCGGACTCGCCTCCACAGGCGTCGGCGGCGGAACCGTAGCGTTCCTGTCGATGGCGTTGATGGCTATGGGAGCGGTTCTCGGACTCGTTGCACGTCGGCGCCAGCGCGGACGCAGCTTCTAATAGCAACGGCTTGCGACCTGATGCGGTCGCAAGCCTTCCATTATTTTTTCTGACTCGGCGTGAAATGTCGGGCAAAAAACAAGAAAAGGAAAGAACATGATGAAACAAAAACGGATTGTCGCCGTAGCACTTGGCCTGGCCCTGTCCGTAAGCCCCATGATCGTGTTGCCCACCGCTTTCGCGGATCAGGTATCGGGGAACCCGTCCTCGTCGATTTCGGCCCGTTCGACGGCTCCGAATCCGCTCGACAAGTTCAACCCCGCAGAGAAGGCGTTCCTCAACAATCACAAGGACAAGATCGCATCCGCCCTGGGCATCGACGGGTTCGACCCATCCACCACCGACTATTACAGCGTCAAGGAATCATCGCTCGACACGGTCGCGGGCAAGATCCCCACCGCGAACACGGGACTGCTGAAGCCGATGGGCGCGCCGCTCGAGATCGACACGAACGCCACCGGCTGGCTCGTCGACGGAAAGATCGCGAAGGACAAGCCGTCCTCCGGCGACATGGCATACCGGGTCACGATCAAGGGCAAGAGCGGCGGCACCGTCGCATACACGCTGCACACCGCCTCACAGGATGCGAGCAGCAAAGCCGATCCGGGCGAGCTGAAGGGCGTGACCGCCACCGCCAATGGCACCGCCGTCAAGGACTTCAATCCGGTGAAGGACGGCACATACACCGTGCCCGACGACGCGGAGGTGAAGATCGGCGACGTGCCCGACGGATGGAAGCTCGACCATAAGGCGGATTCGAAGACCGGCACGCTCACCTTCACCTGCACGAAGGATGATGTGACCGTCACCTGGACGTTCAAGTACGATGACGGAACCACCACGCCGGGCACTGGGGACAAGGCCGATCCAAGCGAACTGGCGGGGGTGACCGCCACGGCCGACGGGAAACCGGTCGACGGGTTCGCCCCGACGAAGACCGGCACATGGACCGTTCCCGACGGCGCGGAGGTGAAACTCTCCGGCCTGCCCGACGGTTGGGCGAGCTATAAGAATCTTGACGCGAAACCCGGCACCCTGTCCTACGACATCAAGAAGGGCGACGTCACCGTCGTCACGTGGACGTTCACATACGATTCCACGACCGATCCGGACAAGCCCGCCACGGGCGTGGACGCATTGAAGGGCGTGGCAGCCACCGTTGACGGGAAACCGCTCCCGAGCTTCGACCCGACGAAATCCAGCACCTACAGGGTCGCCACGGGCGCCGAGGTGAAGATCTTGAACGTCCCGTCCGATTGGAAGCTTGACAAGACCGCATCCGATTCGAAGCTGGTGTTCGCCGCTTCCAAGGACGGCACGACCGTCACTTGGACGTTCGAATACCAAGGCAAGGATGATGGCGGAGCCACCACCAACCCTGGTGACAATGCCGGAAACAAAAGCCAGAACAACAATGACGGCACGGCTTCCAAGCCGCCGGTGAACGGCGCGAACCCGCTCGCCTCCACCGGCGTGGGAATCGGCTGGGTTGGTTGGCTTATCGGCATTCTCGCCATCATCGGCGGAGCATTGGGAATCACGGTCGCTGTCCGCAAGCCGAAGGGCAAGGCCACGGACGAGACCCCGGAAGCCGATGACAGCGAAGCGTCATCCGATCAGCCGCGAAACGCCTGACCCCATCGAAGGTTTGGAGGGAGACGCAAATATCCCGCCAAACCCCACGTTGAATCTTGATGCCATGCGGGACCCTCCTGCAAACCGGCTCCTATAGCATGACATCAACAAGGGATGCCGAAAGGCATCCCTATTTTTTATTCAAAAACTTTGGTAAATACCGAGAAAATGTTGGAATAAACCGATTTTGCATGTACGTTGAAGGAAACGAAGACGACCATTCCCATCAGCCGTACGCCGAAGCCGATAAGCGAGTTCGGTCTGAAGCCGGGCAAATACAGGCCGTCCGCGGTGAAAGTCGCCGGATTCGACCCGTTGGACGCCAACCATGCCGCATCTACCGGTGTGGGGTCGTTTCCCGTCCTCGACAGGACGTGCAAACAAGGAAAGGAAAACACTGGAATGAGAGACAACCAAACGACACGGCGCATGCCAATGATCGTGACGGCAATGGCCTGCGCGGCCGCGAGTATGCTGGCCGGCCTGGCGCTGGCCCCATCCGCGCCGTCCGACCGTCACCCGACCGGAGACGGTCGGACGGCGTGAGCCGGGAACTCTCCTGCAAACCTTGGGGCCCATCCCCCACACCATTGGAACAGCCGTATTCATTCACGGCACATCCCCGAAAGGAACCGAAAGACGATGAAACCCGGTTTGAGAAAGGTCGCCGCGCTCATACTCGCGTCCGTGACGCTGTTCGGTTCAGGCGCGTCGGCCGTGTCCGCCGCGTATGCGGACGATACGACCATGGGCACGTCCACGCGAATCCAAGCCGAACCTGACGTGAAGACGACCACAGGCGGCGACGAGGCCGCGACGAAACCCGACGCCGGTTCCGGCGACGAGGCCGGAACCGGTGCGGACAAACAATCCGACACCGGTGCGCCCGCGCAATCCGCTCCGCAGGCGGACGCGGGTCAGGCCGCGCCGGACGTGACCGTCCACGACATGCTCGACACGGACAGCGCCGCCGTGAGCAGGCTCAGTCTCACCGACCGCATCACCGGCACCGCGCCGTTTGATAGGGACAACGGGCGCGGCGACGACAAGGACGAGAACAACGACATCGTCCGCTCCTACGATACGGTGACCTACGACTACGAGTACGCGCTCACCCCCGACTTGACCATGGACTACTATCGGCGCACGCGCGTCGGCTTCCGGTTCGAGCTGCCGTATCCGGCCGATAAGGTCACGTTCGACGCGGAGAAGATGGGCTGGGTGGACCATACGCCCGGCTACGAGCCGAAACTCACCACGGAAACCATCGACGGGACCGTCACGCAGGTGTACACCTGCTACCGTCTGTTGGAGCCGACCAGCCAGTCGCCGACCGTGAACCCCGGCACCGGTTCCATCGGCCTGTCGGTCGCCGTCAAGGGCGCGCCCCACGGCTACCGGTTCCATCCGACCGTGAAGGCGTGGCCCGCATGGGACGCCTCGAACCCGACGAACACGGGCACGCACAAACGGGCCGAGGACACGCCGAAGGATGTGACCGTCAGCGCGAAACTCAACCTGAACGTGCGCATGGTCGATTACGGCAACGTGGACAGGGGCGTGTTCGACTTCTCCTCGGGTGCGGCGAACGCGCCCAACAAGGACGAGGGCAAGGTGACCGGCTTGGGTTTGGGCATCGCATTGGTCACGGAGATGCGTTGGCCCGACCGGACGAAGGGTTTGAAGGGGTTGGAGGCTCCGTCCGGCAGGATCACCTATAGGCTTCGCTTGTCCAACCAGTATTCGGATGATACGAAGACCGGGACGAAGCATCCGATGGAACGCCGTTGGCAGCCGTTGCTCTACGATTACGGGCATATCGACAACATGGATTCGAAGTATGGGCGGACGTTCGCATGGATGGGCGACCTACGGTATCAGGCTCCGGGCGTCGCCGACCATGCCGACGGGAACGACCGTGTGGCGCGTGGAAACACGACAATCACGACCACGACCGGCGGGCAGGGCACGGACGTGACCGTCTCGTTCGACGGCTACGACACGTCCGTCTTCCCCATCCACAATAAACTGAACGGCACACACAATAAATGCAGCACGGATTACATGACGTCGGACTGCTCCACCATGCAGGTCGGAGCCATCCACACGGACGTATTGCAGTTCATCACGCCCACCAGCCGTGACGGCCGGACCGTCGCGCAATATTACGGGAACGTGGACCAGACGGCCAACATCACCATGGACGACATGGGATTGACAGCCACCGGCGTCAGCGGAGACCGTCTCGCCACGGCGGAAGACAATTCGAACCAGGCCGCCACCGGTGACGACCATGCGGGTTCGGCCCTGACCGTCCGCACGCCGGGCACGTACAGTACGCGCATCCGATACACGTGCTGGAGCAACAGCATGTCATGGAACGATGCGGGCACGAGCGGCGACTGGACGCAACCCGACTACGGCAACGGGTCCGACAGTCTCATACAGGGGTCGAAACTACGCCTCCAAATAGGCCACAACATCATCATCAACTCCGAAGGCGACGCCGAAGTGATGGGCATGGGTTTGGTCAAACTCGACCCGAACAGCATCGAACCGGTGGACGACCATCCCGACACGCAGCCGACCATCCCCATGAACGTTTTCACATGGGGCATGAGGGCAGCCAAACGGTCGAACGCAATCCCCTACTGGTACGCCGTCAAAAAGGACGGCACCAACTGGAAGGACTACAGGGAGCAGCGCGACACGAAAATCAGCGGACTCGACTACTATCCGACCCTCAACGAGGCGAAACGGCATGGCACGATAGTCGGCATGCTGTTCGAAGACCACAACACGGTGGACCCGACCGGCACGAGCTTCAACCGAACATTCACACCCATCGTCGCCCTGCCCGCCCGCATCCTCGACACCGCGAGAATCGGCACGGTCACACCCATCGTCGCCGAAACCGCCTACTGGACGCGCAACAGCCTCGCCCGGACCGCGAACCTGAACGTGGACGCGCCGGACACGCAATGGCAGCAATGGTCCGACAATCTCACCACCCGACTGCCCGAATACGCGAACAGCGTGAAACCCGACCTGACCTACAGCGGCGACACGTACCGTCCCGCCACGTTCGACGAAAACGGCGCCTACCAGGGCGGCGACACCGCCGACACCCTGAAAGGCGACAGCCTGTACATAGCCGGCGAAACACCGCACATCGCCAAACAGGTCGAACAGACCAACGAGGCAGGCAACACTAAAACCGTCTACGATTTGGACAAGGAACAGCGTACGGTGGACTGGAAGCTCACCGCCACCGCCGACACGTCCACGACCACGGACGGCGGACAATACACGACCGACTACATCATCACCGACACGCTGCCCAAGGGCCTGACCTACGTGGACGGTTCCATGACGGTCGGCGGCCAGTACACGCAGCATACGCCCGACAAAGGCACGGTCACCGGCGGCACCCCCGTCACGCCGACGATCGTCGTGAACAAGGACGGCACCACCACCATGACCATCAGGGTGAACGGGGCGCGCGCCGACTCCGGCACGCAGACCGTCATCCACTATTCCACCACCATCGGGGACGCGTCCGACCCCGACCATGACGTGAGGAACAACGATTCGTTCACAAACCATGCGACCATCCAGTCGAAACGCAACATGGCTCCCCCATTGGCTCCAAAGGCGCAGATAGCCGACATGACGGTACGCGTGTCCCGCACGCGCGCGACCGCGCTGGCGACCCGCGCCGACCCGCTGCTGAACGACATCAACCGCCCGTTGGGATTCAGGAACATGCTGGGCAACTTCTCCAAGGATGAGAAAACCGACCCGTATGCGGTGGACGTCATGCCTTACAAGGGCTTGAACCAGTCCAACTATCACGGCGACTACGTGATGGCCGGACTCACCGTCAAGGCAGGTGCGGGCGCAAGCATGAACGGCGTCAAAGTCTACTTCACCACCGACCAAAAATGGCGCAACGTGGACGCGACGAAGATAACCCGCGAACAGGTCCAACAATGGACCGAAGCCACGGTGAATGCGACCACAGGCAAGGTGACCATCCCCGACGGCTACAGCAAGCCGGTGGCATGGGCGTTCACCTCGCCAAGCCTGCCCGCCAACGCCCGCTACGACTTCAGCCTGAGCATCAAACCTACAGGCAACAAGGCGGCGGACTCGTACGTGAACCGTTGGGCGGACGGCGACAACAAGGTGGACGCGGTCACGCAGGTCGTGGAACGCAAGGTCAACGGCGTCGCATGGTTCGACACCAATCATGACGGCATCCGACAGGATTCGGACCGGCTTCTCGCGGACGTGAACGTCACCCTCGTGGATGGCAACGGCAGGACAGTCACCAGTGTGAACGGCAAACCCTGCACCGCCACAACCGACAGGAACGGCCACTACGAAATCGGTTCCATTCCGGCAGGTTCCGGGTTCAAGCTCAGGTTCACGCCGAAAACCGGCACCGCCTGGCACGGGCAGAACGTCACCGTCAAGAACGCGAAGGACGCCAGCGAGGCGACCGACTCCGACAGCGACCGAGAGGACGATTCGCACGGCAACATGGTCGCCGGCGTCATCACGCTGAAACCGTTCCCCGCGTTGGACGAGATGACGTCCGCCGTGTACGAGGACCCGAACGAGGACCACGGCATGAGCGGCACGCTCATGCCCGCCACGCCCGCCACGTTCAAAGCGGTCAAGGTGCTGGACGGGCGTCCGAACGGCGCTTGGACCGACAGGGACAGGTACGTCGCGGACATCACCGCGTTGGACGGCGCGCCCGCGAACGCGGTGCCCGCGTCTATCACGTTCGCCGACAACAGGACGCAGACGCTCCAAATCAACTCCAACGCGTTCGCCAAGGACGGCGTCTACCGGTATCAGGTCAAGGAACGCAAGGGAGACAACCCGGGCGTCGCCTACGACGACCGCACGTGGGTCCTGACCGTCACCGTCACGGACGATTTGACCACGTTCACCCGTCGCATCACCGCCAACACGACGTGCGACGGCGTCCAATCCGACGCCATCCAGTTCACGAACACGTACGCGCCGAAGGACGTGACCGTAAGCCTGACGGCGCGCAAGACGTTCGACAACGCGGACGCCAGCCACGCGAAGCTCACCGACTTCCAATTCCAACTGTTCGACAACGAGCGGGCGGTCGGCGTGCCCGTGCAGACCGTCAACGCCGACCGGAACGGTGACGTCCGCTTCCAGCCGTTGACGTTCACCGCCAGCCAGCTGAAAGGCAACAAGTCCAAGACGTTCACCTATACGGTGCGTGAAATCCGCCAGTCGGCGGGCGGCGTCAACTACGATTCCCACATGGGAATGTGGCAAATCACCGTCACCGACGATTTGACCGGACAGTTGAAAGCCCAAACCAGAACGAACGCGGCCTATCCGACTACGTTCACGAACACGTATCAGGCGAAGCCGGTCAGCGTGCAATTCCGTGCGCACAAGACCCTCAACGACCCCGACCATACAGGCATCCAACTGCAAGCCGGACAATACGAGTTCAAATGCGTCGAGGACAAGACAGGCGGCCAGGTCGGCACGGCGAAGACCAACGACCAGCGAGGCGACGTCCTGTTCGACGCCATCTCCTACACGCGGCCGGGAACGTACGACTACACCATCCGGGAAACCCCCGGCGACAGGGGCGGCATCACGTACGACACCACGAAACACCACGTGAGGGTCACCGTCACCGACGATGGGGAGGGACGGCTGCTCGCCGACGTGAAATACGACGGCGGGACCGCCATCCCCGAATTCACGAACACGTACCGGGCGCAGCCCGCCACGGACACGCCGAACGCGGTGAAGACCGTCACCGCCTCCGAAGGCAACCACTATAAGCTCAAGGGCGATGATTTCACGTTCACGCTCCACCGCGTGACCGCACCCGACGGCGTCACGGCCGAAACCGACCAGACGAAGACCAACGACGCCCGGGGCGACATCAGGTTCGACCAACTGTCGTTCCCATTGCCCGGAACCTACGTGTACACCGTTTCGGAACAGGACACCACCGTCCCCGGCATCACCAAGGACGGCACCGTCACCACCATCACCTACACGGTCAAGGACGTCGATCATGCCGGACGGTTGAAGGTCGTCGATAAGTCCGTCACCCGTTCGGACGGCAAGACCGCGAACGGCATCCGATTCGACAACACGTACAATCCGAAAGGCGTCGGCTACACGCTTGGCGGCGTGAAAACCATCATCAACACGGATACGGCGACCAACCGCATCCCACGGGATGGCGAGTTCACGTTCACACTCGCCTCGCATGACGGTGCGCCGATGCCCAAGGGGTCGAAGGACGGAGTGAAGACCGTCACCAACACCGGCACCGGTTTCACGTTCGGACGAATGGACTACGACAAGCCCGGAACCTACGTGTACACCGTCACCGAACAGGCCGGACGTGACCCGACCATCGGGTATTCCACCCAAGCCTATGACGTGACCGTCACCGTCACCGACCAAGGCGGCATGCTCTCGGCCACCGCCGACCGTCAGGCCAACGACATCCGCTTCGATAACACGTACACGCCGACACCTGTTGACGTGACCGTGAAGGCGGACAAGCATCTGACCGGACGTGATTTGAACGATGGCGAGTTCACGGCCGAACTGAAGGACATGGACGGCAACACGCTCCAATCCAAGCGGTTCAAGCGCACCACCGGCAGTGAGGCGAAAGCGGACGAGGGCGACGGCACGCTCACCTTCGACAAGCTCACGTTCGACAAGACCGGCATCTACAAGTACACCGTTGACGAAACGGACACCCAGCTCGGCGGCGTCACCTACGACACCACCAGCCACACCGTCACCGTCACCGTCACCGAGGACACGAAGAGCCACACGTTGACCGCGAAGACCGAATACTCCACCGAAAACGGTTCCGAGGACGGCATCCGCTTCAATAACACGTACCAGCCGCAGAACGTGCTCGTGGAACTCACCGCACGCAAGCGTCTGACCGGACGCGAGTTGAAGGCCGACGAGTTCGAGTTCGAACTCGTGGACAAGACCGGCAAGGTCATCGACACCGAACGGAACGACAAGGACGGCAACATCCGGTTCAAGCCGCTCGAATACGCCCGCGACAACAAGAACGTGGACGACCGTGGCGAACACCGGTACGTGATTCGGGAGAAGAACACCGGCGAGAAGAACGTCACCTACGACAGGACGGAACACCACGTGACCGTCACCGTGGGCGACGACCTGCAGGGCAATCTGACCGCCAAAGTCGAATACGACCCGACGGACGACAAGACCAAGGGGGATGCCGTCGGGGACAAGCCGTCCACGATCCCCGGCATGGTCACCGTCACGGGAACCATCCCCGAGTTCACCAACTCGTACATCCCACCGGTCACACCGGCCATCGTGAAGACGATTCGCCAACTCGCCAAGACCGGCGTGTCCGCGCCCATCGTGGCGTTGGCCGCGTTCACGCTCTTGGGAGTGGGATTGATGCTGTTCCGCCGTCGCGGAAACCAAACCGAGACCGCGCGGCACAGGAAGTAAGATCACGGTAGGCCAGTGGAAAGGCCGGGCAGGGGAGCTGATTCCCCGCCCGGCCTTTCCACTGTTTTCTTAAATGTCGGATACCATGTTTGTGAGCGGCATTCAGGAGAACGGAAAAACGTGGAAGACAATCAGCCTAAACGTGGCATGACAGGGGATTGCGATTGCGGCTGTTCCACTTCGGTCGCTCAGACCGAGGAGGACTTCGCCCTGTACCGAAAGGCCGTGGAGAGGCTACACGACGACGATGGTACGCGGCTCACCGGCGAGGAAGTGTTCGGCGTTGGCTATACGCCGGTGGACGACGGATACAAGCCGGAGTTCGAGTGACAACCGGTATGGGTGGTTCCTCGCCGTGTGCGAGCATGTCCGACACGCATCCCGTGCGACCTGCTGACCTGCACCGGGCAGGGCAACACGCTCCGTCTCCTCGTCACCGGGGAACGCAACAGCATGCCCGACCAACCCCCTTTGCCCGGCGCATCGCCGGGCGACACGAAACAGGCTGCTCTTGTTTCCGGTGTCACTGTGACGGGGGGTGTTGGCTGTTGGTTTTTCGCTTTGTCGCAGTCGGCGTGCCGTGGGTCATCATATAGGTTTGCCACAGACACATGATAGTGACAATTTGCGTTAGTAAAAAAAGGTGTTACTATATGTTTGAAACAAAAACACGTAATCTCCCGACATCGGGGTAAACCCGAAAAGGAAGACACATACACGAGAAAGAAGAAACTCCCCATGACACACGGCATCACCAAGATCACAGTGGCAACCACCGCCGTGATGGCAACCCTTGCCGCTCCGGCAGTCGCAATGGCCGACGAAACCACAACCGCCGGCGACCAAACCAATCAGGCAATCACACAGGCCCAAGACAGCATCCAGCAGGCACAGCAGAGCACCACCGAAGCCAACCAGGCCATCGCACAGGTATCCCCGACCGGCGTGACCGAAGCACAGGCCAAGGCCGACGCCGCCGCAGCCGCACTGGACACCGCCAAGCAGAACCTCGACGACGCCGCCGCCCAGCAGCAGACAGCCGCAAACAACCAGCAGCAGGCGCAGACGAACTACGACGACGCCAGCAAGGCCCAGCAGCAGGCCGCACAGGATGCGACCGGCACGGCCGACAAGATCGCGGCCGCGCAGCAGGCCGCGAACGCCGCGTCCAACGCCATCAATGACGCCAACAAGGCCATGCAGCAGGCCTCCGACAACCAGTCGAAGGGCGAAGCCGACAAGCAGGCCGCACAGACCGCGAAGGATGAAGCCTCCGCCGAATCCGCCTCCCATCAGAAGGACGCCGACAAGGCCCAGACCGATATTGATGCGGCCGACAAGCAGGCCACGGACGCGCAGAAGAAAGCCGATGCCGCGGATACCGCCATCAGCGATGCGCAGAAGAAGGCCGACCGGGCCGATGAGGACGCGAAGCAGGCCGCGAGCGACAAGGCCGCCGCCGAGAAGGAGCTGACGGAAGCCAGGAGGCAGCAGGCTTCGGCGACTGGCGACAAGACGAAGGCCGACGAGGCGGTGAACGTCGCGCAGGCCAAGCTGGATGCGGCCCGGCAGGCCGAGGCCAAGGCGCTTGAAGCCAAGCGGAAGGCCGACGCCAAGGTCGAGCAATTGTCCAAGGATGATGGAGGTCTTTCCGACCTGGCCGCGAAGCTCGAAGCGGCGAAGAAGGCCGCAGCCGACGCCGCCACCGCCCAGCAGAAGGCTGAACAGGCGCGGAAGGATGCCGACAAGACGGTGTCCGACTCCTCTTCCAACGCCACGGCGAAACGGCAGGCCGCCGAACAGGCGAAGGCCGAGGCCGACCGGCTGAAGCAGGTCGCGGCGGACGCGCAGTCGAAGCTCTCGCAGGGTGCGGTCGCCTACTTCGGCGACCGGAACGCGTCCGACGCGGTCAAGGTGCTCACCGACCCGGATACCACGCTCTACCTGTCCAGCATCCAGAACGGGGCGAAGGGCGATGCGACCAGCCTCGACAACATGATCGCCGCGCTCTCGTACATCAAGGAGGCGAACCAGCTTCGCGCCAAGGAGGGATTGGCCCCGTTGAAGGTGTCGGACACGCTCATGGCGATGAGCATGGCGAACGTCGACTGGTCCGACGACAACATCGGCCATTCCGGCCAGTTCCACGTCGGCGAGAACATGGCCTGGGGATACAAGGACCCGTTCGACGGCTGGTACACGACGGAAAAGGCCAACTACGAGAAGGACATGACCGACGGCGTGCTCGACGGCAAGGACAAGGACGGGAACGCGGTGGGCGATGCCGGCCATTATCTGAACATCGTCAAAAAGGGGTACACGGTCACCGGTTTCGCGATCAGCCAGAACGGGACGCTCGGCTTCGGGACCACGCACGGGCAGACGTTCCAATACGCGGCCCCCGACCAGTCGGGGCGTGTCATGGACGTGGACGCGTATCTGAACGATCTGACCGCATGGCGTGATTCGCTGACCAACGCGGACGCGAACTGGCAGACCGCATTGTCCAAGAGCGAGCAGGCCGCGCAGGATGCTTCCGATGCGGCCAAGGCGCTGGCCGCCGCCCAGCAGGCCGCGCGGAAGGCCGCTGAGGAAGCCCAGCAGGCCGCGCGGAAGGCCAGGGATTTGCAGGCTGCCGCCGATGAGGCGCAGAAAGCGTATGACGAGGCCGTGAAGGCGAACGAGGACAAGGCCAAGGCGTTGGAGGAAGCCAAGAAGGATCAGACGGCGAAGAACGAAGCGTACTCCGCCGCCCAGCAGGCCACCAAGGAAGCCCGGTCCGGAGCCGACGCCGCCACCGCCGCCCAGACCGCCGCCCAGACGGCGGTGGACAAGGCGAACACGGCAGTCGACGCCGCGCAGGCGAAGATCGATGCCGCCGACAAGCTGGCCCAAACCGCCGCCAGGAACAAGACGGATGCGGAAGCCGCGATCAAGCAGGCCAACACGGACAAGACGAAGGCCTTGGCCGACCTGGCCGACGCCAAGGCGGCCAAGGCCGAGGCCGAGAAGGCCAAGCAGGCCGCGCTCGAAGCCAAGACCGTTTCCGACGCGAAGGTTGAAGCCGCCGACAAGCAGGTCAAGGCCGCCGACGAGGCCATCGCCGACGCCAAGGCCGCATACGCGAAGGCGAAGGACGACCTCAACGCGGCCACCGGCAAGCTCAACGACGCCCGGAACACCATCAAGCGTCTGCAGAACGCCGAGGAGAACCTCAAGAAGGCGAACGCGAAGCTGGCCGACGCCCAGGCGAAGCTCGACGAGGCGAACAAGGCCAAGGATGCGGCCGACAAGGCGTACGAGAAAGCCAAGGCCGACTATGATGCCAAGCTCGCCGACAAGCAGGCGTCCGACAAGGAGCTTGCCGCCGCGAAGCAGGCCGAAGCCGAAGCCAAGAAGCAGGCCGAGGAGGAAGCCAAGAAGCAGCAGGCGGCCCAGCAGAAGGCCGACCAAGCCAAGAAGGATGCGGAAGCCAAGAAGCAGAAGGCTGAACAGGCCAAGAAGCAGGCTGCAGGTGTGACGAACAATGGTCTGGCCTCCACCGGATCGGACACCACCGCAATCGCCACGCTGGCGGCGATCATGACCATCGCCGGTGCTGGCTGCGTGCTCGTGCGTGTACGTTCCGCCAAGCATGCCGATGGATGGCATGCAGTCGAGGACTGATTCTCACCGCACCAAACGTGTTTTGCCCGCCTTCGACCCGAAACAGGGGAGAGGCGGGCAAAACCGTATTCCCACATACCGAAGCAAAACGGTAGCTTCTTTTGTTACTATCAGAAAAAAGTCAGTGAATTACGTGAAAGGGTCTGGCTATGAACGATGTAGGACATGCGCCACTCCCAGGCGACGTGCTGCTACACCAATACCTGCAACCAAACAACATCACCATGTACCGTCTGGCGAAAGCCATGAACCTGCCACAAACCACCATCAGTGGCCTGATACACGGGAAAAGACGCATCACCACAAGCCTCGCATACCAGCTCGCCTACGTGTTGGGCACATCACCGGAATACTGGCTGGAATTGCAAATGCACTACGATATTGAAAACTACGACAAATTCGACGAAAGCGGACTGACGGTCCTCATTGATAATACGGTCGGCGACACTGTCCAATCAGAACGATGACAGCAGAAGAATCCGCTAACGCCAGTTTCGTCCATGCCCACTTTGATGGCCTCGATTCCGCCAATTCGTTTTCCGCTGCCGCGCATTGTACTGCTGAGAATATTCTGTGCCGGCGCTTGTCCTTGTGTTCTCTCCCTCGGAGTGGCTGAATAGGGCTCGTTTCCATTGGTTTGCGTTCATGGGTTCTTTCTAGCTGGGAGAGCGGACTTCTTATTGAGAGTGATTCTTATCTGACATAATCTACATTATCGGCTAAAAGACGATTTAGGGCAATGCTTGTTTTTTGCACTGCGTTTTCCCTATATACGTCAACTACCTCGCCCTTACGGATGAGGTAGTTGACTTCTTTCTAGAAGAGCTCGTTTTGTATTGGTTTGCTGAGTCGTGCGTGGATCAGCTTGATATAGTCGGAATCGAGTTCGCTTGCCGTGCATTGCATGTGTTCGAGCAGACATGCTTCCAATGTGGTGCCGCTTCCGGCGAACGGCTCCAGCACGAGACCATCCGCCGGGGTGACGAGACGGACAAGCCAGCGCATGAGTTCGACCGGTTTGACCGTCGGATGCAGAATGCCGTCGACTTTCGGCCGCTCAGCCGATGAGGCTTTCGGACAATACCTGAAAACCGGGTAGAATCGACTCGCGCCGCCCATATCGTCATATTCGGCACCGGTATGGGTCATGCCCCAGCCGTCACCGGGTTTCGTGCTTGCGCGTGGCTTCCCCTTGCGACTGACGGTGACGCCGGACTGCCGGTCAAGTTCCGCGGCTGTAATCTGGTCGAAGATCATGTTCGGAGTGAACCTGGCCTCCGCCTTGTAATCGGTGCGATCCGCAGTATCTGCGCCGTAGATGTGGTTGTCACGTGGGCCGGAGCCGAACCGTGCGTGCGCGTTCTTGTTCTTCGACTCCACCTCGTCCGCCGTGTTGCGGAATGGGACGCGGCATGCGTCGATATGCAGTGCGCCTGTCCCGTGTCCGAGCAGATTGTGGGCGAGATTCCCGTCCAACGGCTTGCGGGCCAGACAGATGGGTTCGTGCGCGGGCTTCAGCTGGCTGTACCAGCCTTTGAACGGTTTCGCCGTCTCGGATCGCGTCGGCTCCACATCCTCGCGGCGTTCCCGGTCGATCATGAGCGTCGCATCCGAACCGTGTGGCATGCCGGACGCGTACACCCAGTCGATCTGGTCGCGGATTTCGAAGCCCGCATCCTCGATGGCGCATGCCAGCCGATGATAGGTGCGGCTGGCCGCGAACGCCGCCACATGCCCGCCCGGCTTCAGGACGCGCAGGATATCCTTCCACAGGTCCACGTCGAACGCGATGCCTGTGGAATCGAAGCTGCGGTTCATGAAACCGATCTCATACGGCGGGTCGGTTACGACGGAATCCACGCTGTTGTCCGGTAAGGAGGCGATGAGTCGGCGACAATCCCCCTTGTATAGGCGGAGGCTGTCGCCCAGATCTTCCAGGTTGATCAATGTCGGAACCGTTTAGAATTCCGGGTCGGTGCCGTCGCCGTTCGGATCCGTGCTGGCTGGCGTGGTCGTAGCCCACGGATCCATTGCGGGCTGTGAGGGTGCTGCAGGTTGCGCCGGTGTCTGTGCGGGAGCCTGTTGGCTGTAACCCTGCTGCTGGTAGTTGTTGTATGCGCCTTGCTGATAGCCGTTGTTCGGCTGCTGGTATCCGCCGCCGTAATTGTTCTGCCGGTAGCCGTTGCCGTTGGACTGTTGGCCGCTGGTCTTCTGAAATTGCGTGACGCCGAACCGGAGGCTGACACCCAAATCGGTGACGATCATTTCAAGATTGCTACGCTGTTGGCCGGTGGTCTTGTCCGTCCAATTGTTGGTTTTCATGTAACCGGTGGCTACCACGCGCATGCCCTTATAGCAGGAGCGCATGATGTTCTGGGCGAGGTCTCCGAATGCTGCGCATCGCATGAATACGGCATCCCCATCCACGGTCTGCCCGTTACGGTCACGTCGACGCGTATTGTGCGCGATGGTGAAAGTGACCGTATCTCCCCTCTGCTCGGGGTTTGCTGTGATATTGCCTGCGAGTGTGAGTGTCGGCTCTCCTGCCATGGGTTCCTGGTCTCCTTATTTTTTCTATGTGGACATATTCAGTATAACAAGCATATACGAAGAAAAGGCATGTCGGATAAGCATCAGGACAGAGGAGAAAAAACCTGATACCAATCCGACATACCCCTTTTAGCAGGATGGGCTCACTCCACTACGGCGGAATGAGCCCATCAAGGTTTCTATCCGATCAGCGTGACCGTCTTACAGGCGGATACGCTTCCTCGAACCAGCCAGAGCGAGAGCGATACCAGCTCCGGCGAGGACCCCGGCCCACAGGAGCATCGGGGTGCCGACACCAGTGGAGGCGAGACCCTTCTCCTTGACGAGCACAGTCTCGTTCGACTTGCGCGCGTCACCGTAGGAGATAAGCTTGCCGGACTTGTCGTACACCTTCTCACGCCAGTAGTAGGTGCCGGTTTCATGCACGGTCACGGTCGGCGAGTGGGCGCCGTCCACGGCGTCGACCTTACCGGTGACGGTGATGAGCACGTCTCCCGACTGGTCTCCGTTGGCCTGCTTCCACAGTTCGAATTCGGCCTTGGCTGCCTGCTCGCAGTTCTTGAGCAGGAGCTCGTCGTGCAGGTCGGCCTTACCGTTCTCGAACGTGACCTCACCCTGGCTCTTGGTGGACACCTCGCACTTCGGCACGTTGGGCTTCTTGCCTTGGACGCGCACGATTTCGGATGCGAGTCCGAAAGCGTGCTGCACCTTGCCGTGGGTGAGCTGACGCCATGCGAGGGCGGTGAGCGGATTATGGTTCTGGTCGCCGGTCAGACTCGGTGTCATGACCCAATGCCAGGCGTAGGTGCCGGTGTCAGTCAACGTGAACGAGTCGGTCGTGTAGGTGCCGAACTTGGTGACGTCCTTGATGTCGGCCTCGTGAACCTTCACCGCGTTTTCGGGCACGGTGTCGGTTTCCTCGATCGCGGCGGACGGGTCGTCACTCACCTTGTAGAGGACGCCGTGGAAGTCGAGGCTGAGCGGGGTGCTCTTCGCGGTCTCGCCTTCGGTGACGTTGGTCTCCGGGTAGGTGGGCCACACGTCCTTTTCGTTGGTCTTGGCGACGACGAGCTTGTCGATGGTGGTCTCCCCCGCCTTGACTTCCTTGCTGGACACCGTGGAGTCGAGCTTCGGGGTGAGGCGGATCATGACGGTCTCATCCGCAGTGAACGGAGCCTCATGAACATCCTTGGCGAACGGATAGTCCTTGGACGGTTTGATACCGGTCTGGCTTTCCGTGTCCTGATCCTTGTTCGCGATGTCGAACACGAACGTGGCGTATCCGGATGGCAGGTTCGTCAGATCCACACCATCCTCGGCCTTCCATTGGGCGACAGGCTTGTCCTCGTCACTGCTGGAAATCAGGTAGTCGCCGGCCTTGTTCGTGGTGAACGTCGCGGTGGCGAGCTTCACGGCCTGTTTGGGTAGTTCGACGGTCTTGCCTGCGGCGGTATCCTTCTGAGCCTGTTCGGCCTGTTCGCGGGTCATACCACCGTAGATGGAGCCATTCACGGTAAGCGTGATCTGGTTGTCTTCCGTTTCCTTGCCTTCGCCCTGACCGTCCTTGGTGTGCAGCCAGTCCTGGGTGTCGACCTTGCCGTCACCGTTCACGTCGGTCACGCCCAGCGTGACCTTATCACGGATGATGCTGCCTTTTTCAAGGTAGACGACATCGGTCTTGTCGGATGCCTGAGCGGAACCGATTTGCACGCTCGGACGTTCGGTGCCGTCGGCGCCGGCCACCGTGCTCTGATCATTCTTGTAGGCGCCGCTCACACTCGACTTGATGGTCGGCTGCATGTTGCGCACATGCTGAGTGGATTCCGCTTCCAGCACGTTGTCAGACCAGTCGTAGTCCGTGGACAGGTACTGCCTCATGTTGGCGTCCTGCATGTCGGGCGTGATCTGCCACACCCACGTGTACCAGCCGGTGTCCGGCAGGCTCGACGGGGTGGCTCCCGGGTGCGTCTTCACGAAGTCGGGGTCCATGGTGATGGAGGCGGCGTCCACGTGATTGGTGGAGCCGTCCTTGTCGCCGGTGACGGTCGCGGTCGCGGCCTTCACCCCATCCTTGACGGTCGTCTGGCCTTCGACCGGCTTTTTCGCGAAGTAGTAGAGGGTGCCGGTGCTCTTGATGGTCGCGCCTTCAATCCAGTCGCCACCGGACGGGTCCACATGCCAGGTCAGATCATCTTCGGGCGCATGCCCGTATTCGATGCGATGATCGGTCTGGTTGGATTCGATGGTCGGCTTGAAGTTGTTCAGCACCTCGAACTGGATGTTCTTCGACACGGTCTCGGGATCGGTAGCTGCCATCAGGTTCTGGTTCGGCGAGGACAGTTTGGCGGCCTTCGGAACCTTGTAATTAAAAACAGGCATAACCTTGCCATTGCCGGTTGCGGTCCACGCGACATGCTGCGCAGAATTCGTGGTGGTGCCGCTGATCGTGTTCTTGCCGGTCTGGTCGAACACGGCCGGGCCCTTCAGGGTCGCGGTGTACGTGATTCCTGAAAGGAAGCCGCCGTTCCCGTTCTGGATGCCGACATCGATGGTGCCTTTGCGTTGGCCGATCGTGTACTGGTATCTCATGTCGAGGTTCGAGGGCGTGTTGGCGACCGCCTCATTCCACAACTCGTTCATCTTCTTCGTGTACGTGTCCCAGCTGGTGCCGTCCTTCCAGCCGAGGCGTTCGATGCCTTTCAGGTATTCTTCACCCATCGGATCGAGCTTCTGGTGGATGAGGCCCGCGATCGCGGCCTGCGTGAGGTCGTCCGTGTTCCCGTTGTACTTGTCGGTCAGCCATGCGAGCCGTTGCGCGTCCGGTTTCGTCTTCGCGTCGGTCCACTCGCCCCACGTGCCCGCCGTGCCCGTGTAGAGCGTGTCGGCCTGGATGCAGTACACGTTCTTCCCGTTGACCTTGTCGACCACGCCGAGCGACTGCTCCATGTCCTCGTACTTGTGTCCGTTGCTGAACGTGATCGTACCCATGTTCGCCCACAAGCCCGGGTTGCCGTTCTGAATGGAGCGCTCAAACGGATCACGCATGTCGGCCGCGTCCGCCGTGCCCGCGACGAGCATGCCCGCCGCCAGGGTGGCGGCTGCCGCGACGCCCGCGGCGATCGTGCGGACCACATGCCGGATTGTGGAACCGCGAGTGGGATTGTTGTTTCTCCCCATATCGTCTCCTCTGATAAGAAGGATATTTTGTCGCCAGAGATATTCACTGGACTCTTGCGGTTTTTACCATAACGTCAAATCTTGTAATTAACCGGTTTTTTATTGAAATTGACCGATATTTTTTGTGAGCGGCCACCTTGCCGTTGCGCTTGCAAGCTCATACCATTGGATGCACTCTGAAATTGTCCACGAAACAAGGCCTATCGGCGACCGTGTATTGGAAGCACGGTTCAGCCTGACAGTCAACGACATAGTATAAGGAAAATACAAATGAACGAGAAAGAAGGACCTATGAACATGAACGTCACGCCACCGGTTGAGCCGGTGACGGAATTCGAAGTCCCCCTGCCTCCGGATCGTAAGCGTCCGAAGTGGCTGGTTCCGTTGATTGCGGGGAGTACTGCCGTCGTTGTTTTAGCGGCTGTCGGCACCGGTGGATACCTGTATTGGAACCATGATCGGTTGACGGCGGCTTCAGAGGAATGCGCCACCTCATACGACAGGGCGGTGAAGGCGCGGAAGAAGCTGACGGAGTATCTGGAGTCGGATGCGGTGAAGACCGCAATCAGGGTCAAGGATTCGGAGGTCAAGGACGCGAAAACGGTCGGGACGTTGGCTTCGACGGTGAAGGCTGTCGAGAAGACGAAGACCGATATCCCCGAATGCCCGGCGGATGGGTTGAAGGACATCAAGGCCGTGACCGCGCGGCTCGACAAGACCGCGACCGCGTATGAGAAGACCGTGAACGAGGTCAGGGGCAAGGCGAATGCGGTCAACGCCTCGAAGACCGACAAGACCGTCGCCGACGCGACCAAGGTCCTGGACGACTCCAAGGGCAGGGTGAAGGACGACAAGGTTCGCACCGCATTGGAGAACGCCATCAAATCGAAGGACGGGAAGGCGATCTCGGACGCCATGAAGGCGGTCAACGACTCCATCAAGGCGAAGTCGGATGCGGACGCGAATGCCAGGGCCGAAAAGGAGAAGCAGGCGGCGGAGAACACGGCCCAGGCGCCGGACAACGGCTCCTACACGGGCGGAACAACCGGAGGATACACCGGATACACCGGTGGTGGCTACACGCAATCCCAGGGCGGCGGCTACACGTACACTCCACAGCAGTCCACAGGTGGTTCGACCGGCGGCGGTTATACGCCGACGCCACAGCCGCAGCCACAGCAGCCTTCCCAGGGCGGTGGCAACGGAGGCGGTTCCACGGGAGGGGGCGACGGATATGAAAATATGTGTTTCGCATATCCCACTGACGGTTCGCCCGCAATCCAGGTTCCCTGCAGTTAACCTATCCTTTTCAGGAGCGAGGGCGACGCATCCTATTCTCATGGGATGTGCCGCCCTCGTCTTTTATGGGACTGTCGTTTCGGTTTGTCTCTTTAGTAGGAGCCGGATGCGGCGAATAGGATGCCTGCGAATACGATCCATAGGATGAAGAGTACGACGTTGATGATCACTGAAACCAGTGCGCCCTTGCCTGCCATGCCCGCATCACCAGGACGGTCGTTCTTCCAGATCATCCACAGAATAAGCCCGACCAGAGGAATGAAGAAGCCGAGAACAGCCCAAACCGAAGGAGCCTGTGTCGGAGGGAGTTCTCCCATAGGATGCCGTGGGCTGCGGGTATACGGGGTTGAACTGGCGGCGCATAGTTCGGCTGCCCGTAGGCTGGTTGCGGTTGCGCGTATTGAGATTGGTTGGGTGAAGCGTATTGGACTGGCTGTGACGGCTGGACTGGCTGCCCGTAGGCGGGCTGTGGTGGTTGGGTTGGATATGGTGTTGGATTGCTCAAGTGGGTTCTTGTTGACTATCTTAGGACTTTAGGAACTCCTCTTTGTTTGTGACTGGTTCAATGGGAGTCATGGGAGTTCTTTGGAAAATCAGCAAATGGTATAACCGGTATCAGTTCTTCATGTGGGCTTCAGGAGTACTGACCGCGATAGCCGCTCCCCTGATCGGCTACGCCGCCTATTTCCTCGGTATCAACAACCAGCATGCGGAACTCGTCTCGGACAGTCCCGAATACGCGAATGATATAACGGCCGGCAGCCTCATCCAATGGTTGACCGGCCAAGCACACAGCTACGGTCGAATCCTCGGCATCATCGCCATCATCGGCATCCTGCTCATCATCTTCTGCATCACCTTCACCATCATCGGATGGATCAGCCAAAGAACCGAAATCAGCGGCACCGACCAGGTTGACGAAGTACAGGAGAAAGGCCGACGCAAAGCCGAAACGGAAGAACAATACGACGACTACGGGCAAACCATGGAGTATTAATCATCGGCAAGCGGATTGCACGCCGCTTTTAGCGCGAACGTCTCCGATTGTATCCCCGCACAACGGTGCCATCCGCTTTCCGGTACGGATCGACATGAATCTCCCCACCCGGTTCCGGCATGCCGGCGGCAATCCGCTTGGCTGCAGCACGCATCTGCTCACTGCGAATCCGATCAGTTTCAGCTTGCTCGGCTTCAGCAAGATCAGCAGAGTCCTCCAAAAGCGGCGCATTCTCTCCCCAATACTCATGCCATTCGTCGGAACAATCTAGGTCGACTTCAGAGAGGAGTCGCTGTGCAAGTGTCCAGCACTGTTCTTTGTTTCTGCCTCCAGCTCTGGTATACGTTGCTAGATATTCCGCTTTTTTGCTATCTGGTATGATTTTCGTGTCATGCCCTTGGTCTCTACGTTCCGCAATCCGGCTGTTATCCCGCAATAAACCCAAATCAGGAGTGTGATGACGCATGATTGTTTCTATATCATAGAGATCTTTGCCGTTTCGATTTTCACGGGACAGACCGTTGAGTTTTTCCGCAAGCTGAGCATCGATATCCATCATCCTGGCGGGAGCCATATCGAAACCCATGCTTTGGAATATCTCTCGCATGTCGTTGTCCATACGGTATTCAGCATCCGGCAGATGGTCACCTAGGTCGGGTGATGCTTCAAAGTTGATGGTGGCGAACCTGATTCCCATGTAGTCTAGGTGGACGCTTAGCGTATCCAACTGGATTCCTGCCGGTGTATGTTTCCTCTCTGCGTGTTCAAACGAACCAGCGAATCCTTGCCAACCTTCCTGAAGCTTCTTGGCGAATGACTCCTCAAACTCTTCTTCGGAACCCGAGTAAGCCGTATCTATATCACGGGATACTCTCGATTCAGACAACGGATACCGCAACGAGATAGCGGAACCTCCTTTGAGGTAGGCTCCATCTGGAATCATCTGTCCCAGCACCCCGGCGATGAAGTTCTTCCTGAAGGTTTTTGCTTTTGCCGTGTCTGAAAGGCGTATAGTCTGCCTGTCGATCAGCTGTTTAAGTCGCTTAAAGGAATTTGGTCGTTTTGGTTCATTCGATCCCATATTCCGCGCCGACCTTTCTTAAAAAATCCTTGATTCTCGGATATCTTTGCGCAGCGTCATCCAGTACCGTGCGACGTTTGTCATCATCCAGTATCGGCATGGAGGAAACAATGGCATCCTTCAACGACTGGATAGGCATGCCTTTGTATTTGGAGCGCGTCTTCTTCTTGGTGACGACCCATTTCACGGAGAGCTGGGGATATCGGCGTGTGGGAACCGCAATATAGAACCCCGGTTCGCCCACGTCGCCTAATTCCATGAACTCCAGTACGCTTGGCCCCCAGAGGAATGCGTCTTTCCCTGCTTTCGCGAGATATCTGGCGGTTTCGCATACGTCCCAATCGATTTTGTCATCGTCCGTATACCAGACGTATACGCCTCTGGTTCCGTTTTCCACGTCAGGGTTGTCTTTGGCCCAGTGACGCAGGGTTGAGGCTTCGACTCCGGCCTCCCGGGCGGCCCACACCGGTATGTTTCCAGCCCACTTGCGCGCTATGGGTAGCAGTTTTTGTTCCAGTTTCTTCATGCTTAATATTTTACCACGCTTCATTACATAAGAAGCGGTAATGAAGCGTGATGAAAAACGATGATAAGACTGCAATCACTTCATACAGCGACAGGTGTCTTGATGATGGGACGATGCTGATAGCCCACGACCTTGAAATCCTCGTACTGGTAGTCGAACAGGGAATCCGCCTTGCGGATCTCGATGGTCGGGTACGGGTAGGGTTCGCGGCCCAGCTGCTCGAGGAACTGGTCGACGTGATTGTCGTAGACGTGGCGGTCGCCGCCAGCGAGAACGCGGCTACCAGTCCGCCAATCACGGAGACCGCGTGCAACCCGGACGGGAGCCACGGGACGCCGAAGCCCAGCCGGTCGCAAAGGAACGCCACCAGCGCCGCGGCCAGGGTGACGGCGAGCGCGATCGCGCCGACCGTCAGCAGGCGGCCCAATCCGATGAATCACATAAACCCGCGCATGGTTTCCTTCTCCATCTTCCCGTACGGGGTGGGTGTTCGTATCGGATGGGCGCCAGCACTCCGACCTGCCCCAACGCCTCGCTTAACAGGTCGTATGCGAGGAACTTCTCATACTCGTCGAGGCCCGGCGGCTCGTCGTACTGGCATTCGGAACCCGTCCAGCATCCGTGCAGATGCCAGTCCAACGCGGTGAACCAGCGGCCGCACGAGCATTGGGACTTGAACGGACGCTCCGGATCCGTGACGCCCGTATCCCGGTGCAGGATGAGCGTGGAGAGCTCTCTGGACGGAACGGACTTGCACCGAACGCGCGCACTTGACATTTTCATTACCGTTCGCCCCGTCGCGTCGGCTGTTTCCGTCGGTCTTCCTCCATCACCAGAATCGCGCCGCCGAACAGTTGGCTCCCGATAAACGAGCAGATCACGAACGCGGCAACCAGAACGACAAGAGGGATTCCCGTCAGGAGAACACAAGCGCCGAATACCAGCGTTCCTACCGCAATCAGCATCAGAACCGCCCCGATCCGCGCAAACCGTATGGCATGGGCTGTGTTCCGTTCGATGAGTCTGATGACGGAATTCAGGACAAAGATGTTCTTCATGATGCGCTCCTTCACGCGTTCGTATGGTCGAGGATCCACCGGGCGACGCTTCGGGCGGTCTCCTCCGGCACGTCCATGCGCATGGAACCGTTGCCGGCCTCCATATAGAAGCGGACGAGCCCGTTGCCCGTGAGCCGGTCGACTTCCAGCAGATTGTCGGCATCCTCGGCACGGCAGTATTCGCTTGTATCGTTCTTCGCCCGTTCGCGCAGATGTTCGGGCAGATATTGGTTGGCGAGAATATCGCGGCGTAGTTCGTCGCTGTCGGTGAATTCCATCGGCTACCGTTGTAGATGACTTTGTTTTAGCTTGTCGCTAGAGCGAAGTCATCTGCATGGCCTCGTTGCCGAGGCCAGCTCCAAGACTCACACGGCTTACGCCGTCGCTTGGTTCGCGTTTCACAGGATGCCGCGTTGCCCGACGCGATGCATCGGTCCGTCTTCCGCTTCCTCCGCGCGCGTTTAACGTCTCCGGGGCACTCCCGGCGACTTGGATGTTGATGGCCGCGTTCAGATCGCGGTCGATGACAAGCCCGCACTCCTCGCAATGGTAGACACGTTCGGACAGGGACAGTTTGGCTTTCACCGTCCCGCAGTTCGAACATGTCATGCTGCTTGGATACCAGCGGTCGATGACGTGGAGCCTCGCGCCGGTGCGTGCGGTCTTGTATTCGAGCTGTCGGCGGAACTCCGCGAACGCGGCGTCCTCTACCGAGCGGGCGAGCCTATGGTTTCCCACCATGCCCGCCACGTTCAAATCCTCGATGCTGATGTCCGCGTAGGCGCGGGCGAGCATGGTGGTGGTCTTGTCCAGTAGGTCGCGGCGTAGGTCCGCCACGCGGGCGTGCAGACGCGCGACCCTCGTTCTCGCCTTGCGTCGGCGGTTGGAGCCTTTCCGTTTGCGGCTCAGATTCCGTTGGGCTTTCTTCAACCGTCCGAGGTTCGATTTGAGTGCGTGCGGGTTGTGTATCACGGTGCCGTCCGACAATGTGGCGAGCTCCTTCACACCCAAGTCGATGCCGACGCTCCCGCCTTTCGGCGGCGATGGAATCGGCAGGTCGGCGCGTTCGACGGTCAGGCTGGCCTGCCAGCGTCCACCACGCTTGGATACGCTCATGCGCAGCACCTTCGCGCCGTTCGCTCGCTTGGACGCGTTCTCCATGCAGTGCACGCGGCCTATCTTCGGGAGCCGCAGCGCATAAGGGTCACAGTCAATGAGACCAAACGAGCCGGTCGTGTACGCGAATCCGGGAACCGCCTTGTCCTTGGATTTGAAGCGTGGGAAGCCCATCCTGCGGCCTTTCCGCCGCCCCTTGCGGGACCTGGAGAAGTTCTTCAGGGCGTCGGCCAATGATTCGAGGCCGCTGTTGTATGCCTCCTTGCTGTTCTCCCTCCACCATGTTTCTCCCGTGGTCTCGTCCACGGCGAGTGTGTTCTTGGCTTGGTTCCACCACCTGCGCAGGGCGTAGTACGACCATTCGGGTTTATCGCCGCGTTCGAGCATGTCCTTGACATGAGCGAGTCCCGCGTTGTAGACGAACCGCGCCGCACCGGCATGGGACTCCAAGAGTCGTTCCTGCCGTGGCGTCGGGTCGAGCGCCACCTTGACCGCCTCAAGCATCGCGTGCCGCCTTCAACGCCGCGTCCGTCTTGCGCTTGGCTGCGCGACGCCCGTACAGCCGGGCGCAGAACGAGGTCAGCACCTCGGTCATGTCGCGCACCAGATCGTCGTCCAGCTCCGTGTCGTCCACCACGATGATCCGGCGTCCCTGCGCCTTCAACGCGCTCTCCACCAGTCCCGCGTTCATACGGGCGAGCCTGTCCCTGTGCTCCACGATCAGCGTGCCCACGGTCGGGTCGGCCAACAGCCGGTTGAGCTTGCGCCGCTTGTCGTTCATGCCCGAGCCGGTCTCCGTGACCACCTCGGGGCTCTTGACGCCCATGTTGATGGCGAACGCCTTCAACCGGTCGGCCTGACGTTGCAAATCGTCCTTTTGGTCGGACGAGCTGACACGCGCGTAACACACCGTCCTGCCGTTCGCTGTGGGGGCGGCGGGCTGGTTCTCGTATTTCGGGTCGTGGATGATAATCGTGCCCGTGTTCATGCGCTCGAACGGGACGGGCATACGGTTCTCGCGACACCACTGCCACACCGTCTGCTCGTTGAAGCCCTCACGCCTCGCCCATTCCCTGACACGCATGACTTAATTATATCACACGAAAACAAACTAAAGCAAATAATCAATCTAGCAGGTTATAACCCTTTCGAATGTTTCGCGCCCGGCTTCCATACCGGTGTCCCTGGATTCACCGGGGAAACAATCATCCCTTGGTTATCGCGCAGTTCGACGTTTGTCCCGTCGATGCCCAGCGTGCCTTCGACGCGCCGCCCGTTCCGCTTCCATGAAACCCGGTAGGATCCTTTGATTCGGGGGAAACCGGACAACGGGTCCATATATCCGGGTTCGGCGATCGCGAGACCATCGAGATTCCACACGTCGCCCACATACTCGTCCATGGTCTTCGGCTTCGGGCCTCGGGGGTTCCAGTTCTCGGCCGGGGACATGAGCGCGAGGGCGACGAACGGCAGCAGCACCGATGCGCCGACGAGCCTGCCCTCGTCCATCGTGAGATTAGGAAAGCCGTTCCGTGCCATCACCAGGCAATAGGCATACGCCATGAGCGGAATGTCCGCGAGGAAGGCATACCAACCGAGAGCATTCAGGACCCTCAACAGCAATGGCATCCGCGAATGGTCCACCGCCTGAGCGTATTCGACAAGCTCCATCAGCTGAACCTCCAATGCAGTTCGTGCTGGTTTCGCTGACCGATGGCGTCGGGGAGGATGTTCACGCCGAGCGCGGCGTTGTTCTGATGCTTGGTGAGTGTTACGCCCGTCTGGTCGAATCTGGTCACTTGTCGTTCTCCTGTCTGTATTCGGCCACATGCAGTGGCTTGGCGTCGATTACCCCATGCGTTCTCGCCTGTTCCAGCAGCCATGCCGCATCTGCCGGACGGCACGCCCCCGTGACGCCCGAACGCCCGTCGGGGACGTGTCCGCGTATCCCGTTCCACCGGTCGGCCACCGTGTACTCCACCAGCCCGTCCGGCAAGACCAATCGTTCTCGCGCGCACACCAGAAAGCGTCCGTCGCATTCGATTATCGCCCACCAGTACCGGTTCTCATGCGCGGGGGAGGAGAACCTGACTCTTACTCCGCGAGTTTCCAAGTCCGGCTCCTTTCCAAGACGAGATGCCGCTGGGTCAGTTCGGAAAGCCGGTATGCGAACTGGTAGACCGCGTTCAACGAATCGTACAGGGCGAACTTCTCCGATTCGCTTACGGCGTCGTTCAGGTCGTCGGCGAGGTCGGCGTACGCCTGACCGATGGCGTCGGGACGGTTTTCCACGTACACGATTCCGTTCTTTTCGACGTCCACTTCGACGCAGTCCATCTCCATGTCCACTACCAGCATGTAGACGAACGCCTCGTCGGGCAGATAGGCCAGCGGGCGCACGTCCGAGATGACGGTCTTTTCCGTGACCGTGGTCGTGCAGATGACCGGCATGTCGCAGGCGGGGGCGAACGGTTCGCGCGGGTCGTCTAGAATCCCCGCGTAATCGACCATGCAGCGGGCGGCGTGATGCCAGTCGCATGGCGTGAAAACGTCGATGAACACGCCCGTCCTGACGTCGGGTGGAATGCTCAGGAACACCTCTCTGGCGACCGTCTCAAGTTTCCTGTCCCCCATCGGGGAAGTCCTTTCTAATAGTGGATGAATTGCAGTTGCTTCGCCTGTTCTGCGGTGAACGTACGACTGAACGGCTTGCCGTTGTATGCGGCACCGCACTCGGACGTAGTGAAGGAACCATTATGTCCAGTTCTGCCCATGCGGACCATTGCTCCCGGTCTGGAACCAGTTGGACGGACAGGATAATCGGGATACGGGCGTCACTCTCCCTTACCGTCTCCATCAAAGCTGAATCGTCTTCAAGACCCGGATTCACATGGTCGATAATCAGAAAGGAATCCGGCTCTTCCAAGATGGACGTGGGATCGTTCACCGGAATCACACCTTGCACGGGCTTGGTATAACCTCGATCCACATACCCGTCAAACATATAGACCCGTTGCCCCATTTCGTTGAGACCAGGTATCAGGGTGTGTGTCAGCCACCAGGTCTTGCCGCATCCCGCGCCACCCGTCACCAGTAGGTTCCCATCGGAAACCGGGTTCCATGTCGCAACGCCATCATCGACCAATCCGATTGTGAGGCTTTTCACCATGCGCAGCTCACCTCCATCCAGATAAGCCCGCGCCCGTCCACAATCGATTTGAACTCGTCTATCCGCCAGCGGAGCGCGGCCGAATCGACCTTGAATGATTCAAGCCCGCCGTCGCGCAACGATTCGAACAACGCGTCGGCCTCGGCCCGGGTTCCGAACGGTTCCGGCCATGCGACCCATCGGCCGGGGTGGCATGGCAGCCAGCGTGCCAGCTCTTCGTATTCCTCCTCGTTCAATTTTCTGTCTCCTTATCCGCCGGATGCCGGATACCGGCCTCTCGATCCAACCTGTTGACAATGTCCTGCATGCCCGGGTGGTACCGTTCGATCAGGAGCAGTCCCCGATGATGGTCGTTGCGAATCGAAACCCATGTTGGGCAATAGTCCAAGAACTCGTCGGCCTGCTCGTTCAGCTTCAGCATCCCATTCCGACGTATGATCGTGTAGCCTTTCGAAGACACGGTGAATATGACCGGCTTGGACCATGGAAGACCGACCCCGAAAATCGAATCCATACAAACCTGCGCATTCCAGAATTCCGGGACCCCCGGAAGGTCTTCAGGCATCCAAAGCGCAACTATGACAAGAAGAAAAGCGCCTGAGAATAAACCAATGCAGAGCGCGAGTGCGGAATTATCCGGATCCGCTTGGAAAGGCAATACCGCCAAACGCTTTTCCCAGAACGATGGGGGAATCCGTATGGACAGGATGATGACCCATATCTGGCCCAGTACAAACAGCAGGCGCGATACCGAACCGACGATTTCCGAACCGGACAGAGCTTGTATCAGCAATGCCATGACATCATATCTGACGATAACAAAATCGAGGACGAGCAGCGATAGCACTACTGCCGTAATCAGCGTATAAACGGCGATTCCGACAGCCCATTCCCCGATCGTCCGACCCCACAGCATGAACGCGGGGGCGATGGCAGCGCAGACGACTATCGTCAACGCGACGATATGGGGCGGATCAATTCCTTTTCTCATCATGTCTCTCATTCTTGTGGTCGCGGACGATGAGGATCATCCAGCCGAAGCACGGGAGCATCCGGTATTCGCCGGACCGGGTCAACGCGGCCGCCAGGCGTTCCGCGCCGGGGCGGGTGGTCCATTCCCTTGAATCCTCGTCGTAGTCCTCGGCGATCCAACCCTTCTTCAACAGGCCGTAATGCGCCTTCTTCCACGCCCAGCTGACGATTGCGCCGAACAGATTGCCCGTCAGATACAGGAGCAGGATTCCCAGTATGATCGCGAACGGGGTGAGCACGCCCCACCAGTACCCGTCCATCAGAACCGCCCCAACCGGTGCAGGGCTTCGACCGAATGGATGCGGGCCTGTTCGCCGCCCGCGCCCTCCGCGGCGTTGACGGCCGTCCCGTTCTCGTCCGGCGAGGCGAACATGGGTCGGCGCAGCTCCCCGTACTCCAGCTCGTAATCGGTCGGATCGTGTTGGGCGGCGAGCCGGGCCAATTCCCTGACCTCCTCGCCGGACAGGATGATCTGCTCGGTCTCCAGGCCGTCGAGCAATTGGCTTATCGTCCAATCCCCCGTCGCGGGATCCCGCCACGCTTTGCACCATTCGCCCAGATATTCGAAATCCTCCGGCGGATGCATGTAGTCGAATGCCATGATCAGTTCCTTTCCGTGGGATCCGGGTCCGGATCCCATCCGCGTATGCGTGCGATGAGCCGGCAGACGCCGGCCGGCATGAGCAGTATGAAAAACGTGGCGGCGGCGGCCTGCGAGATGGCGGTCATGATGCGGATGCCGGACAGGAGCCGCAGCAGGAGCGCGCCGCCCAGGGTGGCGAGGGCGCCGAACGCCATGAGCAGGAGCGCCATGGCGAGGCCGGCGGCCAGCAGTCCCGGCTCCACGCCCGCCGCCGGCCGGGGCTCCCCCATGTGTCGGGATGATGCGCCGTACCTCATCGTCGTCCGCCTTTCACATGCCGCCGGCGTCCGAGCTGTCCGATATAGGAGAGCGTCCATTCCCCGGCGTCCCGCGTACGGTCGAGTGAATTTTCAACGTTTGCGTTTTCGTTGTTCGTTGTCGTGTCTGGTGTCCGTCTTGTCGCCTGTTTCTTTTCCGGCGAAGGCGAGCACTATCGTGCAGATGAGGCACGTGATGAGGATGAGCGTGGTTCCTGGGTCGATTGCCATCAGGCTCGCTGCCCTGTTGTTTGATGTTTTCCGAGCATGATCGGATGCCTTTTACGAAATGTTTTATGTGGACTAACTCAGTATAACATGTTAGTTCATATGGTTCTCATAGTAAGGCTGCTCGAAATCTTCCTCGCTCATCTTGTATGCGCTGCTGTACGAGGAAATCCGCACATACACGCGCGACTTGGCATAGGCTCCGATCTGGATGCGCTTGCCCTTGATTTCTTATGTGGATATATTCAGTATAACAGGTATTGCCGATTCCGCGACATCACGGCTTCTCGCCAAAACGGGAGGCCGGACCCCTAGAATTGTCTCCGAACGACAATATGCCTGTTATACTGAATATGTCCACATAGAAGGAGAGTTCCAATGACCAACCAAAACAAGTCAGCCCAAGCCCGCCAACGACGCCGCAGCTCGGACGGACGATTCGCGGACGAAGACAAGCAGGACAGCCTCCCCTCCGACACAAAAATCCAACAGGCGGCCAGCCTCCTCACCGACGACACGGAGCCTGACTTCAACCAGCTGCTCACAGCCACCGGCGCATTCGACGACCCCTACGAGGCACGCCATATCGAATTCGACATGCCCGACGGATCCACCCTCAACGGCTACGCCTTGGACGATGGGCGAATCGACCGCAACAAGGTGCCGGCCGGCTGGCACGCCTACTCCGTAATGGAAAGCGACGGCGACGAAGACGGGGAAACCACCCTGTCCATCGACCATGACGGGTACGTGAACCACAGGATGGACTTCATCACCACCGAAGACCTCAGCCAACGCATAGACAGCGGCCAACTGACCGAAATCCACGGCGACGACTGGGGCTTCACCGACAACGACCTCGTGGACGATCTCGCCGAAAAATCCGGGGATGACGACTTCGACCTCGACACTGAACTGGAGGAGAAACGCCACGACATGATGGATTCCGCCATCCGAGACCAGATCTTCTTCAAACCCGACGAGGAGAACATGACCGCGTTGAAGGCCGCCGCATGGCAGACCATCAACCACGACGAGCAGAACAAGAGCGAATCCACGATCGGCGACCTGCGCATAGCCCCATCCATCAACCCCCACGACCTGCATCTGGAAGACATGAGCGAGGAACAGATCAAAGAGGCCCGCAAGTACGGTGGATGGGACCCCGACAAGCACAAGTACGTGCACTTCAACCAAGACGGCGACTTGGAAGGCCTCACCGAGAAACAGGCTGACAAGCTGATCTGGGACAACCGGCAGCGCATCCTACAAGCCGTCCGCGACGACGAGTCCGCGAACTTCAGCACCGTCAACCTGCTGCATAACTGTTTCAACCGTGAACGACAGGTACGCGAACACGACTACACGACACCGGGCGACAAGCGATAAAGGAGAGATAGCACATGGCAGAGGCCATCAACGAAATGGAACGTAGGCTCGCGGAATCAAACCCGCATGCCGGCCCGAACGCGAAGACCGAAGACTTCAAACAGCAACCACCCTCGGTGAAACCAGCAGGGAAACGCCACCGCACATCACCGGCACCGAGAAAAACGGATGAGGACACGAAAACCGCTGCAGAAACCCCATCACAGCAGGCCGAAGAAACCTGGCAGCCTCAAACCGGAAGGCCGTTCTGCATCATTCCGAAACCCACATGGCAGGAGCTGGCCCATGCGGCACTCCCCCAGCTACTGCAAGCCGTCGGACTACTCATCCTGGTCATCGTATCCCTGCTGGCAAGGCAGACCGCGTTGGCGGTCATCTGCCTTCTTGGCCTGCTCGCATTCGTCGGCTGGCGGCTTGCGACCTACGACTGGACTCCCACGGAAACCGTTCGTCGAACCATCGAACATGGTTACGGTGTGGCGGTCGTCCGTCTCCTGAATGCGGACGACATGAACCAGCCAGTCCGGGTCATCACCGAAGGCGGACAGTATGTCGCCTGGTATACGGACGGCAGGGAGAGTCGCATCCACACCGCCATTCTCATAGTCAACAAGGGTCGGATCGCATTGACCACACCGGACATGGGCATCCTGCCCACCCTAAGGGAGACAATTTGATGCGTACATTGTTCGTCGGCGACCTGCATGCAAAAGCCGACCTGCTACCTTTGATCAGCCGGGTGGCGCAACGCGAGAACACTGACCGTATGGTCCTGTTGGGCGATGTCTGCGACGACTGGAACGTGTCCAACAATGGACTGATCCGGTTCTTCGAGACGTTCACCTCATGGTATCGGCGCGAAGCCGGGGAACGTGAGGTGATTCCACTGCTCGGCAACCACGATGTGCCGTACTTCCTGAAGCAAGGCTCCTCCTCCTATGCGCGAGTGCGCGCACTGGCGCCCGGCTTCAAACCCGGCGCCCATCGCAAGGTGCATGAGCTGATGCAAAATATCCTATTCCAACTGGCTTGGTCGGATGGGAACATTCTGGCCACGCACGCCGGGCTCACCCGTGCATGGGGGCGACGGCGGCTGGGCGCCGATTACATGGACATGCCGGTCGAGGAAGTCGCGGATCGCTTGAACCGAATGCTCCTCCATCCGGCCTCACTGGTCGTGCCCATGACGGACATCGGCCCGGCGCGCGGCGGCGCAAGAGCGCCTTCTCCCCTATGGTGCGATCGCGGCGAGTTCGCCGAAGACGGGGACATGCACCTGACTCAGGTGGTCGGGCATACGCCCGTACCGACCGTATTGCATGAGCATGATGCGTGGTTCTGCGACACGTTTTCCACGATGAGCAACGGTACTCCCATTGGCGACGGGTCTCTGCTCATGTATTCGGAGAGCGGATTCTATCCAGTGCCTCTTCTTGGCTGATTTGCTTTCGTCCGGCCTGCTTCCTTTTTTCAAGGCGCGATTAGAATCAAAGACAAACAACACTCGTCGAAAGAACACCAAAACATTGACGACATCCAGCCGAACAGCACAAGCGAAACACCGGAGACGCACCCCAGACGGACGATTCGCAGACGAACTCAACAGCTTCGGCTTCCCCGACGCGGCAACACTAAGCGCATACGAGCAACAGACCTCGCAGATCCCAGTACTCCAGCGCCTGCAAAAGCACGGCAAAATCACCCCACCACCAATCACGCTGCCGGACGGATGGACGGAAGCCGGAACAAAACATGACGGCAACGCCGACGGATATGGCAGCTACCATGAGGACACACGCCGTTTCACAGGCCCCGACAACAGCACCCTGACGGTCACGCACAGTTCGGGATTCGAAAAAGATTTCGGCCTATACGACTACCAGACCGTCGAATACCAGTCCGGCAACGTCACCATCAAACGAATCATCCCACCCACCTCAAACCCTGACATCAACGAGCTGGAGGAAACAGGCCAACGGCTCGAACGGCAGCGCGCGGAACTCAACGCACACGCTTCCGGACGGTGGAGCGCTCCCATAACGCGGCTTACAGCATCCACCAGCGAGACAGGCTACACGTTCATCCTACCGGAATACGGGGAGCCGCCGAAGAAGCCGGTACTCCCATGGAACCGAGCCGCATGGGACAAGGCACGAAAGCAGGAAAAAGAAAACAGAAAGTCTGGTGTGGCTGAGATTCCGCCCCGTTGATCCGCTTCTCCTGCAATGCCGCGAACAGGCGCCCTGTCGCGCCGTTCCTGGACCAGCGGTTGAACAGTTGGCAGACGGTGACCCACTTGCCGCAGCACTCCGGCAGGTCCCTCCACGGGCTCCCGTGCGGCACATCCACGGCAGGGCGTTGACGAACGTGTGGTTGTCGACCGCCACGTTGCCGTGCTATCGCGGCAACGGATGCGCGACCCTCATGAACCGGTCAGGCGTGATGTCATACCTCGGCGTACGCATACGACAATCATCACGCAAAACTTAAATAGGGTAAACACACCCCTAGTTTTTTTGATATTCGCCGACCCGTTTCCTTTTTTTTGGGGAGGCGGGTTTTGTCTTATCCTATTTGTCTGTTATACTGAATATGTCCACATAAAAACGAAAGAGGAAACCATGAAGCGCTACGCCATCAACTATGAGGAAACCTACTCAGGCACCTTCACCGTCGAACTCGACGACGACTCCACCGAACAGGATGCCATCAACGAACTCCTCAACAACGCCGACGAATACCGTCTAGGCGAACAGGTCGAACTCAGCGACAGTGACGCACAGGTCATCAAGACCGAAAATGTGGAGGACTGACTCATGACGGACACTATGGAACAGGTCACGGAAGATGTACTCGACGCTTTCAAGCGGAACGGCTGGATTGTCGTCGCGCCGAAGAACTGGAACTGACGAAATGAAAACACGCGACATCCTCATCACCGTCACCCGCATACTGCCGGGCTGGCATGTGTACAACGACCACCAGTTCGGACGCATCACCGCATTCGACCCTCAAGCGGGATACGAGGTCACCGTCAACATTCCCGACAGCGACACCATCCGCATCGTCCGCACGCGGTACGAGCTTGTCGAGGATAACACCGTCCTCGATACAGCCGACATGGGCGAGGAGCAGGCATTGGACGAACTGGCCCGCCTGCTGGCTTCGCCCATGCCGCGCACCGACCGTCTCATGCGGTTGAAAGACAAGTTCGAGAAGACCGCCGAATGGTGCCGGGACACGCTTGGCGACGAACAGGAGGCGAAGGATGTGGAAGACATGGCCGAACACTACATGCATGTGTGCGAAGCCTGCAACAACAAATACTCCGGCCGACATGACCCGGTGTCCGTGTTCGAGGGGTGGCTGCTGGGCGAGGAACTCGGCACCCCGTATGAGACGCGCCGTCAGGCCGCGTCGCGCATGCTGAGCAACGTGCACCGACTGGACAAGGAGTGAACCATGTTGGACATCGAGAAGACGCTGCAATCCGTCCGCGACCTATTGGACAGGCTGGGCAAGGAAGGCGTGGAGTTCGCTCTGGTCGAATCGGAATACTCCGACTACGTAGCGGACATCCGCAACCCTAACAAGGTGTACGTGTTCCTTGAATGCTCGATTCGTCCGAACGGCACCTTCGTCTGGCGGGATTACGACCATCATAAAGGAGTCTGCGACTTCGACGAGTTCCGCGTGCGGATAATCACCCTCACAGCGAACAAATACCTCGACAAGGCGAAAGACAAGCGCAAACAGTGGGCGAGCCTGTGCGAAGGTACAGATACGCCCATGCCGGAGTCGCTGGCCGTCACCGTATCCGACATGGAAGACAAGGCCAACCGTCTGAAAGCGTTGCTGGAACCCGACGACCCGCCACTGTTGGACGGGCGGGACATCGCAATCCTGAAAGAGCTTAAACCGTATGGCGTGGTCAAACCGGCGGAGGAATCGCAACGACTACGTGAGCTGGGCGTGCTGGAACGCAGATACTACATCGACCAAGTGTTCGACGCGCTGACCGACAAGGGCGAGAAGGCATTGGAATTCGCGTCGCACGTAGAACGGACGAAAAGGAGAACATCATGAAAACAGCATCTTTCCACACGACCGCCCGCAAGGCGATACTCGCTACACTGCAAGCCAACCGAGACGACCTGCGCGTGCGCGATACGCGCGAATGGCGCTTTCTTACTGACGAGGAATTCCGACGGCTCGGCCATGCGAAGCCGTCGGACGTGTCGTATGCGGGCGATCTGGACGACTACGGCATGTTCGACGGCGCCTGGCGTGCGGCCGTGGATTGCGGCGACGCGTTGCCTCATGCGAGCGAATACAGCATATCCGGCATGCTCATCGCATTCGACGACAAGACCGTATGGGAGACGGTATGCGCCGGACTTGACCTGTTAGGCAAGGAATGAAAAGGAACCATCATGAACGCGAACGAAACCTGCGAAGATTCAATCCACGGCCCGTACGAGCCGGATGACGTGGCTGACCACTGCGGCGGTTGCGGCATACCGTTGTGTGAGGAGCATGCGAGGAAATGCCCCTGTTGCGGGCGCGTCAACTGCACGGACTGCGGCGAGATATGTGAGGCCTGCTGGCGTCTGGTATGCCGTGAGCACGCCAAGTGGAATCCCGAATACGCGCAATACGAATGCCCCGCATGCTACGACCGTTGGGATTGCGGGGAAAGGTAGAGAGGACGATGAATCCGGTTGACGAACGCTTCGAGCATCGGCTGCTCGACCGGTTCCATTACGACGATCGGCAGGACGGCGACGGCTATGGTCCGGATTCGCCGCGCGTCGGCGACAAGGGTTGGATCATCTGGCAGACCGCGTTCAACGAGTTGGACCGTCCGTTCGAGATTGTGCGCGACGAGGGGCGCGGCCGCACCGGCCTGCCCCTGCTGCTGGTCGGCATGGAGGACAACTACGGCGACGACTGGCATATCCGCGAAAACGATGACAGCCAATACATGAGCCTGCTGGAAGCCGGACTGGACGGCGCGAGCCTAACGCTCATGGAACGCAAGCACGGCATCGCACGATGGCGGTCGGAGCGGGGCGAGTCGAAACCGATCGAACTGACGGCGCCGGACGGGAAGCCGACGGACACCGTATACGCCTACCAGTCCGAGCCCGACGAATGGCGGATATACGACAAGTATAGCGGGCGGTCGCTTGGCGGCGAACCGGGCGAAACCATCACGGACGCGCTGCGCCACATCGGATACCAGTTGGAGGAATCATGAGTATCGAAACAAGCATCATATACACCACTTCGGATGGCAAGCAGTTCGATGACAGGCAGGAAGCGGAAACGCATGAGCAATGGCTGGCGGACGAACCGGAGGCGCGCGAGGCCGACAGGCAGCGCGGCTGGACCGACTACACACCGCCACAACCAGAATGGAAGCCGGAACCCAAACCGGCCACACCGGATATCACCGACCATGACGGACCGCGTTCGGTATCCGAAGCGGACTGGCTGGAATTCAATACGGAGGCCAACGATTACGGGGTGCCCGACCGTGCGGGCCTGCAATCCGTCATCGATGTGATAGGCGAACACTACCTGCATCTCGCCCGCGAATGGGGTTGGAACGACACCGAGGTGCGCGACGCCATGTATGTGGAGACGAAACAGAGAGGATGGTGCAGGGAATGAGCGTCGTCACGCCCGAGATTCGTTTCTTCGCAGACTGTCACTGGTTGATGGCCGACAACATCATTCTGCTCAGAATCACGCCGATGTTACCGTACGAATGGTCGAACCTGAGAAGACTGTTCGACTGCAAATCCACATTCGAAACACGAAGCGGACCGTTCGACTACTGGCGCATTCGCCTTGAATTCGACGGGAACCTGATCCACTGGACGGTTTCCGACGGCTGGTGGCATCCGAAAACAACGACCTTCGACACCGACTATGAGACGACCATGACGGTCCTGTTCGACGTCGGATACGACCAGTGGCGCAAGGACCGCGGCATCATGGACGAGGCCGACAAGGCCGTGAAACGGTTGAACGATTCAGGTATCCCCGCCACGCGCTCTTCGGATCCGGACTATCTGGTGTTCGAGGTCGGCGAAAGCGTGTTCCGTGCGCTATTGCCCGCCGATCCGACGCATGCGGCAAGTCGGCTGATCGAAGCGGTCAGAAATCGCGGGAAGATTCTCGATGACTACCGTGAGGCCGTCGTCGGTCTTGGCAGGGTCGAGGCGTTGGATGCGGATGACGTGTATTGGGATGACCTGTTCTCGAACGGCGACCCGGTCGAAATCGGCGCCGTCATCTTCCAGACCCAACGCGGGGAGGAGCATCCCGTCGGCCTGGACCTGCTGATCATGTCGGATGGCACATGGCGGCCGGACGGTTTCGACACCGGCAAGGAAGGCGCTGCCGGCGACGTGCGCGACTATCTGGCCCAATGGATGAAGGAGCAATCATGATTGAACGCATCACCGTGGAGACCAACGATGAGACCGGCAACAATCCGGTCGAATACGATTGGGAGTTCGACCCGGACGGTGTCTGCCACATGACCGGTGACGGGGACATGCCCGCCGCCTTCGAGGGGTCCGCCGCCATCGTGGAGGCGTTCAACCATGTCGGCATGAGCATCGTGAGCGGGGAGCGGACACCGCTGAAGGACGGCGATCACGCACTGCTCGCCCTTCTTGCCGCCGTCCTCGCCACCCTCGTCCCGTTCGTGGAGGGGAAGGACGGCGACCAAGTGGGATTCATGATGGGCGATACATCGAACGGCTTCAACGTCAATATCACGTCGGCGGAGTTCCTGGCCTGCTGCCGCTCCATGTGGATCGGCGCAGATGTCCTCCGTGGATTCGGCCGATATCTGAACTTCCGTTGGAATACGGTCCGCGAGGCGTGGGTGGAAGCCGGTTCCGGTCTCGCGTTCATCGGGGCGGACAGTCAGGTGGCATACATGCTGGAGACCGCCACGTCGAAAGGCGACAGCATCCGCTTCGACCCCATGGAAGGCAAGGAGGAAACCGTCCAACTGTTCCGTCTCCTGTTGGAGACGGCGAAATGCGCGGACATCCCGGTCCGATTCGCAGGAGGCCTCCGACAAGGTGAATGACGCACGAGATAACGACGATAGCATTCGTTCTAAGCAGCGAGACGGTAAAACGGAAGTTAGTCAACCAAACCGTATCCGGGAAGAAAGAAAGACTAATGGGAAGACATGCCGCCTCAAGACCCGGCCGACTCCGTCCTCAGCACAATACTGACGACATTTCGCTCCGGAATATTGAAGAGAACACCGTTCCTAAGAGAGAAGACAGACAATCACAAGGAGTGGGTTACCGGCTGTTGCAATTGTTCGCAGGCATGTCGATTTTCCTCGCCATCATCCTAGTAATGCACGTCGGATGGGTATACATCGGCAACGGAATGGACCAGATCCACACCCAACAAACCATCGTCACCAACCAAGGATTCAAAACAGCCCAACCCACTAAAACCGACGGTTCAACCCGCATCGCCAAACCCCAAACCGGAGAACCACCCACCGAACCGGAACCCGAATACTCGACAGTGATCGGCTGGATGCGAATCCCCCGGTTCGGCACCGAATGGCAACGAGCCATCCAAGAAGGCACCGATCTGCAAGTCCTTGACAACTACGGTATCGGACACTATCAAGGAACCGTCATGCCCGGAAGCATCGGCAACAGCTCCTACGCCGGACACCGCACCCCCGGCGACCTAGGGCCGGCGGACACGTTGAAACCCGGGGATCCGATCATCATTCAGACAGCCGACCACTGGTACGTGTATGAAATGCAATCATCTTGGATGACGACCCCCGATGATGCCGCCGTCATCGCCGACCAGACAGACCAAAAAGACGCGCGCCTCATCACGCTCACCACCTGTAAATACTCGCTAGATGAACAGGACAGTCTGAGTGCTAGACTCATCGTCCGCGGACGGTTCAAATATTGGGCCAACACTGCTGACGGAATACCGCAAGAACTTGCCCCCAAACAATCAACTCCCATACAACAGGCAAAAGCCACCATCGCACGCAGTATCCAAAAAGCCAGCAAATACGCTCCAGTCAGCCAACTCCTGTTCACCGCAACACTAACAATCTGGTGCATCCTCACAGGCCTGTCATGGCTCATCTGGCACAAAGACCGCCAGAAGAAAACAACATCATGGAACCTCATGACACTAATCTGGCGCATCCAATCAGGCCCAATCATCCTACGCGCAACCACCTGCCTATTCTTCTGGGTAACGCTACTATTCGCCGAATGGGCATGGATCAGCCCACTACTTTCCCAACCAATCACACTATCCACCGGTACCGCCACCCTAAACTAAAAACATCAGGCAATACGCAAAACCCGTACGCCAACAACAACCGGTGACAAAGAAGGGTCGACGCGCGTCGTTCGGACAGAGAACCGGAAAACGCGCACCGACCCTTTCCACACAGTATAGCGTGCCCTAGCCGAGCAGACGATAATATCCCATGCCGGGCATGACGGCCGTGACCTTCGTGCCATCGACCGGGTTCATCGCATGGATCATCAGACCGTTGCCGATGTAAATGCCCGCATGCCCCGCGTTTGCCATAAGATCACCCGGCTGCGGGTCAGTAACGGGCGTGCCGACCGTGGCCTGCATGCCGGACGGGTGCGGCAATTGGATGCCGAACCGCGCGTACACGTATTGGGTGAAACCACTGCAATCCCAGCCGGCAGGCGTATTGCCCCCGTACACGTATGGCGCGCCCTGGTATTGGAGCGCGTAGGAGACCAGGGCGGCGGCCGTATCCGAGGCGGGTTTCTCCTTGTCACCTGTCGTCGGCGCCGATATGACCGGTGTGCGTGGTTCGGCGCGTGACGCGGCCTCCGACTGTCGCGCCTGTTCGGCTTGGATGCGCGTGGCCTGTTCCTCGGGGCTTTCCGTATGCGGCACGTCTAGGGTTTCGATGCCTCCCCATGAGCCGTCCACGTCGGTCGATACGGCCTCACTGAACGAACGATGCGGGATCGGGCGTTTCGGGAACGATCTGACACTGGCCATGGAAATCGGAGCCGAATCGGAGCCGGCCGCCCATGCCGGGATCGTCGGCATGGCGAGCATGACGATTGGCAGGAGAAACGTCAGGATAATGGGAGCGCGTTTAATAGTGGATGTACTGGTATTCATGCGTCTGTTTCGCCTCGATGGTGCGTCGGAACGGGCCGACCTGCCCGTTCACGTTCGCTTCGCTGATCTCGATGGAATCGTCGCCGTTGACCTTCTCCACGATGGCGACGTGCCCCCATGCGTTGTTGACCTGCGCCGGGCTGAACACGATCACATCCCCTTGTCGGGGGGTATCGTCCACCCAATAGCCGAGCGCCTTGGCGGAATCGGCCCACATGCCGCCATCCCCCAGATGGCTGCCGACCGGCAATCCCAGTTGCGTGCGCCGCACGTACGCCCACCATGTGCATTGCCCGTATGCGTATGCGTTGCCCGTGTCGCCGGTCGCATGATCCGGATTGAATCCGGCCGGAGTCTGATCCTCGTCGCGCCCGTTGATCAGGTCACGGACCACTGGATTGTCCGCATGGATGATGGTGAGCTTGCGGTCCGGCTGGTCGCCCATATCCCATGTGCCGTCCACCGTGAGATCTCCCCTTTGACTGCTCCTGCTAGCCGCATCATCGATGCTTGATGCTGTCAACTGTTCCGTGGTTAATGCGGTGGACCGGTCGAAACGTTCACCTGCGTATGCGGTTTCATTATGCGGCAGAAAAAGACATGCCATTCCGCCCGACAAAAGCATTGCCGACATCAGACATAGGGCGACACGTCGTTGGAATCGGTTCTTCCTTCTTACGGCTGATCGGCTTACTGGTTGAACGGTCTTATGTGCTGCCCCGCTCAATCTGCACGCTCCTGAATAAATTCCGGAGAGGCGATGTTATCGTCGAACCGGTAGGTGTCGGGCTGTCCGAGCATACGTCGAAGAAGAGGCGAATGCCGGGTGACGAGCCGGTTGAACCAGCCTTTAGCCTGCCAGGTCACATTGATTACACGCCCGTTCTCATTATCCACTGAGGCTTGATGCACGACTTGTTCACGACCTTGAGCTGTTTGACGGCCTGCTGGCAGGAAGATGAAAGCGATTTTCTGCCCGGCGTATATGTCTGCGGGAATAATGGTGTTATCGATGAATATCTTAATTCTTCGCATCGGCGCAGCATCCTTTTTTTAAGACAACGTTCTGGAAGATTGACCGGCTTTTCCTGTTCCGAAGTTGGGTGGAGGAAAACCGGACGGATACTACGATTATCATTCGTTCAAAGAACGATTCTTGAAGAAAATCTGAAAACCGTGGCATTAACCCGCTTTAGGTTGCAACATGTCCACTAGTTTCTGTGGTATTCCGTCCTCGATATCCCATTCAACGGTTTCGAACCGGCTGTTCGAGGCGGCGGCCCGATCGTCGCCAACCTCAATGCTCACATCGGAGCCGTCCGGGAAATACTTGATCAACGTCATAGTGCCGCGGCCGGGCGGAAAGCTCACGTGGAACCCGCCGCCCAATGCGGTGGCGATATCGACCGCATTGCATGCTGCCTCGCCGCTCACATAGGTCAGCCGTTCGCATTCATCCATCATTCGCCGTCCCCGTTGTTCTTCCGATACTCTTCGCTGGCGATGTACGTGACCGCGAAGTCGGCTATCTGGTCGCGCAGCCTCGGAAACGCCTCCCTGCCCGCCTTCTGGCGCCGGTCCATGATCCATGCGAACAAGCCGAAAAGGATGCAGCCGCCCAGCAGCCCGTAGCAGTTCGCGTCGGCCGGCTGATGCGATGAAAGGGCCGCCAGGCCTGCCCACCAGCCGATGCCGAGCATGATGCCAAGCGCGTGCATGCCGATCGCGAACGGGGTCTCGTCATCATCCACGATGTCCAGCCAGCATTGCAATCCAAGGACGACGAGCAGGAACGCGACAAGCCACAACGGCGAGTGGAGAAGTCCGACGAGCAGCGGCGTATGGTTCGCGGCCAGCCAGGCGAGGATCGGCCCGTGGTTGAATGCGAACACGATCGCCATAATAAATAGGACGATCGCCGTCCACGCGAGACGGCGCACGGCTTCCAGACTCATGATTCCTCCCCCTGCTGCCTTCCTGTCCGATTCAGCCGATCATGCCGCAGTTCCGCGGCCCACCAATCGTATGTGTTCATCATCGCCTGCCCTCCATCATCAAATCCAATATGACGGCCAACGGCACCACGTCATGACTGGCGTGGGCCTTACACACGGGACCGTACCAGCCGGTTTCGGGCATATCCTCACAGTCGGGGCCGTCCGTCCGCATCCAACGGCGGATCGCGACCACGGGTTTGCCGCAGGATTCGTAGTCCCCGTCGCGGGATACGCCGGCCGTGCATCCTAGACGCAGCCAGGACGGGTCGCATAAAGCGAAGACGCGCATCGGGTCGTATGGCCATACGCCCGATAGCGGTGGCATGAGCGACGGATCATGCTTCCAGCAGCCGGCATCGGCCACGGCCTTCAACACCTCCGATAGCGGGACGACATCATGGTTGGCATGCAGCTTGCATGCGGGCCCGTATACGCCCTCCTCGGGCAGAAGCCCGCTGTCGTCGTACCCGTCGTCGCGACCCCAACGGCGAATCGCCACAGGCGGTTTGCCACACATGTCGAAGTTCTCGCCTTTCCAGCATCCGGCCGCACAGCCGAGCCGCAGGTCCAACGGGTTGCATTGTTCGGCGATGAGCTTCGGATCGTACGGCGTTGGTTTCTTGCATTTGGTCATTGCTTTTTCTCGTTTCCGACTTTACTTTATATACCTTATATGGTATATTTATGGGTATGTGGCAGATAGAGATGGAACCCATCAAGGACTGGCTTGACGGACTTGACAAACAGACCGCCTACCAGGTCTACGCGGCCCTTGACCTCCTTCGGGAACGCGGACCGAACCTCAAACGCCCCCTGGTGGGGAAAATCGAGGGCTCCATCATCGGCTCCATGAAGGAACTGAGACCCGGTTCGACAGGTCGAAGCGAAGTCCGAATCCTGTTCGTCTTCGACCCGGAACGCAAAGCGGTCCTATTGGTCGGCGGAGACAAACAGAACAAATGGAACAAATGGTATAAGACAGCCATCCGCGAAGCCGAACGACGGTACATCCGGTGGCTGGAAGAACAACATGGGAAGGACACGAAATGAGCTACACGTTGGAGGACTTCAAGGCCGATCACGACCTTGACCAGAAGACCATCGACGAGCGCAAGGAACAGCTTCTTGAGGAGATGCGCCTGTATGAGCTGAAAGAAGCGCGCAAACAGCAGGACGTGACCCAGAAGCAGCTCGCCGAACGCATGGGCGTCAGCCAGAAGCGGGTCAGCAGCCTCGAATCCGGCGACGTCGACAAGACCGAAATCCGTACGCTGCGCCGCTATCTCGACGCCATCGGCGGCAGGCTTCAGGTCAACGCGATCATGCCGGACGGGCGCACCCTGCAACTGGTCTGAGATCAGGTAACCCGTCATGCCACCGGCTTCCACCCCAGATTCGGTTTCCCCGCCTTCATCCACGCCTTGTAGTTGATGCGATGCCGGCGGGTCAGACCGTGGATGACGTATTTCAGTTCGGCGATGAAGCCGGATACCGTACGCGTACTGTCATCCTCGATGAGGGTCTCATCGCAGGGGATGCAGGACAGGCCGCATGTCGGGTTCGGCCAATGCGGGACGAGGAGAAGGAAGCCCAACGCCAGAAGGCCGAATACGACGGGAAAAGTGACGAATCCGGCGGCATATCCAATCCAGAACATGCTCATCGCGTCACGAAGTGGGTAATCATCAGTGTTCCTGAGGTTGCGAATCCGATTGATGCGATGACCATTGCGAGCCCTGTGACTCTCCACATGAAGCATGCGCAGAGGACGCATGTTATGGCGAGTATGATGTTGGCGTTTTTTTCGAAGTTCTTGTACGTGTTCATTGTGGTTTCTTTCATTCTATGTGGACATATTCAGTATAACATGTAAATGAAAAAAATCATGCAAGGTTTGAAATAAATAATCCCCCGATGCCATACGGCACCGGAGGATTATTTGTCCACATAGAATGACGTTTCATAGAAACCAATGATCCTACGACAGCAAAAGCTGCAAGACCCAAAGTAGGTGAACTACTGGACATGCTCACACAAGATGCTATGGCGCGGAAAAATCACTCGCCGTCCATAATTTTTTAGGCAGGGTACCACGCCCCTTGTGGTCGTGGGTGAATGCCTTTCCTTTCCACTAACATTATGATATAATGTTTTTTATTGGAGGTGAAGCATATGGTGGAACTCGCATTGACCATGAAAGTCAAGCTCACGACCAACAAACACGAGTCTGAAGCCCTTAACCGCCTATGTGACAATTACACCTCCTGTTGCAACGAAGTATCCGATTGGATTGGAGAACACCACACCCTCAGCCAGAGGAAAATCAACGAGGCTGTCTATCACCCGCTACGCGACAAATACGGACTGTTGGCCCAGATGACCCAATCTTCGATACGGCGGGTCATCGCGTCCTACAAGGCAATTCACTCGCGCATGGAACGCCGGAACGGAGAAAACCCCAAGAGAAAGAGGACGGCATACTATTCCACCAGACCAAAGTACTCGTCCGCCGGTGTTGACCTGCTGTGGAACCGCGACTACTCCTATTCGCCCATGACGGGAATGTTCAGCCTTCCCGTCATGGGCGGGAGAATCAAAGTGAAAGCCCAATGGAAGGGAACCCCGGACGAATACCGTACGGCACGTTTCGGTACCGCCCGACTGATATCGAAACGAGGCAAATGGTACCTGCATATTCCCATCATCCTACAGGTTCCCGACCCAACCCCAAGCCCCAAAAACATAGTGGGCGTGGACTTGGGCATCCGAATGCTCGCCACCAGTTATGACGGCGAAACCACCGTCTTCCAACATGGAGGGGAGGTGAAAAGCAAGCGCGGCAAATACAAGCGGCTCCGTCAGCAGTTGCAGAAACGCGGCACCCGAAGCGCTCGCAGACGACTTAAGACCATAGGCGACAGAGAAAACCGTTGGATGACTGATGTGAACCATCAGGCGTCTAAGGCACTCGTCAACCATTACGACAGGGATACGATGTTCGTTCTCGAAGACCTTACGGGAATCCGCAATGCGACCGAACAGGTCAGGGTCAAGGACAGGTATGTTCAGGTCAGTTGGAGTTTCCACCAATTCCGGCAGATGGTCGAATACAAGGCGAAACGCAACGGTCAGAAAGTCGTGTTCGTTGACCCGGCCTACACAAGCCAGACCTGCCCGAAATGCGGGAAAATCCGCAAAGCCAACCGTGACAAGAAACGCCACCTGTATGTCTGCCGCAACTGCGGATACCGGTCCAACGACGACCGGATAGCCGCGATGAACCTGCGACACAAAGGCTACGACCTTTTGAACTCGCAGTACGCCGCCAGCATGACTGACGGCGTAAGGGTGCAGTCAACCACCCTATGATGTTCCGTCAATTAAAGGTAGGAGAACGGTTACAGCCGTTCACTGGCACTACCGGACAGGGACAAGCCGCAATGCTCGTCATTGCGGTCGTTGACATACAATTCCTCGTCCGCGATCTCCTCGCTTCCCTCGAACACGATCGCGCCTTCATCGTCACGATGCTCGTCAAACCACGCTTTGGCCTCCTTTCCTGCTGGTCTTAGTAGGAGGGGTTTCTTTGAGCCACATCTCGAGGAGTTCTGGTGAGTTGATTTCGGCAGACAGCTTTTCGACGTATGCCTTGTCGCGCTTGTACTGGCAGTTGGGGCACCGTTGGCAGCGTTCCATCCAGCTTTTCTGGCAGGCGCTGATGTCCTCGTAGACGCGCTTGTGCCCGCAGATCAAGGTGACTTCGCGGGTGGCGAGGATGTCGTGGTCGAGGTCGTTGGTTTCGTGTTGTTCTTCGATGGTGAGTGCCATTGGTTTCCTCTTTCATTATCTTTATGTGGACATACTCAGTATAACAGATATCTTGGTGGTGAGATAACGAAGAAACAGGAGAAAACCAGAAAACAATAGATAACGTGGAACCAGAAAAAACACGACAGCCCCTTCCAACGAAAAAAAAAACAACATGCCAGCCAACAAATCAATCCAAGCCCGCCAACAGCTGCGAGACCCCAACACCGGACGATTCCGAGACGAGCACCGTCAATCCGGTATGCCAACCGACGAATCCATACGAAAATACGAACAGCAACCCCGGCCGCCATTGCCCCCCCACCACCGAAGTACCCCTACCCCCAGCGAAAGCAAGACAAGCGAGCTCCAGAACCATTCCGGTGGACGGAAGACCAGGCTCCACGCTCACCGTGCAAGACGTGCCGGACCAGACACACGGCATGAAACGTCACACGCAATTCCAATCCCCCACCACCTCCATCAGATTGGAAACGCCGATATCGAAAAATATCAACCTCCCGAAGATGGAAAAGGTCGCCGACGATCTGGAGACATGGCGAACCCGTTCCAATGAGAAACGTGGCGAATACGATGCGCCAATCGCGCGGATGGAGGCATCCGGAACCGGATTGAACCGGCTGACGGTATCTCCGGTATTCGGGACGCCTCCCCGTAGACCTTGGCAGCCATGGAAATGGAAAGCATGGCAAAAAGCGAGGGAGCGAGAGTCCCTGGCCTCGAATGGATTCGACTACATACACAATTAGCAGAAAAGAACAGAAATGGTAGATACGGTCAGATCAGCGCAGGCGAGACGCCAACTGAGGGAACCCGAGAGCGGCCGGTTCAAGGACGAACACAAAAAAGCCGGGTTCCCGAATGCTGACGCCTTGGAAAAATATGAGCGGCAAACATCCGTCGTGTCTCCGCCCGCATCCTATTACGACGGGATCATGAGCGAAGAGAATCGTGAACTGTGGGCCGAAGGGATGGACGCACTCCAAGACAACTCCCCCTATGTAGGTTTCTCCGGAGGATTCGACGAACAGGATGACGCATCAATCGACGGATGGCGCATACACCGAAGGAACACTCCGACAGGAAACACAGTGTACGAGTTTCGAGACGCGAAAAGCTCAACCCCAAACCGAGTGGCGTACCTGATCAAGCAATCGGATATTGACGCCGGTCATTCCCCCACATGGTTGGATGAACGGCAGCGGTCATTCTTCAACGTTCTGACAAACAACAAAAGGTAAGAGCTGCGGCAGACAGCTCGAAAACGTAAATAGACAACCTCCCTACGACATCAAACATTCAACCCAAAATAGCAAGGAGAAACAATGGTCGACTCCAGAAAATCAGCACAGGCAAAACAGCAACGTCGAAACCGTGACGGCACTTATGCGGATGAAGGCAAAACCAGCAGCATGCCGACCGGTGACGTACTCGAACGATTCGAACAGAATCAGCAATCGAATACCGGCGGCGCGCCGGTTGAAACCTATGAGACCGGTGTGAAGCGAATGCAGGAACTGGATCAGAAGCTTATCGACATCGCCAACAGGGAGTACTCGGAACGTAAGTTCGGCCCCGATGATGAAGGCTATCGCGTGGAATCCGGCCTGTACGTCAGCCGTGAGGAGTTCGAGAAGCTGCCGGAATTGGATCGCGACCGGTATATCGCATGGGGCAACGATTACATGGATGGCAACGAGGATGCTTGGAACGACCCGCAGCAAATGTCCGAACTTGCCAGTGAAGCCGCCGAAGATGGTGATGCCGAAGTGTATCTCACCAATCCGGAACTCACCTACACGGATGACATGGATTATTCCTTCGGCGAGTATTTGGAGTCCAAGGGTTGTGACCCGCAGTCGGCTGAGGAAGGCGCGAACATGGCTCTCCAAGGCCACCCCGATTTGGAATTGACCGGCAACACGTATCCGCAGGTGTGGCCAACCGACGCCGATAACAACCATCGTCGCGCGAAACTCTTCTACCTAGGTGGCAGCAAAGGATGGCGAGTCACCTTCTCGGACGGTCGCGGCGACGTGAACAAAACCGTCATCGACTATAAGAAAAGCGACATGGGCAGCGACTACTACGATCAGACCAACACCGCACGAGAAGCGTTCAAGACCGCTTTCGACTGGGTGGACGGCGGAAACAAAAAGAAGAAGCACTGACATTCATGGGTTCTTGGCCCGTATTTCTTCCGAAAGAAGTCCACGCCAAGAACCCGGTCTGCCTTTGCCAATATCTTGGGGAATATGCCTGATATTTCCTTGAACTGCACGAGACTCGATTCGAACGTAATCGAAATCGAGTTTGATGATGGTCTGCTGCATTACCGTTTGAATCTGTCTCCGAATGCTGCACATACGCTGCTTACGCTTATCGACAGCGTGCTTAAGGAACCATCCGCGAACAAACTAGAGAGAATAGAAGACCTGCGATTCGATGTTTGGGACGATGGAGGAAATCGTTATGGCATCAGGGTATCAAACCACGGTGCAAGCATAACCGGCCGTGTATCGGCAATCGAATTGGATACATTCGCGGACAAGCTGGAACAATTCGAATTCGGCGTACAGACGGGAGTCGGCCTCAGCAAGCCAGAAGAATAGAACAATGTGGCCAGTCTTCCTTGATCCCCCGTACAAGACAGATAGGCCACATTGCAATGCAATCAGTCCTGATTTTTTTGAAGCCAATCGACTAGATCGGCAGCGGTCAGATCAGACAGCCTTCTATTGGTTCTCAATTGTCGCGCAACTTCATAGTCGTGAAGAAAATCGCTGATTTCGGACGTGGTCCAATCCTTGTTTCTCAAATGTCGTTTCAATCGTTCCAAAGGCCAGTAAATGCGATGAGCCTCCAACATCAGCTCTTCAGCGTCTCTTCTATCTGTATCCCATTCAAAGACGAGAAGATTGATTGCCTTCTGCCTGTCAATACCTAATTCAGCGAATACACGAGCAATATGCTTCCTTTCCTGTTTCCGTTCGAAAGCTAACGCCTGATTGACTTCCTCATTGACATTGTCTATTGCATTATCTCGGGCCGCATCTAATGCGACTGAACCTATTTGACTAATGGTGTCTACGATTAGATTTTTGTCTACCACTGTCACACCTCACTGCTACCTGTCATATGCGTGTATGACTTAAACAACACTTGCAGGCGCGTATCGTCATCGTCCTTCAGCCATTTCCCCGCGCCGAACGCCACGTCCGCGATCTTGTCCAGCTCCAGGTGGGCGGCGCGTAGGTCGGTCGGCATGTAGTCGGGGTCGTACAGGTCTGCCAAAGACTGGCCGGGATGGTTCGCTCGCGCCGCCAGCACGTTCCTGCCGGCCTCGATCAATGCGGTGCGGGTGTCGTCGTCGAGGGCGGGCAGAGGCAGGTTGTTCCAAACCACCGTGTTGCTGAAACGGTAGTCTGATTTCAGTCGTCCGCCGACCGCCGCCTGCCAGACAATGAACATACGCGATTCGATGACCGCGAACGCCAGTCCGTCCGGATCGGGGCTGGTATAGCAAAGGTCGCTCACGATTACATTGGGTTCCAACGACAGGCAGGTGGCGTACTCACGACGGCCGCTGAATACTTTGGGAAGGCAGAGAAAGCGACCGGTAGGCTGGTGGTTCTCGTCGAACAGCCATGAGGTCGTGGCCTTCGCACGGGTAGGGGCCTTCTTCGAGGCGAGTCTCATCTCCCTGACGGCATCCACGCGTCGACGAAGGAATGCGGAGTTCCTGATTTCGGCGGGCTCCACATCGACAAGCCACAGGCACCAGCGTTCGATCCCGTTGATGAGTTCGCGCGACCCTCGGAACGGCCTCACGTATTTTGCCGCGATTGGGTCGGATATCGCTTGGTCGTGCTCCTCCCGATTGTCGAGGATGAGGTTGCCGCCGTCCGTGGGCTGGGATCCGCGTCCGGCCGGAGACAGTTCCGAACTGAGCGGTTTCATTCTTTTCTCCACGAACACGTTCGGATCGTCGAGCAGGTATCCGTTGATGTTGTCCACGGTGCGGGCGGCTGGTTCCCCGTCAATGTCCGTGTATTCGAACAGGATCGGCGCCGGTTCCGACGTTTTGTCCATGCCGACGATGACGACATGCACGTGCGCGTTGTCGGTGGACTGGGCGTCCCAGGCGAACGTGCGGTGCGCGAACCGGATGCGCCATCCCTCGTCGAACAGGGGTCGGAACAGGCTGGGCACGGGCTGGCCCTGACTGATGCTGTTCGTGGACACGAACGCGAACGCCGCCCCCGGTTTGGCCAGGTATTCACTGGCCTTGCGATGCCAGCCTGTCGCGTAGTCGAGATACCCGTCATAGCCTTTGTCCCATATAAGCCTCATGTCCTCTTTTTGACTGTCGCTCATGAGGTATTGTCCGATGAACGGCGGGTTGCCCATCACATAGTCGCAGTGGTCGCCGGGTAATAGTTCGTTCCAGTCGAGGCGCAGCGCGTTGCCTTGCCGGATGTGTGCCGTATCGGTGAACGGGAGTCGGGGCAGGCCGCTGATGGTCGACTCGGTGTCGTCCAACGCCTGCTGTTCCGCGATCCAGAGCGCGGTTCTTGCTACGGCGCATGCGAATCCGTTGATTTCGATGCCATGGAAGTGGCTGATGCTGACTTTGACCGGGTTGATGTCGTCGCCCAGATCGAGGGCGAGCTGCCCGTCCTTGTCCAAATCGGCGAGGATCCGATTCTCGATGCGACGCAATTCCAGATACGTTTCGGTCAGGAAGTTGCCGGAACCGCAGGCGGGGTCGAGGAACCGGAGGCCGGCGATTTTGTCATGCAACTTGTTGAGCGCGTTGGTGCGGGCCCCGCCGGCGACCGGCCTGGCCTCCGCCCCCTCGAGTTCCGTTTTCAGCCCGTCGAGGAACAACGGGTCGATGAGCCTGTGGATGTTCTTGACGGACGTGTAGTGCATGCCTCCCTTGCGCCGTTCGTCATGGCTGAGGGTTTCCTCCATGAGGGAACCGAAGATGACGGGGCTGACGCCGCTCCAGTCGAAGCCTTCGCTGATTTCCAGCAGGGCATCACGCAGCTCCCCGGTCAACGGGGGCACGTCGATCCGGTCGGCGAACAGGCCGCCGTCCACGTAGGGGAACGCCTTCAACGATTCCGGCAGGTAACGACGCCGCTTCTCGATCGGAGTGTCCAGTACTTCGAACAAATCGAACAGGTCTTCGCCCAGACGTTCGGGCGTGGATGCCGCCACATAGTCGCGGAGCGCGTCCGGCCGAAACAGGTTCGCGTCCTCCGCATACAGGCAGAACACGAGGCGTACGGTCAGCATCGCCAGCGCATCATGCTCCGCCGGATCATCCGGGTTCTTGAAGCATTCCGCCAGGGAGTCATGGAGTCTGGCGACCCGTCGGCCGGCTTTGACGGACAGTTTCTCCTGTTGGACGACACGGGAGTGCTCGTGGGCGAACAGGCGGCCGATTTCGTTGATGTGCTCCGGCAGGTCGGCAAGCGTGAACTCCGATTGCGGGGTGCGGGCCAACGGGTCGGCTTCCAGATCGTAGAGGCGGAATGTTCCGAAATTGCAGGTGATGAGCACGGACGGGCGTTCCGATGGCGGCAGGCTGTCGGAATACCGTTTCGCCTGTTCCACCGGGGTGACCATGGTTCCCTGACGTGGCTCCGGCCTGTCCAAATCCACGCCGAGGCTCTTCTGTTCGACGAGCACGCGGGCCTGGATCATGAGCGCGTCGATGAACCCGTCCAATGCGGTGCGCCGTTCAAACCAGAGCACCTGCCTGTCGCTCGTATCCGGGATGAGCAGCACCTTGTCCAACAGGTCACGCCAGTACTGTTGGGTGTCGGATTTCTCGTCGCCTCGTCCCGCCCATGATTCGGCGAACCTGGCCGCCCTGCTCTTCAGATCATCCATGATTCCCAATGGTATCCGGTTTCCCGCATGCCGGTCGGATATCGGCCACATCATGCGGCGTGATCGTCCACAGGCATGCCTGTATCCACCGGTCAGGCAGCCGTTTCGGACCCACGATCGCGTTCCGCCGGTACTGGACGGCCTTCGCGTCGGGCGGGTCGTCCCAATGCTCGTCCAGCCACCGGTCGTACTCGGCGGGCGGCCATGTGCCGGCATCCAACGGGGCGCACGGCCAGTTGTTGATCACGCAATGAAACTGGTCGAAATCCGTGCACAATACACGCCTCTCGTCGACGCGCAGGTGCAGGAGCTCCAACCCGACGTACTGGTCGCGGAAACCCGAATACCGTCGGTCGGGACGCGTATGCGCCTCGCCTTTCGAATCGACCCAGCGCGCCCACGCCCACAACGGCGCCGCATCCGGATTCGGACACGGCATGCCCTTGCGCTCCATTTCGCCCATCATCCACCGGTAGGCGGGCGAAATCGCGTTCCACCAGTCGGTGTCGCCGTCGTCGGCGACGGCCTGCCGGCGTGCCGCCGACCATGAGGGCGTGTACGAGCCGAACCGGTCGAAAGCAGCCCTGACATCCGGCCACCGCTGGAACGAATACAGGTCGAGCAGAAGAATCTCCTTTCCAGTCAGCATTCCCATTTGACGCGGCGACGGTACAGGCGGGGATCATCCCAACCATCATCCATCATGCCGGTGTTCACCTCGCATACGGCGATATGGCAACGGTCGCGAACCGTATGGCGGCCCACGTAATCCGGATGCCGGTCATCCTCGCAGTCGTGCCGGCTATGCCAGTGTCGGCCGGACGGGATGTGGACTTTCCGGCCCCGCAGGGGAATCAGAATCCCCAATGGCCCTCGTGCCCGTCGCCGGCCGTCTCGAACCGCACGACGGATCCGGCGGGCGGGTTGCGGATGAAATCCTCGACGAGGTCCATCTGGGGGCGGCCGACCCCGATCGCGGAATCCGGGCCGACGCCCAGCACGGGAGCCTCGTGCGGTGTGGCCTGGATGGCGAGCCCCACATTGTAGGTGGTCTCCTCATCGTCCAGCCACACGATCGGCCGGTTCTGTGCCAAAGCGTCGAGGATGGTGCGGCGTTTGCCGGTCCAGATGCCCTCGCGGGTCGTGGGATCATACCATTGGACGGTCGGCCAGTCCACGCCCAACGCCCGGTTCAATTGCGCTGTCTCCGGCTGCCAGGTGGACAGCCACCATTTGTCCGCATCCAGGGCGTCCAATCGGGCCACGAGCTCCGCGTTCCAGCGGATCGTGAACCGGCGGCCCAGATCATGGACCAGAAGCCGTTCCCTGCGGTCCGGCCTGAACCAGTTGTCCGGCGCGTACGCGGCGCGGCGCGGATCGTCGGGTCTCATCCAGTCGGTGGTCCCCTGCCGGCGCATGACCTTCGGGTCGGGAAACTGGTTGATCACCCCGTCGAAATCGATGAACAGCAACGGCCTGCCCATTCGTGTCCCTCCTTTCACCAGTTTCCGGGCGGGGATGCCCGGTATTTCAATGCCGGGAGGAACCACCCTCTCCTTTCCTTTTAAGTCTTTTTCATTATACGCGCGTAGTGATATAATTGTAATCATGTCCCAGAAGGTCGTGATAGAACGTGTTCTGATACGGGGAGCCGCCCCATATCTCGGCATGTGTGCGACCGAGGACGGACAGCAAGTCCCCCTGTATTCGACCAATCCCGACGTAGTGATGCGTTGGCTGTGCGACGGGTGGCGTTGCCGATACAACCAGTTGCGTTCCCGTCGCACCAAGTGGGACAGGGAATCCCAGACGGCCGTCCCGTTGAACGGGAGGCCGGACATGCGTTCCGACCGTCAGGCGCGATTGGAATGCTCATGGCTTACGGCCATGCCCGCGATGGTTTTGCAATCCCCGAACCGGATAGAGAACACGGACTGGTGGAGCGCGAACAAGCGCCGCAGAACGTTGAAGAAAAAGCATCGGAATCCGGGCATGATGCCCCGGTTCAAATCCCGTCATGACGACCTGTATTTCGTCTGCTGGCACAATAAGGGGTCGAACGCGAACTACCGGCGGTTGAACCGGCATCACGGCGAGGTCGTGATAACCGGCCAGAACCCCGGCGAATATCGTCTGGACGGCCAGCCGTGCCGGTACAGCATCCACATCCGCGTCCGCGTCAGCCAGCCCATCCGCGACTATACGAGCATCGGGGTGAACTGGACACGACGCACGCTCGTGTTCGTCAACGACCCGCTGCCGATAGGCCGTGAGCGCACGGGTGCCATGGTCGGCTTGGACAGGGGTTGCGCGCACACACTTGCCACGTCCGACAATCGTTTCCTCGACCTTCCCAAGCAGCGGTTGGAGCGTATCGACCGTGAAATACGCCGCCGTCAGAAGGCTCAGGCGCGACGGGTCAACATGTCGGGCAAGACGGTGAGGGAATACCGTCGCAATCCGAGCCGCACCTACGAGCGTACCGGTCGGGAAATCAGCCGACTGTACGCGAAGGCCCACAGAATCATAGACGACTGGCAGCACAAGACCACCAGCATGCTCGTCCATGACTACGACCTCATCGGGCTGGAAGACCTCAACCTGCAAGGCATGAGTCGCAAAGCCAAGGCGAAACCCGACCCAGACAGGCCGGGCGCGTACCTGCATAACGGCCAGTCGGCGAAACACGGCCTCAACCATGCCCTACGCTCCGCCGGTCTCGCCGGTATAGTCGAAAAACTCGAATACAAGACCCGGCTGACCGGACAGAACCGGCTTATACTCGTCAACCCCGCGTACACGTCGCAGACATGCAGTGAATGCGGTTATTGCGACAGTCGAAACCGCGAAAGCCAAGCGGACTTCGAGTGCAAGCAATGCCACATGAGCATGAACGCCGACTTGAACGCGGCCAACAACATCCTCAAACGGGGATTGAACCATCTCATCGGCTTGGACGAAGCCGAGCACGCCCGAACGGAGCCAGACGCCCAACCCGCCTATCGCGGGAAGGACGCTTCCGCCATGACGTGCGAAACCTCAACACGATAACAACGTGTTGGAATCCCGGTGTTTCAACACCGGGAGGACGTCAAGTCCGATTCCGTCACATACTTTTCCGGGACGGGAGCCAATGCCGGAATCGTGGTCAGACGTTCCCCGTCGAACCGGATGACGCCTGTATCCGACAGCAGTTCGCGCACGATGCGCGCATCCAACGCCAACGCCTCGTCCGACAGCCCGTGTCCGGAACGGGATTCGACAACGGTCTTCGCGTCCGGACCCAATGGTCCCGTGGGCGCATTCTTCCGGTCGAGCACGTTCGCATGGTAGGAGCGTTCGAACTCGCGCAATAGTCCGGGCGTGGTGCTGAGCATGGCGGCCGCCGTGTCCACGTCCAACGGTTGCGGCTTATCCGCGTGCAGCAGCCGGTCGAGAAAGCCGGTCATGATTCCTCCAGATCCCTGATTTGTTGCTCCAGTTTCCCGCAGGTCTTCGCCTGACCCAACGCCTTGCGCAGCCGTGGCACCAGCTCCTCGCATGAAAGTTGCCGACTGTCCTGCGGTATCGCCTCCAACAGTTCCTGCAACGTGTCCAATCCGTCATCCAACAGGGCTTTCAAGGTATTCGTTTCCCGATTTCTCCTCAACACGTCGATCCACGCTTCGGCAAGGCGGCCGCCCTCGAACAGGCGTCCGCCATGCCATTTCGCAAACACCCTGCCTCCATCGAATGCGAGAATCGTACGTGTCCGGTCGTACCGTTCCACCGGCTCCCCGTTCATGTCCACGCGGCCCAGATACAATGCCGTCACATCATCGTCATCGGTGAACGACCAGACACGATAGTGCGGATCCTCGCGGCGCAACCGTTCCTCCGCCATGCCGGCGAACCGGATTTCAGTATCGATTTTGTCCATCAGTTGTTCCTTTCCGCATCGGTTCCCGTATGCGTTCCACATTTCGATGCCGCCATCGGAATGTTCCGGCTCTTCTCGGAAGGATGGTGGATATTACAAAATGGGTGTACATTTGTATACATATATGTATATATTCCTTTTGGAGGTTTGCGATGGCAGCAGAAACGATCACCGTCCCATTGGACACGATTGTTCCGATCAGCAAATTCGGGCATGCGGGGGCAAGCAGCGAGTTCGCCAAGGTTGAGGACGATACACCTGTCACCGTGCTCCGCAACGGAGAACCCACCTATTTCATCATCAACGCGCACGACTACCGCATCTACCGGCAGGCGGTCATAGCTGCCGAAAACAGGCAGGCGAGACACGAGGCGCTGAACGGTATCGGCAAAAGGTTCGGCAGCGTGGACGATCTGATGGCGGACCTCGATGCTTAACGACATATCCCGGACGCCTACCTTCGAACGAGACTGGAAACGTCTGAGACGGAAGCACTACGATTCCGCCAAACTGCGTAAGGCGATACAAACCCTGATGGCCGAAGACGCGGATACGCTGATCCACACGTACCGGGATCACTCGCTGAAAGGCGAATGGGCGGGATTCCGCGAACTCCACATCGAGGGTGACTGGCTTCTTATCTACCGGATCGATCATGGCGAACTGTGCCTCGTGCTCACCCGCACCGGCTCGCACGATGCCTTGTTTGGTCGTGGAGGGAAGAACTTCTGACCGGTTCACGACGACACTTCGACCAGGATCAGTCCGACAATCGCAAACGCGAGAATCCATACACCGAACAGCACGTACCGTGCGCAGCGCATGCCCGTCAGATACCGGTCGAACATGCGGTTCCGTTCGTCGAGCATCCGGCACCAAGCATCTTCGCACCGGTCGAAATCGGCCGGGCTCATACGGGTGCCGCCGTACGCTTCCAAATGCTCGCGCAGGGACGGCATGGGCGGAGCCGGCCACGGTTCAAACCGGAACGGGCGGAAGCACATCGCATCCCATGCGACACGCAATCCACGTCGGAAACCGGCCCTGAAGCCGCTGTCCGTGTAGTCCATCAGCCCCTCCTGTTCCATTTCTCGACCGCCGAATACAGGCAGGTGACACGGGTCTGGAACGACGGGTCGATCGGAACGTGCCGGCCCGGCATGCTCCCGCCGCAGTCGCATCGCACCGTGTACCGTTCCGTCGTATCGTCCACATCATCGTCGATTCGTGGCATGCCGCCGCAGAACGGGCATGGTCTCAACGTCTCGTGTTCAATCGTCGCCCGCCTGTTGTTGCGGGAATCCCATATTCTCGTGGTTCCCATCAGAGCCTGCCCTTCCGCCTGTTTCGTTCCAGACAGTCGTCCATCGCCCGTTCGACCTCCTCATCCGTGATGCCGAACGCCGTGATCAGGTTGCCGACCGTCTGCAACACGTCGGCGAGCTCGCCGAGCATGGCCTGGCGACGCTGGTCGCGCACGTGGTCATGCCAGTCGGCCTGCGCCTTGTCCAGGTCGATATCGGGTTCGTCGCCCACGGCCGCGCCATGAATGTTCAGACAGTTCACGACGCCGATGAACTGGCCGTCGATGCCGCTCGGATCGGCCGGATCACAGGCCTTCAGCCACTGCTTGCAGGCCTCCACCAGTTCGGCGCTCTCCTCAAGGTTCTTCACGGCAAGCCACTTGTCCTGTTCCAGACGACCGAACGATCGGACACCCGGGAGATGCACGGTGCGGCTCCCCTCATGAATCGGAGTGGAATCGTCGGAGGCCGGCTTCCACGGGACCTCTTCGACGGCTTGGAGCGAATACCGGGCGTACGGGCCGTGCGCGGCCGGTTCCCCGGAATCGTCGTCAAGCTCTTCGGCCGTCCATCCGCGATCGGCGATCCACGGCTTGCACCAGTCAAAGTGAGTGCCTTCATCATCCATCGGCTCGAAGTCGCAGCGTGCCCACGGGCCCCATTCGTGGAGCATCCTCACGGTGATGCCGGAACAAGGCGCGCATTCCCATTCGCGGCCCTCTTCCTTCAGCCGGAAGATGTGCCCGTCGATCCCGTCGCCGCCTGTGATGAGCCAGAGCGTGCCGTTCGCGTCGCTCCAGCATCCCGCCGTGTCGGGCATGGCGGAGAACCCGGCCCTGGTCAGGTCTATCCCCTTCCATTCGGTCCGCTGGAACGGTGCGGCCTGTTCCAGCTGTCCCGCGGACAGGATCTCGCCGGTGTCCGCATCCCGTATCGCGAGCTCGCCGGATTCCATGCAGGCCACGACCGTTTTCTCGTTCGCATCCCGCCACAGTCCGGGCGCATCCGGTTTCTCGCGGCCGCTCATTCGGCCTCTCCCATCTGTTCGTCCAGCCATTTTTCGGCCTCGTTCAGGGTCGAGCATTGCCTGCGAATACTGTTCTCCACGCCGTTCGGCTGGCGGACGAGCAGTATCGCCGTATATCCGCCGACCATGCTCGCCACGACGCCGCCGCGCCGGGTGCGGGTGCGTCTGGGATGCTCCCACATGCGCGGCAGTCCGACTCGCGCCTCATGCTCGATCAACATCATGCGTCCCCCTCTTCCTTCGGATAGTCGGCTCCGTCACGGTCGAGATACTTGCAATGCAGTCGCGTGGATTCGCGTATGGGCAGGGAGTCCACCCAATGCTCGATTGTGGCCCTTTTCACCCGGTTCAGCCATGCCTCGTACGCATCCGATGCCTCGCCCAACGTCAATCCGACCGCGTCGCGCAGCATGGCCGTGACCGCCATGCAGACCATGTCGTCGGTCAACGGGAGACCGCCCTCCACATGCTTGGGGCCGATATCCACCGATATGACGCCATCAGGCATCGAACCATCAGGCAGGAGCGCCGTCTTGAAGAATTCGCCGGGAATCCTGACTCCAACTGTCCCGTCCTGCAGGGTGACGGCCTTCCCGGTCAGCTCCGTGCCGTTCTCGTAATAGATGGTGGCAATAGGATTCTCGTCTGGTTCCGTCTCGTCTGTGACTTGCCTTTTTCCATCGTTCATTCGGTTTGTCCTTTCGATTCGATTGAGTTCAGATCGTACGATTGTTCGCCAATCAGTTCGCGCAGCTCATACATCTTGTTTTCGATATCATGCCGTCGGGCTTCCATTCGGCTGGCATCCTCTTTGCTGAAACGCGGTAGCCGAGAAAATGATTGGGTTAGTAGATTCTCCGTCTCGGCGAGCTGACGGCGGGCCACGCGCAGCAAGGTCCGGGATTCGATGAGACGGGAGGCGTTGATGGCCGGCACCGGTTCGTCCGGCTGGTCTTCCACAGGTTTGACCTTGACGAAGCTCGGTTGGGCGAACCGGTAGCCGGAATCGCCGAACACGTATTCCAGGCCACGGCCGCCGGCCCGGATGCCCAATACGCCGTCAAACGGTTCCAGCGGCCCCTCGAACGCCCCACGCCGTCCCCCGAATTCGACGCGCACCCGGACTCCTTCCAGCTCGTCCAGAAAACGACCCTGCCAGAACGGCTCCTCGGGACGCAGACGCACATGGTCGACTTCTTCCATGAGCCGCACGCCATCGCCCTTGTCCTTCCGTGTGAAGACGCATGTATCGTCTACCGTCAGATAATCCCCAAAACGGACGAACGGGCCGATATGCCGGCTGCCGTCCGAGGTCACGGCCGCGGCCTCCAACCCAATCAGATCGTCGAACAGGTAACGGTCCCACCATTCAGACATGATCCTGCCTTTCCTCCTCCCTGTGGCGCCATGCGTCGCAGGCGGCGCATCTGTCGTTTTCGCCCAAGGCCGCGTATGCGCCGCAATCCGTGCAGAATCCTCTGTGCATCAGCGAATCTCCTTGAGTTCGGCCTTCAACCTGCGGACGACGAGCAGGCCGTGCCCGCCGTCCCATTCCACCGGCCATTCCCCGTCGCGGCCGTCGCAAGGTTCGGCCGGTCCGACAATCCTCAATTCAGGCAATTGACTTCCTCCCCACGGCTGAAGCCGGTGGTCTTACGGCGCGATTCGATAAGTCCATCAGAAAAATCCTTCCAAAACGGATAGGCCGAGGAACAACAGCCACGAGACCAGCTCCGAGAACATGATCGTGAACGCGATGGCCGCATGCAATCGTCCTAACCTCAGGTCTTTCGATCTGAGCAGCGGCGCCAGAGGAATGAGTGCGAGAAGATTGGCTCCGACCCACATGATTCGAACATAGCCCATTGCTTAATCCCATTTCGGTTTGATGGTGGCGACGTGGCGGGCGACGAGGCCGGTCGGGTCGATGATGGTCACGTCCAGGGCGGTCCGGTTGTCTTTCAGGTATTTCCCGTAACGGACGGCGAACCGTTCGAGTATCTTCGGATGGTCCGCGAACATGGTCAGATCCACGAAGAACCGTCCGTGCGGCAGCCGGCCGAGCGTACGCGCGGTGATCGCCCACAGTTCGCGTCCCGACCGTTCCAATGCGCCGGTCCCGTTGGCGACGACGGGGCGCAACGGGAGGAACCCCGGATGCCGGTCCGCCCGGTCGAGCAGGCCGAGCCGGTCGGGGAACCGCATGCCGGTCAGGTTCACGCCATAATCGACGGGCCTGTCGAGCCGGCTATGGTAGGCGAACAGGAATTGGGTGCCGAGCAGGCGGATGCCGGTCGCATCCAGGAGAACATCGCCTGTCAGGGCGTTCAGCGTGTTCGCGAGACGTTTCGCCGTGTTCTCGCCCGGCGTCGGCTCCGACGGGATGATGAGGACCCCATCCGGGGTCTCCGCGATGAAGCAGGCGCATCCTTTGGCCATCTCCATGGGTTTCATGCCGTCGGCGATCGGGTTCGGCTCCCACTTGTCGCCATCCGTGAGATGACGTGCGCAGGATTCCAGATCCGAGAGGAGCGCGTCCGCGTTCATGTACGTGTCGTACAGGCGTCGCCAATGAGCGCGAACCTGTTCCATAATCTTCGGATCGTCGCAGGACAGATGGCCTATCCCGTTCTCCGCGTCGTTGATGGCGGCGGCGAGCCCGCGGCGGGCGACCGCCAGCATCATCCTCGCCTCCATGTTCTGTTCGAGCGTGAAATCATGACCGTTCAATCGGGATCTCCTCCTTGATGCATTCGGGGCATTGCCCGTCCTTCCAGCCGATCGGATCGATCATGATGTTCGTGCAGGTCGAGCATTCGGGCAGCCGGTGCGCCGGACAGTAGTGCATGTCGCGTTCCAATTCGGGATGCTCGTCCTTGTACAGGATCTGCCAGCCGTCGTCCTTCGCGGCGGCCAGCAGATCGTCCTCGTCCGCATACCATTGGCTGTCGTCGAACCGTTGTTCGCAGTTGGGGTCGTCGCATTCGATCATGAACCAAGAGCGGCTGTCAAACGTTTCTTTGATTCTTGCCATCGAGCCTCCGTCCCTTTGCGTGCGTCCGACGGTATGCGTCGCTCGGCGAGACGTCGGGAGTCGCCGGGCCTTCGGCCTGCGCCTGCTCCAACTGGCGGACCGTGCAGTGCACGCATTCCGGGTGCATGCCCGTACAGACGCCTATTCCGCAATACGCCGCGACGGCCAGCAGTGTGCATCGTTCGCCGTTGAGGAAATCCGCGTCCGACGCCGTGGGAATCTTTTTTTCGATTCCGGACACCTGTTCCCCGCACCATTCGATTACGTCGTTCAGGGTCTTGTCTTTTTCAGTTACGTTCGTAGCCATCGTTTTCCTCCAAGTCTTCCCCGAGCAGCCTGAGTATTTCCGCGTATGCGATAAGCTTCCCGTCAAAAAACGCTTGGTTTAACCGATTCCTCTCTGCAAACGCCTCTTCCCGCTCTGCGTGCGCATCAGCTTCTTTCTCGCGGATTGCATCAATCACGTTCGTAGTCATGGTTTCACTCCTAGTTTTCGTTTTGCAGAACGGCGAGTATGGTGTCATCGCATTGCAGTTTTGGCAGTGGTTGCGGTGTGCTCATATCCTCGTAGAACCTGTTCAAGGCGTGCGAGGTCGTTTGCGTGTATGGACTGTTGGAATCGTAAAATACGTTCGACCAGACATTCCGCGAGTTTTGCACGTATCGCAAGTGCGCGGGACAGAAGAATCTCGGCTTATTGTCACCGGCGAACAGGCATAGCCATTCTCCATTGTCTATAACTTCAAGGATTGCGTCTTCCTCGGTTAACTCCCAGAAGTCGTAAGTCATGTGACAGTCCGGGTAGTCGCATGTCGCCAAGTAGGTTGTTTCCACTCTTACGCTCATTTGATGCTCATTTCGGCTTTGCGCATGATGTACCGCATATCGGAGTATTCGCGCGCCTCATGCTCGATCAGCGTCATGCGTCCTCCTCTTCCTTCGGATGGCCCGCACCGTCACGGTCCAGGTATTTCACATGCAATTGGGTCGATTCGCGCATGGACAGGGAGTCCACCCACTTCTCGATCGCGGCCCGCCTCACCCGGTTCAGCCAGGATTCGTACCGGTCGGCGGCCTCGTTCAACGGCAGGCCCACCGCATCACGCAGCATGGCGGTCACCGCCATGTACGCCATGTCGTCGGTCAGCGGCAGCCCGTATCCCACATGACTAGGCCGTATATCCACGAAGGTGATGTGCGGCGGCAGACTACCATCCGCGCGTTGCACAAGCATGGAAGCGGCGCCGCCCAACGAAACAAGCAAGGCTCCCTCGTCGGTGATGACAGCCGGACCCGCGAGTTCGGCTCCGCTGTCATACCGGACCCGCAGCATCAGGTCTCCGTTTTTCTTCGGATTGGTCAACGCTCCTCCTCTTTTTATGTGGACTTCTTCAGTATAACAACCATATTGTATATTACATGTTATACTGAATATGTCCACATAAAAAGATTGAAAGAGAAACCAAAGGAAAATGCAGCCCATACAAGACGTCACAGACGCACGAAAGACCTACACCCTATACGAGTGCGAAAAATGCGGAAGCCTGCGACTCGAAAGATCCGGCAAGCCCATCACCAAGTGCGCCTACTGCGACAACCTCTCCCTAAAACAGAGGTTCCTCTCCGCGCTGATCTCCATCGTCCACGAAGCCACATATAAAATCCCAAACCCAAACAACACCGGAATCGTCCAAAACAAGGCAGACACAAAACTGCCCGGGAGTGTCGTCCAAGTCTTCGTGGATAACCCGAAAACCTACTATACGACGAAAATTCAGCTCGGAACCACGTCCATCGACTACTCCTATGATTGCACATCAGGGGACATTCGCATCGTTGCGAAAAATTGGGATCCATTCGACTTGGAAAATGCCGACCTCGGTACGGGATGGCATATCCGACTGCTGGTGCAGACATGGCGCAATGAGATTGCCAAGCGAATGGAACTGGCGGCGTGAACAACATCGACTGCATCGAAAAAGCACTGGAGCATTTTCCCCAGCAACGCATCATTTCCGCATGGATAGAAGGAGACTACGCGCATGGTTTAGCGGCGAAGGACAACAAGCCCTCGCTTTGCGTCATCACGATGCCGCAGCCTTGGGAGATACTGCTCGGCGAAGCTCGAACGACTCAGAACATGCGTGATCTCGATATCAGAATCCTCACACCTCTTTCTTATATCGACGGACTGCTCGACGGCCATCGTAGCCTGTTGGAATCGTTGACATTGCCGACCGAATGCTTTCTGCTGGACGCCGGCTTCATTCGCGCCATCGAGCCTTTCGCCCATCGGTTGACCACCAGCAATGTCGTCAAGACGGCTTTGGATGATGCTCGCGGGAACCTGTCCGTTTTGCGGCACTGGCCGGGCATGAAGAGCGCGAAACGCAATAAATCCGTGGCCGAGACCGCACGATTGCTGAACGGAGTACGTCATATCCAGTCAGGAACGGAAGCCTGGCCGTGTCTGCTGGATGCGGATGAGATCACGTTGCTCCGTCGCATCCGATTGCAGGGAATGAATCTTGCCGATCTGGAAAGAGACTATGGCCTTCTTGCAGATACCCGCAAAACGCCCCCTCTCCCTCCGTTGGAGCCTTATGTCCGCAGACAGGTCGAAGACGTGGTTCTCGGATTGAATCGTCGAATCGTCAACCGCGAGGCGGAATCATTTTCCGTCAAGAATCTGATACATGCCCTGCATGGTTTCGGAGACGGGATTGCGGCTGATGCCTAATCGAAAAGACTGGCAGCCCGAGGACACGCAAGTGGAGACCGCGGCTATGGCGCTACGTGCCCAGCAAATGCGCCTGTGGAATCTCGTCGAGGACAGTGCGACTGTCGGCCGCTGCTGGTAGCAGACTCCCGTCTGGCTGAGATGCGAATACCGGCAGATGGCCTCCGCGATGTTGCGCGCCGTCCGCTCTCATTCCCCTGATTCTATCCGGGACAAGCGCCCTCCGTCCGTACGGCAGTTGAGCGAGAAGGCTGCGGATGAAGAGGAGAAACGGATTAAGGAATCGTTGAAAGGTCGGGACAATTGATTGTCGAGCTGAATGATGATGTGTTGACCAAGCCCGCTGGATGCTTTCTTTGCGGAAGCACGATGGGTTTGGTGCCGAGCGTGTATGGTCCGGTTTGCATGGAATGCGTGTTGTCCGACAAGCAGGTTGGCCCGAATCGTGCGAGTCTGCTTTTCACGTTGTTTGGCGACGGTCGCGGTCGGAAGGTTCCTGCCTGACGCCGATTTGTCTGCTATACTGAATATGTCCACATAATCTTAGAGAACACAGGAACACCCAATGAGCTACTGGGACAAATACCGAAGCGACGATCCACGACGCATCCCGCCGCTGGAGGCGCCATTGCTCGACTACATCGTGCTCGACACCGAAACCACCGGCCTCAACCCGGAAGATGGCGCGAAACTCATCGAAATCGGTGCCGTGAAAGTCAAGAACGGACGAATCGTCGACACCTACAGCCAACTCATCAACCCGCAAATGATCGTCCCGCCACACATCACGCAATTGACGGGAATCACCACTTACGACGTAAGCGGCAAACCGACTGTCAAGCATGCGATGAAAGAGTTCGAACGGTGGCTGGGATTCAAAACGCCCTTCCTCGCACACAATGCGACGTTCGATTTGAAATTCCTCGACTGGGCCACGGCGGAAACCTGGCCGAATCGTCCCCTGTTCGACCACCCATTCCTGGATACCTTGGAAATGAGCCGTGACATCCATCCGGAAATTCGCCATCACAAGGTCGCGGATCTGATCAAACGCTATCACGTGGCAGACGTGGAACAGCATCGAGCTCTTTCCGACGCAATGCAAGAGCAAGCCTTGTACCAGATTATGTGCAAGGAGTATTTCCTCGGAGCCTAATCCCGGGCATACTGGATTCTATTCTTTCCTGATATTTTGCTTGTTAAACTGAATATGTCCACATAACACCAGAGCAGAAAGACATGACCTTGAAGTGTGCGAAAAACTAACAGTACACGTGCGACTCATTCCCTACGGTAACCTGCGAGATGCGGCAAAGCTCCACCATTACGAGCTGCGTCGCAGAAACATGGTCAGGGATGCCGGCAAGGAGCCAAATCCATTCGTCTTGGAACGCTGGATGGTCAATTATGCCCGGCATGCGTTGACCGATTACGACCAGCAGTGCCATGACTTGGATCAAGATAGGTATGTCGAGCTTCGGACGGCGACATTGGACGCCATAGCCGACACGTATCCGCCATTGAGACATGAATGCGAACGTCAGAAAAGGAGCCCGAGTGAGTGAGGAAAACAGCGCCGACGAATCCATCGGTGCGACTACGACGATCATTCTGGAACCGGCTCGAATCAGTGGCAGTACCGTCGAACCGTCGCGGCGCGAAATAGCGAGAAAGCGTCGGAAGGAACGACGTTTGAACTGGGCTCTCGTGCTGGGAATGCTGGTTTTCGCGGTGTTCTGGCTGTTGGGGATGCAGTTGGTTTCCTGGCTTGCGGTTGGGGTGCCTTTGATGTGGAGGCTCGTACTGGCGGTGTCTTCGCTTGTTTTTGCGGCCGCGTCCATGGTCCCCTCTTTGGTATATGTGTTTCGTCGAGAAAGGAAGAATTAGTTGGGTGTCGGGTTGGCTGATGTGGCCGCTGAATATGTCCGATTGCACCGGGTCGAGCGGCAGTCTTTGCAGATTCGCAGTGTTAATCGTGTCGAGTTGACTGTGATACAGAATTTGTGGGCGGATAGGGTCGGGAAAGCTCGATTGGATATCCGTTCCGCTCCGGAGGTGGTGATGCGTGCGATCGAGCGGTCGAAGCGTGGTCACGAGCTTTTCGGTCGGGTTCGTGAGACTCCCGTATTGGTTGTGTACGAACTGAAGACACTTACCTGACATACTGAATATATTCACATGTGGTAAGATTGTTCCATGACATCGCAAACTGAACCTCTCAAGATAGACGGACTTACCTTGATGCTACGAATAGGCCACGCCCCACGAGGGCGAATCTCCTATTTTAGCCCGCAAACCACCATCGAAGAATTCCTCCGTCATGCCGCCGAGCACGAGGGAAGACTGCTGTTCGTCGGCAACTTTAAATCATTGCGAAACAAAATAGGCTTTATTTATTTGCTGCTCTGGTCACCCCAAAGCGCAATCAAACTCGTTGGAACGGTGACCAATTTCGGAGAGGCATACAATCCAAAAACCTGGAATCCGAAATCCCACTATCAGGCACCATTCCCATGGGGAAGAACGCCTGCCAACTACTGGTTGGCGTTGGACAATGTGCAGCAATTGGGAGATTTCGATCCGGACAAGTTCGAGAGATTGGGCTACAACGCCAAAAAGATATCGCTGGCGGATGAGATGGAAACAAATGCAGCCACGTTCATAATCCGCCCTATTTAACCTTCCTCGCCAATTCATCCCCCGCCTCTAAGCGAAGCGTAGGCGGGGGATGAATTGGCGTATCTATATATGTTATACTGTAATCAGTCGTATATGTTATAAACGAGGTGATTGCAGTGGAATTGGAGTCGAATCATCATTCGGTGTTCCTGTTGTATTATCATCTCGTGCTCGTCGTGAAATACCGTCGCAAGGTGTTCGACGACATCGTTTCGGCACGTGCGCGTGAGATATTCGAGTACATCGCACCCAAGTATGGGATAACCGTTGAGGAATGGAACCACGACATGGACCACGTGCACGTATTGTTCCGTGCCCAGCCGAAGAGCGAGTTGAGCAAGTTCATCAACGCTTACAAGAGCGCGTCGAGTCGTCTGCTCAAGCAGGAGTTTCCGCAGATTCGGCAGAAACTGTGGAAGGAGTATTTCTGGAGCCGCAGCTTCTGCCTACTGACCACAGGAGGCGCGCCAATCGAAGTCATCCGCAAATACATCGAGAACCAAGGCAGGAAGTAAGGAGGTGAACCATCATGCAGGTGAAACGTCATTGCGCGGTCAAGTACCGCATGTACCCGAACAGGGCTCAGGCGGCATTGATTGACCGCACCATCGGTTGTGCGAGGTTCATCTACAATCAGATGCTTGAAACCCGCATCGGCACCTATAAGGCTACGGGTAAGTCGTGCAATCCGACTCCCGCCCAGTACAAGGACAGGTATCCGTTCCTGCGTGAGGTGGACAGCCTCGCACTGTGCAACGCCCAATTGAACGTGGCGAAGGCGTACAGGAACTTCTTCCGCGACCCCAAGCACATCGGCTTCCCGAAGTACAAGGCGAAGCATCGCAATCGTCAGACCTACACGACGAACAACAGCAATAACAACGTCACCCTCGATGAAGGAGGCAGGCATCTCAAACTACCGAAAGTAGGGATTGTGCGCGTCCGCCAGCATAAACGCATACCCGAAGACTGGAAACTGAAGAGCGTGACCATCGAGCATTGCAAAAACGGCGAATACACGGCGACGATACTGTTCGAGTACGAGACCCAAGCACTCGAACCCGTCCGACCCGTGCATATCGTCGGATTGGATTACTCCTCCCACGGCCTGTACGTGTCCAGCGACGGCGAACGAGCCGACTATTCGCGTTTCTACCGGCGGATGGAGCCACGGCTGATGCGCGAGCAACGTAGACTCAGCCACATGGTAAAGGGTCCGGTAATTGGGTGAAACAGAAGCGGCGCATCGCCAAGCTCGCCGCCAAGGTCGGGAACCAGCGAGCCGACTTCCTGCATAAGACGGCCAACCGGCTCGCCGCCCGATATGATTGCGTCGGCGTGGAGGACTTGGACATGAAGAACATGAGCCAATCCCTCACACTCGGCAAAAGCACGATGGACAACGGGTACGGCATGTTCCGCACCATGCTCGCATACAAGCTCGAACGGCAAGGCAAGCAGCTGGTCACGGTAGACAGGTTCTACCCGTCCAGTCAACTATGCTCCGATTGCGGATACCGCAATAAGGATACGAAGGACCTGCATATCCGCGAATGGACATGCCCTGACTGTGGCGTTTGGCATGACAGGGACGTGAACGCCGCGACCAACATCATGCACGAAACACGACGACTCATGCAGGAACGATAACAAAAAACTTACGAGAACCGTGGGGCGCACGGGAATAGCCTGTAGACACTGACTCGGATACGAGCCTTGAGCAGGAAGCCCCCACCTCAGATCGCGAAGCGGTCAGGTGGCGGGAGCACGTCACCCTCTGTCGTGGCTGTTATACTGAAAACATCTGCATAAAAGGAAGACTTATGGCAACACTATACGATCGACGAGCGCTCTTCGTGCGCTACAAGAAACAGTCATCCTATCCAGGACGGCAATCGGTCAAACTCGCCGACGGAATCACCTGCCGGTATAACTGGGATCTGGATAAAACCATTCTGGATTACATAGAGGAGCATGCCGAGAAATCCGACGGGAAAGTGCTGTTCCCTCTCAAGTTCAACGTGTCCGATTTGACCGTCAACACATGTAAAAAAGCGTTCTTATGGATGACGGATGACACTTACATTGAGGCCGACATTCATGATTCAGGCGCATATTACGCTTACGGCATGAATGACTATGACGGGTTCACAGCGCCGCCAAGCCTCACCATCCCCGAAGCGCGATGCTGGGTGAAACTCGAGCACGTGTCGAAAATAAAAACCAAGTTCCCCATCGACGACTACAGCATCCAGGCGTATAAGGGCGGAGGCGTCGTCAAAGAAACCCCCCTGCGCGAAATCCTGAAAACCACTCACATGAATTGCATGTACATCACCCGAAACGAGGGTTAATCATGTCGAAAATCATATCCAGCATCCCAAGCATCCGATACACGGCAGACGTGGCATATCAGTTGGAACCAAACATCACCGTCCAAGGGACACTGAAATATGCGGGGGGACGTCGCGAGCTGACCGCAAGGACCCTGTTCGTCCACTTGGACCGTGATGACAAGGGCAAGATGACGGTGACCAACGTCGCGGTCAGCGCCAGTCGTAAATCTAACGGCAACTCGGCCTTCTACCGTACCGATGACTTCGACATGACACCGGAACTGCAGCGGGCCGTCGATCACGTGCGTGAACTAGTCAACCAGGACTGCGTCGGCGTGGACGACTAACCGGCAACCTTTCCTAATATCCCGACCATTGCGGTCGGGATATTTTTTTTGGATATCGCCACCAACCGAAAAACGGGTATTTTCAATAGAATATCGGTTAATAACAACATCAAAATCTATCGTGGAATATATGCCACGAGGAAACTTCTACCGTCCAGAAAGCTTTATAAGCCCGGCCAGTGAATACGGGCTGCTCCGTTCTGCCACGCCGGATCGCACCGTATGGCTGTACGCGCGCATCCCCTGGAGCACTGCATTGCTGGATGGAGCCAACGACCGGAAACGCAACGATGCCGCGCAACAGCTGATGGCGTTCTTCGACGGCCTCGCCAATCAGGTCACGGTTGCCGGTATGCGCTACCGTTACATGCTTCAAAGCGAATATCGCGAATTCCATCTACTCACCGGATCCATGCCCGTCCGATACAGTCCGCCGGCCAGCATGAGGGACACCGACCTCGGACGATACCAGGCGCAGTACTACCGTAGCCAGAAGGTATGCAAGCAGTTCGCGGTCATCGGCGTTCCTTTGAAACTGGTCGGGGATCATAGCAACAATCGCAAGCCCGGCATGCTGCAACGCGCCCTGACATGGTATGACCGCATGTGCTATTCGGTGGCAAACGGATGCCCTATGTTCGAGGAGTATCTGCCAGACGCGCATAATATCGAACGAATCATGCTCAACGCCGGGCTGGAACCATTCACCATCATGGATGAGCAGGAACGCGAACAGCTGGTCGCCATGATGGAATCATGGTGGGTGGGGCGCGCCAACTCGTCGGCCCTGCCTATCCTGGCGGAGAACGCACACGTGCATTTCTTCCCGGATAACGCGACCTGCGCACACGCCAAAAACCTGTACGACAATGGCGTGGACTGCACCGAGTGGAATATCGACGAAGAATACCCGGCCAGCATCTGCTTCGCACGCACGGCGGATTTCAACCAAAGCAGCATCACGGATCCAAACAACCTGTGGATTGCTAGACTCATGGAAGTCGGACGAGCCGGCGGAGCCAATGCGGTCGCCACAAGCATCCGAGGCAAAGTCGAACCGGCGAAAGTCACCGCCGACCAGATTCGACGCAACAGCCGCACCATCGACGAAAGCATTAAGGAACGGTACGAGAAAGGCCATGAAGCCCCCGGTGATATGACCGAAATCAAGGAGCGTTTGGATTATAAGAAGGCAATCTACAATACTCCGGACATGCCGCCCAGCATCATTGATCTGAGCGTCGCCACCTGCGTGGCGGGCAACGAGCAGATGGCCATCGACGCTTTGGGGTGTATCCCCAACATCGAGTTCGTCAATCTGACGACGGCTAGCGAACAGTTGATGGCGTTCAAAAGCATGCAGGCCTGTTCGAACGTACGCATGACCCCCTATGAGATCCACTGGGCCGCAACATGCGTCGCGGGAGGAGGCGTGAGCAGTTTCGCCAAAGCAGGCGACAGGGACGGAGCTCTTGTCGGATTGTCCGAAGCCAACAGGCAACCGGTGTATATCGGGACAACAACCGTGCAGGACAAGGACAGGCGTCCAATTTTGGCTATTATCGGAGATACAGGAAGCGGGAAGGCCGTTCACATTTCCTCCACAATTCCGGTTCCCCCTCAGGCTAGCTTCCCCCATGGAAAAATGGCTAAAATCAGCGATTTGCATGAGGGAGACCTCGTCTACGGGCGGGATGGGAAACCCTATCCACTCCTCAAGCTTCATCCGATTCACACGGAAGATCTTTACGAAGTCACCCTCAGTGACGGTCAAACGATAAAAGCCAGCGGGAACCACCAGTGGATCGTCTCCGATTTCAAAGATCGAAACAAATTCAGAAAACCAAAACATTTGAAATCCCAACAGCGTAAGAACATGCTGTCGGAGACATACGATGAGCTATGTCGGATGTCTGATGCGCTACCGGCCCAATCAACCATGAGCGTGAACGAGCTTGCAGAGTTTGTCCATCCAGTAACGAGTCGTTGGTGGAGCGGAGAGAGCAATGCCAGGACCATTGCCGCAGCGCTGCGATTTATGGGAGTTGAATCTCATCAAGAACAGCGAGACCGCGCGATAGCGGATACAAAAAAACCTTTTAAGACTCGGCAGAACTGTAGGCGCTATAACACGCAGGAAGCTCTTCGGGCTTTGATTGCACATTATGATGGCGTGGCGCAGCATGCGAAAAGATGGAACGATCTCGCCAGGGAGCGTGCGGATGTCCTAAGAAAGCATTTGGAAGATAACTATCCGAAAGGCATCAGCATCACTGACATACAGAAGATGCTCGAGGATCGTTCACCAAGCCGTTCCTCTATCGCATCTGTCACAAAAACGCTCAATCCAATCAGTGAGTGGGATACGGAAGAACGAATTCACTCCGACAGAATGCGTCATGATTCGGTATCCGTATACAACGTTCGAGAAGCATGCAGAGCCATAGGGCAACGCATGATGCTTCGTTATGAGGGGGCCTTCAACGAGACCAATTCCCTTGGATATTGTGAACAGGTTGTGACTACGCGAGACATGCTTGCGTCTGGTCTAAAGGATTCAGGCAATCGTGCGCAATGGGCAATCCGAGCCGCGATGCCTGTTGCCAACCCGCAAGCCGACCTGCCACTTGACCCATGGGTTTTAGGGGCTTGGTTAGCCGACGGTAGTATCGGCACTGGAATCATCGCTTCAGATAACAGGAATGGTGATTTGCAGCATGTGAAGTCCTGTCTCACCTCTGCGGGATTTTCTCTAGGAAGCATCAATACGCCGATGGTCGTGAATGTGAAGGGGCTTGTCTCCATTCTTCGCGATATGGGGATACTCCGCGAAAAACGCATTCCTGAGATCTACTTCTCGGCGAGCATCGAGCAAAGACTCTCCCTCGTGCAGGGGTTGCTGGATCAGGATGGGACCATCTCCTCAAATGGGAATATAGAGTTCACCCAGTCCGCCGATCATCTGCCGATTGTCCGAGGAATGGTGCGCCTGCTGAGATCTCTGGGAATCGTCGTTCACGAACCCCATCTCAACAAAGCAGGATACACGGCTGATGGTGTGCGTCATGAGGCTCAGGATCGTTATCGCATCACCTTCACGACGGATCTGCCGGTATTCTCTTTGCAACGCAAAGCGGCTTTAATTCCTACGACGTTGAGACAAACCCAGCAATGGCTATACGTCAAAGACATCAGGAAGATATCCAACGCGCCTCATCGTTGTCTGACCGTTGGGAGCCCTGACCATTCGTTCCTCATCGCTGATTACGTGCCGACCCATAATACGATGGCGGCGTTCAGCCTGTTTCTGCAATGGTCGAAGATTGACGCGCGTGACGGTAAAGGCAAGACCCCGTGCATTTACATCAATCCGAAGGCCGGTAATGATTTGGAGGATGCGACCCGTTCGCAGGGTGGTACGGTCATCCGGTTGGATTCCGATGTGGCTAACGGCACGTTCGACCCGTTCAACGTGATTCCGAATGTGGAGGAGGCCAAGGAAATCGCCGTCCTGATGATGACGAACATTCTTGGCGGTGACACAAAGATGGAATCCGCCATGACAGCCATGCTGGATTACGGCGTCAAACACGGGGCGCGTTGCGTAGGCCGGGCTCTGCTTGTCGCCGCCCAAGCTGTTGCGAAGACCATCAAAGCGGGGAACACGGCGGAGTCCATTGGATTGCCTTCCAACACCCTCGAGGTGTTTTCGACAATCAGCATGAACCTGAAGGCGAACCAGGGACTACGTCTTATCTTCGGCACCGATAATGACACCAAGCCGTTGACGATCAGCCAAAACCTGACCCTCATCAACGCCGGAGACCGTTCACTCATCCCCGAAGGCCAAGATGATTCCATGACCGCTCGCATCCGCCAGTGGACGTTGCGAATGGTCGTCATGGGAGCCGGTACCGCCGTTCGAGGCCGCGATGGCATGGTAGGTGTCGATGAGGCATGGGTGTTCATGGGCAAGGACAAGGGAGCTTCCCGAACCTTCGAACAATGGGTGCGTATGGCCCGTTCGCAACGATTCACGCCTGTCATCATCAGCCAGAAAGTGCAGGAGTTCATCGATGCCGACTTGACCGGAGGTATCAGCCGCGCCCTCCTTCTGGCGTTGGACAACCCGGAAGAAGCCAATGGCACGGTCAGTCCGGCCAAATCAGCGGAACGACTCCTAGGCATCGAAGACCCCAATGGTCGGATCTTGCAGCGCATGGGAGCCGATGATACTTTGGACAACGGTCAGCCGAACCCGAACAGTCTGAAGCGCCTGGTAAGCGCATCGACGAGGAAGACCGTTCGCGGAGCCGTCGCCTATTTCAAAGACGGATCCAAGCAGCCTATTCCAGTGGAAATCGTGATTCCTCCGGCATTGTTGAAGGAAATCAGCACCACTGCCACGGACAAGATCGCACGAGAACAACGAAAGAACAAGGAGCAGTGACCCCTTATGGGATACAAAGACATATTCGATGACTCATTTTCCACACCGGCTTCCGACAAGTCGGAGGAATCATCTGCCGTTACCCCTTTGACCCCGGAGCCGGAGGAACAGCAGCAGTCGAAACCATTGCTGTTCCCTGGTTTCGGTAGCGGACGTCCTCTCCTATTGGAACGCCCCAGCAGATACATCCAACGTCTCAGCGATACCGCATCCAAAGTGTATACGGTACCTGACGGAGACCCATACGGAGGAGTGGAAAACCGTATCCTGTACTCCCCCGTGATCAGCCTCCCCGTATTTCTGCTTCAGGGGAATGAGCTGTTCGCGAATCATGACGTGCTCAAGTATCCTTTGCTGAATCCTCCACTGAATCACGCTTGGGATGGAAGCGACATCAGCGTGTACATGCTCACCATCATCGCCGCATATACTTCAGCGGGCATCCTGCATGAGGATGTAGACGGTGATGTGCTCGCATACGATGTCGAATATCCCCTCTCCGTTGCAGACGAGCTTTGGAATGCGGCATCCGATTGGGCTTCCGAAGCGGCTCCGCTGTTGAAGGATCTGAACACCGCACGGCTTTTGGGATTCGCGTTGAAGAGTCCCAACGAGGAAACCGATGCTTTGAGGGCTTTGTTTGAATCATGGGATGAGAATCGTTCTTCAGGTGAGATCATCAAGGCGGGGAAACATGCCGCGAATCTTCTTCGAGACGATTACAACGTGTTCGTCGACGTGGAATTCCGACCATTCCAAGAACGGTAATTCACCGAATCATTCAAAGTCGGTAAATTTTTACCGACTTTTGCCTTCCGTAAGGGGGTCATCCTTTGAAAACCAGTACAAAACTCATGGCTGCGGGAGCCGCATTGCTGGTGGGGTTGAACGGTCTTATCGTCATGAACGTGGTGAGTGCCGTTTCCGGCAGTGTCGCGGCCCTTACCAGCAACGTCGGAAAGTCCTTATCAGCCGCAGAATATGATTGCGGCACCTCATCAGATGATGATTCGACAACCGGGACCACATCGATAGCCCCCAACAAGGTCGCGGTGGCCATAGCCGAGGCATTCGCCAAAGCCGGGTATTCGAAAGCCAGCACGGCAGGCGCTCTTGGTGTGATCCAATTCGAATCTGGGATGAATCCGGAACAGGAGCAGATAGGCGAGACCAATCCCGCATTGCGTGGCTTCGGCCTGAATCAGTGGACACCGCGCAGCAAAATCCAAGCATGGATGGATCAGCATAACGTGTCTGGCAAAGACTCTGATGCCGACGTGCAGATAAAAATGCTGGTTGACACGTCCAAATCCGATTGGAACAACTTCTATCTGGATAACATCGAGGCCGAAGGGTACAACGTCACCGACCATGACCTGCACAAATGGTGGCTGCATGCGGATAATCCGGAGGACGCCTCAATCGCATGGCTTGCCGGGTATGGGCGCGGAGCGTGGAACGATCGGCATGAAGAGGAACGTAAGAAATACGCGCGCTCCTACTATGATTCACCGGAGATTAGTGCGATCGAGTTCACTGGGAAGGCAAGCGACGATTCCAGTGGTTCCGACAATGTCGTTCAAGCTTCCTGCTCATCCGACGACGATGGTGATGGAGGCAGTGCCGTCGTAGGTTCTGTGGGCGGGGCTCCTATAGGCAAAACCCGTAATTTTGGCTGGCTGTGCGATACGGATGCAAAAGTGTGTCACGACGGGGACTACGGGCCATTCACTTCCTTCGCCAGCGGCGGACATTACCAGTGCTACTGGTATGCACTTGTCAGACTATGGGTGATTCACCATCATGACGTGGCAAACTGGAACACCCCCGTGGGTGGTGACGTCCATGTGCATCTCGCCTCCGACCCTGCATACACAGTCGATTCCAGTCCACACCCGGGGGATGGCGTCAGTCAGTTCGGCGGTGCTTTGGGAGGTGATATGAGCTCCGGGCATATCGCCGTGGTCGAAGAAGTCAAGCAGGACGCAAACGGATGGAGAATCCGAATCAGCGAGGGAAACTACGGCACGAACGGAAGCGGCCCATGGGAGGGGTACAACAGTCGCTGGCTCACGCAAAAGCAGTTCGATGGCGCCGGCAACGTGTTCTTCCGGAAGAAAAGCTGGAAGAACTAGCCGCAGTATCCCGGATTCTGGCAGCCTCCCCCAACCGATGCCATGGGAACGCTATCCCAAAGATGCCAGTCAACCTTGCCATCCAAGTCCGACTGCGTGACAGGTCCCTTAAGGATGGGCGTCATGCTGGAATGGGCGAGGCCCATCTCGGGATCGCCTTTCACTGGGATGGCTATTCTGGTTCCCTCGCTCAAATCGTCGGCCATGTTATTGTCCCAGCGTGTCAGCCAAGGATTAATCCACCAAGGGTTGTCGCCGTTGATGTTCATGCCGCTGATTTTCCCGTTTGCGATGGTGAGTTCATCGTTGATGTCGTAGTCTCTCCAAGCTGGAGTCAATGCCCAGATGCTCCCATTGTTGAAGGAATCACCGTCCTGCAAAAGCATGGATTCGACCTTTCCTGTGACCGTGACCGTTCGGTCTTCGTTGACTGTCACGTGAGGTCCGTCCGTCCACCGGCTGCCGGTCGCCAACGCCTCACTGTTCCACCATGCTTTCATTGTCGGATACGCTTTACATGCGTTTTCATATTCCTCTTCGCATGGATAGCTGACGGCATCAGGCCCATCGTTCTTATCCGCTGGGATAGCGCTCAGAGCGGGTAGAGGATTGCTTCCGATGTCCGGTGTCCGCAACTGGTCGATTACCTGTTGAGCATCATGTTGGCTGAGTGAGTCCAAATTGATCGTGGGGTCACTCCCCCAGTTGCGGGCTGCCTGTTCGAATTGGATGGCCAGATCCGTGTACTGTTGTTTCTCCTCATCGGTCAGCTGATTTGCGGCAGCCTCAGCGGCTTTCTTGCGTTCCTCCGACTTATGTTTTTTCAACTGTTGGGCTTGCGCCTGCTGGCGTTCCTCAGCGGTGACTTTTTTACGCCACGTACTCCAAGCCAGGATGCCAGCGACGAGAACCACCACTGTAATAACACTGGCGAGTATTTTCATAGGCCTGCTGAATGTTCCGTGCATCCTCAACTCCTAATCCAAAAAAAACGTGTGGTTCCAGCGTATCCTTCCCAGAAAAGCGAATGCCTCCGATTATCCGAATCGGAGGCATTCTGTCCACTGAGAGAGGTTTTCGGAGCGAAGGATCAAACATCCTTCACGTTCTTGTTTTCCTTGATTTCCTCAAGCTTGACGTACACGTTCAAACCCAGGTTGTACAAGGCCGGCAATGCGAAGATAAGAACACACAGGACACCAGCCCACCGATACTCCAAGCCCCAGGCCGTGAAGAAGAACGCAGGAATCGGGATGAGAACAATCAGTTCGATGATCATTTGGACGATCAACGGGAGCGCAGATTCCAACATCCTCTCGCTGACGAAGAACCAGATAACGGCTTGTACTGCGAAAGCCGCAAACAGGATGACGAGCATGACCCCAACGGTCACCAGATCAGCGATCCCAGTGGAAGTCGCATAGTTGAACACGTTCACGAACATGCCGCCCATGTCGCTGCTGAAGAACATTCCCATCAACAGGACTATCACCAATCCCAGAACGAGAAGAAAAAGTCCAATCATTGCCAGCAAGGTAAGCATTGCGACCACCTCCAATCCATGCTCAGCGTTCTGTTATATGCAGTTGCATTGCTTCGTTTGCCTGACCTTATTCTGTGACAGAATTCATCGACAAGCAAATCAACACCAGCAGTGGCCGCATTGTCCTATCTGGATGGTTTGCGCCGCCAATAGTCGTGCACCGGATGCCCATCACGATCGTGGGAGACGACATGCACCATGCCATTGTCCGGCAGGACGAAGCGTTGAGGACTTGGCATGCCACTGTTCGCGACACGAATCTTGTCCAACAGCTTGGCCTGCAGTTCCGGGGCCAGATCCATATACGCAGTATGCGCATTCAACCGGACCAAGTCGCTGATGCGGATAGCCTCGTCTCGTGCAGTGTCGGGATCGAATCCACAATAATCAGCCAACCTCGCATAATGGTCCGGCGTCACTTCACTGGCATGCTCCGCTCCTGAGAATGGCATCGCGAGCTTGTCTGTCAACCCCGGCCACACAGTCGTGGTCATCACATCGTATGCTGGGCTTAGTTTCCAGGACTCACCATCCGGCGAAGTGGGCATGACAGAATAGTTACGGGCATGCGCATCGCAATTATCGACAGCCACGTTGAAGGCCAATCGTCGCAGCCACTCCTCCCCCAGTCTGCCGGACGGATCCATCTTCCGTAGGGTGGTCAGCGTATCGACGGCACTCACCTTGTACTTCTCGGATGATGGTAGGCCCAATGCCTGCACCATATCCTCCATCGGCAGACGAACCGGCATACCATTTTCGATACGACGATCGAACCGTTCCACGATATAGGTCTGCTGGCCGTTGAATTCCTGGATATCCGACTCCGGGGTTTCGATGCCGACCATCTTGGAAAGCATCATGGTCGCATGTTCTACTTCATCAGCGTCATAAATGCCGGCCGGTTTAAGAATATGAGTCGACGGAACGGCGCCATTGGGCCACACCCATTCATCGCCTACACGGGACAAGGAGAATTTGCCTTGAGCTCCTGCCAAGGAAAATCTGGCACCTTTGTTCCTGACGAACCATGAATCAGGCGTCCGTTTGACGGCGGCAATACGTGTCGCGATTTCGTCATCGGTTGCTTCTGCAGGAGGCACACTGGCAATAGTCGGCATCTCATCGTTCCGAGAGAACACCAGCGCACCAGCTGAATCCACGTTTTCCAGCAAGTCGAAGGATTCCTGAGATTTCGCGCCGACTGCCTGCATCATGGCATACTTGGCGGCACCTGATTCCGGGAGTAAATTTTCTAGAAAATTCTCCGGTGCATCCTCGCGCCACTCTCCATCTTTCGGGAGGCTGAAACTTATCCGTGGAGCATTCCAATCATACTCAAACGCGACTCCTCGTTTGAGAGAGGTGAACACGCCAACGTGGGAGCCGTTCATCCAGACGTTTAGCCGATCACCTTTTCTCATGCCACCACGCATTCCGCAGGCAAGGCAGTGGCATCCACTCCAAGAACCTTCATTATCCGTCGAGTCGGAAGATATGGTGCAACGCCGGTGTCAATCAGCCGTTGCACCACGCTTGAATCGACTCGTGCTTTCTCGGCCACTTCATCGACGGTACGGTGCTGCATGAACTCGGCCATGACCCTGCGCATACGTTCCGGTGATTCGATGAATCTCACGTTGCTGGCGGTTTTCGGCATGGCCTGCTTGATGCGCTGACGGTACTCGTCGCTAACCTGCCATTTCTCGTATATCATTTTTTTGCCTATGCATTAGTAAGGTGTCTGCGAATGTATTCGCTACGACTGATGTGGTACCGCTTCGCGGCGGCAGTGACCTGTTCGAGCTGGCTTTCGGGCATCTTTATGGTGACGGTGACCATGCGCTCGTCCCGTTTCGGCAGCATGTGGAGACCGTAGTAGATAGGGCCGGTGATACCGTGGCCGGCGTCCTCGCTTTCCATTCGTTCCACGTCACTGCTGACCTGCTCCTCGGTCATTCCGAATTTCTCCAGCAGTTTCTTGTCTCGTTCGTTGAAATCGCTCATCGTTCACCTCTTTTGCCTTCCAGCTGATTAATTTCCTTTAGTGTTTTCTTCGTCGGAGGTGTCATCGCGTGGTAGATCAGTACGCTGTCGTTCAACTGCTTGTAGACCATCTCCACGTCACGGCCATGTCCGTCAAGACCTATTGCCACCCAAGTGCCATCCGCCCTACGCGCGTCTTTCATGACACTTCGAAAGGCCGTCAGCACGTCCTCTGATGTCAGCTCCGGATGCCGTTCATGCACGCGCGACAGCACGTAGATTTTCAAAAAGCAACCTCCACTCCTCTTGACGAAACTATTATAACACGCAGGTAATACCAATAGAATACCGCAGAAATGATACATGCCAGCAGAAGCCACAAAAAAACCGAGCCGCCTAATCAGCCCAACAAAACCCGCGACACCGCCCCCTCATCAGGCAACCCGGAATCCAACAATTCAGCCAAACGCGACGCAACACGATCGGCATCAACACCGGTGAACATGCCACCCATCCATTCGGACATCAGCGTCCGGACATGCTCGCAGTCGGCGGAATGCACGTGACGTGCGGGACCTTTGCTCTCATCCACTACTTCAGCCTCAAGGGGAATATCAGCCGACTCGCTCTGCGCAGTCTGTCGCGTTGGAGCATCGGTGCGAGGATAATACTTGATCCCATGCCTGAACGGTTCGGCCCTCAAATTCGGAGCCGCCTCCAAGACATTCGACAACGCCTGTTTGAACCTGCGCCGGAAGTCCTTCATCGGCAGGCCGGTGCCCTCGAACTGGTCATACAGTTGACGCCATGAAACGTAGGCGACGTGGTCGAGCCGGTATGTGCGGTACGTCAACCATATATAGACGTCCAACGCCCGCGCCGATTTGCCCAGACGCGAGATGACATCCATGCTGAGTGGGACGCTTGGCTTCGACAGCTCGGCCCACATCTCGTCGGTGAACTGGATTGATGCGATGATGTCCTGTTCTGGCCTGAACTGTGTACGGCCTTTTCTGGCGACGGTGAACGGCGTGCATTCGCCTTTGTTCTCGCGATTCTCGTCGGTGTTCATGATGGAGATCGAGGTTCGCGCCAGGTTCATCAGCGTGTCCTCCGTCTCTTTCTGGCATCCGGAGTGGTTGGATATTCCGGTGTTGTCGCAGAATTCCTGGAAGCTGCCACGAAAGACAACAGTGTGGGTGTCCTGATCCACGTCGGGATTGTTCTTCATGCGAATCATGGACTGCACGTAGAGGAATATCAGTCGCGGGGTTTTCCCGTAGACCCATTCCTCGGGGCGACTGGGGGTTATGCGGACTGTTTCCCGACCGTTTGTTCTCTCTATGTATGAGGCGTTGGGTTTCGATACGGGGAAGAGGGAGAGTTTCGCCATGAGCGGCGGTGCTCCGGTGTTCATTTTCGTTGTGGCGATGGCGTTATTATTGGTCATGTGGTCGCTCCGTTTCAGCGGTTGCCAGATACCCGGCCGGTACGAACGGTGCGGGTATCTTTTTTCTTTTCGTCGTTATTTTATCGCGTTTTTCTTAGAATTTTGACACCTTTCTTAGAATTCTGACACCAAATTTAGAATTTGGACACCATTTTTAGAATTATGACACCTTTCTTAGAATTTTGACACCATCTCCGCGAATGCCATCGAACCACACCCCGATTGCCTACGATCAGAGCGGTCACAGCCTTAGAATTTTGACACCCTCGCTTAGAATTTTGACACCGACTCTTAGAATTTTGACACCCGTTCTTAGAATTTTGACACCGACATGGCCTCTCAGCCCTTATGGCAGTAGGGCTAAGCGGCACCCCCAAGTGATATTACAAGTGATATTACAAGTGAATATACAAACTCTCTCTTAATCTCTCTCCACTTCGACCCGCGATCCACCGGGATGCCGCTGACGCGGCAAATGCCACACGCTCTCCTGCACCTGTTTCGACCTCGGAAAAGAAGAATCCAGTCGGTTCGCTTGGCAGCGAACCTCAGAGCAAACAAAAAGACTGAATCTCGGACGAACAGGATTGCCGCACTCGTTCTTTCTAGTATCGGTTAATTTCAATAAATCTTCGGTTAATAACAAAACTCGAAGATAGATTGACAATCATGGCAAGCAGAAACAGCAGGAGCAGAACACAGACCCGTCCTATATCGAGCGGCGTCTGGTTTTCGCTGTTTCTTGTCTTTGGAATTATCCTCTGGTTCTTTTGGCGCCTGCCCTTGGTCCCGTTCCTTTGGCTTGGCATGCTCGCCGGAGGAATCACACAACAGTATCCGGTCAACGCTTCCGGAAGCCGCAAGGATCCCCCATCCGACAAGCAGATGATGGTCTACCACCGTTGGAAGGACATGCTTGCCGGTCTTATTCCGAACGCGGATTGGCTGGAGATTCGACGTGTTTCCTGGTGGATGGGCTGGATGGCCGGCATGCTGCTGGGATTGAACGGTGCCGTCTGGATTGCCCTGGTGGATGGCCTGTTCGGTTTCATGCTCGCCCAAGGCTGGTCGCATTACAGGAATCGGCGCGTTGACCGTAGGCATGTCTACAAGGGCGTCAGTATTCCGGCGTTCCTTACCAAATCGCCCGCCTGGGCGCGGCTTTTGTCCGTCTCCATGTCGTTGCTGGTTTTCGCCGGGGTCCTGGTTTTCGTGTTGGCGGGATACATGAGCTGGCTGAGCGCTGTGACGCTTCCGGGGTTCGTGTTCCTGCTACTCGTATGGATGTTGGGGCGCAAACCGCAGTCCCGGTATTGGCGTGAGCTGGTCGAAGGGCAACAGCTGCTTGATGGTTGGCTTGCCGGGGACGATTTGCAGAAGGCATGGTCGGGAGCCTATCTGACGCAGGTCAACAAAATCGGTTCTTCGGATAATCCTCTGATCGTCTACCGGATTCGTCTGCAGGGGTCGGACGGTAAGCCTCGCTCGAACGAAGGAGTTTTCAAGCTCGGCGTGGAAGCGTTGCGGGCGCCGGCATTGGCGGACGGATACCGTTTCGTGTGTCTACTGTCCGCCAAGCAGAGGAAGAAAGGGGCGGAACAGTTCGACCCGTCCAGTGTCCGTCTGGCGCTTGGTATGGACGAATCCTGTATCCCCTCCATCGCGGAGAGAAAGGCCGGCGAAGGTCTTGCCTCTCTCGTCGCCGACATCGCCTATGCGCAAACCGCTTTCATCTGGCATAAACGCGCCCCGTTGACGTTGGCTCATGATGTGAGCGCCGACGAGAGCAAAGCCGCCTGGCTGTTGGAGATCATCACCCCACCGCAGGGCGGGGATTCCATCGACCGCATCAGCTTCGACTGGCTGGAGGGAGAAGGATCGCCTGCCGAGACTCTGCGGATGCCGGTGTTCGCCGACCTGCAGGACAAGTTCCACCTGGTCGCATTCGACGATGCGAAACTATCCGACAAGGGCAACAAGTGGCGGCCGGACGGCATGACCCACAAGAAAGCCTTTGACGATTACATCACCATTTCCAAACGGTTCAAAAGCGACCAGTCCGCTTGGGTCAAATGCCTCCCGTCGAAACTCAATCCACCGGCACCCATCTACGACTATGAGAAAACCCAGGACTGCGACGGCTGGCAACTGCATTACCTGCCATTGGTACTCACCGCACCGGCCACGCCGGCCGACTACGAGCGTTGCGACCTTGGCCCATTGCAGCCGGAGGCACGGTTCATCGGACTCGTGGACGAAGGCTCCGACATGGCCGGACTGATCTGGTCCACCGGAAGCGCGCCCGTACGCATCGACCAGCTGACCGGCAACACCCCCCTTCACCGCAAGTACGCGGAAGCGTTGATATTCAAAACCCTCATCGAAGTGCTTCCCGCAAAAGCGTCCGTGAACATCACGGCCTGCACTCCGCAAAGCAAAGACAAGCCGATTTGGAGCATCCAATTCCAATTAGGCAACGGCGCGACCGTGGAAGACGCCCGCAAACAGTCCGCCAGAATCCAATCGTCGGTCGGGGCGAAACATATTTACTGGGAATGGCGGTCAGCTGACAGCGCGACCGTATGGCTGTGCGACGACCCGTGCCTGGATGTCAGGGACATCAGCCACTGGAATCGCAGATCAAAGCAAAAGCATCTCATCGAACTCGCCTTAAGCGACTCGTGGGGCGTGGCCGGAGTCAGCGATCCCAGCGGACGCACCCCCGATGTGGTCAGTCTCGGCGCGTTGCCAAGCAACCATGACGTGTTGTTGGCACGATTCCAGATTCCGGCCGGGTTGGATGTGGACAAGCCCTCACGGAACATAGGCAAGTTCCTGACCAGCGCCGACTACGCCTACGGGCGCATCCTCCCGCGCGGCGAGGAACACGGTTCGAACCTGTACGACATGGTGCTGGCGAAACGCAGCCCGTTCCCCACCATGGTCAACGCGGACTGGGATTTCGCCCGCCAGTCGAAACCACGCATGTTCCCGTTGGGCGTGGACGATATGGGCAAACCGGTCTACTGGAGCATGAAGGACACGTTCCACCTGCTCATCAGCGGAAAATCCGGAACCGGTAAATCCTCCATCGCGCAGATCGTGGTCGCCGAAGCGCTGCTCAAAGGCCATGACATCATCCTCATCGACCCATCCAAAGGTTGCATCGACTTCACCCAGTGGGCGAAACCATTAGCGTTGGCGTTCGTCGGCTTGGGGCAGATGCGCGAAACCGAAGCCGTCATCGCCTGGCTACGCGACGAGATGGCACAACGGGTGAAACTGTTCAGCCGGTATGGTGTCGGCAGCATCTACGACCTCGACAAAAGCCAGCTCAATGAGGAAGAGCTTGCCCACACGAAACCCATCGACATCGTGTTCGACGAATTCAACTCCTACCTTCAGGAGGCCGGCAAGACCACGCAGAACCCGAACAGGGACATCCAACTGGCCAACGACAATGCGGCCGTCAGCGCGACGAACAATTCGATACGACGCACCATGAGCGCTCTCGGCAAAATCGTCGTGCAGGGACGAACCGCAGGCATCAGCGTAATCCTCGGCGCCCAGCGTCTGACCATGGACGACATGAAGCCGTACAACGCGAACGCCTTCTTCCGTTCGCTCGGCCGAATCCTCCTGGGCATGGACTCCACGGCGGGCATCATCAGCGCGCAGAACCTGCGCGAGGCGAACCGGCTCCAACAGTCGTTGAAAGGCGAAGGCGGGAAAATCCCGCAGGGCCGTGGAATCTTCGAAACCGCGCAAGGCGAACTGCTGGCCGTCCAAACATGGTGGTCGGGAGGCCAAGAAAAGTTGGCGGAACTGTTCGCCGATCGCACTCCCCCGCAACCCATCGACTATTCGCGGTTCATGCCATCCGAAGCGGAAACCTACGGCGAAGTGTCCGAAGACGAACTTTCCAAGCTGCTCAGCCAAGGAACGGATCCACAGACAGCCGGCGAGGAAATCAACGACATGGACGAACTCCACGACATGCTCCACCACCCAGACAACAACGATGCCGATTCCGAAGACGGGGACGACATCGAAGAAGTCGACTGGTAGCCAAACACAAAAGGGGAAACAACATGCTCATCAGCCTGGGAACAGACGTTCACGGGAAAAACCTTGGATGGGACACGTCCACGGGAACGCCACTCACCATCACCGGGCCCGACGGAAGCGGGAAAACCATGCTGCTTGACAGCATCATCCGACAGGCAGATTCGGACGGCACGCTCGTAACCTTCACCGACCAGTGGGACAGCATCCCACCCTCCCCCACCGTCATGTGCGGACGCTACCGGCAACCCTATGAGCTACTGGAAATAGTGCAACGGGTCAGCATGGAACAGCGACGGCGCATCAAGGGCGAACCCGAGCCGATCAAGCCGATACTGCTCGCCTTCGATGACTATGACGTACACAACGGCTACCCGGACATGAATCTGCTGAACGTCAACAGTCAAATCTCCGACGAACTCAGCCGAATCATCGAAATGGCACCCGGAACGAACGTCAACGTGGTCATGGTCCGCAGCAGCATTCACCCATCCACAGTGGGTCAAAAGCTCTACGACCGGCTTATCGCCGGCAACCATGTGCTATTCCATCCGGCCGGACAGCTCGACCCGCACACGCAACCTCTTTTCCACGCCGAAAACACCCGTGAAGCCGAAACCCTCACCTATCTCAACCGGCATTTGGACTTCAAACAGGCCCGCAATTGCCTGTACGAAACATCAGACAGGCCACTCCAGGCCTTCCACACCCCCATCTACAAGAGAAAGGAAAACTGATGGCCGACCGTCGAAAGAAAATCCCTCTCGAAAAATTCTTCCCCAATGGTTTTGATAAAACCAATCCGGACGACATGATCAAACTCACCGTCCTCATCCAAGAGAAAGCCGCAAAGAACCCTGAGTTCGAAGGCTACAGCGTATTCAGCGTCGATTCCGACAACCGGTACGCGATCATCGCGCCGATGGATATGGATTCCGATGATATCAACAACGGAATCAAAGCCGTCAGACTCAGCAACAGCGAATGCGCGGACACGGCTTCCCAGAAGAAGACGGTGCAGAACCTGGAAAGCCAACCCCAGTACGAAGGCTATTCCGTCGTCGATTTCGTTCGAATCAGTTCCAGCGAATTCCTTGTGCTGCTCCAACAGTTGGACGAGAAGGCCGCAGCCACCCGGCGTATATTCGCGAACGTTCTCAAGGTCAAGCCTTGGGAAATTCGTATCTCACGTACTCCTGAGAACGGTTGGAAAATCCGCATCAAGGAGAACACCGTCACCTATCAGGCCTCCGTATACGACAAGCGAATGCAGGAAGCCGTCGAAGTGGTCGGCAAAAAAGGCTGGTTCTTCAAGGCCGACCCCGAAAAAGGCGTCATCATGGTGTACCCCGGCACTCCCCCGACTTTTCCTGCGATGATAGCCTGCCCGAAACAGCTGATCGGTAAAAACGACCTACGTCACGCCTATCTGGGCATGAAGCTGCCCGAACGAGGCCGCGAAACCGGCGACTGGCTGTCACTCGACTGGAAATCCGGCCCGGGAATCATGGTTGCCGCCGCCGCCAACAGCGGGAAAAGCGTTGTCATCAACACGCTCATCGCCGCCGCGCTGGAAGCCGGATTCCAGCTTGCCATCTGCGACGACGAGGACAAAAGCGTCGATTTCCAATGGTGCCGGCCGTGGATCATCCCCCACGGCTGGGGTTGCGATAGTCCTGAATCAGCCGCCGCGACATTGATCCATGTGCTTGAGATCTGCTCCTACCGGTCGAAACTCATCAAACAGTATGGGGTCGAAAACTGGTGGGGTCTGCCTAAGGACGAACAGGAAAAGAACCCCCTGCTTTTGCTCGTGTGCGATGAGGTCGCCCAATGGGCTGGGAGCGTCACCATACCGAAGGTCAGCAAGGACAATCCGATGCGCATCCGGGCCGAGTATGAGGCAAGCATCCATGCGGCGAACATCACCTATGCGATGAAGATCACGCAAAAAGCCCGGTTCTCCGGTGTCTGCTTCCTGTTCTGCGGGCAATCGACCCGCCTGCAGGACGGTTTCGACCCCGGTATGCGAGTCAATCTGACCACGGTCATCTCCCCCACCCTGCAACCCTCCACCGCTGTCGAAGAGCTGCTGGGAGGGGCGAAGGACTTCCCTGAGATACCGGAAAACATCATGCAACCGGGAATCTCCAGAGGAGCCGGCCTTATCAGGCTTCCCGGCATGAAACCCGTCATCTACAAGGGTTTCTACGAGGAGAACCAGAAGCAAAGAAAATCATACAGCGACCTGCTGCGCGAACGTCTGACCGCAATCCGACCGCCGGAAGGCGACATGAACTCGGGCCACTGGTCATGGGATGAAATCGTAAACGCCCTGCCGACCGCCGCAGAAAAACCCGATGACGGCATGATCGACTCCGGCGGGGACGAAGACGACGGGTTCCCCACAGACGGTTTCGGCGAGGACGGGCGTGATGTCGCAGACCGTGACAAGCCGTTGAAGGGTGCCGCCGCTGCGGCGCATGCGAGCAAACTGTATGCGGCAGGTGTCGACGTGCCTCACATGAGCGCCATCGATGCCGCCATGAATATCGGGCGCCTATCTGCCGAAAAAGGTCTTTGATATAGGATGTGATGATGTTGGCGAAGGATGATGATTGGCTGACGGCGGGGAATCAGTTGGATGATTCCCTGTTGATGGATGATTTGTGGGATGATGACGCAGATCCACAGAATGACAAAGGCGCAGCGTCACATTCCACTGGTTCCGCATTTCCACAGGACAATGCGGAAACGCTTCCACAGAAAGCCGGGGGTACAGGGAGTAGTTCCAATGTGCCCACAGTTTCGCAATCCAACAGGGAGTCCATTCCCGGTGAAAATGCGAACACGTTTCCACAGTATTTTGATGACTCATTTCCACAGTCTGACGAAAGCACAACCCATCAATCCGACAGCGACCCATTTCAACAGGAAGACGTAGACCCGTTCCAACAGGAAGACGTAGACCCGTTCCAACAGGATGTCAGGCAATTGCCTACACAGGAGAAAGAGGAATCGTTTTCATGTTCCAATGATTCCACTGTTTCACGTTCCAACAGCGCAACACTTTCACAGGAAGACGCGGAAACAATTCCTCATTCCACTGACCACACAGTTCCACAGTCCAACAAAACGACAGATTCGCAGGGCAACAAAGGCACAGCTTCACGTCCCATCAGGACGACAGCCCCCCAGAACACTGTCAAGCCAGTTCAACAGGACACTGCGGATACGACTCCACAGGAGAATACGGAAAACCTCGATCAGATAGACCTACTCGCCAACGGCTACGACCCGTTCAAGGAATTCATCGACTCAGCAGAAGACCATAACGACAAGAAATCAGAAGAACAGTCTGCTGTTTCCGCATTTCCGCAGAACAATGAGGAAACACGGGAACAAGGAAAAGGCCCGGAGGAATACGACCCGTTCGAGCAATTCGACCTGCAATCGGACGATTCCAGCGAACCGACAACGGAACAGAACGAACGTCGAGACGACAACATCATTCAAGACAGTTCCGCAGATTCAAAGAAACACGTTGATATGCAGGAACAGGGAGACATTGAAACTGTTTTCCCATCCAATGTTCCTATGCAAAATCAATGGAACAGCGAAACAGAAGAACAGTATGACAGTTCGTCCTTCCAACAGGAAGACAGTTCCCCAGTAAGACAGGACACTGGCGAAACATACCCGAAGGACACGGACTCTGCGGATCCATTCGACCTTTGGGATGACCCATCCGAACCTCCGGAGGGGGGACCACAAACATCGTCCCCATCCGCCGGAAGCCTTGGCGCGGATGATTACCCAACGCAAACATTCCAGACGGGAGATGACTTTTGGAGCCAGACGGACGACGAATCGAACGGTCAGTGGAATACAGGCCAGCAAACGAATGGCATGCCCCCGCAACAATTCGACAATCCGCCATTCCCACAGGAAAATGTCTTCCCAGTTGAACACCAGTATGATTCCCCATTCCCACAGGAAAACACTGATACAGAAAATAGGGGAAACGGTGGAACGCTGATAAAGATTATCGCAGTCGCGGCCGCCATACTCATAGGCCTCGGAGCACTGATAGGCGGGGGAGCGTACACCTATCACGCATACACCACTCACGTCGCGGAACAGCAGGCCGAAGCCGACCGCAAACAGCGCCAACAATCCCTGGTGAAGGCACAGAACAAATGGGACGGGAGGAAACGGAAGGCCGATGACCTGGTCTCCACGATCAAAGCCAGTCCCGTCGCGGAAAACAGCGACGTGCAAAAAGCCATGGAAGCCCTCCAGAAAACAACCACAGGGAATCCGATGACTGAAAAAGACATCACATCGGCCCTGGAAAAACTGGACGGCGAATATGAGAAAACCAACAGAACCTACACGGATGCAATGCAGGCAAAAGCCAAGGAAACCAGAACGACACTCGACGGTCTGGTACAGCAGGCAAATGGTCTTGCTGACGCTCCTGACGGCAACGACAAGAAGCAGATGCAAAGCCTCGCATCCCAGTGGAAAAGCACGGAAATAACGTCTGACAACCTGTCCGACGCTATTTCGGCTTCGACCGAGCTGAAGAACCTCATCTCCAAAGTGGATAAAGCCAAGAAGGATGCGGACGCGAAGAAGAAAGCCGAGGAAGAGGCCAAGGCAAAAGCGGAAGCGGAACGACAGGCCCAAGCCCAACAGGAGCAGCAGCAGGCGCAGCAGCCTCAGCAGAATCCATACGGGAACATGTACTACTGGGGCGGGGGATATGGTTCGACTGGTGGATCAACCGGCGGATCAACCGGCGGATCAACCGGCAACAGTGGGGGAGGGGTATCCCCGCAACCGCAGCAGGAGACGCCACCCAAGGGCAACAGTGGCGGCAACGTCGGCTGAAAAAAGAACGGGAAAGCCGAGGCAATTGACCTCGGCTTTCCCGTTAATCCCATACATCAGAACATGTCGGGATAATCCTCATCGTCCACGTCATCATCTTCAACCTCGACAGGAGCCGGCTTACGACGGCCCCGCGAAGAGGTCTTCTTCGGACGATGGCGCGGAGCTTCCTCCTCGTCCTCGTCCTCGTCCACGTCATCATCTTCAACCTCGACAGGCTTCGGACGACGACGGGAAACGGCAGCCTTGCGACGTGGCTTGACCGCGATTTCACCGGTATCCTCGTCCACCTCATCATCGGAATCAGCCTCATCGAAGTCAGCATCCGCAAGAAGGGCCGCCTCATCATCGGCCTTGGAAGGCTTTGCGTTCACATGCTTGTCTCGCCAAGCGATAAGAGCCTCGATATCCTCATCGGTGAAGTCCTCATCGTATTCGAAGCTTCCATCTCGCACGCCTCCGCCAACAATCGTGAGATTATCCAAACGATAGCTGACACCGCTACCGGTCTGAGTCTTCCACGCACGTGCCGTAACCGAAGCCTGCACGTTCTGACCGGGATACACCAGCTTATCCCATAAGACCTTGACTTCCTTGGCCTTGGCATCACGCTCCTGAGCCTCCTCAAGATTGCGCGTCGCCTCCAGAACGAGCGTCTTCGCCTCCTCCCGAGCGTCTTCATCAGCCGTAGCGTAAGCGGCTCGGGCATCATTAAGATTGGCTTGAGCGGCCTGAATGTCCTCCTTTGTCCCGAGAATCGGTTCGGGGAGCTCACGCAGGATTCCTTCATCGTCGATGTAGCGGATTCCGGGACGACCAGCCTTGGAGCTACGACTGAAGTTCACATAAAAATGGTTGGCTCGATTCGGATATTTATCGGTCATGAGGACGGTTTTATCACCGTCAAGGATTTCATCCTCGTCGGCATCCTTGAGACCGTCATTGGAAACGATACGATCCTTCTTGCCCCATTTCTTCAAGGCGATGGCGTTGGCTTCCGCATTCTTGCTCAGCTTCTGAAGGATTCGGACGGTTCGCATGTGATCGGGGTCATCCTTGTCGAGAAGCACAGGGAACCCGTATGCAGGCGTGCTTTCGTTTTTCTTCTTATCGTCCTTCTTGACGGACTTGTCATCGTCCTTGTTTCCCTTGAATGCGACCGCCTCGTAGAGCTTGGGCCATCCCATCTGGATGACTCCGGTTTTCGCGTGAGTTAGCAGTTCTGTTGCCATGATGGTTCCTCCTTGACGATTTGACGATCGCTCCACAGTGCATTGAGGATGGGAGTTTTCGTCTTCTCTTCTTTTTTCTATGTGGACATATTCAAATATACGCAGTTATCTGAACATGTATATTATTCGGCGTGTTGCCTTTATTTCCAAGGCGTTTCTCCTTGTTAGAGAATGCTGAAAAACGCAGTTTTCTGCATGTTGTACAATGGGAGCGTGAACACAACCAGAAGACTGGACGACACCAGTCCGACCACTGCATCCAGGAGAGGCGAATGAACCAGCTATCAATCAGACGCCTGCGCCAGCTAGCAGGAAAAACCAAAAACGAGATAGCCGACCTGCTGGGCATGAGCGTCAACACGTACAGCAAGTACGAGGACAACCCCATGAGCCTGTCCTACGCCGCATACCATCAGCTCATCGAATATCTCGAAACAGCAATCCAAATCAGGAAAAAACTGGAAAAGGAGCAACCTATGAACACCCCCATCAAAGCGAAAGTCCGATTCGTCGCACCCGACGAAGACGACGAGGACCGTCTCAGCGACTACACAGTGCCGATCCCCGAAGGACTGACCGAGGAATTCCACCCCTCGCAACCCGTCACACCGAAGCAGCTCCTCGACTGGGAAACCAAGAACAAGGAACCATACCCGGGTTATTCGGAGGAATTCTTCAACTGGGAGAACGCTTGGGAAGAGGTCAACCGCGCCCAGCAGAAAGCCGATGGCGGATATCTCCACCTCTCCGACCCGGTGCCCGTCAGCCCGGAGTTCGACGAGACGACCGGAGAACCCATCACCTACGACGAGCCTCACGTCGTCGTGGATCCGGAAAGCGGCAACACCAGCGTGTACGTCGACGAGGCTGACATGTCAGCCCAGGAAATCGCCGAATCCGATCCAGTGAACAACAAGTAGCCTCCCCACATACCGTTCCGGCATGCTCCGTCCATAGGCATGCCCGGAACTTGAATCCAAGAAGGAAAGACACCAATGGCCTACGCGAAAATCATCGACATCGACGACCCCGGCTACTTCCGGTTGAAATCAATCGACCAAAGCCAATTGAAACAATTCCTGAAAAACCCGGCCGACTGGGCATATCACCGTCTCAACGACGACCACAAGCCCACCGACGCCATGAAGTTCGGTACGGCGTTCCACGCTTACCTGCTCGGCACCAGCGACGTTGTCAGCCTGCCTGAGGGAGAGACCTTCAGGAGCAAAGACAATCAGAAGTGGCGCGACGAACAGCTGGAAGCCGGCAACATCATCGTCTCCTACAATGACATGCAACTGCTCAAACGCATGAAAGAAGGCATCGAACAGACCAGTCTCATGCCCGAATACCCCGATTACATGGAAATCATCGAACAGGGAACCAAGGAACAGTGCATCGAATGGAAGGACCGTCAAACCGGTCTGATGCTCAAGGCGAAGCCTGATCTGATTCCTGCCGGCACCGATTACCTGGTCGATTTGAAAACCGCCCAGAAGGCCGACGCGGAATCATTCGCCAAGGAAGTCATCAACTACGGTTATCACATTCAGACCGTTTTCTACCGTGCCGCGGTAGCCGCATGCAAGCCGGACGCCTTCGACCGTGGATCCAAGGCTCCCAGCACCATGCAATTCTGGGTATTCGAAAAAACCGATGCCTGCGACTGGCAGCCTTTCAGCATCAGCGATGACAATCCGATCACGAATCTTGCCGCGACCAGCATCCGCCAAGCACTCTTGGGCATCGCCTTGATGGTCAAGAAAGCCAAGGAGGAAGGCTACGCAGAGAACACTCCAGACCCCGTGGACGCCGCCGCGAAGTATGCGCTCCGACATGGTTTCAACAAGAAGGTCAAGGAGGTTTCGTTCCAGAACTGGCAGCTGCTGACTGCGGAAAACATGCTCTGCGATCTCGCCAGCTGATTGCCTGAGGCTTGACAGGAGAGGACCATCCAGCACGATGATCCTCTCTTCTTTTTTTATGCGTTGCGCCGTAAAACCTACGGCTTTAGCCGGGGGATATAAGGCGCTTTTCCTTTTACCATTCTATCTCATTTTTGTAAAAACGTGTGCTATATTGGAAACATGAGCACCAAAACGGTCAAGCGGGCATACCGGTTCCGCTTCTACCCCACGACGGAACAGGAGAACATGCTCCGCCGTACTCTGGGATGCTGCCGCAAGGTGTACAACATGGCCTTGGACGCCCGCTCGACCGCGTGGACGCTCCACCGGGAGAAGGTCGGCTACGCGGACACGAGCAGGATGCTCACCGCTTGGAAGAAGACAGAGGAACACTCCTACCTAAAGGAAGTCTCGTCCGTCCCGCTGCAACAATCGCTACGGCATTTGCAGGCCGCGTTCAAGAGGTTCTTCGACAAGACCGGCTCCTATCCGAGATTCAAAGCGAAACACGAGGGCGGTTCCGCCACCTACACCGTCTCCGCGTTCACATGGGATTGGGAGCGCAGGGCGTTGACGCTGGCTAAAATGCATGACCCATTGCCCGTCCGATGGTCGCGCACCCTGCCACGAAAAAGCCGACCGTCCAGCGTGACGGTCAGTTTGGACGCGGCTGGACGTTGGCACGTCAGCATACTGGTCGAGGACGAGATTCGACAGCACACCAAGAACGGGAACATGGTCGGCATCGACATGGGATTGGAACACTTCGCCATCCTCAGCAATGGTGAGAAAATCGACAATCCACGATACTTGAGAAAACACTTGAGGAAACTCGGACTGGCGCAACGAAAACTCGCCCGCAAGAAGAAAGGAAGCAGCAACTATCGTAAAGCCCGGTTGAAGGCGGCTAAGGCGTATGCGAAGGTCAAGGACAGTCGCATCGACTTTCTTCACAAGCTCTCGACCAGAATCATCCGTGAAAACCAAACGGTTGTCATCGAGGACTTGGCTGTCAAGAACATGAGCCGACGCTGCAAGCCGAAAACTGACCCGGACAATCCGGGACAGTACCTCCACAACGGACAGAAGGCGAAAAGCGGTCTGAACAAAAGCATCCGGGACGCAAGCTGGAGACAATTACGCACCATGCTCGAATACAAGGCCGAATGGTACGGACGCCAACTCACGGTCATCGACCAATGGTATCCCAGCAGCCAAATCTGCCACACGTGCGGCAAAAACACCGGCAGGAAGACATTGGACGTCAGAACATGGGAATGCCCATACTGCCATACCATGCAAGACCGCGACCTGAACGCCGCCGTAAACATACTATCCGCCGGACTGGCGGTTCGAGCCTGCGGGGATTCACGCCTCACCGAAGCGACACTCCGGTGAACAAGAAGACGTGAATCACATCAACCTACAGGAAGCTCTTCCCCGCGAGGGGAGGAATCCCCCGACTTCAGTCGGGGGAGGAAGTCAACGTTTGCTCGTTATACTGAATATGTCCACATACAGTAAAGACGACAGAACCAACGCCAATGCCATCAGCACCTCGAACACGCCGGACAACATCCAGCAATCCAGGAAAACCAGCCAACTACAAACGCGGAGGCTACGCCCACGAGTTCACCATCCCAATCGAATGGTGGAGTACGACCGACACCATACAGACGGAACGCATGCGAGCCAGACGAAGGGCATGGGTGAGGGACTACGCGAAAAACGAATGGCGCAACCTCAAGAAAACAGGAAAAGCCTGGAAAGTGGAACGGTTCATCGCCCTTATAGGCGTAGGCTGTCCAAGCCAGAAAAACATTTTCCCGGCGAGAGCGGCCGAAACCATCAAACCCATCATCGACGGTGGCAGTGATGCCCGACTCTGGGACGACGATGACAGCCAGCACCGGCACAGCACCGTATACATCCAACTGCCAACACCGGCACCAGTCAACCATTACAGGCTGAGCGTGCTCATCATCCCGGTGCCGGAATCAATGCCGAAATACCAGATCACCTCACGTCTCGCATCGAACATCGACCAGCATTGGCGAAATAATCCCAATCCGCCGGCATGGCACGACGGATACTCGGTGTCATTCACGATCCCCGACAAACAGTGGATAACCAGCAACTATACGGATAGTGACCTCATCGCCAGACAGAACGGCGAACGGAAATCAGCCACATGGGGGAGGGGAGGCAGCTTCGGCATTCGGGAACGAGTACGCGCACAACTCATCGAACTGGCCTTCCAACAGTGGAAAAGACAAGCCTACCGTCCGTATGAAAGATTCGCCATCATCGCCGGAATCGCATACCCGTACGGGGTGAAAACCGCCGACCCTGACAATGCGGCGGAAACGGTGAACACCATACTGCATTCGGGAACCCGCATCGGAGCTTGGCCGGATGTGAACAGCCAGCATTGCAGGGGAGTGGCTTTCGTACGTCTGCCGAATCTCATGACGGGAAACCACATGGTCAGACTTTTTGTTTTCCCGGTGCCCGAGAATTTTCAGATGGCGCAGAGCATAGCCGAAAGCTCCATCGACGCTTGGGGCGAACATGATCGGAGAATGCGTTGAACCTGAGACAAGTGCTAGTCCAGACCGCGATAGGACTCATCGCTATCCTCATAGCCGTCCTATATGCGATGTTCATCGTCCCGCAGGACTGGTTCATCGACTCCAGAGAATCAGTCATCACCATATCGGTCATAATCTGCGCGACCGGATACATCTTCACGGTCTGGGCCCGTTATATCCGCCATCTCATCTTTCACCAGCTTGACGTTCGAACCATCCGTGAAGCTGAATCCGCCGGGGAAACAGAGCCTAGGCAAAATCCGAAAATCCTGCGGAAGGAACCAAGTCCGACCATACGATTGAACAGGAAGCACATCCATCAATCTCAGAGAAAGAGCCGATAATGGTATGGACACCAGCGACACAGCCGCGTGACCCCCTTGGTAGATTCCGTAAAACCAATCTCGTCCCCGGCGAATACACGTACACCACGCGCAGCGGCATCGTCAAGAAATACTATGTCAACGATATGAACCAGCTGGCAGACGGATCCACCATCCTGCATATGAGCGCCCAAGGCAAGGTGTTCAGCAGTTTCAAGACCCAGAACCCCATCGAACGCATCCACATCATCGGCAACAGCGATATGGAACAGATGGCCGTCGCGGCATCCGGGGAAACCACATTCGGCGTGATCAACCACAGCAAAGCCGCCCCACCGGATGTGTTCAGCCTCAACCGTGGACACGATTTCGAGCCGGTCAGTTCCAATCTCCCCGACGGCGAGACCGCCTTCGGAGGACATGCCGCACAGATCAGCGGCCGTCCGGACAGGAAAACCTATGACACGTTGAACGCCCAGAAGGCAGAACGAGCCAACCTCGCGGCGTTCGCAGACCTTGACAACCGCGTCTATTCCGCTGACCCCGGCGACTTCGCCGAAGCTGCGGTCCAGGCACGTCATTACTACGAGAAGGAATTCGGGCTCAGCGAATCCCAAGCCCGGGAAATGCCGGTCTACGTGTATGCGGACAAGAATGGCGACGTCACCGTGAAACCCGCATACAAGCCTGAAAGCGTTCCCATGAGCGAACTGGGAATGAAACCAGGAGACCCGGTGCCGGAAGGCTTCCATGTGAACGGGGACAATCTCGTCGCCATGGTGCCCCGGCGAAGCCCCAACACGCATGGAGGCAGCGGCAGCGTCCGTCTCCGCGGCCGGGATCTCACTCGCATGACCAGGGCCATGCAGAAGGATGGTCTCAAGAGCGTCGACTTCACCGTGAGCGGAGGCACCAAGGTATCCGCAAAAAGCGGCAAACCGTTGCAGAACGCCTTGCATTTCCGCGCCGACTACATGAACCCCCACAGTGGAGACGACATCACCGTATGGGGTTCCATCGAAGCGAAACAGTACGGGACGCAGCCGGTCAAGGCACGCAGGGAGTTCACCACCAACGAGGAATTCCAAGACTATACGCGCAAGGTGCAAGCAGTCCGTGAACGGGCGGCCGCACCATACGTGGATCCGCAATCCCCACAGGCAGCCGCGAAACTGCTGCGAGCCAAGTATGGGACGAATCGGTTCTACAGCAGCGACATCCAGATGCGCGACGGCAAAGAGGGAGTGGCCTTTGCCATCAACACTCCCGGCGGACACGCCCGCATGCTGTCCAACGGGAACGGTGTCTGCATCGGCAAGGAGCCGGCCGATGCGGAGGGCTTCGCATCCATGTTCAATAACGGCAAGAGTCCGGCCAATCGGATCACCGCCGACAACGTGAAGGTCTTGTCGGATGGTAATTTCCGCGTCCGGAAGAACGGCCGTGAGTCGTTCTACACTCCATCCATGTCCACTACCCGCGGGACTCGTAGCCGCAACGGAAAACTTTACGGCTACAACGAGGCCGGAGATTTCATGGAATTGCCGAATCGCTGACCCTAGGAAAATGCCGGGTGGTTTTTTACTTCCCGGCATTTTACCTGTTATACTGAATCTGTCTACATAGAAAAAAGTGAAGTCAGGAGACCTAAATCCACCATGCCCATCATCGAATTCGACACGAAGATGCGAGGCTACGATCCTCAACAAGTCAATGATGCCGTAACCAATTTCCAGGACACCATCAACAAGTATGCGCAAGCAAACACTGATCTGAAGAGGACCCTGGATACGGTCAACAACCAGTTCACCCAGGCAAACCAAGACATCGATCAGCTGCAAGCCGAAAACAAGAAGCTCTCCGAACGGATCGAAGAACTCGAAAAGCAGAACGACGATCTGGAAGCAAAAATCAAGAACAAGTACACGAGCGTGGGCGACGATGTGAGGAAACTCCTCGAAGACACCCAGACCGTTTATCATGCTGCGGAAAAGAACGCAGCCGACATCAAGAACAAGGCGCTGCAGGAGGCTGACAGCATTCGCAAGCAGAGCCAGTCCGCCGCGGAGAAGACTATGGTGGACGCGCGGCAGGTCGCCGAAAAGAACGTGAAGGAATCCCAAGCGAAGTCGAAGCAGATCATCGAATCCGCGCAGCAGTCCGCCGCACAGTTGCGTAAGGAAGCCGACTCGTATGCCACTGGACGGCAAAACATCGCGGAGCAGGCCGATGCAAGGGTTCGTGCGATTCTCGGCCGTCTTGAGGAGGCAAGCAAAGTGCTTGACAACGCCTACCAGTCCGGACGCAAGCCTAACGCCACTACAGTCCAGTCAGCTCCGAAGGATGCGCCAACACCGGTCATCGCCGGCCAGGCCACTAATCCGAACGAGGCAGATCTTGAAGACGATAGGACCATCGCCTTCGCTCAAATCCGTGCGAAGAACACCGCATCAGCACCCGCGACCCCTGTTGACGCCCAATAAGACCATTCCCGGAACGTGAGAATCTTGATCCTCCAATACGTAATGGTTATGACCGGAGGATATGCCAGTTCATGGCTTATCCTCCATGTCGGCATGCTGTTCGGGCAAGGCGCGAAGAACGCCGCTTCTCTGGACCGAATCAAGGAAGCCCGCTGTTGGAACATCGCATATTATCTGTGCGTCATCCTGACGTTCCTGTGCGTCATTGCCGGATCATTGGGTCTCATGCTCCTGTTCAAGGAGCTGATCATTGACTGAAAAAACATCCCTCAAGCAGTCCCGTAATCCTTTCCTGACCATCGGACGCTATGTCCGGCAGGCAATCGATGAAACCCGTAAGACGGTGACTCCAACCGCCCGCGAATGGCTGGCCTGGAGTATTGCCGCATTCGTGTTCGTCATCCTGCTCATGATATTGGTCACGGGCATGGATTTCGGGCTCGGCAAACTCACTCTCATGGTGTTCGGGTGACGGTAACACATCCCGTGACCCTTGCCATGCTGCTATGGATGGGTATCGCCCTGCTCACGTTTCTTCTCATGAGCGTATGGACGGATAATCCACAGCATCGCAGCACCTATCGTCATTGGGCTGTCGCATACCTGACAGCCCTGATCGTCTTCATCGCCATCTTCTATTCCGAAGGAACCCTATGGCCGTTCTCATCATCGTTTTGAAAACCATCGTCGCCGTCCTGAGCGTCCTGCTATCCCTGCTGATTCTTCTGCACAAAGGCAAGGGCGGGGGATTGTCCGACATGTTCGGCGGCGGACTGACCGCAAACGCGGGCACATCCGGGGTCGCGGAGAAGAACCTCAACCGTTGGACGGTCGGCATCGCGATCCTATGGGTTTTGCTGATCGTCTCGATCAGCCTCATCGCAAAAACCATCTGACGAAACAGGAGACCTCATGCTAATTGCCATCATCTGCCTCTTTACGGGCTTCACCCTTGGCTTCTTCAGCGCAGCCCTATGCCAAGCAGCATCGCACTCAGATTCCGACAGAAGGAACAACCAATGAAAAACAACTGGTTCTGCCCCAACTGCGGGCAACCGATGGAAGCACAACGCCACGTAGACAACTCCACCGGCCGAATCACATGGACAATCGGCTGCCTCAACCCGAAACACTTCCACACACACGGCTACATGAACGCCGCCATCGCCGAAATCCAACTCGGGAAACTCCTACGCCAGTGAAATACGTCAGCATCTTCAGCGGTATAGAAGCCGCCACGGTCGCATGGCAGCCATTGGGGTGGGAACCGCTGGCCTTCAGCGAAATCGACCCATTCCCGTCAACCGTATTGCAGCATCATTACCCGGATATCCCGAATCTCGGGGATATTACGAAAATCGACTGGAACCCATATAAAGGGCAAGCCGATCTGGTTGTAGGCGGTTCACCGTGTTTCCCCGCAGGCACCCTCATATTGACTTCGGAGCACTTGAAACCCATCGAGGAAATCAAAGTCGGAGACATGGTGCTCACCCATCGGAACCGATGGCGTCGCGTCACGGCCACCGGTTCCAAAATCGCTGACACGATCGTTCTAAGGGGAAACGGTGTCTCCTCTTTGGAATGCACCCCGAACCATCCTTTCTATGCGAGAACCAGAGTGCATCGTGAAAGCGGATATGGCTATGAATATAAGCAGGAGTGGATTCCCGCGACTGACATGGTTGGCCGACAATGGCTGAATATGAACGCCGCTACAGAACCACTGCCCGTCCCCGCGCTTCCTGATGGAGTATCGTTGACGGAGCCGTTCCTTCGATTAATCGGTACTTGGCTTAGTTTGGGACAATCAAGTTCCTTGCCTGCCTTCCGGTTTGATAGTCAAAGCATCAATCGTTGGGTGATGAAGCAATTCGGAGGAAAAGAGAAACATATCCCCTCATGGGTATATGGACTGTCCGAAAACCTGCGAATCTCCCTATTGGAAGGTTACTTCCAACGAATGGATTCAGTCCGTTACGCTCAACCATGCTCAGGAATGCAACTCCTTGTTGGAATGAAAATTCTCGCCGCAGGAGCAGGCTACCGTTCAAGCATTCTCTATGAAGAGAATCCATCGATTCACAGCACGGGAACCTACCGGATAAAGTTCAACACTTCCCCTATTGATTCAGACGACTTCGATGATGACGGATATTGGGGTCGTGTGAATGAGAAAACTGTCGGACGTTCCAATGTCCTCGTATACAACTTGGAGGTTGAAGATGACCACAGCTATGTGGCAGCCGGAATTGCCGTTCACAACTGCCAGTCCTTCAGCGTCGCAGGAAAGCGTGAAGGACTCGCGGGAGCTTCCGGACTCATGTTCGAGTACATTCGAGCGGTACGTGAACTCCGTCCACGTTGGTTTGTCTGGGAGAACGTCCCAGGAGCGTTCACAAGCGAGCGGGGGGAGGCTTATCGCCAGCTCCTGTCAGAGATGGATGCGCTCGGGTATGGTCTGGCATGGCGAGTATTGGATGCGCAGTTTTTCGGTGTGGCCCAAAGACGCGAACGTGTGTTCCTTGTTGGAAGTCTTGGAACCATGCGTTGCGCGGAAGTACTTTTTGAGCGCGAAAGCCTGTCGTGGGATCATCAGTCGAGCCGACAGAAGAGGCAAGCCCTTGCCGAAGAGGCTCAGGGATGCGTTGGAGAAGCAGATCATGATTCTGGCTGCTTGACTCCCGGTGAAACCCAGAGTCGGAGGGTTTATCCGACTTCCGGCGTGTATCCGACGTTGTCCACGAGAGAAAAGTCAGGGCAAAATCAGGAAAGCGTTTTCACCCAGTTCGGTGATGATATTGCCGGTACTCTCACCGCACGATACGATAGTTCCCCCTGCGTTGACCGTGGAGCGAACGTCGTCGTTGACGAACGGGATAAAGTATTCCTTTGCCAGACGGCGCAAACCGGCAGCAACGGGAAACTCGTCAAACAGGACGATGTGATGAACACGTTGGATCGGACGAACAGCACCGCAGTGGCGGCATTGGATTTCAATCCGACCGACGCCAGACTTCGGTACGCGCATGATGATGTCAGCCAGACATTGACCGCACGGGCCGGAACCGGAGGCAACCAAGTCCCATTGGTGCAGGTGCAGCCGCTCGCGTTCCTGTATAACCAAGGTGCGAAGGCCCGGAGTCTAGGGATAAGTGAAATAAGCCCTACGTTAAAAACCGACCATAATCCGGTTGTAGCATTCGCTTCAAATCAGCGTGACGAGGTTCGTGAACTGGAAGTCGCAGGCGCATTGGCCGCGCAGCCTGGCATCAAACAGCAGACGTACATCTGCCGGGCCGACGGACAGACGAACGCGATGGAAGGCGAAAATCTCGCTCCCACGTTGACCTCGCACGCTAAGAAGGATCCGCCGCTCATATACCCAGTCGATGAGTCCGAGGAAATGAAACCGGTCACGTTGCAGATTCGCGGTGGGAAACCCGGTGGCGGGAAAGGCGCGCTGATTCAGCACGATATGAGCGCCACATTGTCCACTCATAACACCCGAACGCTGATAACAGGCGACAATGAGGAGAGAGGTCTCACCGTCCGCCGCCTGACCCCACGAGAATGCGAACGCTTGCAAGGATTCCCTGACGATTACACCGATATCCCATACCGCAACAAGGAGCACGCGCCAGACGGCGCCCGGTACAAGGCGTTAGGCAACAGCATGGCCGTACCGGTCATGCGATGGATTGGAGAACGCATTCACATGGTCGAAGAAGCCAATAAACAAACCGATTAGCCAACACTCAAAAAACAGGCGGATCGTCGTAGAAGAGGAGCGGCAATCCACAAAAAAAATACAGCGATAGGCCACGGCCTCGTCCAAGGTTTTCCTTTGTCCGGTGGGATCCCAGAAACACGAGAACCGTATGTTCCGAACGGAACACCGGGATCAAGGTAGTGGCCTATCAGCGTAAATGTATTCACCGATAGGCCACTATCGTTCGTTCTCGATCTTCCTGCTATAAAAGAGTATGTCCAGTATGTAGTATGACTATAAGCACTGCCCGTCAGCCCTTATAGGAGAAGCGGTTTGAGCAGGTTCGTTACACCGATAGTCCACGGGTTCGGCAGTGATATTCCACGGAAACGACACTGATAGGCCACTAAAACAGCAGCGATAGTCCACTATCAGTGCAGGGATACTCCACGCCGTAAGGTTGTTGCCAAGGCTGATTACACCGATAAGCCACTACTGGCTACACCGATAGGCCACTATCCACAACAGTGTCGGATAGGGCCAGTATACAAGGCCGAAACTGGTGGAGAACAATGCGTTGGGACTGGGGATAGTGTGTTTTGCGCCGATAGGCCACTATTTTCCTCGAAGCTATGGAATACGAAGCCTTTTATAGGGGGGGTCGGGAGCTGCAGAACCCGCTCATTCAAGGTTCCGCTCGGGAGGCTTTACACCGATAGTCCATCAGCAGAGACAAGAAAACAGCACCGATAGGCCTTGACACTCCCGTGGTTGAAACCACGGGATTCCTGCGAACTGGGCTTGCTTGGATTCAGGCGATACGTCTGAATCCAGAGGCTTCCCATTTTTAGCGGGCTATCCCCGGTTGTCGGCCGGTTCCTCTTCTTTTGTTATGCTTTTTCTCGGCTGAGCCGCAATGCCTCGTCGCGAATGTTCAACGCGGCGTTCACGTCCCTGTCGTGCGGGATTCCGCACCGTTCGCACACCCATTCGCGTTCGGACAGCCGCAATCCCTTGTACTTGCGCCCGCAGTCGTGGCAGAGTTTGGAACTCGGGTAGAACCTGTCCACTTGGACGAGGGTGCGACCATACCATTCCGCCTTGTAGGAGAGCTTGTCCACGAGGCCGCTCCACCCGTCGCGGAGTATGGAACGGTTCATCGCGCGTTTGCGCGACTGGCCGTTGCGCATGGGCTTGCCGTCCGCGTCCAGCCTTTTGCGTGCCTTCCGCGTCATGTTCCGCACCATCAGGGTCTCCATGCCGATGAATTGGTTCTCTTCTATCAGCCTGTGGGACAGTTGATGCTGGAAGTTATCGCGGTAGTGGCGGAGCTTGGCGTACGCCTTGGCCACGATCGCCCTCTGCTTGCGGTAGTTGTTCGACCCTTTCGTTCGACGGGACAGTTTGCGCTGCTCCCATCTGACGTCCTCCTCCAATCGGCGCAGCCGGTTCGGATAGTCGATTTTCTCGCCGGTGGACAATGTGAGGAAATCCTTGACGCCCAAGTCAATGCCGATACGGCCCTCGGCCCGCATCTTCGGCTGGATTTCCACGTCGAACAGGAGCACGAGATAGTACGTCCGGTTCTCACGTTTCACCGTCCAGCTGGACAGGTTCTCGATTGGATATCGGAGCCGGTCTCGTTTGCGGATGCGCACCGAGCCGAGCTTCTTGGACAACGGGTACCGGTTGCCGTCCATACGGCGTATCGGCATGGTGTTGCGGAACGATTGGATGCTGTCGTTCCGTGAGGCGAAACGGGGACGATGCTTACCGTACCGGGCTTTGCGGAAATACGCCGACCTTGCCTTACGGAAGTCCATGATGGCGTTGCTCAACGCGTTCGACGGGATTGGACTGTCCCTGAGCCATCCGTTCGCGTTCTTCATGCCGGACACATTCGGATACTCGGGTTTCGGGTTCGTCTCCTTGTCGTACGTGTTGAACGCCTCGACCTGCCGGTTGTAGACGAAACGCCTGTCCCCAAAGCACCGTTCCAACAATGAGGCTTGGGTCTTGGACGGCGTGAACGGTATGCGCTGCGCCACCTTGCGCATGGTCATTGCGATTCACGCTCCTTCGACCGTTGGCCGTCGATGTATTTGGCCACCGCCCGCTCGTTGACCGAGCCGATGCTTTCCACGAAATAACTGGGCGACCACAGGCTCCGTTCGCCCTTGCGTTTCCAGTACTGGCTTTTCAGTTCGGGGTGCATGGCGAACAGTCGTAGACTGGATGTGCCCTTCAATTGTTTGACGATGCTGCTCACGCTGATTTTCGGCGGCGCTGACACGAACAGGTGGATGTGGTCGTCCAAGCCGACCTCCATATGGGGAATGCGGTAGCCGTGCTCGTCGGCTATCTCCCTGAGAATCGTCTTCAAATCCGAGTCGATTCCGTTCTTGAGCACCTTGCGGCGGTATTTCGTGCACCAGATGATGTGGTAGTTCAGATTGTACACCGAAGTCCTACCATGTGTGAACCGTTCATCGCTTGCGCTCATGGGAATGATGATAGCATATTTACTACCATATGTAAACTTCGGTCCGCCCTAACCCGGCATTGAAATACCGGGTTTGCGGGCTAAAAAATCTCATCAACGAATCGGCGGGATTGCACCGATAGGCCACGACCGCAGAAAGGGAGGCCGCCAGCCGTTCTTGAATCCGGAAAAATCCAACACGCAACCAAAAATGCATCGATAGGCCACTACATGCTCCGCTAACCCGTCCCGAAGAAAACGGCAGAATGCACCGATATGCCACGTGTTGTTGCCTCACGCAAAAACGATGGCGACCGAGTCGACTTGAGGAAACGTGATAGTGGCCTATCGCTGTCAGTCGCCACGGCCCTCGTCCAATGCCCGTCGTTCCGCCTTGGGCGGTACTGAGGTGGGGGATGGATGCAGAACAATCCCTTCCCTGTTGGTTTCCACGTTCGCGGCGGGATATACGTCGTGGATTTTCTTCAATGCTTCACGGAACTTGGCTTTGAACACGCGGCGTTCCTTGATGCTGTCGCCGAAACGTCCGTGCAGCCAATCCCAATCCAATGTGAGGTCGTGACGCAGGTTGCGGAATGTTCCGGTCAGCCACACGTACACGTCGTAGGGGAGCACTGATTTGCCTGACAGCAGGTAGTTGGTGGCACGAGTGTCGAATGGTGCCGACTCTTGGGCGAGCCTGTCCCACACTTCATCGGTGAGGATGAACTTGGCGCCACTGAAATCCTGATTATTGTTGTCGTTCAGGAAACTGACGGCCTTCACCATCTGCATGTTCACGGAGTCGAACCGATCCCGGTTGCCCGCAAACCCGGTTTTCTGCCTGATGCTGATATGACAGTACAGGAGACGGCGCAACTGTTCCTGCAAACGTTTCGATGACTGTCCTCCACGGGGTATGCCGAGCTCTTCGGACAACTGGTACATGCTGGGAATCGTGATGGTGTGCTGCGACGGGTCAACGGTCGGGGTTTTCCTTGTTCCCGCAGAGCGAATCTGCTTTGCCATCCACGCCATCAACAGTCGGGGATATTTCCCGTAGGGGAAGTCCCTTGACCTGGTGAGGCTATCGATACCGGCTTCGAGGATGTATTCGACGGTACTGTTGTCTTTGCTGACGAAGTCGGTGCCTTCCGCCGGGGGAGTGGCGGGGAAAAGGGTGCTGGTGAGGATGCTGTGCCCGTACCAGATTTCCTTACTGTCCGGCAAACGGTTTTCGATGTCTGAGATCGTGGCTACCCGGTCGAGCACGAGGTCGGTTGAATGGGTAGCTGGTTTCGTGTTGTCCGGACTGTTGTTGGTCATGGTTCTCTATGGTAGCGGCAATCAGCGGAATACGAAAAAACGATGTTTGGTGGCGCTTGTCCGGGTTTTCCCCGGTGCGACACGCCGTATATCAAACATATTTTTTGTTATTAACCGTTGATATTTCAACATTATGGCTTGTTTATAGGGTTTCTCTTTTTGACAGCATTAAAATACTTGTTATACTGAATGTGTCCACATAGAAATGAAAGAGGTTCAAGGATCCATCAAATCGGATCATTTCTTCAACTTCTCTCAAGACTGCAATCCGACAAAAGCGGATCATCCCGGAGCAAGACCGGGGCAGTCGCGAAGCATCCTGCGTAGGAAGCTAACCACTACACCACGCACGTGATGCGGACGCTTGAAAACCGAAGAGAGACACCAAAAAACATTCTTGTCCAAGGCAACTCTAGCCCGCATGGGCGTGAGGACAAGACCTTGGACCATACGCCACCCTTGCAAGGTGGCAGCAGTAAAGATATGGGTTGAACGGCTGAAGTTCACGCCGTTCAACCCATATCACCTGTTCAGTTCGGCCGGTTCTGGTTTCGGATGTACCGCGACTACAATGCGGCCCTGAACATTCTCGACGCGGCAGGGCTTGCCGAGTCGTTAAACGCGCATGGAGACGGTATAAGACTGCGCTTGGCTTCGGCCAAGCGCAGCAGCCGTCAGGGAAGTGCGAACCCTACAGGCGGAACGCTTGCGCGTTCCGCGCTGGGAATCCCGGTGCTAAAGCACCGGGAGGAAGTCAATGGGGCTGACAGGCTTTCGATAGCCTGCCGGAAACCATTTGCTACGTGCCGGAGGCCGGCAAGGACAACCGTCATCAACCTTGCCACAAGAATAGACGCCAACACCGTTTCTTCTTCCCGTTTCACCCTCGTAGCGTGAAACCCGACTTTGATCCCATTGCCGATTAACGGGTCAAAGCCGGAAAACTTTGAATCGGACTGGTCGGACAGTCGGACGATGGATTCGCCCGACCAGTACATGAACATCGTCTACAAGCCGTGCGGGTTCGCCGAACGCACCCGTCCACGGATGATCTTCCCCCACGCAAGTGGGGATAAACCCCTACGCACGTGACAGCAAGCAAAGGCTGACAGCAGGCCAGACCCGAGTTCGATTCTCGGCAGCTCCACGACCCTGATCCATCTCCCATGAGCTTGTGCAGACTCACGGTCTGCGGGGACAGATGAATCGGGCACGGTACGCATCGCACCGTGACGGACGACAGAAGCGATGCACCGGTGGCGTGGCCCAGCGGCGACGGCAGCAGACTGTAAATCTGCGACAAGGAAACACCGGAGGTTCGAGTCCTCCCGCCACCACTATCCGCCTGGTTGCAAACAGGCGGATTAACAGGTAGCGGCGCCTTCAAGGCCGTGCTGTGGTTTTTCGTTTGCACACAGTATCTAAACAACAAACGGATTTTATCCGCTGTCAGGCCAGTCTCATTAGACTGACAGCGAACGGTAAAAGCCGGAATGATACGCGCCATGAGACGACGCGTTCCGGTCGGCTTCGTAGCTCAAACGGCGGAGCATGCATGGTTGGTGGTTCGAATCCACCCGGAGCCACGTTTTTGACAGGTCTTACAACCGGAGAGTCGAGGACTGTGAAGAAAAACTGGAAGAGCGTGCAAATCCTAGGTCGCACGCTTGGAAGGGGAGGTTTCGCAGGAGGTTAGGAAAACCGGTGGAGACAGTCTAAACACGCGAAAGAATCAAGATGAAAGCATCGTGGTACTGGCTTAAGACGGTGCCAGAATCTGAGGAAATCGCGTTTAATAGGGCACGTACGTAGCTGGTAAGCCACGGAGTCCTGTCAAAAATATCGGATTGTGGCGCAGTTTGGTAGCGCACGTGCTTTGGGAGCATGGGGTCGCAGGTTCGAATCCTGTCAATCCGACTCGCATGGGAATATCGCTTCCCATGGATCTCACCCGGGCGGGAGGATGCCCGGGCAGTACGACCGGCAGCGCCGGCCGGCGGAATCAACACATCCGTGACCACTGGCAAGAAGGGTCGAAGAGCGTTGGCGAACGCAGGCATCCAAGCCCCATCCGGCGTGCAAGCCCCGGACGTTCACTCGGAAGCCAGCCATCCCTCTTTCGGCTGGTGGACAACACGTCACCGCCGTGCGACGTATCCGAAAAAAAAGCACGGCCATGCGGGGTAGAGCAGCTCGGTAGCTCGCCAGGCTCATAACCTGGAGGTCGTGGGTTCGAATCCCACCCCTCGCAACGAAGCCTTGGCTCCCAAGTGTGGAAAAGCACGCCGCCCCTTTCAGGGCGGAGGGGATACGGTTCGACACCGTTCAGGAGCCCCGGCCATGCGGATGTGGTGCAGTGGCAGCACGCCTGCTTCCCAAGCAGGAAACCGCGGGTTCGAACCCCGTCATCCGCTCTATCCGGAAAACCAAGACACTGGATCTAATCCAATAATGGGGCTCGTAACCGTCTTTCCATGGGACGTTTCCGGAGAAACATGGACGAACAGCCTCGGCATGGGCGCACATCGTCTAGGAAGAAAACATGCCAGTCGCCTCGGTAGCTCAGAGGAAGAGCAGGTGCCTTTTAAGCACTGGGTCCGGATATCGTAATTCCGTCGGGGCACGATGCACGGTAAATGGCCGTGCGTAAGCGCATCAATCTATTTCTCGGATAGGCTGCGGCGAGTTCCTTCCTGCCGCGCGCGAAAAGGATGGAAACACACCAGTACGACAAGCCTGGGAAGGGTTTATGGCCCGAGCTCCCAAAGATGGCTGCCGTGCTCGCCTCTGTAGCTTAAATGGTAGAGCAACAGTTTGAAGCACTGTGGACGCTGGTTCGAATCCAGACGGAGGCACGAAACAGTCCATCTGATCAATGGACTGTTTTATGGGAATGGCCGAATAAGCGTATCGGAAACGGGACGCTAAGGCGAGCATGGGCTTAACAGGCTGGTTTGTGACCGAACATGCTGCACATCCAGAGGGGATCTACGTGGTCTCGTTTGTCCTCGATGTTGGCGGTAAAATCCAATCCGCCTTCCTGCCTTTCTTCCATCAGCTGCCGATTCCAGGTCGGTGGCAACCGTGCCGGACGGTTGGAAGGAATCCGGTGGTCGCCCTTGTAGCTCAGTGGATAGAGCGTCTGCCACGGATCAGGAGGTTGCAGGTTCGAATCCTGTCAGGGGCACTTGGAGCGGGAAGCCATTCCGATACCTATATTCGGCTTCCTGCTCCACATGCGTCGGTAGCTTAACGGCAGAGTACCGGTCTCCAAAACCGGTGGGTGTGAGGTCGAGACTCACCCGACGCGCCAGGACGGTATTGTTTGGCTCCTTAGTCACTCACGGATTCGTCAAGCCGAATGATACCGTCCCACCCGGTTCCGATCGTCGTTTGAAGGATTTCCTATTCTCTTCGGCTGTTCGACCGGGACCATCGCCCCGTTGGCGGAACTGGTAGACGCATCCGGCTCAAACCCGGATTCCTAACGGAGTGAGGGTCCGAATCCCTCATGGGGCACTATCCGTTGGAACCTTTTCGCACTCGCTTTGAAAAGATTTCAACGGATATTCTTCCGATTGGCGTGCCTAGTTTCTTTCTTCTTTCATTGACAGGTACGGCATGTTCCAGCTGCCTTGGAGTCGGACAGTGGAAGAAAAAAACGACTCCAAATAATCTTGGATGGCCGGTTTGAAAACAGATAACCAATGCAAATTACTCCTTTGGAAAAGGGTTGTCGCTTTTTCTTGAACCACCCGGCCATCCACCATCCGCTTCCGTAGCTCAGTGGAATCAGAGCAGACGGCTTCTAATCGTCCGGTCGTGGGTTCGAATCCCACCGGGAGCACGAGATCCACACGAATACGTCAACCAGTTTGTTCCTTCGTGTGGATCAGTGGAGTAGTGGCAGAGCGGTCGAATGCGACTGTCCCGAAAGCAGCAGGGGCGCAAGCCCCCGGAGGTTCGAATCCTCCCTACTCCGCGAACCCCGCATGAAAATCGTTCCCATGAGGGGTTTATCGAGGTTTGGCCGGTGTGCCCCGTACTGAAAACACTGGCATGGATGGTGGGCCGTGCGGTAAAGGCGCAGTCCTGCTAAGACTGTTGGGGGCGGAAGTCCCTGGCGAGTTCGACTCTCGCACCATCCGCTAGCCGATCTGCAGTGATAGGCCACGGGATAGGGCCTGGAATCCAGTCAGCAAAAACGGGTTGGATCGGCATGGCGGAACGCAGTCGGGCATACGTGTCCGATGCGTTCGCGCACATTCCTCCTTGGTGTAACGGCAGCACACGGGTCTTTGGAACCCATAGTCCTGGTTCGAAACCAGGAGGAGGAGCTTAGCGGCAGCACCTCGAATTGATTTTCCCTCTACACTCGATTCGACGTTTGTTGTACCGGACATACAGGAGGTCAGGCGTCAACCCAAGCCGCGAAAACGACGCCACGCCCTTGTAGCTCAGTGGATAGAGCGTCCGTCTCCGGAACGGAAGGCCACGAGTCCGATTCTCGTTGAGGGCACGCACGAAACTCCGCCAACCATAATGCACGGAGCCCTTCTTCTCTTCTCTCTCAAACCGTCGCGCCTCGTACGGTTCGTGCATCACGAGGCAACGCCCTTGTAGCTCAACGGATAGAGCGCCGGTTTCCTAAACCGGGCGCAGCCGGTCCGACTCCGGCCATGGGCACGATGCCTTGTTAGCTCAGTCGGTTAGAGCGCGGAGCTCATAACTCCATGGTCGTTGGTTCAAGCCCAACACGAGGCACTAGGATACCGTCGTCAACGTCACCGCCTGTTCTCTCGATCCATGGGGAATGGGATGGAGCGATGGATGGCATTGCAGCCTTTTAGTCCTTTCAACTTAGGCTAAGCCGTTCAGCGTCGGCATCCGATAATCGCATTGCTAGCTCAGTCGGTTAGAGCACCCTGCTCATAACGGGGAGGTCGTTGGTTCGATTCCAGCGCAATGCACGAGTGCCGTATTTTTGACGGTTCCCGCACTCAGTAAAAACGGAACCGTTGGAGTCCCGACCGGCCTCCGTCGTGATAAATCCCCGGTCAGGCAAACGCATGGGTCGTACGATCATGACGCGCAACCATGCGGGGCGTTGGTGTAATGGCAGCACGCCACCCCCTGTGGGTGGAGATCCGGGTTCGAATCCCGTGGCGTCCGCTAAGGAATCCGCTTCTGATACGGTGTGCGGATTCCTGTTTGCGGTGTTAGCACAATGGTCAGTGCTTCAGTCTTCCAAACTGATGATGCGGGTTCGATTCCCGTACACCGCTCGATACGATTCCATGCCCGTTGGGAGTTCCCGGCGGGGCAGTCATGACCATGCGGGTCGTGTCCGATGGTTCACGCCTCCGTTTGTTCGACGGACACGTGAATATCGTCAGCGCCCATCATCCTATGGGTGGATGATGCGAACAGCTCTCTGTCGGAAGGGTTGGTGCGAATCCGATAAAGCCTATCCGCCCAGTGCGGGAAAGGTTTCCTGGAACGCGGGCGACCGCGTTTCTTGTCAGCCGACCCACAGGATGTGGGAACGGTCTCGAGGAGCATGGGGGTTCAGCCCCTGTGATCCCTGTCATGCCTCGTGTTGCAGTATGCGCGTCCACCGCAAGCATGAGTGCAGGATTCGGCACGAGTGGTCGAATCCACAGTGGACTGCGCGGGCATATCCCTGCGGATTGCCTGCGCATGCTTTCGTAGCCCAACCGGTAGAGGCAATGCGCCAAGGACGCATCCAGTCCGGGTTCGAATCCCGGCGAAAGCACTGGCGGAAACGCGGGCGTCAACGCCGCCCATACGGGTCTTGAACGCTTGCCTGTTTTGGGAACGATGCGTTGCCGGGCCTTCGCGCAACCGGGGTCGATGACCAATGCAGCGTCCGCTTCCGCACCTAACTTGCGAATACGATGTCAACGCCGCCACCCGCCCGCTGCCATATTGGGGCGAAGTGGAACGATGGTCAAGGCGCGGACCTTGCACCTCAGTGGTCTGAACAGAACCGCCTTTCCAGCATCGTATCCGCAACATGGCTTCGTCTTCCAACCGGTAGGATGCCCTTTTAGGGTGATGCGGGTTCGGCTCCCGTCGAAGCACGATGGGCCCAGTGGCCACATGCGAAACGCTGGGTTCCGAATGGGAGCAGTCTGTGGCCGATGGCATGAACCGGTCGCAGGACAAGCATTCCTTTGCTCGCATGGCCCATCCGCCGTTCCTCATGCCGGAACGGTTTCGCCGTCGTAGCTCAGCTGGTAGAGCAGCGCCCTCGTAATGCGCAGGTCACCGGTTCGAATCCGGTCGATGGCTCTTTCCCACCAAAAACCGACCTGTTTTTTCCTCCTTTGTCTGGCTGGTTTTTTTTCGGGAAGCCTGCAACCGGACAGGCGTGGAGGATTCCGGTAATGCTGCCGTAGCTCAGCTGGTAGAGCAGCCGCCTTGTAAGCGGCAGGTCGTCGGATCGTAACCGACCGGCAGCTCGAAAAAAAACATCAAGGAGGATGAAATGCCCATACCGAAATTGGATGAGCGGGACCAACTTGCGATATTGCAAACCATCACCGGATGTTCCGTCACCCAGAGAATCAAAACAGTCAAACAGCCTCGCGGTGGTTTCCTTAATCCGAACCTGTTCGAAGAAACCGTATTGGATAGTCCTGATGATCTCGCCCCTGTTGAAAACATTCACGCTTCGCTGGTCGGACTGGCTGTCGACTATCTGACCCGTTTCATGACCGGCAGTCCGGTCGATGAGGCTTTCGAGATTTCCTTCAAAGGCGCCAAGCTCGCCAAGCGAACCGATACCGCCCATCAGCTTCTCTCCCGGATAAAAGGCTTGGATGATGATTCCATCATCGCCGCAGCGAAACTCGTAACCTATGACGCCTGCTACCGGAACGGATACTTTGACAGCAACGCCGTCAATTCGGTCAATCCTGATACGGATACCTGCAGCAATATTCGCATCATGGTCAACCGGGCCCTGCATTTCTTCGACCTATACGGTCCTAAAACACAGGACACGATGACGTTCGAGGGCGGATACACGCATACGGTCAACGCCGGAGACGGCGACTTCATGACCGCAGACACACTATGGGATTTCAAAGTTTCCAAAAAGAAGCCGACAAAAGACCATACTTTGCAGCTAATCATGTATTGGCGTATGGGGCTGCATTCCATCCACCCTGAATACAAGAACGTTCGGTATCTCGGAATATTCAATCCGCGTCTGAACACCGTATACAGATATGAGGTCAACCGGCTACCGGAAGAGACGATTGAGTTCGTGGACTACGACATCATCGTCTACCCGCCGGAAATCTGACTCAACAGGAACGGTCTCGCACCGTTCTTCGGGGTTGTAGTTCAGTTGGTAGAGCGTTTCGTTCGCAACGAAAAGGTCGCGGGTTCGACTCCCGCCAGCTCCACTTCTTTTTTTGGTGTCTTTCTTTGTTTTTTCGCGTGTTCTCATTGTGTTTTTGACTTTTCTCTTTTACTTGTTATACTGAATATGTCCACATAAAAAAATGAAAGAGGAAAACCAATGAACATCGCATACTCCCGTTATCTGCAAAACGCGCTCGAACATAGCACCCTCACCGATGAGGAGAAGCAAGGCGCACACGCCTTCCTGAAATTCCTGTCAACCTACAAGCCCACAGGGCTGAACGTCAGGGAACCGGACTTCTACGGTTATGGCGATGCGTTCGGACAATACGGCGTCACCTACTTCGACAAGCAAACCCTCGAAGACTATGGCATCGACCCCGACGAGCTGGACGCCATCCAGTTCGACCAGCTCATGACCTGTTGGGCCGAGGAAGCCCACGACATGCTCGGGAGCGACATCTGTGACATCATCCCCGACTCGCTTGACAACGCGATTCAAGCGCTTGGCTTCGACCGTGAAAGCATCGAGGCATGAAATCATGATGAACGTTGAAGACTTCAGGATCATGTTCCGCGCCCATCTGAGCCACGAACTCTGGGACAAGTGGCGCAACGGACAACTCGACGTGTCCATGCGCCGTAACACCCCAGACGGATGCGAATACGAGGAGCTGCCGAAGGAAGCGGCAGATCGGATTCTCGATGGCGGGGAAATCCATTCCTGTGAGGATCTGGCCGACCCGACCGAAATGATTTCGGATCGTTACGCCTGCTCCCTGTACGGCATCACCACGTTCAAGCCCAGCGAATACGCAGTTGACGAAGACTTCCCGAATGAGGTCATCCTGCTAGTCCGTGGCTGGAGCGTAGCCGATTTCATGAGCGACTGGACGAGGGCATCGTCTGGCATCTGCACGAAGACCAGCAACTGTCCGAAGGATTGGCGAACGAACTGGGATCCAATCGGTGCTTCAAAATCATCAACAACAAATACCTGACGAAGAACGGACTATAGGCATGGCATACCCGATGTTCCCGCTCGTATCGGCTCCCGCATCCTACATGCCGGTCCCCGTCGACCTGGTACAGCGCCTCGCCTCGTTCACCCTGGCCCACCCCGGGGAGCCGGGAGGCCTTACCGCCGACGAGATCAGGCATCTGAACCTGCCCTGCGGCTCCTACGGGTATGAGAGCGAAGCCGTCGATGCCTGGCTCGACGAACTGGCGGAACAACTCGGAAAGAGGCAACTGTTTTGACCAAGACAATCATGGTGGACATCGACAACACGATCGCCGACTATACGAACGGTCTGCGCGACTACATCCGCGAATGCGGACATGGCGAGGACGAATGCCCGTGCCCGGAGCCGACGGCCTACGATTTCACGCTGACCGACGGATGGCCGTTCAGCGGGGATCCGAAAGCGTTCACGTGGTGGCATACGCGCGCCGTCGCCGACGGCTTGTACTCCAGAGAAGAACCGTATACAGGAGCCGCCGAAGCCTTGAACCAGCTGCACGATGCGGGCTGGAACGTCATCATGGCGACCAGCCGCGCGGATGACTGGCGCGGCGAAAGCCAACGCTGGCTGCACCGCAACGGCTTCCAGTTCGACGGCTACTACAACGGCGACAAGACGCTGCTCACACCGGACGTGCTCATCGACGACAGGCCCGTCACATTGGAGGCGATGGCCGCAAAGGGCGTGACCGTACTGCATCCCGATCATGCGTACTGCACGGCCACGCCGGGCCAAATGTTCCACCGGTGGGCCGCGGTGCCGCTGATTCTGGGAGGCGTGCGTTGAAGGCGACGGAGGGGATGGACGTGGAGATCGAACGACGGTGCGACTTGATCACCGGCGCCTCCTGCGGGCATGTGAGCCTGAGTTGGATTCCCGGAGACGGCCGAAACGGCACCCGCTCATGGGTGCTGGCCACCCATGACGGCGGCAGCATCCGCCGCATCCGGTTGAGCTGGAACGAGCTCGGCGACCTGGCGGCCATCCTCCAATCGATCGCAAACGCGGAGAGGGAAAGGAGGGGATGATGGCGAATCCTCTTGATGTGAGCGCCGAGGCCGCGACCCGGTGGATCGAGAACACCCCGGATGCCACGCTACGGGCCTGTGGACTCGTGAACGCCTACCAGCTGGGCTGGATGGACGGGGCCATGCGATGCGCGGACAAGGCCGCGTTGAAACGCGTCCGACGGGCGTTGGAACGATACCCGTGGCTGACCAAGGGTCAGCGGGAAGACATCGCGACCATCGCGGTCAGGGCCGCATACGGCATGGCATGGGAGGAGGACGACGATGAATGACGACACCGGGGTCCCGGCGGCGGTATTCGCCCTGAAACCCGAATGGGCGGACCTCATACTCTCCGGCACGAAGACGGTCGAAATACGCCGCGGCCGCATGAAACGGATGATCGACCGCATGCTCATCTACCGGACCGGCACCGGACTCATCGTCGGCGAGGCACGGGTGAAAGGCATGCACGCCGCTCCGCCGGAGACCATCTGGAGGGGATACGGCACCGAATCCCGCATCCCGAAAAACCTGTTCGACGAGTATGCGAAAGGCGCAGACAGGCTGTACGCATACCGTCTGGAAAACCCCATCCGCTACGGGAAGCCGAAGACTTTGTCCGACATCGGACTGAAACGCGCGCCCCAATCATGGTGCTACCTGCCCGAAACGGGGCCGGCCGGGCCGGAACCTGCAATGGAAGGACTGAATTGATTTACGACATTACACCCATCACCTTCAACCAACTGGATCTACTGTCAGCCGGACACCCACAGGGCGGATTCCAGCAGACCGGGCACATGGCTTATCTTGCCGAACCGGACGTGGACGCCACGGATCTGATCGGCGTGACCCGCAACGGCGTTCTATCGGCCGGCTGCCTGATTGCGTGGACACGAGGCCGGCTTGGCCTGGAAGGCAGCATCTGGCTCGGACCGTTGTGCGCGCTCGATGATCCTAAACTCCTCGAACACATGACCCGTGGAATTCGTCTCGCCGCACGCCGCCGTCATGCCGTGTCCGTCACATGCTGGCCGAATGTCGAATACCAAAGGCATGACGCGGATGGGAACCCGATCGGGGTCCCCGACACGATGATCCTTGACGCCTACCGGTCATGCGGCTGGAAGCATCAAGGATTCGACACCGGATACGGGAAAGTCGTCAACCGTTGGAATTGGGTCAGGACCTTCGACGGGATCAAGGATGAGAAGACGCTGCTCTCCTCTTATAAGCCGCGCACCCGGTGGAGCGTGAACCGGGCGAGAACATCAGGGGTACGAGTACGCGAACTCGGTGCGGATGAGCTTGGCACGTTCGTGGACATCGAACGGAAGACCGCAGGACGACGCGGCTTCACGGCCCGCGACGAAGACTACTATCGCCGGTTCAAGGAGACATTCGGAAGCCGAGCCCGTTTCATGCTCGCCGAAATCCATGCCAATGAGCTTCTGGCCGGCCTGACCGCCGAACATGACAGGCTCGCCGATCAGCTGGATTCGCTGAAAACCAGATACGAAGCGCATGCCACGACCCGGCTCAAACGCCAGATTGACGATACGGCCCGCAACCTGACCGCCCTGGAACGTCGCCTCGACGAGGCGCGCGCCTTGACCACACATGGTAGCGTGATCCCAGCCGCCTGCGCCCTGTTCGTGGAACACCGGCGTGAAACCGTGTACCTGACAGCCGGCGCTCTCCCCGAATACCGGGCATACCAGGCTCCCGCCCTGTTGGTCCACGAAGGAATGCTCCGCCTGTGCGTCAACAGTACCCAACCGCGACGCTTCAACATGTACGGCATCACCGGCGTATTCAACGACCCGGATGACGAAGGCCGTGGGGTATTGGAATTCAAACAGGGATTCAACGGGCATGCCGAGGAGCTGGTTGGAGCATGCACTCTGCCGACCAGCACGATCCGATACAAGCTCGTTGAAGCCGTTCACGCGATTAAGCCGCTAAAGAAGGCCGGCCGATGAATCTTCTCGATGAAAGCGCCAATGCCGCTACCCGATGAATCGACACCAGCGACGGCATGGCGGTGGATATCACCTGCGAGACGACGGCGACGGCCGCCGCAATGCTAAAGGATCTACGAGGCCTGCACATCCGCATCGGGAAAATCAGCGAAAGGACACTACGCATCTTGGTGGATTTCGAGGGAACTTTCCCAGTCCGGAATTAAGAATGGGGTCCACCTGTCGCCCCTGAGATTTAGCTCTCAGGGGTCTCTAATCAGGTGTGAATGGTCCTCGATAAAACAGCTCTGTATTCTTCTGACAGTTTTGGTGGTCGCTACATGCATGTTATACTGAATATGTCCACATAAAAATGAAAGAGGAAACCATGAACAAACTGACCAAAATCCAGTTCACCACATTCATCGACATCATCAGCCAAGACAACTACAGGGGCACCGCTCTACTGCGACTCCACAGAACAAGGAATCGAAAGAAAAGGCCTCATCTCCCTACACAAGGACCGCAGCGTCCGTCTCACAAAGGCCGGAGAACAGCTAGCCAACGAAATCAACAAACGACGCGAAACACAAGACCTGGCGCACATGAGCATCGACGAACGACAGCTCTTCCTATCCAATATCGCCGAACAGGATCTCAAAGACGAGGCGGTAATTCAGCTTTCCAAGGATCGCAACGCTGAACTTCGTCTTCGCGGAGTCCGTCTTCTCATCAAACGTGGCCTACTGGATCAGAAGCAAGCCACCAAGTTCGCCCACGACAAGTCCAGCGAGATTCGCGCCCTCATGGTAGGGAAAGCCGATCTCATGGAGTTCATTAAAGATGAAAGCTATGAGGTCCACGACGCAATCAGAAAATACATCTCCGAAAACAACGTGAATACCAAACCTTTCGTCGATAAAATCGCCCATAGCCCTCAAATCTATCAGCGTCTTTTCGCAGTTGATCTGGTAGGGGAAGATTATATCCCTCTCCTGCTCAACGATTACAGCACGAATGTCCGCTGCGCGACAATCGACCGATTTGCAGACTCTCTGGATTCCACAACCATCGATCAACTGATTGCGGATTCTGATCCGGCTGTTCGTGAGTATGTCGCCCGGAAAGTCAACAATCTCACCGATGCTCAGATTCAAAGACTGTTGCATGATAGGGTCGCTGGGTTCTGGATGCAGGACCGGTTGGATGAATACTGCAAAACCTATCGCAGACTGTTCTACCTCGAAAAACTGTTTGCCGACGTGAACGGCGACATGGCGTGCTCCCGGCGAGAGGAATCCTTGCAACGTTAAGTCGACCATCTTCTGTTCGGCCGGGTATCAATGCCGATCGGCCGGACAGAAGCTGGTCGATAAAAATCAAACTGAGCATATACAAGTTTGACTTGTTACGTACAAATGCCGTACGATTGATATATGACAGAAACCACGAACAAAGCCAGCCGTTTCGAGATGCGGCTCACGCCGTCACAAAAGGAACGTCTCGACCAAGCGGCCGAAATCAAAGGTCTCAGCACATCCCAATGGGCGTTGTCCAACCTGCTCGTCGCCGCCGACCGTGACATCCAAGAATCGCACGTACTCTATCTGGACGACGAGCAATGGAACTCATTCATAAAAGCCTTGGATGAACCCATGCCGGCGAAGATGGTGGAGCTGCTTGAAAGCGAACCTATCTGGAAATGACCGATTTCACTTTTCCACGACGACTGACCATGGAAGACGACATCGATGGCTTCGACTGCGGCTTACCGGTCGTCAACAACTGGCTACGAAACCAGCTGAAGAACGCCGGCAGACAGCATACAGCCGTCGCCTATGCGACATTCTCGAATGGAGTCCTGGCAGGCTTCTACACGCTTAGCGCATACGGTATCAATCACACCGAGGCGAACGGATGGTTAAAAAGAAACAGTCCAGACCCAATCCCGGCGATACTCTTGGGCATGCTTGGCGTAGACATACGCTACCAAACCATGCACATAGGTTCTCAACTGCTAAGGGACGCGACCTTGCGCGCTTCCAATGCGGCTGAAATAGTAGGAGCCAAGGCATTATTCGTCGAACCAGCTTCCGATTCGGCGACAAAATTCTACGAGCATTACGGGTTTCGACATATCGAACGTTCAACGAAAATGTTTCTTCCGTTGAAAAGAAACTGAGTTGACTTCCTCCCGGTACTAAAGCACCGGAAGGAAGTCAACCGGCCCTCAAGAACCGGGCTTGCGCCTCACGCAGGTCAACCTATTCCTCTAGCGAGCCATTCGGCGGCGGTGCGTTTCGATTGGAAGATGCCTTGGCTTCCGTTGCTGCCGGTCGCATGCCACATGTGTTTCCGGTTGATGGTTTCCCGTCGGAGATTGCCGACGGTATGACCGTTGGCGAGAACGGCGAACATGTTGGTTCCGGTTTTGATCAGGATTAGGTTCATCAGGCCGGTTCCTTTCTGGCTTGCATTAATGCTTTGATGAGCTGTTCGGCTTTCCGTCTGCAAGGCATGTGTCCGGATTGGACAGCATGGTCGAACATCCCGTCGATGGAATCTTCGTCGAACGGAAAACCGAAAGAGCATTTATATAGGATTCGACTCACCGTTTCGATCTGTCGTTCCGATACTTGTTCGCGGCTTTTGGCTCCTGCTTCGTATCCTTGGGCGAAGGCTTCTATCGGATCGTCGGATTGTTGACGTCCTCCCCTCGGCTGAAGCCGGGGGATTCCTCCCATCCTGACGATGGGAGAGGTTCTGGTCTCTAAGAGACCGCCACGGATTCGCGTGCAGCGTTTCCGTTGGTCTTACGTCCCTGTTCGACCGGGGTGCCGTCCGCGCCCCACAGGTTTTCCGACGTGACGGCGAGCGTGTCCAATCCTCGTTTGAGAATGTTTTTCGCCGCGTTCACGTCAGCGTTCGTCTTATACGAGCATTTTTTGCAAATGAACACCGCTTGGCTCTCGCGGTTTTCTTTCGCCACATACCCGCATCGGCTGCATGTTTGGCTTGTATAGGCGGGGTTGACGAGTATCATGCCCACGCCTTCGGCCAGTCGGGTCTTGTAGGCGAGCATGGACGCGAGTCGCCCCATGCTGGCCCGTCTCAGGCTCCGGTTGAGGCCGCGTTTCGCCGCCTGCCCGTTGGGCAGATATCTGCCCTCATGCAACGGGTCGGGAACAGGCTTGTTGCGGCGGCTCATGTTCGCCAACCGCAGGTTCTCCAACACAATCAGGTCGTTCTCGCGCACGAGCCGGGTCGTGTACTTCTGATATGCGTCGTCCAGTATGCGCTTGGATTTCGCGTGCAGTCTCCCGATTTCCAGCCGTGTTCTCCGATACGCGCGGCTGGTCTTGCCGCTCTTCGCGTACTCCCGTTCACTGGAGTATCCCGCGTTCCCGGCCCTGCGGGCTTGGGCCTTCTGCCGTTTCCTGATTTCACGGTCGATGGCCTTCAACTTGTCTTTCGGCAGGTCCATGAACCGCCCGTCGGAGTCGGCGGCGGCGTGCACGCATCCACGGTCGATGCCGACCGCCCTGCCGGTCGGCTCATGCTTGACGGGCGTTGGGGTGTTGTTGAACACGACGGTGCGGTTCGTCCAATCCACTTGGATGGCCGTGTATTCGCGTATCGGCTGGCTGACTCGCACGTGCAGGAGGATGCGGTAGCGTAACGGTTCGCCCGGCAATGACATGCCTTTGGGGTTCTGTCCGGTGATGGTTATGATGCCGTGGTTGCGGTTGACCCGACGGTATACGGCGTTGCGTCCCCCGTTGTGCCAGCAGACGAAACGCTGCCCGTCGCGCTTGTACGATTTGAACCGGGGCATTCGTCCCGGCTTCAACCGTTTGCCCAGCAGGGTCTTGCGTCGTTGCACGGCGGTGAACCATTCGACCCGTTCGATTCGTGTCGGTGACTCCAATATGAGGGACGGCACCGCCGCCAGCCAAGAACATTCGCTTCGGGACCGGCTGACGCTGCGAGTGTCGGGTTCGCCGCCGATGGGGACGAGGGTCTTGCCTTTGCCGTATTTGCAACGGTTGGAACGCAATTGGTTGAACCGGTATCGCCAAGCGTCGCACAGCCATTCCATTGCCTGACTGCCGGTATTCGCGTAAAGCTTTTCGGAACATGGGTCATGCTGGTCGGTATAACCGATGAACGGTTTGGCACCGTCCAACGTCACACGTTCCAACACGACTTTCTGGCTCATATTTCTAATAATACCACATTACGCGTAATATGGAAAAAAGAAAGCTGTGATTCCTCCCCGCGCCTAAAGGCGGAGGCACCCTCACAGCAAAACGGTGGAACGAGTATAGGATTGCGTATGCTTCGCAACGGTATTCGTCAGATTGTGTTGTCACCTCGGAGTCCTCCTTCGGTATTTGCGTGGAGTGAATTCCTTGCCGCCCCAAATGCCCTGCAATGGGTATCCGCAGATTTGATTGTTTGTTTCCGCATATTTGCGGCATTGCATCATCACGGGGCAGGTGTGGCAGATGTGTATCGCTTCTCTTCGCATGAGCTGACTGTTGCCGGGAAACCAGAGTGCCGGATCATAGCCGGCGCATGCGGCTGATTTGCGCCAGTCACTCATGGCTGCCGCCTACCGTGGACGGTAGGGATTTAGTTCCGGACTCCACGTTCTCAAGCAGGAAGCCGGTGTACTGGAACTGTTCGGTCTGGGCCTTGGCCTGGCGTAGGGTGTCGAGGCCGACGCCCGCGATGATCAGGATCGTGGTGCCGCCGAACGGCAGCTTGGCGTTGAGGCCGAGGGCCATGATCAGCACGGTCGGGATCAGGGCCACGAACAGCAGGTAGACGGCGCCGACGGTGTTGAGTCGGTTCATCACGTAGGTCAGGTAGCGGCTGG